>Ga0247818_10002115_pt1 | contig 12861 bp, 11 predicted proteins | sample 13C_Glucose_Day1_FD_192424 | JGI IMG/M metagenome (GOLD analysis project Ga0247818, IMG submission 192424) | Soil microbial communities from agricultural site in Penn Yan, New York, United States - 13C_Glucose_Day1 | ecosystem: Environmental > Terrestrial > Soil > Agricultural land | place...
GGGCGATGATACGCGCCTCTTGGGTCAGGTTCATGGCAAGCGGGTGATCGTAGTTGTAAGGATCTTTCAGCGAATGGCTCAACACGAATTCGGGCTGAACCCGGCGGAACACATCGGCCAGGCGAAACAGCGTTTCCTTGTCGGCACGCATCGGGTAGTCGCCGATATCGAAAAACTCGACACTGGCACCCAGGATATCGGCGGCGGCCTGGGCCTCTTCGCGGCGAGCGCTTTTGACTTTGCCTTCGCTCATCTCGCCCTTGCGCCACAGCTTGGCGGACTCACCGCGTTCGCCGAAGGACAAGCAGACGATGTGCACGTTGTAACCCTGCTGTGCATGCAGCGCGATGGCACCACCGGCACGCCAGACGAAATCGGCAGAGTGTGCGCTGACGACCAGCGCGTTTTTTGGTGATTCGTTCATTGCGGATTCTCCTCCTGCGTTTCGAAAGAGCATCGCACCGCGAACCACTGAGGTAGAAATGCGTTAGAGTTTTCGAGGTATGCTTTTTTTTTATTGCCTACAGCCAATGGGCGATGCATAGTCAGACTTAAACATCGATATGTAGAGCACGCTTCCCATGGAGACCAATGAACTCCCCAGCCTGATGCAGGTGCGAGCCTTCGTCAGAGTCGCCGACCATGGCAGCGTTTCGAAGGCTTCTGTGGCCCTGTTCCGGGCGCAGTCGGTGGTCACCCGGTCTATTTCCGAATTGGAAGCCCGGCTGGATATACCGTTGTTTGAACGTCATGCCAACGGTATGCGTTTGACCGATTACGGTGCGCGGCTATTGCCTCGGGCGCGTCGGGTACTGGCCGAGCTCGAAAGCGTGCCACGCTTACTAGGTAGTGGGGAGAAGCGTGCTGTCGAACCGCTTTACCTGTTCCAGAACAGGCGCCTGCAAGTTTTTGTCAAACTTTGTGAAACCCACCATATGCAGACTGTTGCCAGCTTGCTTGGTCTGAGCCAGCCGGCGATCAGCTCGACCATCAAGGTCATGGAAAATGGCTGTGCCCAATCATTGTTCGAGCGTACACCTCGCGGACTGCAGCCGACGCGTGTCAGCCATGAAATCCTCTTTCCGATCCGTCGGGCGCTGAACGAGTTGCGCCATATCGAGACCGATATCACCGCAATGCGCGGTGACCTGCAAGGCGTGGTACATGTCGGTGCCCTGCCCTTGGGTCGTACGCGTATTTTGCCCGAGGCCATCGTGCGCTTGATGGCCGAACACCCTGCGACCCAAGTTATCACCAACGAAAGCCCATTCGATCTGCTGGCGACCGAGTTGCGAGCCGGCGATGTGGACTTCATTTTTGGCGCCCTACGGCCGCAGGCCTACGCCAGCGACCTGAGCGGTGAAGTGTTGCTCACGGAGGAAATGGTAGTGGTGGCGCGGCGTGATCACCCGCTCTATCTAAAAACGGCTTTGCAAGATGAGCTCAGCGCCGCCCAGTGGGTACTGCCTCGCGCCGGATCGCCCGCCCGGCAGATGCTCGACGAGTGCTTCACCCGGTTCGGGATTGCGCCGCCCCGACCGATGGTGGAAAGCGGCGACATGTCTATCATTCGTGGACTGTTATTGCGTTCGGACATGCTCGCCGCAGTGTCCACTCACCAGCTGGAACATGAGATTGCCTCGGGCGAATTGTGCATCCTGCCGCTGGAGCTGAGGCAAACTACCCGGGCCATCGGCCTGACTTATCGTAGCGGCTGCCTGCACTCTCCGGTGGCTCAAGCCCTGATGGATACGATTCGCCGGGTAATCCTTGAGGCAGGCAGTGGTTCAGGCCCGTCACCAACCTAATATGTGCCTGGAGCACTGCTTCGCGAGGAGGCTCAATGAAACAGTTTGAGTTTGCCCATTTACGGGGAAACTACCAATAGTCACGTGCGAAAGCGTCCTACCAGCCCGCTTAACTCCTCCGCAAGCTGTGTCAGCTGCTTGCTGGCAGTGTTCGTTTGTTGCGCACCTTCCGAAGATTTCGCCGACAGGTCGCGGATTGTGAGGAGATTGCTGTCCACTTCACGCGCCACCTGCGCCTGTTCTTCCGCTGCGCTCGCGATCACCAGGTTGCGCTCATTGATCTGGCCGATGGCAGCGAATACTTCTTCCAGCACTACACCGCTCGCTTGAGTCATGTTTAGCGCCACCTGTGCTTTAGACGAACTAGCATGCATAGCTCCAACCGCCTGTTCGGCTGTGCTCTGCACGCTAGCAATGATCTGTTCGATTTCACGAGTCGACTCCTGCGCCCGGTATGCCAGCGTCCGTACCTCGTCGGCCACCACCGCAAAACCACGTCCGGCTTCACCGGCGCGTGCTGCTTCAATGGCAGCATTGAGCGCCAGTAGGTTGGTCTGTTCGGAAACCGACCGTATTACGTCCAGTACTTTGCTAATGTTTCGCACTTCATGAGCCAGATTTTGAATGCATTCGGCGCTGCCCTGGATATCGGCTGTCATCGATTGGGTTCCCTCGATATTCTCGTGGACTTGCTGACGGCTCTTTTTCGATAGGTTGTCGGAGGCAGCGGCCGTTTGCGAAGTCGACACGGCGTTACGAGCCACCTCTTCGATGGCGCTCGTCATTTCGTTGACTGCCGTGACGGCCTGTTCCAATTGCTGGTTCTGCTGCTGAAGCCCACGATTGCTTTCTCCTGTTATCGCATTCAGTTCTTGTGCAGCTGACGCCAGTTGGGTCGCGGAACCGGTGATCAGATCCAGGGTGACGCGCTGGCTGGTTTGCATGCGATGAAGCTCGACGAAGAGTTCGCCAATTTCGTTGCGGCCAGGAACGGTCACAGGCTGAGTGAGATCGCCACCTGCGATACGTCGAAAATGTTGACCTGCATCGCGCAAGGGCCGCAATACACGGGTAGCGATAAAGACCCAGCACAGGATGGCCATGGCCAATGTAATAACGCCCAGTGTAGCTGCCACGGTCTGCGCCATTTTCAGCCGATCAACTGATTGCACAATGATCTGCTTGCTTCGTGTTTCCAGCTCGCCAACCAGCTTTAGGCGTACCGCCTGCAGCTTGGCCATGCCATCAACGGCCGCTTTATTTGACTCAATGTAATCTGCGGCCGACAAAGCACGCACCGCTGCGCGCTGGCCGACAACGGCAGCCCCGAACTTGTCGAAGCAGACCTTGAGTTCGTCGGCCATACCCTTGAGCAACGGATCTTTAATGGCGTCGGCGGCAGCGTTGAGCTTGGCGATACTTTCCACCCAGATACCCTCGCTACGCAACAGACGCGCTTGTGCATCCTCAACGTGGCCGCCCATATTTTCTATGAACGCCGAAGAGACGTTAGCACTGGTTCGGGTAGCCAATAGCAGCGAATTGTTTACGCCGTCGATGACAATAGTGGCGCTGTTCAACTCGATGATCTCGTCGTGGCTGGTGACTGCCGCCCGCCAACTGCTCAGGGTCAAGAAGAGCAATGCCACGATGAAGAGTACGAGCACCGTGATCATACCGGTGCGGATTTTAAGATCAGGGAACATTTGACGAGCTCCAAGTAGTGACTGCGGCTGAGCAGGCTCGCACCCGCAGGGGATTGAGGCCGTACACGACTTCGTGAACGACAATGGTCACCTGTGGGGCGAATCTGCTTGCCAAGGCGTTAGAGCAGGCTCAATGGATAGCTGATGATCAGACGGTTCTCATCAAACTCATTGCTGCTGTAGTCCCGACGAATGCTGGAATTACGTAGGCGCAAGTTGAGGTTCTTGAAGGTGCCGCTCTGCACGGTATAGGCCAGCTCGGACTCACGTCCCCACTCCTTGCCATCGGTGATGCTGCCTGTGTGCACGTTTTCCCCGCTGATGTAGCGGTTCATCAAAGTCAGGCCGGGGATGCCAAGGGCAACGAAATTGTAGTCGTGGCGCAGTTGCCAGGATTTCTCTCGGGCGTTGTCATAACTGTTGTTGAAGCTATCGTTGGCCAGGGTACCGCCGCTGGTGCCGTTGACCCGCATCCATGCGTTGTCACCGGTGAGCTTTTGCAGGCCGACGTAGAAGGTGTTGCCACCGTACTTGGCCGAGAGCAGCGCTGAGGCGGTGCGGTTGTCTAGGTCGCCGGCGCGGGCACTGCCGTCCTCGCGTCCCCAGAAGTAACCCAGGTTTGCCCCCAGCGTCCAGGCGCCGAGCGGTTGACTGTGTACCAGTTGCAGATACTGTTGCTGATAGATGTCCTTGAGCTCGGCATTCCACAGGCCAATCATGGTGCGCTTGTCGTTAAAGCTGTATTCACCGCCGACGAAGTTGAAGCGATCGGACGTGAACGCGGTTTTCCCCTGCATGAACATGTCGTCCATGCTTGAATCGTTGCGTGGGCTGTTCTGCCGGAACTGACCGCCGTACAGGGTCAGGCCATCGATATCCTGCGAGGTGATCTGGCCGCCACGGAAGGTTTGCGGCAGCGAACGGCCATCGTCGGAACGCAGGATCGGCAATACCGGCATCCACTCACCGACCTTCAGTTCGGTTTTGCCCACTTTCATTTTCCCGGCGACCGCCAAGCGGCCGAAATCATCGGCAGGACGCCCATCGCTATCGAGTGGCAATAGCTGCGTACCACCGGTGCCCTGCCCACCATCAAGCTTGACCGAATAGAGTCCCAACACATCTACGCCAAATCCCACCGTGCCCTGGGTGAAACCCGAACGAGCATCGAGGATAAAGCTCTGCGTCCACTCTTCGGCCTTGCCTTGCGGGTAAGCCGGATTGGTAAAGTTGCGGTTGATGTAGAAGTTGCGCAGGTTCAGGTTCGCGCTGGCGTCATCGATGAAACCTGCGGCCTGAACTTCCAGAGGTGCCGTACAAGCAACAGCCAGCGAGCAAGCGATTCGGCGATTAACGGTGATTTTCATTGTTATTGTTTTCCGATTTTTGGGTAAAGAAATGCCCTGCGCCCTTATTTGCCGGGCACACTGGGATCAAGCGAAAAATGGGTGATGGCGACCCGGAAAAGGTCGCCGAGAACTAACGGAGCGATCGCCCCTGAGGATCAGCGAGAGGTTTTGCCCGCCACCGAGTACAGCACCTGCTGGTTGCGGGTCTTCATAAACTCCTCAAGGGTCTGCCCACGCATTGCTGCGTAGACCTGCAGATTTGGAATGCCGAGCACAGCAGCGAGTTTTTCCAGCACAAAGAAAATCGCCCCGTACTGGATCAGACCGCGCCAGTCACGACGTCGCAGCAGATCGCATTCCTCTTCGCTCAAGCCACCCTCCTCGTACAGCGCCTCCGGTGCCTCAAGAAATCGTTGGCGCCATTGCGGCTCGATCATCCGGTGCAGGAATTTGTTCAGGCGATAGCCCTTGGCGCTGCGCTCCAAGGTGAACGGGTAGGTGCCTTCCAGTTTTTCGATACCCGCCAACTGATGCTGCATATGCTGCAAGTGACGCGTCGTGACTTCGACGGGCACCTCCCTGTCCTGATTCTCCAACAACAGCGTGGCGATACCCGTCATGGACGGCAGGTAGTAGTCCTGATGCAGGTTCTTCACCGTGGCCGACAGCGCACCGCGCATGATCAGCCAGGTGATGACTTCAGAGCCTTCCATTCCGCCGAGGGTGGCGTACTCGGCATGGGTGATTTCGGTCAGGCGCACCGGGTCGTTGACCAGCAGATCAACAAATTGCTCATCCCATTGCGGGTTATTGAAGCCGCAACGCTCGCCATGCACCTGATGGGACACCCCACCGGTCGCGACAATGGCCACCTTTAGATCTTCGGGATAGCTTTCAATGGCACGGCGCAAGGCCTGGCCCAGCTTGTAGCAGCGCAGGGCACTGGGAATCGGGAACTGCAACACGCCGACCTGTAGCGGCACGATTTCTACCGGCCACTCAGGTTCGCACGGCAAAAGTGCAGACATCGGCGAAAAAAAGCCATGATCCAGTGGCTTGTCACGGAAGAAACTCATGTCGAACTCATCGGCCATCAGACTTTGACCAATGTGCCGCGACAGCGCCGCATGTCCGCCAACCGCGGGCAGCAAGCGCGGATTACCGCCCTCATCCGCCACCTCGTAATGCTCATCGACTCCCAAGGAGAACCCGCCATAGTGGTCGAAGAAGAACGAGGTCACATGGTCGTTGAAGATGTAGAACAACACATCCGGTTGTTGCTCCTTCAGCCAGACTTTGATCGGTTCGAAGCCTTCGAAGATCGGCGCCCAGGCCGCCTCATTCTGTTTTTCGTGATCGACGGCAAAGCCGATGGTTGGTGTGTGCGATACAGCGAGGCCACCGATGATGCGTGCCATGATGAGTTCCTTTGTTCGAAGTAAATTATTGCGTCAGCAAAGCCTTATGTACCCGTCGCCGAGCATGACCGTTGGCCAGGATTGCCAGTGCAGCGATGAAAGCCGGCACGCTCAGCAGGGTAAACAGCAACGGCAGACCTAACCCGAGGCTGAGCACTGCACCACCGATGAGAGAACCAAAGATAGCCCCGAAGCGACCGATCCCCAGCATCCAGCTCACACCCGTAGCGCGAAAATCAGTTGGGTAGTAGCCGGGAGCAAAAGCATTGAGTCCGGTCTGCGCACCGCTCATACAGAATCCAGCCGCCACTACGCCGAATGCCAACAGACTTGACTCGAGACTGAATGCTCCCAGTAGCAGGATGAACGCACCGCCCATCGCGTAGGCCGTTGCAATCACACGGTTTGGATTACGCCGATCCATAGCCCAGCCGACCACAATTGCGCCGACCGTGCCGCCGATCTGGAACAGGCCAGTAATAGTCGCCGCGCGCTCGATGGACAGACCACCTTCGCGCAAAAGCGTCGGCATCCAGCCCATGGTCAGGTAGATCACCAACAGGCCCATGAAATAAGTCATCCATAGCGCGACGGTGCCAAACCGGAAGCCCTCGCTGAAGAGCATGCGCACGGGCGCCTTATGCTGAGCCTGAGGCTCGGTCATGGTGAATTTTGTGGTGGCCGAAAAGGTGCCACCCAGTTTGTTCAGCACTCGGGCGATCTGGCTGGCGGGGGCATTACGCGTTGCCAGGAAACGTGCGGATTCGGGCAACAGCAGCCAGAGGAACGGCAACAACACCAGCGGCAGGATTCCACCAGCCAGGAGCACCGATTGCCAGCCGTGGTGCGGAATTAGCCAGGCCGCCAAAAAACCGCCCAACCCCGACCCCATGTTGAAACCGGTAAACATGATGGTAATGAACAACGACCGGTTGCGCTCTGGCAGGTACTCGGAAAGCAGTGTTGTGGTATTGGGCAGCGCTGCGCCCAAAGCCACACCCGTCAACAAACGCAAGGCCGCCAGTTCGTAAGGATTGCTGGCAAATGCACAAGCAAGACTCAACAAACTGAAACCAGTAACGGCGAACAGCAGTATTTTTTTGCGCCCTAGGCGATCAGCATAGGGGCCAGCCGTCAGGGCGCCAATGGCCAACCCGACCATGCCGGCACTCATGACTGGGCCAAAGGCCGCTTTGGACAGGCCCCAATCTTGAATGAGCGAAGGCGCGATAAAACCCATGACCGCGACGTCAAAGCCATCGAACAGCACAATGAAGAAACACAGGCTCATGATGAGCCACTGATAGCCGGCAACCGGGCGGTTGTCGATCCACGCTTTGATATCGACCGTTTCGTGACGCATGCTTTTCACCTTCTTATTTTTGTAGACCATCCGACAGGCTCGGGAATGAAAAGACCTTTTCACTCAGTCGGATACTAGGCATGACTGTAAAGCCGCAAGTGCTCGCCCCGCCTCTAGGAAATCCTTAAGCAGGTATCGGTTTTTCTTATCGGGCACGCAAGGACGGCGTAATCAACGCAATGGTTCGCGAACAGCTAATCAGTGCCAGCATGATCACAGGCACCAGCGTATTGTTTCCCGCGCTGCCTGCTTCGGAGAGCGTTTTGGATGTCTTCGTGGCAACCGACTCTTCCGGCAACTTCAGCATCGCAACTCAACAGGCAATCTATGAGCGCATGACATAAACAGGCGCTCTAATGCTGCTTGGTTATCGCTGCCCCATGAGCAATTGCGCGAATGGCGCTACGACACCACAGCCCTGGAGTGCCGAAACCGCATTTGCGCAGATGGTCGCAGGTGCTGCGTGCTCGCACTGTGTTTATCCCTTTGCCAACCGTCGCGCCAATCGCGAGAAGTTGCAGACGCAGGATAAGCCAAGTTTCTGGCTGGCGGCCCGCCGCCAGCATTAGGCCAAGTTCTTCTTGCCCGATTCTCGGCACGGGTCGCAGATTCAATCACCCACGTTGTTTGCTAGAGAAGCTGACACAAAGCTCAAAATCACCCGATAAAGAAAAACGATACCTGCTTAAGCATTTCCCAGAGGTGTAGCAGAGACCTGCGGCCTACAGTCAGCCCCAGCGCTAGGCTATTAGGCAGTCCAGCTCTGTAGTTTTTTTACAACAATAAGAAGGTGAAAGCATGAGTCACGAAACAGGTTTCAGCATGAGCGACAACGATGTCAACACGGGGTCGACGTTGAACTCAGATAAGCAGAATCTGAGAACTTTAATTCGCGCCGGTGTGATTGGCGGCCTGACTGGCGCGGTAATCATCTGGATTTACGAGGCCCTGATTTGGGTTGGGGTACAACATCTGATGCCGCTCGCCGGCATTCCGCGTAACGCGACAGGTCTCGTGTTCGGCAAGGAAGTTCAAGAGGCGCTCGGCCCATGGGCCTATCTTCTCGGCACTGCGATTCATTTTTTCTTCGCAATCGGATGGGGCGTCCTGTTTGCTCTCATCTGGCCGTATTTCCGCCGTCGTGGATATGAAGCGACTTTCATCGCGTTGTTCTACGCCATCATCGCGTGGATCGTGATGCACGTGGCTATCGCCATTGCTTCGGACAATCATCCAAATTACTACGACCCTGTCGTCATCATTGGCGGCTTCATGTCGCACTTCTTCTTCACGGTATCACTCGCACTAACCGTGAAGAGGTTGATGGCGTCGTGCCCGGGCGCGTAGTTCGGAGCACCCGTTAAGACTGATCTATCGGTAGCTTGAAAGCGTTCGACCTTCAGGCGGCGGAGAACCGGGTTTTCGCCTTGCGCCGGTTCACCGCCCCTGAAGGAAATGTCCTTAAGTAACAGCTTGATCTGTTTGGGCCGTTGATACGACGCCAGGTTCTCTCGGTTTACTCTTCCGGGCCCGATCACCTTGAGTCCGGCAGCAAACATCCCATAAGGTCATTAGTTACAGAACCGTTGTCGCTTCCCTACCCACTTGATCATTCCGCTCCCCATTACATCTAGAGAAAACATTCAATCTCTGCGCAACAGAGCCTTGTGGTACTTGCTTGAGGCTCTTACTGGCAGTCTCGATCAGCTCTGAAACTCTTCAGCCAAGAACTCTGTCTGACCTTGCTGCTTCTGCTGCTTATGCGGTAGCGGTTGAATCGCGGTGATAACAGGCGTGCCTGTCTGGGGGCACTTCAACAGTACACAACTCACTCCGTAAAGCTCTTCAATGAGAGCAGAAGTCACGACTGTGTCTGGAGCGCCCTCAATCACAATACGCCCCGCCTTCATTGCCACCAGATGGTCTGCATATCGGCACGCGCTGGAAAGATCATGCAGAACCATGACCACCGTCTTGCCGGCATTGGTCAGTTGGCGAACGAGCTCAAAGACTTCTATCTGGTGACCCAAATCCAGCGCTGAAGTTGGCTCGTCCAACAACAGCAAAGGCGTGTCCTGGGCGATTGCCATCGCAATCCAGGCGCGTTGTCGCTGTCCACCGGACATGGATTCGAGCGCACAGTCTGCCAACTCGACAAGGTCTGCGGCGTGCAATGCATTTTCTACGATCAGTTGATCCTTGGAGCTCCACTGGCGCATCAAGCCCTGATGCGGTTGCCGGCCAAACCGGATGAGCTCATTCACGGTTATCCCCTCTGGCGCACTTGCGTCCTGAGGTAGCAGGGCCAATAACCGGGCTACGTCGCGGGTTGGCAATGAACCAATTGGCAGACCGTTGAGCAAGACGGCGCCACTGCGTGGTTTATTGAGCCGCGCGAGGCCAGCGAGCAAAGTGGATTTGCCACAGCCATTGGGGCCGACGATGACCGTCACCTGTCCTTGCGGAATGTGCAAATTCAGGCCATTGACCACCATGCGTCGTCCGTACCCGAGATACAGATCGCGCGTTTCCAGAGTGGCCATGGCGTCGCCGATGCACGGTAACTCGAATCGCTTCATTGGACTCTCCGATCAGGTTGGCGCAAAACAATCCATATCAGATAAGGGCCGCCAATGATGGCCATCACGATACCGACAGGCACCTCTATGGGGGACAGGATATTGCGACCTGCACAGTCGGCGACCACCATCAGCAGCGCCCCGCTCCAGGCCGAGTTCAAAACCGGAACACCACGCTGCCTGGCAAGATAACGCGCTATTTCCGGTGCGATCAGCGCCACCAGTCCTACCGGGCCGGCCACCGCTACGCCCAACGCTGTAAGCCAAACAGTCGCCGCCAACGTCGTCATGCGCAAAGCGCCCAGGCGCACGCCGAGGCTGATAGACACCCGTTCAGAAAAACCCATCGCAGCCAACTGGCGCCCCAGCAGACAGGCCCAGGGCAAGCCAAAGAACAATCCTGCCGCGAGCGCCCTAATGGCAACGGCCGACGTCCCATTCAGGCTGCCTACCGTCCACGGGTAGGCGCGATTGGCAGCGTCTATAGGGGCCTGGGAGAGCATGAGATTTGTTAGTGCGCTGAACATCGCGCCGACGCCGATACCCGTAACGATGAAACGATAGCCCCGTGAACCCGAGCCAGACGCCAGAGCGAACGTCAAAACAGCTGCAGTGGCCGCTCCGGAAAGAGCCAGAATCGAGGGCAACAGGCTAGTGGACGTTGCCACGATGGAAGCCACCGCAAAAGCCGTGGCGCCATTGTCCAATCCGACAATTCCAGGAGTAGCCAGTCGATTGCGCGCCAAGGTTTGCATCAGGCAGCCGGCGGCGCCCAAGGCGGCGCCGGTCAACACAGCCGCGAGTATCCGCGGCATTCGAAGCGTATTGATCAGTAACCGGCTGACGGCATCTCCCTGGCCTGCCAGGACGAGCAGCGCGTCCTTGACAGGTATTGGCCGACTGCCACCGAAGGTCAGTGAGACCAGACAGGCGCATGCCAATAGCAGCAAAAGAAGTGCTCCCGCGACAAACGAACGGCGCGATACCAACTGAGTCCAAGGGCCTAGGCGCAACAACCAAAAACCGGCGGGAGCCCTATGTGAGGGACGACGTACGACCATTGATTTCATAGGATCGGCAGACGCTGCGCGCGCACCGTTGCTATGAGTACAGGTGCACCAATGAAAGCGGTGACGACCCCGATGGGCAATTCATAAGGGCTTACCAGCAGGCGTGACACGATATCGGCACCCAGAAGCACCGAAGGGCCGAGCAACAGGCTTAACCAAAGTGTCTGGCGAATGTCGCTGCCCACCATTCGGCGAGCCATGAAGGGCACGATAAGCCCCAGAAATCCAATCGGGCCAGCTGCGGCATTGGCCGTTCCGACCAGCATCGCGACCACGATCAACACCCCCAGACGCACTCGCTGTGGATGATGGCCAAGGCTGCTGGCCAACGCCTCTCCCAAGGCCAGCGCCGCCAATGGGCGAACCAAAGGTAGCATCAATATCAGTCCGCAAGTCAAGCCCGGTAGCGCTGCGTAGAGTGTTTCGACAGGCCGACCAGCCAGAGAGCCAATCACCCAAAAACGCATTTCGTCGGCGGTACGCTGATCCCGGAGCAGCAACAGACCACTCAGGGCGCTGAGAAACCCGGAAAACGCCGCACCAGCCAAAATCAGTCGAACGGGATCACTGCCTACGCCACGAAGCCGGCAGACAGCCATGACCAGCAAACAGCCGATTAATGCGCCGACCACGGCAACACTGAAAGCGAGAGATGAGGCCGACGCGCCAAGGCTAATCGCCATGACTACTGCAAAGGATGAACCGGCACTGACACCTAGAAGTCCAGGCTCGGCCAAGGTGTTTCGGGTAACGGACTGCAATAGCACGCCTGCTGCGCCCAACGCGATTCCCACCACGACGGCAAGTTCGGTACGCGGCCAACGCAGGCCATAAATGACAAACCTGGATTGCTCATCCCCCTGCCCGAATAGGGTTTCCAAACTTCGCCAGGCGCCGACATCACCCGCACCGATCAGTAGGCTGATCAGGCACAGCAGCACCAACCCGACGCCAGCTACCGACAACATGGGTGCGAGGTGTCGCGAACGCTCCGGCATCAGAGGGCCAATGCCTTCGCGATATCCGCAAGAATACGCTCGGCCGCCATATAACCCGCGCTACTACTCCATACTTGCCCGTCGACGCTGACTACGTGCCCGTCCTTTACCGCTTTCAGTTGTGCGAAAACCGGTTGCCCGCTGACTTCATCCAGCGCTTTATCGCCATCGGCGTTCAGGGTTGCTAGGAAGATCCAATCGGCATCGGCCTTAGTAAGGTTTTCGAGACTCAAGATGTCACTGTGCGGGCGATGCTTGAGCGAGACAGCCAGCTCATTTGGTAAAAAGCCGAGGCTTGCGAGTATTTGACCGGCGAAGACTTGGGCCGACATCAAGATCGGCCCTTGAGGATTCAAGCGCAACACCGTTGCGCTTTGCCCGGTTGCGATGCTCTGGCGCAAGCTCTCAACCTGATGATCGAAATCCTTCAGACGTTCTTCTGCCATGGCTTGCTTGTCCAGCGCAAGCGCATAAAGGCGGAACGAGGCTCGCCAGTCATCCAGGCTGCCCACTTTCGGAATCACGGTTGGTGCAATAAGGCTGAGCTGGTCAAAGAGTTGCTTCGATAAG
>Ga0247818_10002116_pt1 | contig 12860 bp, 9 predicted proteins | sample 13C_Glucose_Day1_FD_192424 | JGI IMG/M metagenome (GOLD analysis project Ga0247818, IMG submission 192424) | Soil microbial communities from agricultural site in Penn Yan, New York, United States - 13C_Glucose_Day1 | ecosystem: Environmental > Terrestrial > Soil > Agricultural land | place: USA...
GCCTGAAGTGGCCCAGCACCACCGTCGGCTCATGACGATGTCCTGGTGGCAGCGCGAGCTCGACCGGCGCTACGCGGAGGGAACGGCCAAGCACCGACAGCCCCCGACCAGCACGACGCTCGTGTGGTTCGACGACGCGGGACGGGTGCAGTCCCGGAAGGTGCTGGTCGCAGACCTGACCTTGGTCGAGGTGCTCAGGCTGGATCCGCTGGTGGCGGAGTCCCTGTCTGCGGCAACGGCCATGCCGGGGGCCTTGGGCTCGTTCTCTGCGAACCCCGCGGACGGCTGGCGGCTGGAGGAGGCCGTGCGCACCCTCGTCTCGGAGGGCCGGCTCGACCGTACACGCATCATCGATGACACCCTCGAGGCGCTGACCCGGCAGGACACGCCCGGCACACAGAAGGCACTGGCAGCTCTGCTCCTGGGCGCCGACCTCGGCGCCGAGGACGTCCGTGACCGGGTGCCGCTCCTCCAGGGGCTGATGGCCACCACGCAGGGGGCGGTCACGGCGGTGCTCTTCCCACTCGTGCTGGAATGCGTCGCCCACGAGTCCGACATGGCCGAGCTCGCCGTCACCGTGTTCGCTCGCAAGGAGAAGAGGCTCAAGAGCGAGCTGGTCCGGGCGCTGTCAGCCAAGGACAGCGGGTCGCGCTTCGGCCGTGACAGCGTCGTGGCCGGTCTGCTACCTGCAGTGGACCTCGACGACGAGAGCCTCGCGGCCCGGGCCCGACGCGCGCTGGAGTCCCTCGGGGCCGACGTCGGGGCCCCGCCCGTGGCGGCGGGCGCGGCGGGCGACCGCGGTCTGTGGCAGGCACACCTCGCGCCGGTCGGCGTCGAGCCGTTCGAGCTCATCGAGCCGACACCGGCCGGGCTCGCGGCCGCGGTGTCGGCGGCGGCCGTGCGATCCCGGGTGGCCGACGACGCGCGGTTCCTTGACGTGCTGGTCCGCTGGGCCTGGGAGGACCGCGACGGGCTGCGGCGCCACCTGGTCAGGGCCTTCGAGCCCCATGGCTGGAGCCAGCCCTTGGTGGTCAACCTGGCCCGAGAGTGGGCCACCGGCGCCCTGACGTCGGCCACCCACGCGCGCGAAAGGGCCAAGATCGGCTTCCTCCACTCGGGCGAGCGGATCCCCCGGGCCATGGAGGACTGGTCGTACTCCTCGTTGCCCACCACCGCGGCCTTCGCGCGCCTCCACGTGGGCGAGACCCTTCTCGGCCTCGGGACGGTGCCCTGTCTGCTCAGCACCCCGACGGACGAGCGTGGAGTGCTCGCCTTCGACGGCCTCAGGGCCGCTCTGGCGGCCCAGGGCGCAGCCGGCTGCGGCGAGCTCGACCTGTTCCAGGCCCTCCTGCGGCTCGAGCCGGTCGACCCGGGTCGGCTCCGCGAGCTCGACGGCCTGAGCGTCCCGATCCGCGGCAACCGGGCGGGCCGGGCGCTGCGCTCCCTGCTGCGGCGCAGGGACGGCAGTGCCGGCACGAACGCGGTCGACGTGGTGCGCCAGTGGGTGGAGGGGGGCGGCCTTCCGAGCCTGGAGGCGGAGTATCGAGAGGACGGCCTGCACCTCCGGCCGGGAGTCCCGCCCGTGCCGGGCGCGGTGTTCCCGGCGGTCCCGCGAGGCCTGACCGCCGGGCACGACCCGGCACGGGAGCGGGACACCTACCCGTGGAACATCACCCCCGCGAACTCCGTCGGGGTGGTGCCGCAGTGGCCCGACGTGGTGGCCGCCAAGACCCTGCCGCTGTTTGACCAAGCCTCCAAGGAGCCACCGCGCTGGCTTCCCTGGCTGGTCTCGACCGCAGGGCAAGCGGGCCTGCCGCTGCACCACGCCCTGGCCGCCACACTCAGCCACGAGGACGAGTCGTCGCGCCTCCAGGCCGTCGACGCGTCGCTGGTGCTCATGGCGCAGGGCCGCTTCGACCCTGCCCTTTTCGAGCAGGTCTGCGTGCGCCTGCTCGACGGTGGGAGCCTCCGGCTGGCGCGCACGGCGTCCGCCTGGGAGCAGGTGATCCTCGGCGGCGGGCTGTCGCTGCTCTGGCCGGCGCTCGCGTCGGTGGCCGACCGCGCCTGTGGGCTGGACCGCAAGCCGGCCGGGCTCGCTGACCTGCTCGCCATGGCACGGCGGTATGCCGCCTCCGTTCCCGCGGGTGCCACACCAGGCTCGGTGCCTGGCGGAGTGGCGCGGCTGGCGGGCACGAAGGGCGGCTCCAAGGCCGCTGTGGAGGCGCGGGCCTGGGTGCGCGCGCAGCCGGTGGGCGTGGCCACGTGAGCGCGGGCGCGGCATACCTCGCCGCCTCCTCACTTCGCGCGGACGGCACCGACACCCTCCTCGCCCTTGAGACAGCCCTGGGTGCCACCCCGGTCGGGCTCGTCGAGCGGCCCCAGTTCTTCAGCGGGATGCTGGCCCGGCCCGAGGTGGCCGCCGCGGCCCTGCTGGCGGTGGCCGACGTCGCGGGGTCGCGCTACTTCGACGCCGGGCTCGCGCGGAGGCTCGCGAGCCTGGACCCGGTCGTCACGGCGAGCGGCGACCGCCTCCGGTTCGAGTCCTTCTCCGCCTGCAACGGCGTCCACGCCCGACTCGACCTGCTCGGCGAGGGCATCGACAGCGGCGAGATCGCGCACGGCACCACCAACGTCGACATCAACCAGCCGCTGCGGACCGCCTTGGCCTCCGTGGGACGCACAGCGCTCATGCACCTCGACGTGGGCACCGACGGGCTCAGCGTCGCGACCCTTGACGAAGTGCACGAGGAGCGACGGGTCGAGATGCCCGACCGCTGGGTCCGCGGGTTCGCGGAGACACCAGTCCTCGCGGCGAGGATGACCCCGCGGGCCGAGCTCGCGGGGCCGGCGGTCGCGCGCTTCCTGGCGGGGCTGCCACGTGCCGCCCCCGGCCCCTCCTACCACCTTGTGCCCGGTCCGGGGGGCTTGCGCCAGTCGATGCGGCCCGGCCCGGGTTCGGTGCACCTCGCGGGCGCTGCCCGCCTATCGGCGGCGGCGCGCGTGGCCCGGTTCGCGACCCGGCTCACCGTCTTCGGGGGAGAGGACGGCGCGAGTGGCTGGGTGTTCGGCCTGCCCGGCGCACGGCTCACCCTCCTGTTGTCGCCCGAGCCCTACCGCGGGTTCTCCGGAGAAGGCAGCCTGCTGGAGGCGCTGGGCTCCGAGCGAGCCGAGGCCTCGGCCTCGCGCCTGCTCGAGTTCCTCGCGTGGGAGCCGGTCATCGACCACGCAGCTCTGGGTGAGCTCACCGGCATGGCCCGTCCCGGGGTGGACCAGGGCGTGGCATTCCTGGCGGCCTCCGGCAAGGTCGGGTTCGACCTCACCGAGGGCACGTGGTTCCACCGCGAGCTCCCGGTCGACACCGGCCGCGTCGAGCGGGACAACCCGCGCCTGCGAGCCGCTCGGGCACTGGTCCGCGACGGCGCGGTGACCGCGGACGGCAATGGCTGGGCCGTCGCCGCCGTGGACGGGCACCACCAGTGGGTGACGCACGAGGGCGCCGAGCCGCAGTGCACCTGCCTCTGGTGGGCCAAGTACCGGGGCAGCCGGGGTCCCTGCAAGCACCTCCTCGCCGTGAGCCTGCGGGAGGAGAGCCTCGGCTGACCGACCTCGGCGGACGCGGGTGGCCCGGTCGCCGGGTGCCGGGCCCGGCTCAGTCGCGGGCAGGCAGGCGGGTGATCCAGTACTCCGCCGTGAGCGGGTCCGGGACGGTGCCGAAGCGGGCATTGACCGTCCACAGCCAGCCGCCGGCCAGGGTGGCCGTGGTGGGCACGTCCAGCTCCTCGTGGGTCAGGGCGGTCACCCACTTCGCGCGCCAGTCCCCGTCGTCGTGGGACAGCCGGACCACGGCGACCTGGTCAGGGCCACTGCCGCGGACGTTGTAGAGCGTCCGGTCGTGCAGCTCGAGACCGTCGCCGGCAACGATCCCCGGTCCACCTGAGACGGGGATCTCGGTGGCCTCGCCGGTCCGCGGGTGCACCCGCCACAGGCCGCCGGCGCTGCTGTTGTTGAGGACCAGGCTGCCGTCGGGGAGCTGCCGGATCCCGTTGGCGTTGATGTTGGTCCCGTCGAAGGCCGGCCAGTCGCCGCCGAGGTCGACGAACTCGGGGTCGCCGCCGGTGGGGTGGCCGTCGCGGTCGAGGTCGATGCGCGTGAGCCGGTCCATGCGGGAGTCGGTGACCCACACTGCGCGGCGCGTGACGACCAGGTCGTTGAGGAAGACGGCGTCCGGGACGACGACGTCGTGGGCGACCGCTCCGCTCCAAGCGCGGACGGCCCACACGTGCGCCTCTGCCATGACGTTGCCGGCGGCCCACACGAGCCCGCTTCGCCTGTCGAACCACAGGCCCCGCAGCTGGCGTCCCGTGGCCCCGGGCAGCAGCACCTTCGAGGTGCCGCGCTGCAGGTCACCGGTCACGATGCGGCCGTCGGCGAGGGAGCCGGCGTAGTAGCGGTCGCCCGGACCCGACGTGATGCCCTCGGGTCGGATGCCGTCGGGGAGCCCCACGGTGCGGGGGAGGGAGCGGGAAGCGGAGCTCGACGCCGTGGTCGCCGCGTGCGCACCCGAGAGCGGCACAGCGGCGGCAGCGGCAGTCAGGGTGGCAGCGGCCGAGGCCGAGCGGAGGAAAGCGCGACGTCCGAGAGTAGTTGAAACGGCCATTACCCATGGTGTGCACCTACCCTCGCGTAGCGCCACCCCAACCAGATGCGGCGTACATGGAAGGAGATCTGCCGACCACCCCGGTGAAGTCGCGGGTGAAGTGGGCCTGGTCGTACCAGCCGAGCCGCGTCGCCAGGGCGGCGAGGTCGTGGCCCTCGCCGGCGTCGATCAGGGCCACCGCGTCGTGCAGCCGGTACCGGCGCAGCACCCACTTCGGACCCACCCCGACGTAGCGCCGGAACAGCCGCTGCAGGGTGCGCACCGAGACGCCATAGCGATGGCAGACGGCCTCGACCGAGATGAGGGTCGGGTCGGCGAGCATCCCCGCGACGACGTCGAGGACCCGCTCGTAGGCAGCATCGGGTCCCGGCCGCCGTGTCATCAGGAAGGCGTCCATGACCAGAACCCGCTCCTGGTCGGTGTCCGTCTCCAGCACGGCCTCGCGCAGGGCGTCCGCGGCGTCGCCGAAGGCCGCACGCAGGTCGAGCACCCGCCCGGTCCAGGCGCCGACGTCCTCCCCGGTGAACGCGCCGAACCCGCCCGGGCGGAACTTCACCCCGAACACCCGCCCCTCGCCCGCGAGGTCCACCGTGAAGCGTGTCGTCACCACGCCGTGCACCAGCGCGGCGGGCATCGGGATGCCGTGGTGGGGCGTGGTGCCGGACTCCACCGACAGGTGCACGGCCGGGTGGGGCACGACCTCAGACCGGTATGCCGCGTCGCCGAGGTCCCAGCGCACGGTCCAGTAGTGCTCGACCCAGGTCTCCAGCTCGGGGCTGGCCGCCGGGCGGTCGAGCTCGACGACCGTGGAGTGCTCGCGGGGGCGGAGGATCCCAGCGGTGGTGGCCGTCGCGGGGCGGCGCGCATCGGGCGGGAGGCGGCGCGCAGCCGGCCGCGCGGTATACCCACTCGGCACCGCGGGTGTCGCGTTCGTCCAAGACCCCACGGCGGCAGCCTAGGCAGGGTGGCCGACATGAGCACCCACGAGATGACAGACCAGAGCAGCCGCACCCATGAGGCCCCGGCCGTGAGCCCCGTCCCCGAGGGCTACACCTCGATCACCCCCTACCTGTGCGTGGATGGCGCCGCGGCCGCCATCGACTTCTACACGGCGGTGTTCGGGGCCCGGCTCGTCAGCCGCAACGACGGGCCCGGAGGGACGGTTGCCCACGCCGAGCTCGACTTCGGCAACGGCCGGATCCAGCTGAGTGACCCCGCGCCGGACCACAACCTCCGGGCGCCCGACGGCTCGGACGCCGTGACCCACTCCTGCGTGCACTACTGCGCGGACGTCGACAGGGTCTACGCCGCGGCGACCTCGGCCGGGGCGCGGGGTTACGGCGAGCCCGAGACGTTCGTGACGGGCGACCGGTATGCGGCGTTGCTCGACCCGTTCGGCCACCGCTGGACCCTCATGACCCGGGTGGAGGACGTCGACCCCGCCGAGGCGGAGCGCCGGGTCGACGAGTGGCTCGCGTCGCAGTCCGACGAGCAGGGCGCGTCGCAGGCCTAGCAGGGTCAGCGGGCGAGGTCCGACTCCGCCACGACGCGCAGGGCCTGGGCGGCGATGGTCAGCGCCGGGTTCATGGCCGCCGAGGACGGGAAGAAACCGGCGTCCATGACCCACAGGTTGGCCACGTCGTGGGCCCGGCACCACGGGTCGAGGACGCTCGTCGCCGGGTCGGGACCGGCGACGACCGTGCCGCACTGGTGGCTGTTCATGCTGATGTCGAAGTGCTGGGTCGCGATGGCGTCGTAGCCGACCGAGCGGAGCAGCCGCTTGGCCCGGCGCAGCAGCTCGCGATGGGTCGACCGACCGCGGGCCACGCGCGCCGTCGTGATCGTGCCGTCCGGGCCGACCGTGACGCGGTTGGCGGGGTCGGGGAGGTCCTCGGCCATCACCAGCCACTCCACGCTGTGGTGGGCGATGTGGTCGAGCAGGTTCAGCGGCACCCGTGTGGCCCAGCTCTTCATCATCACGCCCTGCACCTTGCCGATCAGCTGCAGGCTCCCCAGCGGGTAGCCGTCGCCCCCGTCGGCGTACCAGTCGGTGACGGCCAGCGTCTTCTGGAACGTGACGTCGTTGGGCCGGTCGAGGTCGATGGCCGCGATGTGGGCGTTGTTGTGCATCATCAGGTTCCGGCCGACCTGGCCGCTGGAGTTCGCCAGACCGCGCGGGTGCCGGTCGCTGGCCGATGTCAGCAGCAGCGCCGCGGAGTTCACTGCCCCCGCCGCGAGCACGAACCGGTCCGCCTCGATGCGGACCCTGCCGTCCGGACCATCGGCGAGGGCGTGGGCCACGTGCCGTCCGCTGGGGTCGGTGACCAGGCGCCTGACCTGGAGGCCCGTCGCCAGCCGGGCGTGGCCCGTGTCGAGGGCCGGGTCGATCGCGCAGGTCTCGGCGTCGCTCTTGGCGTCGACCCGGCACGGGAAACCGTCGCAGGTCCGGCACACGATGCACCGGCCGCCGGGTCGGAGGTCGATCCCGATCGAGGCCGCGCTGGGGTGGACACCCTGGGCGCGGAGGCGGGCCGCGAGGTCGGCGACGTACGGGTCGTGGGGCACCGCGGCATACGGGTGGTCCGTGCTGCGCCACGGCTCGGTGGGGTCCTCGCCGGTGGTGCCGTGGACCCGGTAGATCCGCTCCGCCTCGCCGTAGAAGGGCTCGAGGTCGGCGTAGCGGAACGGCCAGGCGGGGGAGACGCCCTCGCGGTGCACGACGGCCTCGAAGTCGGACTCGCGGAAACGGGGGAGGCTGGCGCCGTAGACCTTGGTGTTGCCGCCCACGACGTAGTGGACGCCGGGGCTGAACGCCCGGCCGTGCTGGTCCTGCCACTGCTCGGCGGGCTTGTAGCGGCGTCCGATGAACACCTCGCGCGGCGACCAGTTCTCCGGTTCGCGGGGGAGCCGCTCGCCGCGCTCGACGACGAGCACGTCGATGCCGCGGCGCGCGAGGGCCAGCGCAGTGGTGCCACCGCCCATGCCGGAGCCGATGACGACGACATCGGCCGCGAGAGTGTGCATGATGCCTGTCTAGTCGATGCGACCCCGCGAGCGAGGACTCCATGGCCCAGAACCGCAGTTTCGTCAGCACGCTCACCGGCTCCTTCTCGACACCGGCCGCCGACAACCCGACCGTGGCGATGGTCGAGGCGGCGTACCGCGCGCTGGGCCTCGACGCCCGTTACCTCAACTGCGACGTCCAGCCCGAGGGCCTCGGGGACGCCGTGCGGGGCGCCCGGGCCATGGGGTGGGTCGGCTTCAACTGCTCGCTGCCGCACAAGGTCGCGGTGGTCGGCCACCTCGACCGGCTGGCCGGGTCGGCGCGGATCATCGGCGCGGTGAACTGCGTGGTGAGGGAAGGCCAGGACCTGGTTGGCGAGAACACCGACGGCCAGGGGTTCGTCAGCTCGCTGCGGACCGTGGTGGACCCGACCGGTGCGTCGATGGTGCTCTTCGGCGCGGGCGGGGCGGCCCGGGCGATCGCGGTGGAGTCGGCGCTGGCCGGCGTGACGGAGCTGACCGTCGTCAACCGTGACCCCGGGCGGGGCGCCTCCCTCGCCGACCTGGTCAACCGGGCGACCCCGGCACGGGCCCGGCATGCCGTGTGGGACCAGACGTATGCCGTGCCCGCCGGGACGTCGATCGTCGTCAACTCCACGTCGGTGGGCCTCGCGCCGCACGGCGAGGACCTCATCGACGTCGACCTCGACAGCATCGGGCCGGGCATGCTCGTGGCCGACGTCATCCCGAACCCGCCGGAGACCCGGCTGCTGCGCGAGGCCGCCGACCGTGGCGCGGAGACCCTGGACGGCCTCGGGATGCTCGTCGAGCAGGGCGCCATCGCCATCGAGCTCTGGACCGGTGCCGAGCCCGACCGCGCGGTGATGCGACGCGCCCTGGAGGAGGTCTTCGACGCCTAGGGCGAAACGCAGGCAGGCGACCCGTCTCGACCGTCAGGTCACCACATGGCCTCGAGGTCGTCGCGGGCCAGGGCCGGTGGGTCGTACTTCGGCTGGTACACCGTGACCGGCCGTGCGCCGGGGACCTGGACCCGGATGGTCGAGCCCCACGGCTGCTCCTCGACCTCGCCCTCGAACCTGGCGCCGCGGGCCTCGAGCTCCTTCATGGTCGCCTGGAGGTCGTCGCACATGAAGGAGAGGTCGAAGTGCTGGTCGGTGCCGCCGGACTGGCCCTCGTACTCCCAGGACGCCGGGTGCACGCCCATCTCGCTGAGGCCCGTCCTGAAGATCAGCCAGCCGCCGCCGGTGTCGACGCCGGGGAGCTGCAGGACGTCACGGAAGAAGGCGCGGGCCGCCTCGGGGTCATCGGCGTAGACGAGGGTGTGCAGTGCGGTGATCATGCTCCACGGTAGGAGCGCGGCACGGCCCGGCGCCACGGTCGGACGATGACCGGGCCCTCGGCGAGCCTCAGGCGAACTGCCAGGAGCGCTTGCTCAGCCCGAACCAGAAGCCGTCGATGACGCTCTCGCTCTCCAGGGAGCCGGACTCGTAGGCCGCGCCGAGCGCGACGTAGAGCGGGGCCCAGTGCTCGGTGCGCGGGTGCGCCTCGTGGGGAGCCGGGGCGCGGTGGACGAAGTCGAGTACCGCGTCGACGTCCTGGCGTTCGAGGGCTTCGGCCGCCCAGTGGTCGAACTCGCTCGAGGCCGTCGGGGGTGCCGCGTCCGGCCCTGCCGAGGGGTTGAACCACCGCAGGTTGTGGGTGGTGAAGCCGGAGCCGACGATGAGGGTCCCCTCGTCGCGCAGGGGGGCGAGCCTGCGGCCGAGCCGGAACAGTGCCTGCGGGTCCAGCGTCGGCATGGACATCTGCAGCACGGGCACGTCTGCCTCGGGGTACATCTCCACGAGCGGGACGTAGGCGCCGTGGTCCAGGCCGCGGGACTCGTCGCGCCGCACAGGGGTCTCGGCGGAGTGGAGCAGCCGGGTCACGTCGTCGGCGAGCTGTGGCGCGCCCGGCGCGTCGTAGGTGACCTCGTAGTACTTCCGGGGGAAGCCCCAGAAGTCGTAGACGAGGGGGACCTGCCCGGAGGTGGCGCTCAGCGACAGGGGGGCGGCCTCCCAGTGCGCGGAGACCATCAGGATGTTCGTCGGCGTGCCGAACCGCTCCGACCAGTTGGCCAGCTGACGGGTCCACACCGGGTCGTCGGCGAGAGGAGGGGCGCCGTGGCTGAGGTAGAGGACCGGCTGGCGCGCGGGAACCGGGGTCGAGGTCATGAGACATGCTAGCAGGAATAAAGTTGAAAACTCAATTACAATCCACAGTCGCAGACCGTCGTATGCCGCGGGGCGCCGGACCGGCCGGTACACCTCAGGGGTGGGCAGCTGCGCGCGCCCCTCCCGGCTCGGGATACCGTGCCTTCCGTCAACCACGTCCGAGCAGCGACGAATCCGCTGCACGTGGGGGCAGGACTGAGGTGTATTTCGTGAGCACGGGGCGCAAGCTCGTCATCGTCGAGTCGCCGGCCAAGGCGAAGACCATAGGCGGCTACCTGGGCAAGGACTTCGACGTCGAGGCGTCGGTCGGCCACATCCGCGACATCCCGACCCCGTCGGAGATGCCCGCCGAGATCAAGAAGGGCCCGTTCGGCCGCTTCGGCGTCGACGTGGACAACGGCTTCGAGGCCTACTACGTCGTGGACAACGACAAGAAGAAGAAGGTCTCCGAGCTCAAACGCCTCCTCAAGGACGCCGACGAGCTCCTCCTGGCCACGGATGAGGACCGCGAGGGCGAGGCCATCGCCTGGCACCTCCTCGAGGTGCTCAAGCCCAAGGTCCCGGTCAAGCGGATGGTGTTCCACGAGATCACCAAGGAGGCCATCCAGCGCGCGGTCAACAACACCCGCGACCTCGACACCCGGCTCGTCGACGCCCAGGAGACCCGCCGCATCCTCGACCGCCTCTACGGCTACGAGGTCTCCCCGGTCCTGTGGCGCAAGGTCAAGGCCGGTCTCTCCGCCGGTCGAGTCCAGTCGGTCGCAACCCGCATGGTCGTCGAGCGCGAGCGCGAGCGGATGGCGTTCGTGCGCGCCTCGTACTGGGACGTCGAGGGCGACTTCACGCCGGACACCCAGGCCAACCAGTTCACCGCCCGGCTGACGGTGGTCGACGGCGCGCGCGTCGCCACCGGCCGCGACTTCGCCGACGACGGCACCCTGAAGACGAAGACGGCTGCCCACCTCGACGAGGCCACGGCTCGCTCGATCGCCGAGGCCGTCCAGCAGGCGCAGGTGCGGGTCACCGGCGTCCAGGAGAAGCCCTACACGCGGCGGCCGTCCGCCCCCTTCACCACCTCGACCCTCCAGCAGGAGGCCTCCCGGAAGCTGCGCCTGTCGTCGAAGAACGCCATGCGCGTGGCCCAGCGCCTGTACGAGAACGGCTACATCACCTACATGCGTACGGACAGCACCACGCTGTCCGAGTCCGCCCTGACCGCTGCCCGCCAGCAGGCCCGCGACCTCTATGGCGCCGAGTACGTCCCGCAGGCCCCTCGGCTGTACGAGAAGAAGGTCAAGAACGCCCAGGAAGCGCACGAGGCGATCCGCCCCGCCGGCGACCGCTTCCGCACCCCGGCGCAGGTCGCAGGCGAGCTGCGCGGTGACGAGTTCGCGCTCTACGAGCTGATCTGGAAGCGCACCGTCGCCTCCCAGATGGCCGACGCCCGGGGTTCCACCGCCACCGTCAAGCTCGGCGCCGCCCTCGACGACGGCCGCACCGTCGAGTTCTCCGCCAGCGGCACCGTCATCACCTTCCGCGGCTTCCTCGCCGCCTACGAGGAGGGCCGCGACGACGACGGCGGCCGCGGCGCCCGGGCCGAGGAGGAGCGCCGCCTGCCCAAGCTCAGCGAGGGCGTCGCGCTCACCGTCGTGCGCGCCGAGGCCGACGGCCACGAGACCAGCCCACCGCCGCGCTACACCGAGGCCACTTTGGTGAAGGCCATGGAGGAGAAGGGGATCGGCCGGCCCTCCACCTACGCCTCGATCCTGGGCACGATCCAGGACCGCGGCTACGTCGGCAACCGCGGGTCCGCCCTCATCCCGACCTGGCTCGCCTTCGCGGTGACTCGGCTGCTCGAGGAGCACTTCGGCTCCCTGGTCGACTACGACTTCACCGCCTCCATGGAGGAGGACCTCGACCGCATCGCCAACGGTGACGAGCACCGCGCCCAGTGGCTGGCCCGGTTCTACTTCGGCGACGAGGCCCAGACCATGGAGGGGCTGCGCCATCTCGTGGAGGACCTCGGCGAGATCGACGCGCGCGAGATCTCGACCATCCCGATCGGCGACGGCATCGTGGTGCGCGTGGGCCGCTACGGTCCGTACGTCGAGGAGACCGCGCCCGCGGGCGTCGACCTGTCCACCGGCGAGGTCGAGGAGGGCGCGAGCGGCCAGCCGCGCCGCGCCACGATCACCGACGACATCGCCCCCGACGAGATGACGCCCGAGAAGGCCCGCGAGCTGCTCGAGCAGGCCTCCGACGACGGCAGGGTGCTCGGCCAGGACCCCGAGACCGGTCGCGAGATCGTCGCCAAGGCGGGCCGCTACGGCCCGTACGTCACCGAGGTGCTGGACGAGGAGACCGCGGCCCTCAAGGGCAAGAACAAGGTCAAGCCGCGCACCGCCTCGCTGTTCAAGGACATGGACCTCGCGACCCTCGACCTCGACACCGCCCTGAAACTGCTGTCGCTGCCGCGGGTCGTCGGCACCGACGCGGAGGGTGTGGAGATCACGGCCCAGAACGGCCGGTACGGCCCCTACCTCAAGAAGGGCACCGACTCCCGCTCGCTGGCCAGCGAACAGCAGCTCTTCGACATCACCCTGGACGAGGCGCTCGCCATCTACGCCCAGCCCAAGCAGCGCGGCCGCGGCGCCAGCACGGCGCCGCTGAAGGAGCTCGGCAACGACCCGGTGTCGGGCAAGCCGATGGTGGTCAAGGACGGCCGGTTCGGCGCCTACGTCACCGACGGTGAGACCAACGCGACGCTGCGCAAGGACGACGACCCCGAGTCGATCACGCCGGAGCGTGGTGCCGAGCTGCTCGCCGAGAAGCGCGCGAAGGGCCCGACGACCCGCAAGCGGGCGGCCAAGAAGTCGACGACGAAGAAGGCGGCCAGCAAGAAGACGGCGGCGAAGAAGACCACGGCGAAGTCCGCGGCCAAGAAGGCCTGAGGGCCATGGCACTGGACC
>Ga0247818_10002118_pt1 | contig 12858 bp, 13 predicted proteins | sample 13C_Glucose_Day1_FD_192424 | JGI IMG/M metagenome (GOLD analysis project Ga0247818, IMG submission 192424) | Soil microbial communities from agricultural site in Penn Yan, New York, United States - 13C_Glucose_Day1 | ecosystem: Environmental > Terrestrial > Soil > Agricultural land | place...
CCCAGGTGTACGACCCGGCCCCCGACCACATACACCTTGCCTGCGCTGGCGGCGGCGCCCAGGTGCTCGCGCGGGGTGGGCAGCCCGGGGGCGGAGGTCCAGCGGTCGGCGGCCGGGTCGTACACCTGGGTGTCGCCGGCCAGCCCGCCGTCGACCACCCCGCCGACCAGGTACAGCCGCCCGTCGAGGGCGACAAGGCCGCCGGCCGAGCGGCCCTGGGGCAGCGGGGCCAGCCGGCGCCAGCCGCCCCCCTCCAGGCGGGCCACCTGACTGCTGGGGCCGTCGCCGTCGTTGCCGCCGGCGATGTAGAGGACCCCGTCCAGGGTGGCGGCCATGGCGTGGTTGACGGCCACCGGCAGCTCCGGCCCCCGGTCCCAGCTGTCGGCCCCGGTGTCGTAGACCTCGGCGGTGGCCAGGGTGGCGCCGTCGGGGCCGTAGCCGCCCAGCACCCAGATCCGGTCACCGACGGCGGCCGCGGCCACCTCGGTCCGCTCCGACGGCACCGCCGCCAGCGCCCGCCAGGCCTGGTCGCCGGCCACCGGCGGCGCCGTCGTCGCGGCCGGCTCCGGGGCCTCGCCGGACGTGCAGCCGGTCAGCCCGAGGACCGCCACCGCCGCCACCAGCCGCCACCGCCACCGCATGGCGCCAGCCTGGCGACCGGCGGCGCCCCGCGCAAGCCGACGCGCTAGGCTGGGACGCCGGCCGGGGACGCCAGAGGAGGCAGAGGCCCATGAGCATCGCAACATCCGAGCAGGCGGTCGTCGAGAAGGTCACACCGCGGCTGTTCATCGGTGGCGAGTGGCGCGAGGCCAGCGGCGGGGGCAGCTTCGCGGTCGAGGACCCGTCCACCGGCGAGGAGCTGTGCCAGGTGGCCGACGCCACCCCCTCCGACGGCATGGCCGCCCTCGACGCGGCCGTCGCCGCCCAGGCCGACTGGGCCGCCCACCCGCCCCGGGAACGGGGTGAGATCCTGCGCCGGGCGTTCGAGGCCCTCAATGACCGGGCCGACGAGCTCGCCCTGCTGATGACCCTGGAGATGGGCAAGCCGGTGGCCGAGAGCAAGGCCGAGATCACCTACGCGGCCGAGTTCTTCCGCTGGTTCGCCGAGCAGGCGGTCCGGATCGACGGCCGCTACTCGGTGGCCCCCAACGGCAAGGGCCGCCTGCTGACCATGCGCCAGCCCGTCGGCCCGTGCGTGCTCATCACCCCCTGGAACTTCCCCATGGCCATGGGGACCCGCAAGATCGGCCCGGCGGTGGCTGCGGGCTGCACGATGGTGATCAAGCCGGCCGCCCTCACCCCCCTGTCGATGCTCGCCCTCGGCGGGATCCTGGAGGAGGCGGGCCTGCCCGCCGGGGTCTGCAACATCGTCACCACCAAGCGGTCGGGGGCGGTGATGGAGCCGCTGATCTCCGACGGCCGGACCCGCAAGCTGTCGTTCACCGGCTCCACCGAGGTCGGCCGCACCCTGATGGCCAAGGCCGCCGACAACGTCCTCCGGGTCTCGATGGAGCTGGGCGGCAACGCCCCGTTCCTGATCTTCGACGACGCCGACCTGGACGCCGCCGTCGAGGGGGCCTTGATCGCCAAGATGCGCAACATCGGCGAGGCCTGCACGGCCGCCAACCGCTTCCATGTGGCCGAGCCGGTCGCGGAGGCGTTCGCCGGCAGGCTGGCCGAGCGGATGGGGGCGATGAAGGTCGGCCGCGGCACCGAGGACGGCGTCCAGGTCGGCCCCCTGATCGACAAGAACGCCGTCGACAAGGTGTCGGAGCTGGTCGCCGACGCCCTCGACAAGGGGGCCAAGGCGGTTGTCGGCGCCCGCCCGGGCGACGGCCGTGGCTACTTCTACCAGCCGACGGTGCTGGCCGACGTGCCCGGCGACGCCCGCGTGCTCAAGGAGGAGATCTTCGGGCCGGTGGCCCCGGTGGCCGCCTTCGACGCCGAGGAGGCGGCGGTCGCGGCCGCCAACGACACCGAGTTCGGGCTGGTCGCCTACGTCTACACCAGAGACCTCAAGCGGGCCTTCCGGGTCGTCGAGGCGCTGGAGACGGGCATGGTCGGCCTCAACCAGGGCCTGGTCTCGAACCCGGCGGCCCCCTTCGGCGGGGTCAAGCAGTCCGGCGTCGGCCGCGAGGGCGGCCCAGAGGGCATCGCCGAGTACCTGGAGACCAAGTACGTCGCCATGAACCTCTGACGGGCCTTGCCGAGCAGGTGGGGCGGCCGGCTGGCGGCGCTGCTGCTGGGGGCGCCGCTGGCCCTGGCCTTCCCGCGTCCCGGGTGGTGGTGGCTGGCCCTGGTCGGCCTGGTCCCGCTGCTGCTGCTGGCCGTCGCCGCCCCCAGCGGGGGCGAGGCGGCGGTCAGGGCCTGGCTCGGCGGGACCGGGTTCTTCCTGGCCGTCAACGCCTTCCTCTTCCCCACCGTGGGGCCGTTCATGGTGCCCCTGGCCATGCTCCTGGCCGTGCTGTGGCTGCCGCTCGGCTGGCTCGCCTGGGCGCTGCTCGGGGGCGCCGGACGGCCGGGGCCGAGGCGGCTGGCCGCCGCGATGGTGCTGATCCCGAGCGCGTTCGTTGCCGGGGAGGCGCTGCGCTCCTGGGAGGCGCTGGGCGGCCCCTGGGGGCTGCTCGGGGCCAGCCAGTGGAACGCCCCGGCGCTGTTGTCGGTGGCCGCTCTCGGTGGCGTCTGGGGGCTGAGCTTCCTGCTGGTGGCGGTCAACGTGGCCGTCGCCGCCGCCGTCGGCCGGGGGGTCCCCGGCCCGACCCGGGCGACGGCGGCCGCGGCGGCGGTCGCCCTCCCCCTGGCCGCGCTGGCCTTCTGGTCGCTGCGGCCGGCGCCCCCGCCGGCCGGGACCGTCCGGGTGGCGTACGTCCAGCCCGGGGTCGTCGGCCCCGTCGAGGAGCGGTTCTCGGCCAGCGAGCGGCTCAGCCGCACCCTGCCCGCCGGCGCCCGGCCTGACCTGGTGGTGTGGGGCGAGAGCAGCGTCGGCCGCGACCCGGCGGCCAACCCCGGCGACATCAGGCGCCTGGTCGGGGTGGCCGTGGCCGCCGGCGCGCCCGTGCTGGCCAATGTCGACGCCCAGCGGGAGGCCGGCGGCGGCATCTACAAGACCGCCCTGCTGGTCGGCCCGGCGGGGGTGCTTGGCAGCTACGACAAGATGCGGCTGGTGCCGTTCGGGGAGTACGTGCCGCTGCGACCGCTGCTCGGCTGGGTGACCCGGTTCACCAAGGCCGCCGCGGTCGACCGGCACCGCGGGACCCGCCTGGCCGTCCTGCCCGCCGGCAAGGTGGCCGTCGGCCCGCTGATCTGCTTCGAGTCGGCCTTCCCCGACCTGGCCCGGAACCTGGCCGCCGACGGGGCCGACCTGGTGGTGGTCCAGACCGCCGACACCACCTTCCAGGGCAGCTGGGGCCTTGACCAGCACGCCAGCCTGTCGGCGGTGCGGGCGGTGGAGTCGGGCCGCCCGGTGCTCCAGGCCGCCCTCAGCGGCACCTCGGCGGCCTTCGACGCCCGCGGCCGCCGCCTGGCCTGGGCGCCGGGCGGCTGGCGGGGCGCGGCTGTCGTCGAGCTGCCGCTGTCGGCCGAGCGGACCCCCTATGTCCGGACCGGCGACGTCGTCCCCCTGGCCTGCTGGGTCGCGCTGGCCGCGGGGGCGGCCGCCGCCGCGGCCAGGCGCCGGCGGCTCAGCCGCGGCGGTAGCGGGCGTCGAACAGGCAGTACGCCCCGAAGCACCCCAGCCCGGCCGCGACGATGAGCAGCAGCGCGGTGCCGTACGGCTGGCCGGCCAGGGTCTTGAGGGCGGTGTCCATCCCGGTGGCCTTCTTCGGGTCGTAGGTGACGGCCGAGTAGACCAGCAGGAGCCCGAGGATCCCGTAGGCCACCCCAAGGGCCGGCCAGCCCACCTGGCCGAAGCGGATGGCGGCGTCGCGGGCGTGGGGCTCGGCCCCGGCCAGGTCCAGGTCGTCGACGAAGGTCCTGGCCACCCCCCGGTGGACCAGGTAGATGGCGATGGCCACGATCCCGAGGCCGACCAGTGCGACCAGCAGCTCCCCGGCCGGCCAGTCGAAGACCTGGTCGACCAGGGCCGCCTTCTCCTGCTTGGACTTGCCGCCCTTACCCGAGGCGACCTTGAAGGAGCTGAAGGCCAGGGTGCCGGCGACCCCGGCCTCGCCCAGGCTGACCAGCCGCTGGACGGTCCGCCTGCGTGCCGGGCGCCGGTACCCGTGGCCCCAGCCGGCCTCGGCCAGCTGCCAGACGGCCAGGGCGGTCAGGCCGGCGGTCAGCACCCAGAGCAGGAACCGGCCCGCCGGCTGCTCGGCGATCGTCTGCAGGGCTCCCGTCTTGTCGGCCTTGCCGCCGGCGCCCAGGGCGACCCGGACGGCCAGGTAGGCGAGCAGCAGGTGGACGACGCCGTAGGCGACCAGCCCGACCCGGCCAAGGGTCTTGACCGGTCCGCTGTCGGCGGCCTGCCTGGCCGTCCGCTCGGCCCGCCTGGCCTTGTTCCGGGCGGTCATGTGGCGGCCGCCGGGGACTCGGCGACGTGGTCGGCGGCGTGGGCGTCGCGCTCCCCCATCGGCCTGGTCGGCCCGGCGGTGGTGTCCTTGGCCGTCTGCAGCTCCATCTCGGTGTTCAGCTCGGCCCCCACGAGCACGATCACCGCCGTCAGGTACAGCCAGAACATCAGGATGATGACCCCGGCCAGGGCCCCGTAGGTCTTGTTGTAGTTGCCGAAGGAGTTGGCGTAGATGGAGAAGCCGATCGAGGCCAGGATCCACAGCAGGGTGGCGATCCCCGAGCCCCAGCTCACCCAGGTCCACCTGGGCTCGTCACGGTCGGGGGCGTAGCGGTAGAGCACGGCCAGGGCGCCGATCAGCAGGGCTGCCAGCAGCACCCAGCGCAGGCCGCCGACCGTCCAGCGCAGCGCCGTCGGCCAACTGTCGGCCAGCGCCGGGAAGCCCACGATCAGGGCCAGGGCCAGCCCCATCAGCACCATCGCGCCCAGGGTGAGCACGATGGACAGTCCCCGCAGCTTGACGAACTTGCGGCTCTCGGTCTCGTCGTAGGCCAGGTTGACCCCGGTGACCAGCGCCTTCATGCCGCTGGAGGCGCTCCACAGGGCGGTCAGGATCCCGATGACGGTGGCCACCCCGAGGGCGCCGCCGGCCCCGCTGGTGACCTGCTTGAGCTGGGTCCCGATGATCGCGGCCGTCTCGGGCGACAGCATCTCGGTCAGCCGGTTGATCTGGTCGCGGACGGTCGCCGGGTCGGCGACCAGCCCGTAGATCGACACCCCGGCGATGATCGCCGGGAACAGCGACAGCAGGGCGTAGAAGGCCACCCCGGCCCCGAGCAGCGGGACCTGGTCCTGCTTGACCTCCTTGGCGGTCCGCTTGGCGATGTCCTTCCAGCCGCTGGGCGGGATCTCCTGGGGCTGGTCGGCCTGGCGGCCGTGGCCGCCGTTGGCCACGGCGCCCGGGTCGGTCTCGTGGCTGGCGCCCGGCCCCTGCCCTGGACCTGCCGCCACCAGCGCTCTTTCGCCCCACCAGCACGGCCGTGGCCAGCATGCCGACCCGCAGCGTCGACCTGGCCAGCCTCCGGGTCAGCCCCGGTCGCTTCCTCTTGCTGTCCGCCGCCTTGGCCACCGGCCCTCCCTGTGGTCAGATGTGTACTGTGCCGCCACGGGCTACCCTGCCCTGACGGGGCCTTACTAACCCATCGGAAGCTGGGGGTGCACCCGACATGACGGCGCCAATCCGACGCATCGGGGTGCTCACCAGTGGTGGCGACGCACCGGGGCTGAACGCGGTCATCCGCGCGGTGGTCAGGTCGGCCGAGGTCGACCACGGCTGGTCGGTGCTCGGCGTCGAGGAGGGGTTCGAGGGCCTGATCGGCCGGCCCCGCACCCGGACCCTGGACAGCTCGGCGGTCAGCGGGCTGCTGAACCGGGGCGGCACCATCCTCGGCTCCTCCAACAAGGGCCACTTCTCGGCCATGCGGGTCGAGGGCGAGTGGATCCGCGACCCGGCCCCCTACAAGGAGCTGGCCGCCAACACCAAGCGGCTCGGCATCGACGCCCTGGTCGTGATCGGCGGCGAGGGCAGCCAGGGGATCGCCAGTGAGCTGTCCCGCTACGGTGTCCGGGCGGTCGGGGTGCCCAAGACGATCGACAACGACCTGTGGGGCTGTGACCGCACCTTCGGCTTCGACACCGCCCTGACCGTGGCCACCGAGGCCCTCGACCGGCTCCACACCACCGCGGCCAGCCACAACCGGGTGATGGTGCTGGAGGTGATGGGCCGCGACGCCGGCTGGATCGCGCTCCACTCGGGCCTTGGCGGCGGTGCCGACGTCATCCTGCTCCCCGAGATCCCGTTCACCATCGAGGCGGTCGCCTCCAAGGTGCTGACCCGCGAGTACCGCGGCTCGAACTTCTCGATCGTGATCTGCGCCGAGGGGGCGGTCGAGAAGGGCGGCGGCGGCCAGGTCTACCAGGAGTCGACCGGCACCCTGGGCGGGATCGGGGCGCACGTCGCCACCCAGGTCGCCAAGGTGACCGGCAAGGACGCCCGGGTGGTGGTCCTCGGCCACCTCCAGCGCGGTGGCCAGCCGACCCCGTTCGACCGGATCCTGGCCACCCGCTTCGGGGCGGCCGCGGTCCGGGTGCTGGCCGAGGGCCGCTACGGCGAGGTCGTGGTCAGCCGGGGGGCCAAGATCACCACGGTGTCCATGGCCGAGACGGCCGGCAAGGTCCGCACCGTCCCCAAGAACTACGAGATGATCCAGACCGCCCGCGCCCTCGGCATCGGCTTCGGCGACGAGGAGGACCCCGACATCACGCCCGAGCCGCTGGCGTGAGGCCCGGGGTCAGGCCCCGCGCAGCCTGGCCCGGGTCTCCTCGACGTCAAGGCCGTGCAGGCGCAGCAGGTTCTCGCCCAGGATCTTGCGCTTGGCCTGCTCGGTGAGCTGCGGGTAGCCGTAGCCCTCGACCAGGTCCTGGGGCAGCTGGAAGTTCCAGAAGGCCTCGAGCGCCCACTGGGGCTGCCAGATCGGCGCCTCGCTTCCGTAGATGATCTTGTCCTCGCCGCACCAGAACAGCAGCTTGCCCAGGGTCTCGGCGAACTGCCGGGGCGCCCGGACGACGAAGTTGATGGTGGCCGCGATCGACGCGTACAGGTTCGGGTGGCGGATGAGCTGCCAGCAGACCTCATCGATGAACGGCAGCCCGACGTGGAAGATGACGAAGTTGATGTCGGGGAAGTTGGCCGCCGCCCCGTCCATGTCCCAGGTCTGGGTGGCCTCGATCGGCTGGGGGCCGAGGGGCACGCCCTTGTGGACCCCGATCAGGTTGACGCCCAGCTCCTGGGCCTTCTCGAACACCGGGAAGGCGACCTGGGGGTCGTCCATCCGCCAGGGGAACGGCCGGCCGTAGTCGTAGCGGACGTTGTAGAACTTGAACGCCTTGGCCCCGAACTCGCCCACCTGCCGCTCCATCAGGTCGAGGGCGCGGCGGCCCTCCAGCGGGTTGACCGAGCCCCAGAACATCGTCCGGTCGGGGTTGCGCCTGGCCAGCTCGGCGCACTCCTCCCAGGGCGAGAGGCCGTCGCGGAACAGGTCGGTCAGCGGCAGCGGCATGGCGCACAGCATGTCGGTGGAGCTGTTGCGGTAGACCATCTCGTCGATGTCGTCGACGGTCCACTGGCGCAGGAACTCCTCGGCCGGCATGACCGGCTCGCCCTCGGGGGTGAGGGTGGCGTGGAAGGCGTACAGGTGGTTGATGAACATCTCCCCCGCCGGCCCGAAGGCGTTCTTCTTCTCGAAGTTGAAGACGTGGGCCACGCCGTCGAACACGATCGCGTCGTCGCCGATCATGGGCCGACCTCCTTGGGGTGGGGCAGGAAGCGCAGCGTGCGCCGGGCCTTGTCGGACAGCCGGTCGCTGGTCCACGGCTCGTCCCAGACGATCTCGACGGTCGCCCCGGCCATCTGTGGCAGGGCGGCCACCCGCTCGGTGATCTGGCCGACCAGGTTGGCCGCGAACGGGCACCAGCCGGTGGTCAGCAGCAGCTCGACCCGGGCCTGGTCGCCGTCGAGGTCGACCTTGCGGACCAGGCCCATGTCGACCACCGACAGCCCTTTCTCCTGGCAGCAGGGGTCGTAGACAGAGGCCAGGGCCTCCATCACGGCGGCGGTTCGGTGCTCGGCCATCTCCACCTCCAGGACCTCGGCGTCCGGGCCCTCCAACCTTGTCCCGCTTCCGTCCGCCCGTCAATGGGCGTCGCGGCGCGCCGGTAGGCTGGCCGGGACGAGGCTGCGAACGGGAGGAACTGTGACGACCGAGCAACGCGAGTGGACCCGGCTGCTGGAGTGGGAGGGGTGCCTGAACGCGCGCGACCTGGGTGGGTACGCGACCAGAGACGGGCGGGAGACCCGCTGGGGGGCGGTGGTGCGCTCGGCCAGCCTGGCCGCGCTGAGCGAGGCCGGGCGGGCCGCGGTGGCCGACTACGGGGTCCGGGCCATCGTCGACCTGCGGCTCCCGGCCGAGCTGGCCGACGACCCCAACCCGTTCGCCGAGCCCGGCGACCACGGCATCGCCTACACCAACGTCTCGTTCATCGACCCGGCGGCCGGTGTAGGCGATGCCGTCAGCACCCTGGCCGAGGACTACCTCCAGATGCTGGACCGCTACCGCGTGGGGGTCGCCGAGGCCATGACGGCGGTCGCCCGTGCCCCCGAGGGGGCGGTGCTGATCCACTGCGCGGCCGGCAAGGACCGCACCGGGCTGATCTCGGCCCTGCTGCTGGGGCTGGCCGGCGTGCCCGCCGAGACGATCGCCGCCGACTACGCCATGACGGCCGAGCTGCTGCGGTCCCGGGAGCGGGAGTGGCTGGAGGGCCTGGAGCCGGAGGAGCGGGCCGAGCGCGAGGCCATGCTGGCCCGGTACGCCCCCACCGCCGAGGTCATGTCGGGGGTGCTCGAGGGGCTGGCCGAGCGCTTCGGCGGGGTCGAGCCCTACCTGCTGGCGACCGGCATGGGCACCGACGAGCTGGACCGGCTCCGCGACCGCCTGGTCGCCCCGGCCGGGCCGCGTTGACAAGCACCCCATAGTCAGGCACCGTGCCAGCTGTGGAAGGCTATCGGCTGACCAGGAACCGCGCCCTCGACCACGGGCGCGTCTGCTCCTGCGCCTGTCGGCGGGCCCGCCGGTCCTCGCGCGCCCCGCTGGCCGCGACCGCCTGACCGGCCGGGCCGCACCCCCCTCTGCTCGTCGCGCACCCAGGATGGTCCCGTGATGCCTTCCACCCTCAGTTTCCGGCCGACCGCCGATCCCTACGCCGACACCGACGTGGTCGACGCCCGCGCCCCCCGGTTCCTCCAGGCGACCATCGGCGCCGGGGCGGTGCTCGCCCTGGTGACCGGGTGGTGGTGGCTGTACGGCCTGCTGGCCCTGCAGCTGATCGCCGGGCTGGTCCTGGGGCGGCGCTGGTGCCTGCCCTGTGTGGCCTACTTCGAGCTCGTCCAGCCCCGGGTGGGCGAGGGCCGGGTCGAGGACGCCCGGCCGCCCCGGTTCGCCAACAAGATCGGGGCGACCGTCCTGAGCCTGGCCGTGCTCGCCCACCTGGCCGGCCTGGGCGTCGCCGGGACGGCGCTGGGGGCGCTGGTCGCCGGGCTCGCCCTGCTGGCCGCGGCCACCGGCCTGTGCGTCGGCTGCGAGCTCTACAAGCTTGGGGCACGGCTGCGCGGGGTGCGCCCGGGCGCCGTCGGCGCCCTCGACCTGGCCGACGTCGGGGCCGCCCCCGGCCGCCCGGCCGTGGTCCAGTTCACCCACCCGCTGTGCAGCGACTGCCACGAGCTGTCCGAGCGCCTGGCCGGCGGTCCCCAGCCGCTCCACACCGTGGACGTGTCCCGGCGGCCCGACCTGGCCCGCCGCTACCACGTGGCCGTCGTCCCGGCCGCCTTCCGGGTCGCCGGCGACGGCACCGTGGTCGAGCGTCTCGCCTAGCCGGCCCTGGTCAGCAGGTGCAGGTAGCCGTAGCCGTCCCCGGGGCTGAACCCCTCGGCCACCACCGCCAGGCCGGCGGCGGCCAGCCAGCCGTCGACCCGCTCGCGCGCCGGGTAGAAGTGGTAGCCGTCGCGCGACTCCTCACCGCGGACCACCGGCAGCCCCCGGGCGGTGGCGTCGGCCAGCTCCCGGTCCAGCTCCTCGTCGTCGACCTGCTCGACGGTCAGGTACACGTGCCCGCCGGGGCGGACGGCCCGGGCCAGGTTGGCGGCCACCCGCGGCCAGTCCTCGGGCGGGACGTTCTCCATCGCGTCGACGCACATGACGGCGTCGAACTCGGCCGCGAAGTCGAGCTCCTGGAGGCCGACACGCTCCAGGGGGACGGCCGGGAACCGGGCCCGGGCCCTGCCCAGCATCCCGGTCGACTGGTCGGTGCCGACGACCCGGCGGCCGGCATCCTGCACCATGGCGAAGTACTTGCCGGTGCCGCAGGCCGCGTCCAGGACGGTCCCGCCGGGCGGGCAGCGCTCCAGCAGGTCGGCGACGAAGCGGCGGTGGGTGGGGCCGATCTCCCCGTACTGCTCGTCGTAGGTGAAGGCGTGGATGGCGTCGTGGCGCTCCTCGGCTGTCTGACGCCGCTCCCGCAGCCAGGCCGTTCGGTCCACGGCATGCTCCTCTCTCGTGTCAGGTGGCCGTTCCCGGCCACGACAGGGTGGTCACCCGGCGTGGCTGGCCGCTCACCCAGACGCCGTCGACCTGCCGGGTGCCCTCGTCCAGCAGGGCCTCGGCGACCTCGGGGTCGCGTGCCGCCGGGAGGCACAGGCGCCGGCGGGTGAACGCCACCAGCTCGTCGAAGTCGTCGAAGCCGAACCGGTCCGGCTGCTCCCAGTCCTGGCGGTCCACCTCCAGGCCGGCGGCGCCGAGGGCGGCCACGGCGTCATCGGCGCCCGGGCCGGTCGGGCGGTCCAGGTCGTGGAACCGGCGCCACAGCGGGCGCAGGCCGGCCAGCGGATGCCGGTCGGTCAGCTCGGCCACCACCCGGCGGCGAGCGTGGCCGGTCAGGGCCAGGGCGAACGGGGCCAGGTCGGCCACGTTGTAGAGGACGTGGTGGCAGACGACCACGTCGGCCGGGCCGACCCGGCCGGCCACCTCGGGCCAGCGGCCCTCGACCGCCTCGGCCGGCACACCGGCGGCGTCGGCCGCGTCCAGGAACGACGCCACCATGGCCGGCGACTCGTCCACCGCCACCAGCCGGCTGGCCAGCCCGGCCAGGGGCAGGCTGGCCGCGCCCGCGCCGGCGCCGACGTCCAGGACGCTGCCCCCCTCCGGCATGAATCGGGCCGCCTCCAGGTTCGAGGGGGTGGCCGGCCGCGACCCGGCCCGCCTGGCCCGGGACCGGAACAGCCCGACCGGGTACCCCCAGGGCGACTCGGGGGCGGCGGCCAGGATCTCGCTGGGGATCGCCCAGCCGTCCAGCTGCTCGCGCCACCGCTCCAGGGCGCCCGCCTGCCCGTCCATGGGCGGCAGGCTACCCCGTCCCGGCACCGCCGGCGGTGCCGCTGCCTAGTTCCAGCGGGACGACGGGGAGGCCACCCGGGCCGAGCGGGCCGGGGTGACCAGCCAGGCGGTCAGCATCGTCCTGGCGTGGCCGTGCAGGCAGAACAGCTTGACGTGCTCGACGGGGCCGTCGGTGGACGGCCACACCCAGCGGGAGACGACCTCGGCGGCGACCTCGCAGCCGGGCTCGGGACAGGCGACGATCTGGTTCATGCCGGCAGTGTGGCCCCATGGGCCGGCTGGGTCGGTGACGGCAGGCACCCGGGGCCGGTGACGTTCGGCACACCCGGCCCGAGGATGGGAATCGGCCGCCAGCCGGGAGGGTTCCCCCGTCGGAGGCGATGCCAAATGCGTACATGTCCGAAGATGTGGCTGGCCGTCGCCGTCCTGCTGCTCGTGCTCGGCCTGGCCCTCACCGGCTGCCGCAAGGACGACGGGGGCGGCAGCGGCGGAGGTGGCTACGGCTACCTGCCGGCGCCGACCCGGGTGGACGGCGCGGCCTTCTAGGCCTCAGGGCCTCGGGCGCTGGTCGAGCAGGTCGAGGCGGTGGGCGACCGCCGCCGCCTCGACCCGGCTGGCCACCCCGAGCTTGGCCAGGATGTTGGACACGTGCACGCTGGCCGTCTTGGCGCTGATGAACAGGGCGTCGCCGACCTGGCGGTTGCTGCGGCCCTCGGCCACCAGGGCCAGCACCTCGAGCTCGCGGGCGGTCAGGCCGAGCTCGGCCCCGGGCGACGGCTCGGCCGCCGGGGCCGGCCCGTCCCCGTCCGAGGTCGTCCCGTCCGGCCCGGCGTCGGTGGCGGCGTCCGGGCGCAGGTCGACCCGGCCGAGCCGGGCCAGCCGTTCCACCTCGCCGCGCAGGGGCCCGGCCCCCAGGGCCACGGCCACCTCGTGGGCCCGGCGAAGCAGGTCGGCGGCCTGGGCGCGGTCGCTCCGGCGGGCCAGCAGGGCCCCGGCGGCCCGCCAGCGGGCCACGGCCAGCGGGTAGGGGTGGCCGGAGGCCTCCCAGGCGGTCACCGCGGCCAGCCAGCCCTCGGGGTTGTCCAGGCCCTGGGCTCGGGCCCACTCGGCCTCGCAGGTGGCGAGCAGGGCCCGCTTCCAGGCCACCTCCGAGCCGCCCAGGGCGCCGCCGGCCCAGCGCAGCAGCTCGGCCGCGACCAGCCGGGCGTCGGCCACGGTCGCGGGGTCGTGACGGGCGACGGCCAGGGCGACCCGGTCGGCCTCGACCCACAGCCCCAGGGCCAGCAGCATGCAGGCTCGGAGATCGGCCAGCGGCCCCTGGAGGAGGCGGCCGCGGCCGTGGCC
>Ga0247818_10002119_pt1 | contig 12857 bp, 9 predicted proteins | sample 13C_Glucose_Day1_FD_192424 | JGI IMG/M metagenome (GOLD analysis project Ga0247818, IMG submission 192424) | Soil microbial communities from agricultural site in Penn Yan, New York, United States - 13C_Glucose_Day1 | ecosystem: Environmental > Terrestrial > Soil > Agricultural land | place: USA...
ACCTCGGCCCGTCGTACAGCAACGAAGACGTGATCGCGGCCTGTGCCCGTCACGAGAACAAGCCAACGTGGCGCAAGCTCGACAACATGCCGGAGCAGATCGCCAGGATCATGGTCGACGGCAACCCGGTGGCCTGGTTCCAGGGCCGCATGGAGTTCGGTCCACGTGCGCTGGGCGGTCGCTCGATCATCGGCTGCCCGAGCGTGGCCGGCGTGGCCGATCGCATCAACCACCAGATCAAGTTCCGCGAGCGCTGGAGGCCTTTCTGCCCTTCGATGCTCGACACCGTGGCGCCGCAGATGATCAAGATCGATCACCCGGCCCCGTTCATGACCTTCACCTTTGAAGTAGCGGAAGAATGGAAGACCCGCGTGCCGGAAGTGGTCCACGAGGACGGGACTTCCCGCGCCCAGGTGCTCAAGCGCGAATACAACCCGCGCTACTACGACATGATGAAAGCGCTGGAAGTGCTGACCGGTAACGGCGTGTCGCTGAACACTTCGCTCAACCGTCGTGGCGAACCGATGATCTGCTCGCCGACGGACGCCCTGAACATGTTCTTCGGTTCCGATCTACAGTATCTGATCATGGAAGACATCCTGGTGGTCAAAGAGGGCGCGAACGCATATGACACGCTCGGCTGAACGCCATGTGCTGCAGTTTTGTCACGGCTATGACGGGCCGTTCCTGGACTGCGCCCGGCAGTACGCCAGCCTGTTCGCGGGGACCGGTTATCGAGTGACCACGGTGTTTCTGACCGGGGTTGCCGATGCCGACGTCGCCGCAGGATGCGCCAGTGATGAAGTGCTGTTCATGGAGTACAGCTCCAAGGCCATTCGTGGCCTGAAGCTGGGGGCCATCGGCGATCTGCGCAAGATCGCCGCGTCGCGCAACTTCAGTTTCTGCATCGCCCATCGTTTCAAACCCATCTACATCGCCTTGCTCGGCACGTCGTTGCCGGTGATCGGTGTGCATCACGGGTTTGACGACTACAAGCGCGTCAGCCGCAAGCTGTTTGCGCACATATTCCGCAAGCGCCTGAGTCTGCTTGGCGTGTCCGACGCGGTGCGCGACGACATGCGCAACTGTCTGCCGAAATGGCCGCATTCGCGGATTCGTACGTTGTACAACCGTATTGATGTGGAGGCCTTGCAGGCGACTCAGGTATCGGCCCGCGAAGCTCGGGAAACCTTGGGCCTGTCGGCGGATGCCTGGATTGTCGGCAATGTCGGGCGCCTGCATCCGGACAAGGATCAGGCCACGTTGCTGCAGGGTTTTGCCGAGGCGCTACCGGGACTGCCGGGCAACAGCCAACTGGTGATTCTCGGTTCCGGTCGCCTGGAAGAGGATCTCAAGTCGCTGGCCCGTGAGCTTGGCATTGGTGATCGCGTGCTGTTTCTCGGTCAGGTACCTGATGCCCGCAACTATTTCCGGGCCTTCGATGTATTCGCCCTGAGTTCCGATCACGAACCGTTCGGCATGGTCCTGCTGGAGGCTATGGCCGCCGGGGTGCCATTGCTGGCCACGGCTTGTGGTGGGGCGAGGGAAGTGGTCGAAGGTGTCGGCATCCTGTTCCCGCTCGGTGATGCCGCGCGTCTGGCGCAAGGCCTGCAACATCTGGCCGGCATGGATGAGCAGCAGCGTGTCCAGTGTGCCGGGCTGATGCTCGAACGCTTGCGCGAGCACTTCTCCGATCGCGCGGTACGCGATGCTTTCTGGCATTTGCCACACGTTACCGAACTGGCACAGAGGGGCTGATGCTCAACCGATTTCAAGGCTGGCGCGAGCGTGGCTGGGCGGTAGTCGATGCTTCGACTTACGCCCAAGCCTGGCAACTTCATGGCGGCAGCGTCGCGACCCACCCCATGGTGGTCGAGCGGCTGGCCAATCTGGCCGACATCCCGGTGCGTTACCTGGCCTGGGAACAGAACGGTGAGCTCAAGGCGGCGATCCCGACCTGGGGCCGCGACCTCGCCTTATCCAAGGACGTGCTCAAGCGCAGGGGCAAAAAAGGCCTGTTCGACCTGGGCAATGCCGAGATCATTCTGCCAGCTGCTGCCGATGCCCAGGCGCCGCTGCGACATCGCGGTCGCTATTTGTCGGCACTCAACGAAGGCCGCTTCAGCGGCATCAAGTTGCAGGCTGAACAACTGGCCATGGCGCGCACGCCGGAAGAGCTGTCGAAGAAATTTCGTTACAACCAGCGCCGCGAATTGCGCCTGCTGGAGGAGGCGGGCGGCGTGGTGCGTGCGGTCTGCGAGTTTTCCAGTGGCGAGCTGGCAGCGATTTACTGTGATCTTTTCCAGCGTCGCTGGGGCTTCCCGGCGACGGGGGCCGAGCGCATGGCCGAGGTCATCGGGTTGCTGCGTGAATTGCTGATCGGTTCGGTGATTTTCCTCAACGATGCGCCGATCGCCATTCAACTGGTGTATCGGGTCGAGACGCCACAATGGATCAGCGTCGAGTACATCAATGGTGGCGTCGATCCCCAGACCCGCGAGTTCAGCCCCGGCAGCGTGTTGAGCTTCCTCAATACCCAAAGCGCCTGGGAGCATGCCCGGGCACTGGACAAACCGTTGCGCTTTTCCTTCGGTCGCGCCGACCGTGAATACAAGGATCGCTGGTGCAATCCCGTGCCGGTCTTCACCGTATGAGCCAGCCCATGAGCCGCAAACAGCAACTGCTCAAGCGCCACCGGCGCAATAAACGTATCGGTCTGCTGATTGCGCTGGTGTTGCTGGTAGCCATTGGTGTGCTGGTGGTCTGGTGGTTGCCGCTGCTGGTCGCGGTCCTGGGCTGGATAGCCCACGAAGCCTGGTTTGCCGACCACCTGTTCTACTCGCCCAAAGACGACTACCAGTACAGTTTTCCCCCCTACACGCCGCAGCCCAAGGTGCACCTCAATGGTGAGTATTTGCGGCTGGACGAAGGGGTCATGCTGGTCGACGACGCAACACTGATACTGGCCCTGCGGGTAAAAAGCACCTGGCTGGGGCGCTTCATCGATCCTGTGGTCGAGTTGTGTGGCGGCGATAACCCGGACCGGCAAACATTCGAGCGAGGTGTCAACGGCCTGCGTTACCTCAATCTTACAGGCCAGGCGCAGGTACTTTCGCGCGGTGAGTTACGTCTGTGCGGGCGTTTTTGCCGCGTGCTCGGAGAGCCCGTGCTGTGGGCCTTGGAACATCCGGATTACCGACGTCAGCGGGTAATGGTGATCGCCCCGCACGCCGATGACGCCGAATTGGCTGCCTATGGTTTGTACAGCCAGGCGGACGAGGCCTGGATCGTTACGCTGACGGCCGGTGAAATCGAAGCCGGACACTACCGGCAGATGGGTATGGATAAGGTTGAAGCAGCCCGCCTGAAAGGTCGTTTGCGCGCCTGGGACAGTATCGCCGTGCCGCGCTGGGGCGGAGTGCCGCAAGCCCATTGCGTACAACTGGGTTATTTTTGTCTGCAGCTGGCGGCCATGCAGGCCTCGCCAACCTCGCCGGTAGCCTCGCGCGAGGCCGACTTGAGCGACACCCGTCTGTTCCGCCAACTCAATCCCTTTGCTTTGCCGGGCGACGCCGACGGTGCGCCGACCTGGAATAATCTGCTGGCGGACCTGCGTGAGTTGCTGTTGCGCGCGCGGCCCGAAGTCATCGTCCTGCCGCACCCGACCCTCGATCCGCACCCTGACCATATCTGCGCCCAGGCGGCCGTGCTCGAAGCCTTGCAAGGCCTGGACTGGCAGCCAACCACATTGTTGGGCTACGCCAACCACTTGCACGACAACGATCGCTGGCCGATGGGTGATAGCGGTCATGGCATCGCCCTGCCACCCGCCTTTGATCCGGCCGCGCCGATGCAACCCTGCTGCCTGCCGATATCGCTGGAGCTCCAGCGTGACAAGGCCATGGCGTTGGGCATGATGCACGACCTGCAACCACCCATGCCGTTCAAGCGGCGTCTACGCCGGTTGATTCAGCGGCTGTTGGCCGCCCGGGTACCGCCAACTTATGGCGAGAACGAATTCTTTCGCAAGGCAGTTCGGCGTCACGAACTTTTGTGGACCATCAAGCACACACCAGGCAATGTTTCTCAGCGGGGAGAGTTATGAGTCAGCGGTCAAAGGTCTTGCAGCTGCAGCCTGACTACAACGTCAAAGCCCATGATTTCGCCGACCTCGCGGAGCAGATCGTCAAGGCCTTGCCGAGCGATCGCTATGAAGTGACCGCAGCCTTTCTGCGTGGCAGGCCTGGCCCCGGCGAGGCAGTGAGCCGGGCCGACCGTTCGGTGTATTTCGAATTTTCCGACAAGTCCCTCAAGGGCATGCGCCTGCGCGCCATGTGGCAGTTGTACAAGTTCTGCCGCAGGGAAAAATTCGACGTGGTGATCTGCAATCGCTTCAAGCCGGTAAACATGATGCTGACGCTCAACCGCTGGTTGAAAGTGCCGCTGTGCATCGGTATTTCCCACGGATTTGGCGAGTACGACCGGTTTTACCGGCGTCGCCAGACCCAGCGTCTGATCGATCGCCACTGGCGCTTCGTCGGGGTATCCCCGGCGGTAAAACAGTATTTGCTCGATTGTGACTGCGGTTTCACCGACCAGAACACCTACGCCATCACCAACGCCATCGACATCGAACAGGCCGAGAGTTTGCAGCACTCTCGGGAAAAGGCCCGTGAAATGTTGGGTATCGATCCGTCGGTGCGATTGATTGGCGCACTGGGTCGCCTGGTCCCGGTCAAGGGCCATATTTATTTGCTGCAGGCTTTTGCCGAACTCAAGGATAAATACCCGAACACGCAATTGGCGATCATCGGCGCCGGTCGTGAAGAGTCGCGCCTGGCAGCGGAAATCGACCGCCTGGGCCTCAGCGGTCGCGCCCATTTGCTGGGGTTCAAGGAAATAGCCCTGCAGTACATTCGGGCATTCGACATCTGGACCATGCCTTCTTTGGCTGAAGGCCTCGGGCTGGCGCTACTCGAAGGCATGAGCGGGCATTTGCCGGTGATCGCCTCGAACGTGCCGGCCATGTTGCCGCTCATCGAGGGGGCTGGTGGCCTGGCGATTACGCCGAAGGATGTGCCAACGTTGCAGGCGGCGCTGGACACTTACCTTGGCCTTTCGGATGACGAACTCAAGGCCAAGGGCGAGCAGGCCTTCCGTTATCTGCAGCAACACCATGACATCGAGGAGTTCCGTCGCGAATACCTCAATCTGATCGACTCCGGCCTGGAACAGGCCAGCAAGGAGCAGCCATGAACGACGCGCAACCCATCGTCACGGTCATCATCGCGTCGTACAACCACGCTCCTTACATCGAACAAAGCATTCTCAGCGTCCTCAACCAGACCTATCCGAACATCGAGTTACTGGTAGTCGACGATGGCTCGAAGGATGACAGCGTCGAGCGGATCAAGGCATTGCAGGCTGCCCATGGTTTCGACTTCCGGGTCCAGGAAAACCAGGGGCTGACCAATACCCTCAACGGTGCAATTGCCCGGTCCAAAGGCAGCCTGATCGTGCCGTTCGGTTCGGATGACATCATGCTGCCGGAGCGAATCGCTATCCAGGTCGCTCATATGGATGGCAAGCCCGAGGTCGGCATTTGCGCCGGCAACATCGAATTGATCGATGCCGAAGGCAATCTCTACCCCGAGAAGCGCCAGCGCCGGGATGTACCGTTCCGTCGTCTGGATTTCGAAGACATGTTCCTCGAGCGCAAGCCCTATCCTCCGGCTCCAACCCTGATGATCCGCCGCGAAGCGCTTGACAAGGTGGGCGGTTTCGACCCGACCATTCGCCTGGAGGATTTGCTGATCGAGCTGAAGGTGACTCACGCCGGTTACTTCATCGATGGGCTGAATGTGCTGATGGCGCGCTATCGCAAGCACGCCACCAACTCCTACAAGAACCACCGTTTCATGATCGACAGCATCCTGCGCACCTATGCGCTGTTCAGCGACCATCCGCTGTATGACGAGGTGCGCTACAAGTTTCTCAACTCGATGTTTCTCAAGACGGCCAACCGCGATCGCAAGCTGGCGCGAGAGCTCTTGGCGCAGATTCCGCTCAAGGCTTGGAACAAGAAGACCTGGCGAGGTCTGGGGCGATTGTTTTTTTCACGTGTGGAAAAAGACTGAGCCCGGGGCGTTGCTCAAGGTTATCAAGCAACTTCGTCCGAGAACTCTTTGCGGGTCTTCCTGTTGTGTCGTATCCACTGCAGGGTTTTCTTGCCTGCCGTGATGCCTGGTTTCTCGATGTAGACGTAGGTCAGGCTGCTGATGACGATCAGCAGGAAGCTGCACAGCGCCATCAAGGGCAGGAAAGTCCAGGTTTCCCGCGCATCCAGGTGCAACACTGGCGGCAGGCGCTGTACCAGAACCCAGAGCACGAAACCATGCAGCAGGTAGGTGCTGTAACTGATTTCTCCCAACCAGCGGATGCTGCGTGGCTTCAAGACGCCAAACAATAGATTGCCGGATGCCACGATAGAAAAAAATACGGTCAACAGCAGCAGCGGGCCCAAGCGGAAAGCGCGGTTGAATGCCGTAAATGCAATGACCAGCGCCACCAGAGCGATGATTCCTGCCATTGGCGACTTGCCCCAGGCCAGCAATTGCGGCCGGCGAATCCAGTACGCAGCCGCGATGCCGCCGAGAAAGCCTGTCAGGAAGTGTTTCTTCAGCGAGTGCTCCCAGCCAATCAGTTCATAAAGTGCGTAGATGCCGATCAGGCAAAGCACCGTCTGCGCCCAGCTACCGCGATAGATGAACACCATGCCCGCCAGCGGCAGTGACAGGTAGAAGAACACCTCGTATCCCAGTGTCCAGGTGACGTTCGAGATCAGCATGCCGGTCTGGGGGTATTGATTGACGTCAGGTCGGTCGAACACCAGCCAAGCCAGAGTCTGGGCAATGATCCGGCCGACAGGTTCCTTCAGCTCCCAGTTCTGCACATAGAACACCGTCACGAACACTGCCAGCATCAGCGGCAGGTAGAGCGGATAGAGGCGAAACACCCGCGATACGGCAAAGGCCAGCCAGTCGTGCTGCCGCCCGTGGGTGAGCAGCCGGTCCCAGAACAGGAAGCCGGTAATCATGAAGAACAGTGCGACGCAGCCCTGGCCGAGCTGGGCGTAGAGGTTGTTCGGCGGCAAGTCGAACACACCGGTGCGCAGGAATATCCAGGTGATGATGGAGTGGTGCACAAACACGCCGAATGCCAGATAGCCACGCAGGCCATCAATGCCGGCATAGCGGCTTTCGCCAGAATGATCCAGCTGTCGGGCGAACGCTGGCACGGTGCGTATCATCAGCGCAGCCGTGGCGATCGCGAGCAGATAGGCCGTCAGGGCAATCAGCGGGTTGGTTTCTGTCATCAGTGAGTCCGGGCCGGGGGAGGGCCGGTCAGCACTTGCCTGTGCAAATTGGCCACGTCGGACTCCGATGCTGTCGCGGCGTACCCCTGGAGCAGCGCGTCGAAATGATCCTCGAACAACCAGCGCCGATCCTCGGCATACCGCTGCATGTGGCGCAGATTGCGGCGACGCAGCGCAGCGCTCAGTGACGAAGGATAAATACGCATGTCGGCTATATCGATCAGGCCGAATTCACCGTCTTCGAGCACCAGTACGTTGCCCAGGTGCAGGGAGCGGAAGTAGACGCCTTGCTGATGCAATTGCGCCATGAACTTGCCGAAACGCTCCACCAGCGCCTGGCGCACTGCCGGGGCTGTGATGCCTTGCAGGACCTGGCGCAGCGTATTGCCAGGAAGCGGCGAGTAATGCACTGCGGTATGGCCGTCTTCGAGGCGATAGAGGTCAAGGATGTGCGGGGTGGGAATACCCATGCTGCGCAATTGCACACTGTTGACGGCGAACCGTTCAGAGTAAGGGTTAAAACTCCCCGAGGTGTACCAGCGGCGGCGGCGAAACAATTTGAGGAAGCTGCCGTCAGCCAGGCGCAGGACTTTCGGGCCCAAGCCATCCTCTTCAATAACCCGGGCATCGGCAGTCAGTTGCTGCAGGGCGCCCTTTGTCATTGTCTTGACTGGCATGTCCAGGAGGCGTCTGGCCCGCTGATTGATGCTCAATGCGGCGATCAGTGCCAGTGGAATCCACAGCAGGAACCAGTGCTCCTTGGGGCGCGAGATAATGCCGCCGCCCTCAGTCAGGCCGGCGCCGATACCGAAGGCCAGCCAGGTTGAGGCGATGATGAACAGCGGTTGCAGGCGATGGGTCCAGCAGTTGATAAAGCTGCGAAGATGGAAGAACAGCCATGGCAGCAAGCCGATGATACCCACGTAGTAGAGCACTCCGAGGGCAAAGTTGTGGGGTTCTTGCAGGGTATAACCGATACCCGGATCGAGTGACAGTGGGGCGTTATAGCCATACCCGATCCACGGATGGTCGGCAATCTTGTCCAGGGTCAGTTGCCAGAGTTCGAAGCGAAATGAGCTGCCTCTTTCAATGATTTGCTGCGAAAAAAACGTGAAAACGACCGCTCCGGTAGTGAGCACGGACGCCAGCATCACGACGGAGCGCCGATTCCAGCAGACAAAGCACAGCCACAGGGCGGCTATCGACAGCGCTGCCAGAGGAGTTCTGGAGCCGGTTGCAATCACCGCAGCGAGCATGATCGCCGTTGCAGGGAGGCTCAACCAAAGTACCTGCAGGCGCTTGCAAGTCATGCTCAGGCTTAGCCAGTAGGCGCAGAAAAAACCGAAGACATGGGAGCTGAGCAGTGGGTTATCAAAGGCGCCGACGCCGATCAGACGCATCTCCGGTTCGTAGATCTGGCCAAACCTGTAGAGGTTGTAGGCTGAGGCGACCACTGCCACGGTCGCGGCGCAGAACAGCAGGGGGGCAATGATTTCGCTGCGATAGCGCACCATCAGCGCGCAGCCGACGAAAAGCAGAAAGGTATGCAAGGCGGGTTTGAGCTGACTGGCGGGAACGTCATCAACCGGGCTCCAGGACAAGCTGAGCAATGCCCATCCCAAAAACAGCAGTACCGCAATGATGATCGGTTCCTTCAGCAGTTCTTTACAGATGCCCGGGCGCAGGCACAGGGTAACGAATGCCGGAATGCTGAACAGGCCATAATACAGTTTGTGGTGCACGCTGCGCCCCGGCAGAAAAAACATGGCGCAGAGCAACAGGAAATATCCGAGTGGAAGGATCCACAGGCAAATGAAATCGAAAACTCGATTGGATGTAGTGTTCAATCCGCTTAATTGCATGCTGAGAGACTTATTCCTGAAATTGAGCAGCCCTGCCCGGCCAGGGAGCAATCGATGAATATTTGACGCGCCACAATACACAGTCTTTATGCGATTGCCAGAGACCCGGGGAAGCTGTGCTAAAGTCAGCGTCCTTTTCATCGACAATCGCGTGATATGACCGACTCCAGTCTCTCCGCAAGCCCTTCAAGCTTGAAAATCTACTTCCGTCTGCTCGGCTACGTCCGGCCATATATCAGTCTGTTTCTGATCAGCATCGTCGGTTTTCTGATTTTCGCTTCGACGCAGCCAATGCTGGGCTACATTCTCAAGTACTTCGTAGACGGTCTGTCCAATCCCGAGGCGGTGCTGTTTCCAAGCGTGCCCTACCTGCGTGACCTGCAATTGTTGCAGGCTGTGCCGTTGCTGATCATTCTCATCGCAGCCTGGCAAGGTCTTGGATCCTATCTGGGAAACTATTTTCTGGCCAAGGTTTCCCTTGGGCTAGTCCATGATCTGCGGGTCCAGCTATTCAACAACCTGTTGGTGCTGCCTAACCGGTATTTCGACAAGCATAACTCGGGGCACCTGATTTCACGTATCACCTTCAACGTGACAATGGTCACGGGGGCGGCCACAGATGCGATCAAGGTCGTTATTCGTGAAGGCATGACGGTGGTCTTCCTGTTCGCCTCGCTGCTGTACATGAACTGGCGCCTGACGCTGGTCATGGTCGCCATCCTGCCGCTGATCGCTCTCATGGTGCGTACGGCGAGCAAAAAATTCCGCAAACAGAGCAAGAAAATCCAGCTGGCCATGGGTGACGTAACGCACGTGGCCTCGGAAACCATCCAGGGTTATCGCGTGGTGCGCAGCTTCGGTGGCGAAACCTACGAAGAAAAACGCTTCTTCAACGCCAGCCAGGGAAACACCGACAAACAGCTGCGCATGACCCGTACCGGCGCCATTTACACGCCACTGTTGCAACTGGTGATCTACACCGCCATGGCTGTGCTGATGTTCCTGGTCCTGTTCCTGCGCGGTGACGCTTCTGCCGGTGACATGGTGGCCTACATTACCCTGGCCGGTCTGTTGCCCAAGCCGATCCGTCAATTGTCCGAAGTCAGCTCGACCATTCAGAAAGGCGTGGCCGGTGCCGAAAGCATCTTCGAGCAACTGGACGTCGAGCCTGAGGTCGACACCGGCACAGTCGAGCGCGACGTGGTCAGCGGTCGTCTGGATGTGCGCAATCTCAGCTTCACTTATCCCGAAACCGAGCGCCTGGTGCTCGATGACATCAGCTTCTCGGTCGAGCCTGGGCAGATGGTGGCGCTGGTGGGGCGTTCGGGCAGCGGAAAATCCACCCTGGCCAACCTCATTCCGCGTTTCTATCACCACGATAAAGGCGAAATCCTCATCGATGGTGTTGAAGTCGAGCAGTACAAACTGTTGAACCTGCGCAAGCACATCGCTCAGGTAACCCAGCATGTGACCCTGTTCAGTGACACCGTGGCCAACAACATCGCCTATGGCGATCTGGCCGGCGCCCCCCGAGAAGACATCGAGAAAGCCGCCAGGGACGCTTACGCGATGGACTTCATCGCGCAATTGCCCCAAGGCCTGGATACCCAGGTCGGGGAAAATGGTGTGCTGCTGTCCGGTGGCCAGCGCCAGCGTCTGGCGATTGCCCGCGCGCTATTGAAGAACGCCCCGTTGCTGATCCTTGACGAGGCGACGTCGGCGCTCGATACCGAGTCCGAGCGGCATATTCAGGCCGCGCTGGACCAGGTCATGAAAGGTCGTACCACGCTGGTGATCGCTCACCGCTTGTCCACCATCGAGAAGGCCGATCTGATCCTGGTCATGGATCAGGGGAAAATTGTCGAGCGGGGCACCCATGCCCAACTGCTGGCGCAGAACGGCTACTACGCCCGCCTGAATGCGATGGGCCTCGATGCCCCGGCGCAAGACATCGCCTGACCTGCGACAAGAGGGTGGGCCGGGCTCACCCTTTCTGAATCATCAGGTTGCAGCCGTCGCACAAGCCGACGCCAACCCTGTGTTAATATCGCGCCCCTGTTCATTCTGTATGTGGGTTGCTCCATGAAGTTGTCGATGCCGCGATTCGATCAAGCCCCTGTCTTGGTAGTCGGCGATGTCATGCTCGACCGTTACTGGCATGGTGGTACCTCACGGATTTCCCCTGAGGCGCCGGTGCCTGTGGTCAAGGTCGATCACATCGAGGACCGCCCGGGCGGTGCCGCCAACGTAGCCTTGAACATTGCCGCCCTCGGCGCACCGGCCTCGCTGGTCGGCGTGACCGGCGACGATGAAGCCGCCAACAGCCTGGCCAACAGCCTTGAGGGCGCGGGCGTGCGGGCGTTGTTCCAGCGCATTGCGCATCAGCCGACCATCGTCAAGCTGCGGGTCATGAGCCGGCACCAGCAACTGCTGCGTATCGACTTCGAAGAACCCTTCGCCACCGATGCCCTGGCATTGGCAGCGCAGGTCGACGAACTGCTCGAAGGCATCAAGGTGCTGGTGCTGTCCGACTACGGCAAAGGCGCGCTGAGAAACCACCAGGCGCTGATCCAGGCCGCCCGTGCCCGTGGCATTCCGGTGCTGGCCGATCCCAAGGGCAAGGATTTCTCGATTTACCGTGGTGCGAGCCTGATTACGCCTAACCTCAACGAATTCGAAACCATCGTCGGTGGTTGCGCCGATGAGCACGAGTTGGTGAACAAGGGCGCGCAATTGATGCACGACCTGGACCTCGGTGCCTTGCTGGTGACCCGTGGCGAGCATGGCATGACCCTGTTGCGCCCTGATCACCCTGCGTTGCACCTGCCGGCCCGTGCCCGTGAAGTGTTCGACGTGACCGGTGCCGGCGATACGGTGATTTCTACCCTGGCAGCGGCGATTGCCGCCGGAGAGGAACTGCCCCACGCCGTGGCCCTGGCCAATCTTGCAGCGGGTATCGTGGTCGGCAAACTCGGTACGGCGGCCATCAGCGCGCCGGAACTGCGTCGGGCGATTCAACGTGAAGAAGGGTCCGAGCGCGGGGTGCTGGGCCTGGAACAACTCCTGCTGGCGGTTGCCGATGCCCGGGCGCACAACGAGCGGATCGTCTTCACCAACGGTTGCTTCGACATCCTGCACGCCGGCCATGTGACCTATCTCGAGCAGGCGCGAGCCCAGGGTGATCGCCTGATCGTGGCGATCAACGACGATGCCTCGGTCAGCCGCTTGAAGGGGCCGGGTCGTCCGATCAACAGTGTCGACCGGCGCATGGCGGTACTGGCGGGTCTGGGAGCGGTGGACTGGGTGATCAGCTTCCCTGAGGGCACACCGGAAAACCTGCTGCGCGAGGTCAAGCCTGATGTGCTGGTCAAGGGGGGTGACTATGGCATCGACCAGGTGGTTGGCGCGGATATCGTGACTGCTTACGGTGGCACCGTGAAAGTGTTGGGGCTTGTGGCAAACAGCTCAACCACGGCGATCGTCGAGAAAATCCGCAATAACTGACGGTGATGAGAGCTTGCTGTGGCAAGGGGCCTACTGTGCCTAGGGGGTTTCTGTGGCTATGGGGCTTGCTGTGGCGAGGGGGCTTGCCCCCGTTGGGCTGCGAAGCAGCCCCCCAA
>Ga0247818_10002120_pt1 | contig 12854 bp, 11 predicted proteins | sample 13C_Glucose_Day1_FD_192424 | JGI IMG/M metagenome (GOLD analysis project Ga0247818, IMG submission 192424) | Soil microbial communities from agricultural site in Penn Yan, New York, United States - 13C_Glucose_Day1 | ecosystem: Environmental > Terrestrial > Soil > Agricultural land | place...
GCGGCATCAGCCCGCAGGAGCTGGCGACCTTCGAGGAGGCAGGGGCCACGCCCGTGCGCCTCGGATCCACCGTGCTGCGCTCCTCCAGCGCCGGTCCGGCCGCGCTGGCCGTGCTGAGCGCGGCCGCCCGCTGGCGCTGAGCTACTTCACGCTGAAGCCGACCGACTTCTCGGCGTTGACCTTCGTGCCATCCTCCATGCTCAGCTCGAAGACCCGGATGGTGTAGTCCCCGGGCGCGAGCGTGCCGAGGCTGAACGAGTAGCCGCCTCGGCCGGGCGCCCCGACGCTCGCGGTGGCGAAGCCCTTCTTGACCTCCGTGGTGCCGCGCTGGAGCCGCCAGCTGACGGTGGCCTCGAAGACGGTGGCCTCACCCTTCACGACGACGGGCTTGCTCGCAGGGAGCACCGCGTCGCGCCCCGGCTGAGAGATCCAGATCGGCGCGAGGTCCTGGTAGGACTCGGCGCTGGGCGGTCGGTTGTAGGTCTGGGCAGCCGCGAACTGCCCGAACAGCGCCTTCGACCCGTCAGCGATCCTGAACGTCACGGGGATCGTGCCCTTGCCGACCGCCGCCTGGGCCGTCCAGACCAGGGACTGCACGGCGACCCGCGCCACCTCCCGGTCGTCGACCCCGGGGGAGCCTGCGTTGCTGAGGGTGACCGTGATGAGCCCGGGTGTCACGGAAACGCCCTCGACGGCAGTTCCCGACCAGGGCTGGAGGTAGCCGTCGGTGTTGCTGAACGGCTGGGCGTCCATCGCGAGGTCCAGTGAGGCCCGGGCCTTGTCGGCGTCGGACGCAGCGGGCGGCAGCGTTCCGGGCAGGAACTCGCGGAAGAGGCGGAACACCGCCCGGTCGCCGCCCACCGGTCCGACGAAGTAGACGGGCAGTGCCGCCCGCTGGCTGGCCGGTGTGCTCGAGGACGTCGGGCTGGTAGAGCCGGTCGTGGGCGCGCTGCTGGTCGGAGGGCTCGTGGGCGACGGCGACGCCGTGTCCGCCGGCGCTGTCGTCGTGATGCCGACGGGCGGTCGCTGCGGCTCGTCTGGCTCGGTGACGGTCCACACGACGCCCGCGATGAGCGCCACCGCGGCCGCAGCCCCCAGCGGGGACAGCCAGCGCGGCCGTCCCGGCGGACCTCCGGGCGCCCCTGTGGTCCCGCGCCCGGAGGCGGCCAGGATGTGGTCGAGCCGCTCCGAGGGGCGCACCCGCTGGGCCTCGTGGTGCAGGGCGCGCCGCAGGCGGTGCTCGACGCCGTCGAACTCGCCGGGCTCGTGGTCGGGGTTCATGAAGTCGGTCGCGTCGCTCATCGCCGGGCCCCCACCCCGTCGCGCAGGGCCGCCAGGCCGCGGTGGGCGTGGGCCTTGACCGAGCCGGCCGAGATGCCGAGCGCGTCGGCGATCTCGGCCTCGCTCAGGTCGAGGTAGTAGCGCATGGTCAAGACCTCTCTCTGGCGCTGCGACAGCCGGCCCAGCGCCCGGATCATGTCGTCGTGGGACTCCTGCTCCAGCGCCTGCTCCTCGGGCCCCGGCGCGGGGCGCGAGCCGTATGCCGTGCCCTCCTGCTGCTGCCGTGCCACGTAGCGCTGCTCCACGCCCCGGTGCCGCAGGCTCGAGCGGGCCCCGTTGACCACCGCGCGCCGCAGGTAGGCAGCGGCGCGCTGGTGGTCGCGCAGCGACCGCCAGCTGCCGTGGACCGCGATGAACGCATCCTGCGTCACCTCCTCGGCGAGCTGGTCGTCGCGCACGAGCAGCCAGGCCAGGCGTACCAGCCCGGCCCAGTGGGCGGCATACAGCTCGGCGATGGCGTCGTCGGCCCCGGTGTCCCGGTCGCCCCCGCCGGCTGCGCCCTGTCCGCCAGCGCGCCTCTCGACCACGCTCAACACTCTCACGTGACCCTGACGCTCAGCGGGTGCTGGAGGTTGACGCGCCGATAGTCTCGGCGCATGAGCGCTGCCGAGAGCCAGGCCGACTGCCTGTTCTGCAGGATCGTGGCGGGAGAGATCCCGGCCACCATCGTGCACGAGACGCCCAACACCACAGCCTTCCGCGACGTCGACCCGCAGGCGCCCACCCACGTCCTCGTGGTGCCGAGGCGCCATGTGCCCACGGTGGCGGCCCTGACGGACGTCGCGCCCGAGGAGCTGGCCGAGGTGGTGCGGGCTGTCGACGAGGTGGCGCGCATGGAGGGCCTCGAGGGCGGCTACCGCACGGTCTTCAACACGGGGCCCGACGCACAGCAGTCGGTCTTCCACGCCCACGTGCACGTCCTCGGGGGGCGCGCCATGACGTGGCCGCCCGGCTGAGCAGGGCCGTAGACTGGGGGACAACATGAATGACGCAGATCATCCGACCACGCCTGAGGGGCAGGCTGACAGCCCCTCTCGCCCCACACCGACGCACACGGTGGTCATCCCACCGCAGGTGCAGATGGTCACCCTCCTCGGCCCCCGCGACGAGCTCCTGCGCACCATGGAGCGGGCCTTCCCCCTGGTGTCGATCCACGTGCGCGGCAACGAGTTCCACATGACCGGGCCAAGCGCTGACGTCGCCCTGGTGGAGCGCACCATCGACGAGCTGCTGCTCGTGATCGAGGGCGGGCAGCCGCTGAACCGTGACGCCGTCGAGCGCTCCATCGGCATGCTCCGGGCCCAGACCGCCGAGCGGCCGGCCGACGTGCTGACGATGAACATCGTGTCCTCGCGGGGGCGCACCATCCGCCCGAAGACGCTGAACCAGAAGCACTACGTCGACGCGATCGACGAGCACACCGTCGTCTTCGGCATCGGGCCGGCGGGCACCGGCAAGACCTACCTCGCCATGGCCAAGGCCGTCGCGGCGCTGCAGGCCAAGCAGGTCAACCGGATCATCCTGACCCGGCCGGCCGTCGAGGCGGGCGAGCGGCTCGGCTTTCTGCCCGGGACCCTCAACGAGAAGATCGACCCCTACCTGCGGCCGCTCTACGACGCGCTGCACGACATGGTCGACCCCGACTCGATCCCGCGCCTGATGGCTGCCGGGACCATCGAGGTCGCTCCGCTCGCCTACATGCGCGGGCGCACCCTCAACGACGCGTTCATCATCCTCGACGAGGCCCAGAACACCTCGCCCGAGCAGATGAAGATGTTCCTCACCCGCCTCGGCTTCGGCTCCAAGATGGTCGTCACCGGCGACGTCACGCAGGTCGACCTGCCCGATGGCACGCGGTCGGGCCTGCGGGTCGTGCAGGAGATCCTCGAGGACGTCGACGACGTCCACTTCGCGTGGCTCACTCCCCACGACGTCGTGCGGCACCGGCTCGTCGGCGCCATCGTCGACGCCTACGGCCGCTGGGACGACCGACAGCAGGGAGGGCGAGGACAGCGTGAGCGTCGACGTTCTCAATGAGACCGACCACCGGGTCGACGAGCTCGAGCTGGTGGCCTGCGCCCGTTACGTCATGGAGCAGATGCGCGTGCACCCCGGCTCCGACCTGTGCATCCGCCTCGTCGACGAGCCGGCCATGGAGGTGCTGCACGTCCAGTGGATGGACCTGCCGGGGCCTACCGACGTCATGTCCTTCCCCATGGACGAGCTGCGGCCCGGCCGCGACGGCGTCGAGCCCGAGGAGGGGATGCTCGGTGACATCGTGCTGTGCCCCAGCGTGGCGGCCAAGCAGGCTGCCACGGCGGGCCACGCGACCGAGGAGGAGCTGCTCCTCCTGACGACTCACGGGATCCTGCACCTGCTCGGCTACGACCATGCCGAGCCGGAGGAGGAGCGCGAGATGTTCGAGCTCCAGCGGCAGCTGCTGCTGACGTTCCTGGCCGGGCGGGGCCGACCGGAGTCGTGAGCGCCCCATGGTGATCAGACTTGTCCTCCTGGCCCTCCTCAGCATCAGCATCGCTTTCCTCCTGGCCGCTGCCGAGGCGGCCCTGTGGCGCACCTCCCGCATCCGCGCGCAGGAGCTTCGCGAGGAGGGGCGGGCCGGCTCGAAGGCCTTGGAGCGCATCGTCACCGACGGTGCCGCCTACCTCTCCGTGCTGGCGTTCGTGCGGGTCGTGGCCGAGGCCGCCGCGGCGGTGCTCATCACGTTCGCCGTCATCCAGGTCGTCGACGGCCTGCTGCTCCGGGTGGTGACGTCGATCGGCACGATGGCCGTGGTCTCGTTCGTCATCGTGGGGGTCTCTCCGCGCACGCTGGGCCGCCAGCACTCGGACACGATCGCCCTGGTCTCCGCTCCGGTCGTCGTGTGGCTGCGGCGCGTGCTCGGGCCCCTGGCCCGCCTGCTCGTGGCGCTCGGCAACGCCGTCACCCCGGGGCGTGGCTACCGCGACGGACCGTTCCAGAGCGAGTCCGAGCTGCGCGACCTCGTCGACCTCGCAGGCGAGTCGTCGCTCATCGAGGCTGAAGAGCGCGAGATGATCCACTCGGTCTTCGAGCTCGGCGACACCGTCGCCCGCGAGGTCATGGTCCCGCGCACCGACATGGTCACCATCGACGGCGACCGGTCGCTGCGCTCGGCCATGTCGCTGTTCCTGCGCTCCGGGTTCTCGCGCATCCCCGTCGTCGGCGACGGCCCGGACGACATCCTGGGACTGCTCTACTTCAAGGACGTGGCCCGTCGGGTCAACGCCGACCATGACGCGGGCTCCCTCCCGGTGACCACGCTCATGCGTCCCATGCACTACGTGCCCGAGAGCAAGCCGGTCGACGACCTGCTGCGCGAGATGCAGCGCGACCAGAGCCACTTCGCGGTGGTCGTCGACGAGTACGGCGGCACGGCGGGCCTGGTCACCATCGAGGACATCCTCGAGGAGATCGTCGGGGAGATCGCCGACGAGTACGACCGGGAGGCTCCGGGCGTCGAGCAGCTCGAGGACGGCACCACCCGGGTCCCGGCGACGATGGACATCGACGACCTCGCCGACCTCTTCGACGTGACGATCGACGAGGAGGAGGTCGACACCGTCGGGGGCCTGATCGGCAAGTCCATCGGGCGGGTCCCCATCGTCGGCTCGCGCTGCGAGGTGGCAGGTCTCGCGCTCACCGCCGAGCGCATGGCGGGTCGGCGCCACCGCATCGCGAGCGTCATCGTGGCGCGTCTGCCGCAACCCGACCTCGCTCAGCCCGGCGACCGGGCTACGGTGGAGGCCAACGACCGGGAGGGTGTGTCATGAGTGAGCGGCCAGAGAGCGGCTACGCCGCCGGCTTCGCGTGCCTCATCGGCCGCCCCAACGCAGGCAAGTCGACCCTGACCAACGCGCTGGTGGGACAGAAGGTCGCGATCACGTCGTCCAAGCCGCAGACGACGCGGCACACGATCCGCGGCATCGTCAGCACCCCGGCCTCGCAGCTGGTGCTCGTCGACACCCCCGGGCTCCACAAGCCCCGCACCCTGCTGGGGGAGCGGCTCAACGACGTGGTCCGCGAGACGCTCCTCGAGGTCGACGTCATCGGCTTCTGCCTGCCCGCAGACCAGCGGATCGGGCCCGGCGACACGTTCATCGCCAACGAGCTCAAGGAGATCCAGCGTGCGAAGCGCCGTCCCGTGGTGGCGATCGCGACCAAGACCGACCGGGTCGACAGGAACCGCCTGGCCGAGCACCTCATCGCCATCGACCAGCTGGGGGAGTGGGACGCGATCGTCCCCTGCTCGGCCGTCAGCGGCGAGCAGGTCGAGGACGTGGCGCGGGTGCTCTCCTCCTTCCTCCCGCCGTCGCCGGGCCCCCTCTACCCCGAGGACGTCCTCACCGACGAGCCCGAGGCCATCATGATCGCCGAGCTCGTCCGAGAGGCCGCCCTCGAAGGCGTGCGCGACGAGCTCCCGCACTCCCTCGCCGTCGTCGTCGAGGAGATGGTCCCGCGGGAGGGACGCTCGCAGGACCGTCCGCTCCTCGACGTGCGGGTCAACGTCTTCGTCGAGCGGCCGTCGCAGAAGGCGATCATCATCGGCCGCGGCGGTTCCCGCCTGCGCGAGGTGGGCACCAACGCCCGCCGGGGAATCGAGGCCCTGCTCGGCCAGAAGGTGTTCCTCGACCTCCACGTCAAGGTCGCCAAGGACTGGCAGCGCGACCCCAAGCAGCTCCAGCGCCTCGGGTTCTAGGAGCCGGTCGGCCAGTGTGGTGAGGTTCACGGCATACCTGAAATGCCTTGTGCCGCAATCGAATTCCTGATCTCGTCAGACACTCGTCGGCTTGTCGACTTGAGGTGGCTGCTCGTCCTTCGGCATGGTTGCAGGTCGACTGATCTGACCTGAGACGTAACGGACGAGAAAACGAAGGAGAGGCGCCCCGCGACCCGGGGTGCTGCAACCGCGTGAGCACACAACTGACCCAGACTGGACCCACGGGGCCCGCGGACGTGACGGGGGAGAACACCCTCGACGATCCCCACCCCGCCCTCGACCTCAACATCGACGAACACCCGGCGGACGAGCCCCAGAAGCTCGACAAGATCGTCTTCGGGGTGACCGCGGCCATCGCCATCGGCTTCGTGCTGTGGGGATTCCTCAGCACCTCGACCCTCACCTCCGCCTCGACGGCGGGCCTGGGCTGGGTCGTGCACAACATGGGCTGGCTGTTCTCGCTGGTCGCCAGCGGCTTCGTCCTGTTCGTGATCTGGTTGGCGGCGGGCAAGTTCGGCCGCATCCCGCTCGGCCGCGACGACGAGGAGCCGGAGTTCAAGACCGTCTCGTGGATCGCGATGATGTTCTCGGCCGGCATGGGCATCGGCCTGATGTTCTACGGCGTGTCCGAGCCGCTGTCGCACTTCGTCACGCCGCCGCCCGGGACCGGCCCCAAGGGCAACCCGGAGGCGCTGCAGAACGCCATGGCCACCACGCTGTTCCACTGGACGCTGCACCCGTGGGCCATCTACGCGGTGGTCGGCCTCGCCGTCGCCTACGGCGTGTTCCGCAAGGGCCGCTCGCTGCTCATCAGCTCGGCCTTCGCGCCGCTGCTCGGTGAGAAGCGCGCCAACGGGCCCGCTGGCCGCGTGATCGACATCCTCGCCATCTTCGCGACCCTGTTCGGCTCCGCCGCCTCGCTCGGCCTCGGCGCACTGCAGATCGGCTCCGGCCTCGAGCTCGTCGCCGGCATCGGCACGGCCGGCAACGCCCTGCTCGTGGGCATCATCGCGATCCTCACGGTCTGCTTCATCCTGTCGGCCGTCTCCGGCGTCTCCAAGGGCATCCAGTACCTGTCGAACATCAACATGGTCCTGGCCGTCGTGCTCGCGGTGTTCGTCTTCGTCGTGGGCCCGACCGTGCTCATCCTCAACCTGGTGCCGACCGCCGTCGGCAGCTACTTCGAGGACCTCGCCATGATGTCGGCCCGCACCGACGCCGCCGGCGGTGACGCCATGAAGGAGTGGCTGTCCGGCTGGACGATCTTCTACTGGGCGTGGTGGGTCTCGTGGACCCCCTTCGTCGGCATGTTCATCGCCCGCATCTCGCGCGGCCGCACCATCCGCCAGTTCGTCACCGGCGTGCTGCTGGTGCCCAGCGTCGTCAGCCTCGTGTGGTTCGCCATCTTCGGCGGCGCCGGCATCGACATGCAGCGCAAGGGCACCGACCTCGCCGGCCAGGCGACGGCCGAGGGCTCGCTGTTCGCGATGCTCTCCAACATGCCGTTCGCCACGATCACCTCCGTCCTCGTCATGCTGCTCGTCGCGATCTTCTTCGTGTCGGGTGCCGACGCGGCCTCGATCGTCATGGGCACGCTGTCCGAGCGGGGCACGCTCGCGCCGAGCCGCAAGACGGTCATCTTCTGGGGTGCCGCCACCGGCGCCGTCGCCGCAGTCATGCTGCTCGTCGGCGGCGAGGACGCCCTCTCAGGTCTGCAGAACGTCACCATCGTCGCGGCCCTGCCGTTCCTCATCGTCATGGTCGGTCTGGCGATCTCGCTCGTGAAGGACCTGGGCGCCGACCCGCTGATCGTGCGCCGGCAGATCGCCGTGGCCGCCATCGACCAGGCCGTGGTTGCCGGTGTCACCGAGCACGGCGACGACTTCGCGCTGATGGTCGAGGAGGCCCCCGGGTCCGAGGAGGCCCGCCAGGAGCGCGCGGACGCTGCCCTGGAGGCGGAGCTGAGCGCCAGATAGTGGGCGCCTGCGCCGGCTGACGACCGAGCCGACCTATCCTTGGCCCCATGAGAATCGGAGTATTCGGGGCCACAGGACAGGTCGGCTCGGTCATGCGCACCCTCCTCGCGGAGCGCGGTTTCCCGGTCGACGACATCCGCTTCTTCGCCTCCGCCCGCTCGGCCGGCACCACGCTGCCGTGGGCAGGTGGCGAGGTGACCGTCGAGGACTCCGCGACCGCGGACTTCTCCGGCATCGACATCGCGCTGTTCTCCAACGGCGGCGCCGCCTCCAGGGAGCTCGCTCCCAAGGTGGCCGCGGCCGGCGCCGTCGTGGTCGACAACTCCTCGGCCTGGCGCAGGGACCCCGAGGTCCCGCTCGTGGTCAGCGAGGTCAACGCCGACGACCTCGACACGATCCCCAAGGGCATCGTCGCCAACCCGAACTGCACCACCATGGCCGCGATGCCGGTGCTGGGGCCGCTGCACGAGCGCGCCGGTCTGGTGCGGCTGCACGTCTCGAGCTACCAGGCTGTCTCGGGCTCCGGCGGCAAGGGCGTGCAGGAGCTCGACACCCAGCTGCGCGGTGGCTATGCGGCCGGCGACCCGACCGCGCTCGCCCTCGACGGCCGGGCGGTCAAGGTGCCCGACCCCAACGTGTATGCCGTGCCCGTGGGCTTCAACGTCGTGCCCCTCGCCGGCTCGATCGTCGACGACGGGTCGCTCGAGACCGACGAGGAGCAGAAGCTCCGCAACGAGTCGCGCAAGATCCTGCACATCCCGGACCTGCGCGTCTCGGGCACCTGCGTGCGCGTTCCTGTCTTCACGGGCCACAGCCTCGCCATCCACGCCGAGTTCGCCGAGGACATCACCCCGGACGAGGCGCTCGAGATCCTCGGCAAGGCGCCCGGGGTCGTCGTCACCGACGTCCCCAACCCCCTCGAGGCAACGGGGCGCGACGACGTCTACGTCGGCCGCGTCCGCGCCGACCAGGCCGCCCCGGAGGGCAAGGGCCTGATCCTGTTCGTCGTCGGGGACAACCTGCGAAAGGGTGCCGCTCTCAACGCCGTGCAGATCGCCGAGGAGCTCCTCAAGCGCCGCTGACGGCGGCGGGCGAGGTGCTCAGCGGTAGGAGCGCCACACGGACTCGCTCTCGCTGGGGCCGGGGGACCACGGCGCGATCCACGGCCCGGTGCCCTCGCTGGCATCGAGGACGCCCGACTCGAGCCAGGTGAGCTCACCGGCCAGGACCCGCTTGGCCAGCCGGCGGTCGAGGTCGTCCGTGTTGTCCCACAGGGCATCGAACAGCGCCTCGACCCGCAGTCTGGCCTGGCTGCAGAAGACGTCGGCCAGCTGGTGGGCCTCCCGCCCGCGCTCGGGGTCGTCCGCGCGCAGCATCTCAGCCCGGCTGCACGCCGCCGACATGGCGAACAGCTCGGCCCCGATGTCGACGATCCTGCCGAGGAAGCCCTGGCGGTACTCGAGCTTCGCCTGCCACCGGGACATGCCGTAGAACGTCTGCCGGGCCAGCCTGCGTGACGCGCGCTCGACGAACCGCACATGGTGGGCCAGCGGCCCGAACTCCGCATACGACGAGGGCACCGCGCCCTTCCCGACGACGAGCTGGGGCAGCCACCTGGCGTAGAAGCCACTCGCCTTCGCCGCGGCCCGTGCCTTCTGCTGCACGTCCGCCTCCACCGAGGCGAGGTCGCCGGCAGCCTTGAGGTGGGCGTCCACCGCCTCGCGCGCGATGAGCAGGTGCATGATCTCGGTCGACCCCTCGAAGATCCGGTTGATGCGCATGTCGCGCAGCAGCTGTTCGGCGGGAACGGCGCGCTCACCGCGGTCGGCCAGGGACTGCGCCGTCTCGTAGCCCCGCCCGCCACGGACCTGGACCAGCTCGTCGGCGATCCGCCACGCCATCTCGCTCGACCAGAGCTTCGCCAGCGCCGCCTCGATGCGGATGTCCTTGCCGCCGGCGTCGGACAGCTGGGCCGACAGCTCGAGGACCGACTCCAGGCCGTAGGTCGTCGCGGCGATGAACGCGAGCTTCTCCGCGACGGCGGCGTGCTGGCCCACCGGGCGGCCCCACTGGACCCGTTCCGCGGACCACTCCCGGGCGATCTTCAGCGACCACTTGGCGGCGCCGGCGCAGAGTGCCGGGATGGAGAACCGCCCGGCGTTGAGGGTCGTGAGCGCGATCTTGAGGCCCTCGCCCTCGCGGCCCAGCCGGTTCTCGGCGGGCACCCGCACCTGGTGGAAGCGGGTCAGGCCGTTCTCGATGCCGCGCAGGCCCATGAAGCTGTTGCGGCGCTCGACGGTGATCCCCTCGGCGGTGCCCTCGACGACGAACGCGGTGATGCCTCCCGCGCCGCCCTGGTGTGCGGGCACCCGCGCCATGACGACGAGCAGCTCGGCGATGACGCCGTTCGTCGTCCACAGCTTCACCCCGTCGATGAGGTATGCCGTGCCGTCGTCAACGGGGGTGGCCGTGCTCGCCATGCGCGCGGGGTCGGACCCGACATCGGGCTCGGTGAGGAGGAAGGCCGAGACCGCCCCGCCGGCGCAGCGGGGGAGGAACTTGGCCTTCTGCTCCTCGGTGCCGACGAGCTTGACGGGCTCGGGGACGCCGATGGACTGGTGGGCGGAGAGGAGGGCGCCCAGGCTGGGGTGCGCGGAGCCGGCGAGCATGAGCGCCTTGCCGTAGGCCGACATCGTCAGACCGAGGCCGCCGTACTCGCGCGGGATCTTCATGCCGAAGGCGCCGATGTCTGCCAGGGCCGTCAGGTACTCGTCGGGGATCCGGGCCTCGCGCTCGATCCGGGCCCCGTCGAACCCCGCACACACCTCGCGCAGGGTGGGCAGGAAGGCCGCCTCGCGGGCCTCGTCCTCGGCCTTGGCCCGAGGGTGGGGGTGGACCAGGTCGAGGTGGAAGCGCCCGAGGTAGAGCTCTCTGGCGAAGCTGGGCCGGTCCCACCCGGACTCGCGGGCGGCCTCGGCGACCTGCCGAGCCTCGCGCTCCGTTACCTCCACCCGTCGGCCGGAGCCCTCGTCGGTCGCCTGCTGCGTGGTCGCGTTCTGCGTGGTCTCGCTGTCCATGCTGGTCCCCTCCTCGCGTCGTCCCAGTGTTACCGCCGGGTAGCCGCAAAGGGAAGGGGTCTGGCCCGTCCGGTCGCTCCGCCAAGGGGTCCGGACGTGGTCAGCGGGCTGAGACCGGCGCGGGCCCGAGATCGGCCCGGCCTCAGGCTCCCGGCGGGCTCAGACGTCCGTCATCCAGTGCCGGTAGGTCTTGGTGACGACCATGCCGACGTGCTCGTAGAGGGGGAGTGCCCCCGTGCGGCTGTCGGTCGAGAGCTCGCTGCGGGTCAGGCCCTCCTCGCGGGCGCGCTCGAAGGCGTCGACGAGCAGGGACCTCGCGATGCCGCGGCCGCGCTGGTCGCTGCGCACCGCGACCTGGTCGACGTAGGCGAAGTCGCCCGAGTGGATCGTGAAGGCAGCGCCGACGGCCTCGCCCTCGGGAGTCTCGACCAGCCGCAGCTGCCAGGGCTCGAAGCCCGGGCGGCGGATGGTGCCCGCGGCCCAGTCCCCGAGAGTGGAGGGCTGGCGGTCCGGCCACTCGTTGAAGGCGTCCTCGATGACCTGGAACGCGACCTCGTCGTCCTGGCCCGGCACGAAGTCGCGGAGCCGGTAGCCGCTCGGCAGCGGCTGCGGCTCGATCGCCGCGCCCGGTGGCACCTCCAGGACCCAGGAGGTCCAGCCCTCCCGGTAGCCCAGAGCCCTGAACATCCGCTCGGCCGCGCTGTCGGCCGGCACGGTCTGCCCCACGATGCTCCCGCCGCTGCGGCGCGCGCACTCCTCGGTCCAGCGCACGAGCCAGGTGCCGATCCCGCGGCCTCGGTGCTCGGGATGGACGGTCGCCTCGCCGCGACGGCCCTTGTAGACCTCGCCGGCCGCCAGGAGGGTCTGGCCCTCGAAGACCCCGACGCTGTGGCTGGCCAGGTCGAAGCTGGGCCGCTGCCAGTCGCCCTCGATGTCCTCGAGCTCGACGGCGACGTCGCCGGTGTCGTGCCTCTCGGCGGCGGCGAACACCGCCAACGTGGCCGGGGCGTCTGCCAGGGTCAGCGGCCGGTGGCTCAGGCCAGGGGGGAGCGGGGGAGAGGTCGTCGGTGGCGTCGCGGTCATGCGCTCATCGTGGCGGGCCGCGCCTCGGGGCGCAGGCGATTTTCCTTGACGGCCGTCATGATCGCGTATGTAATATATTGCATGCCGATCCCGAGTCAGAGTGCTCCCGCACCCCGCGTCCTCCTGCGGGACGACGTGTTCGCCCGGCTGCGGGAGGCGATCGTGGACGGCACGCTGTCCCCCGGCGAGCAACTGCGCGACCAGGACGTGGCGGCCTGGCTCGGCGTCAGCCGCACCCCGGTGCGCGAGGCCCTCCTGCGCCTGCAGCAGGGCGGGCTCGTGGTCGCGGCGCCCAACCGGTCGACGGTCGTGAGCACGCTCGATGTGCGAGCGACGCGAGACGCCCACGCCGTGGTGGCAGCGATGCACGGGCTGGCGGTTCGGTCTGCGGTCTCGCAGCTGACCGCAGACGACCTCGAGCGGATGCGAGCCGCCAACGACCGCTTCGCCGCCGCCCTGCGCGCCGGCGACGCCGATGCGGCGCTCGAGGCAGATGACGAGCTGCACGGCATACCGGTCGCCGCAGCGGGCAATGAGGCGGTCCGCGCGGTCCTCGACCAGTTCTCACCGCTGCTGCGCAGGGTCGAGAGGCTGCGCATCTCCTCGGTGAGCGGTCGGGGC
>Ga0247818_10002121_pt1 | contig 12852 bp, 19 predicted proteins | sample 13C_Glucose_Day1_FD_192424 | JGI IMG/M metagenome (GOLD analysis project Ga0247818, IMG submission 192424) | Soil microbial communities from agricultural site in Penn Yan, New York, United States - 13C_Glucose_Day1 | ecosystem: Environmental > Terrestrial > Soil > Agricultural land | place...
GCGGATAGGGCTGCCGGACGACGCAGTGAAGCTTGAGGTGGTCGTGTTCCTTCGGGAGGTGATCGACCTGGCCAGGTACATGGAGTCGGGACATCGAATCGTAGAGCCGCACAGCGTTGTCTGATCTGGCGTATTGCCCCCCCGTTGCGGTATTTGTGTTCGGCCCGGCATAGAGCCTGATCAAGGAGAACTCTTTGGATGCTGCAGTAGCAGGCCTCATCGGCTTGGCGATCGGCGCCCTAAGCTCGTTGGGTGCTGTTTGGATACAGGCGCACTACCCAACTAGGAGGGCGCGTGCAAAAGCAGTGCTGGATTTCGCTATTTGTCGCAGAAGTGAGGCGTTTGAGTACGCAGACAGAATTGAAGGCTTTTTTGTGGGAGGATCTGAACCTATACTCGAATTTGATGGTTCCGACTAGAATTCGCGTCACAAGTATAATATTGAAAAATTCGATGAAAAATGGGAGCGGCTACTTTGATTGAGGATTTCACTACGGCTGTAAAAGCACAGTTATATGAAAGAGTGAGTTCTCCGCTGCTAAGCTCTTTTGCATTATCGTGGTGCGGATGGAACTACAAATTTTTATTGGTTGTTTTATCCGGCATGTCGAGTCATGAAAAAATTGTTTATATAGATATGAATATATTCCCAAGTGTGTGGAGTGTTGTCATGCATGGAGCGGTTCTGCCGCTGATTACGTGTCTTTTTCTTATATTTTTGTATCCAATACCAGCTGAGTATATCTATAGGCACGTAAAAATTCAGCAGAGGCGATTGAAGGAAATTCAACAGTCTATTGATGATGAAAGTCCACTTTCTAAAGAGCAGGCTAGAAAAATCAGAAGGGAGGCGTTGGAAAGTCAGCTTAAGTATGAAAGTGAAATCGACTCAAAAATATCCGAAAACTCGAGATTGAAAGAGCTGGTCTCAGAGCTACAACAAAAAGTCGACGAATTCGCGAAAGTTCCAGTTAGCTCTCCGCCTCAAGATAGTGAGGAAGTTATTTCATTGGAAAAAAATGAGTTGGTAGATGAAGGGGCGGATTTCTTGGCTGCTTACAACGAGGTTAAAAATAACCCGCTACCTTCTGAGCATGAAAGTTTTGTAAATAATTCGGATGAAGTTAAAAGGGCTAAAGAGCTTGATGAGCATGTAAGTCGTAATATTCTTAATTACATTAATAGTCGTAATTTGTTTTCGGACTCGACTTTTAGAGTTTTAGCGGAAAATGGTCAGCTTAAAATTCTCATAGCGCAACCTGATGGGACTTTCTTTCCATATATTACTTCGGTATATACCGAGGATACGGCTGGTGACGTGATTACGTCAGTAAGAAGTGCTTTGGCTAGTGATTTGCCTTTGACTGATAGTGGTCTGGATAAGATCAGTAAGTTGTATTCTAGGGACGAGACTCATGAGGTTGTTAAAGGTATGGTGCTGAAAGAGCTTTCAATGGGTAGAAGCGTTTCGGATACTAGAAAAAAACTGGCTGCTAAAGGTGTTTTGCCAAAAGTTATTAGCGATGTTTTCACTGAAATTAAGAACTCCTTGCCTTGATTTCTATGCTGCACCTGTCTGCTGAAACTTCTCAAGGCGGTCCGGGAAGGTGATGCGGTTTTCACGGGCGATCAACCGGGCGCGCTTCGACGCTATGCCCATTTCGGTCGCAGCTTCGATCACTGTCTTACCGGCCTTGACCAGTTCCTTCATGCGCGGCGCCAACTTGTCGCGCTCGGCTCGCAGCCTAGAAGCGTGAGCACTTCCGAACATCGCTTCGCGCTCACCACTGACCCCGGCGGCGACTTGCTCGACCGTTTTACCAGAGCCGAAGAACTGATCCAGCTGCTGGTTCAGGCTGTCGATCAGTTGGTCTCGCGGGCTGGGTTGCGGTACACCGATCATTTCAGCTCACCCGGCACCGTGGTCTTGTTGCGGTCGGCACGCGCTTCGAGGGTCTGAGCGAAGTTGACCGCCTCCTTGTAGCTGAAGCGGAAGCCGCGAACCTTGTCGGTGGTCAGCTCGACGATGTGGTAGGCCTTGCCGACCGTCTTCACCTGGTAGCGAACCTTCTTCTCCGGCATCACTAGGCCTGCGAGTCGCGCAAACGTCTCGCGTGCTGCCTGGGTACGAATCATCAGGACGCGCAGAACATCGACGCGCTGTTTCATCAGTGGGTGCATTTCGACCTGAGCAATTTCTGTTGCGTGCTTCATGGTTGATTACCTGTCGGTTGTCATCCCAAGCAGTCCTCGCGAGAAGGCTGCTCAGTGATGCTTTCCGTCCAATTGCCGCCGGAAGGGGCGGGGCGCATTGCTTGCCGGGTCATTCACTCGGTTCTGGCGTTTCACCATCGGGCAGCCGTACAAGGTTTTCCCTGTCGTTGGCAGGCTTTCGGGCCTGTCTGCTCGCCGGTCGCCGGTAGAGGCAATGCGGTCTGTTGGTTTTTTTGTTGCGCTGACTGTTAAAGAGCGGCGTAGCTTTCACTGCTGGCCGTGCTGTACGGCTTGAATCAAATATAAGCTTGCTTATCAGCACTCGTCAATAAGTAAACTTATAAAATTTACTCGTGACGATAAAAAGCCCGCATTGAGCGGGCTTCTTTCAGTAGTCGAGGTATCTCCTCCAGCCGATCCGTACGCTATCAATATCCAGCCTTTCCACCGTTATACCGTCCGTATCATCAAGTTCTTGCAAGATGCGATTCCAAGCTTCCAGCGCTTCATCCTCGCGCCTGGTTATGGTGATTGCTTGATACTTCTGCACTCTCGGATCTGACAACATTCGTTGAAATCTTCGGCCTACTTGTTCATAGCAGCTATGGGTGCCGGCGACGTTTGTATTGCTTTGATTCATGCCATCTTCCTTGGTGTTGCTGTATGTATAAACAGTATTTCATCCTTGGAAAAACGGCAATGTGTATGGAGTACATTTGTACTCCTTTGAAGGTCGGACATTAAAAAGCCCGCCGGGTGGCGGGCTTCGATAACAAGGTCAACGCCTAGAGCTTGCCGGTCATTCGAACGGCGACGCCGATTATCCGGCAGTCCTCATCCATCTCGACCATTCTGTATGCCGGGTTGAGTGGCTTCAGATACCGCACACCACCGTCTTCTACAAGTTTCTTGAAGGTAGCCTCATTGCTGGCCGGGAGTTTCGCGATTACCAATTTTCCAGGCTTAACGTCGGCTTCTGTATCCACCAAAATCATCATGCCTTCAGGAACGCTGACCCCTGACGGTGCCGTCATCGAGTCACCTTTCACCTCGAGCCAGAACGCTGGTCCTTTCGAGTCGTAATCTGAAAGCTCGTAGCGATCGGAGAATCCGTCAGGGTATGGTTGAACGGCCTCTTCCCAAGAACCAGCGGAAACCCAACTGATTACTGGGTATCGATAAAGCTGGGCGGGTTGTGGTGCCATTTTCACGTTGGAGTCGCCCGACAGTTTGTCTGTCATCGATCCAATCCCATCAGAAAGCCAGATCGCACTGACACCGCAAAGGTGGGCAAATTTCGCGAGATGGACGCTCTGCTGGTTTTTTCCTGTCTCCAATTGCGAAATTACGGGTTGCTCTACTCCAGCCTTATCGGCCAGCGCTTTCTGGGTCAGGTTCGCATGCTTGCGTGCGAGCTTCATGCGTTCGGCTAGTGTCGTCATGTCCGTAATTTATAAGTTCCCTTATGCCCTTGCAAATAAGCCTCCTTCTTCATACGATATAAGCATGCTTATTAGGAGGGCTCTTTATGACCCCTATCGAAAGGCTCGTCGAGCACTTCGGCGGGCAGACCAAAACAGCTCTTGCGCTGGGGGTTACTCAAGCCGCGGTTTCCTACTGGGTCACGGGTGCCTATTCCATGAGCGCGAAAACGGCGTTCAAAGCAGAAGAGCTTACCAATGGCCTCATATCGGCCCGCGAGCTATGCGCAGAACCAAAAAACGCGGTCAGTGTTGCGTAATCGATGAAGAACATTCTGTGGGTTGCGGTTGCTACTCGCCACGGAAACAAATTTGAGGGTTTACGAATGGAAGATTTCTTGAGGGCTTGTCACACCACAGTCAAGGAAAGTGGGGCAGAGGAGTTGGCCGGGAAGATGTGCATGGCACACGTGAGCTTGCTCCAGCGCTCGAACCCGGACAACGCGGCGCACCACCTGACTATTGAGCACCTGTTCGGAATCTTGCTGCACACCGAGGACATGCGTCCGCTGAAAGCCTTGGCCGATCAGTTCGGTTTTGAACTCGTTCCAAAGATCGCTCCGGCACCTAAAGAGCTGACCGCGTCTCTGGTGCACGTCGGCAAAGAAGTCGCAGACCTGACTATCGCAGTGCACGAAGCACTGGATGACCAGCACGTTTCGGTTAGTGAAAAGACCGACATTCTCAACGAGATCGGTCATGTCCGCGAAAGCCTGCATCTGCTTGAAAGCTCGGTCAAAGCCGCCTGAATTGCAAGCATAAAAAAACCGCCTGGCAGGGCGGCTTAGTACAACTTCATTTCGAGGTGAATAGTGACCAATAAGACCCCCAGAGTCAACAGTTCCGGTGATGTCGCGACACCTTATGGCCAGTCTGCAAAAGTGTCTCGACACCACCATGCAAGCCAGTCTGCAGCGATGAATGCCGCCCTCATGGTTGGTTCGCAGTACTCGCACGAATCCAAATCTCACTTCTGCCGGCAATGCCTGAATCACCTCAAGGCATCACTGGCAACTGTCCAGGATGTTTCTGCATGAGCACCATCATTATGAGTCTGTGTTGGCCGTTGCAGGGCATGAGCGGCCCGCAAAAGGCTGTGCTCATATCGCTGGCAGATAATGCTAACGACGAGGGCGTCTGCTGGCCTTCGGTTGCCCGTATTTCGGAGCGAACCTGCCTTGCTGAACGGACAGTTCAAACTGCAATCAAGTGGCTGGGGCAGGTTGGGTTGCTGTCAGTTCGTGAGCGAATGGGTCGTTCGACAATGTACACCCTAACCCCAGCAGCATATGCACCCCCGCGAGAGTCGCACCCCGCAGCAGCTGCACCATCACCCCCGCAGCTCACTACAGAAACCCCCGCAGCAGCTGCACCCAGAACCGTAATAGAACCATCAAGTGAACCGTCACCTCTTGTCGGCGATGAGCAAACGCCGAAAGTCTCGAAGACGAAATGCCCGACTCAGGCAATCGTGGACTTGTTCAACAAGACCATTCCCGAGTTTCCTCGCGTTGTGATGCTGACCAAGGATCGGATCGCCAAGATCGGTGCTCGCTGGAACGAAAGCGAAGTCCATCAGGATCTCCAGTTCTGGGCTGAGTACTTCGCTTTGGTGCGTTCGAGCAAGTTCCTCATGGGGGAGATATCCGCTTCCGGGGGCACTCCTTTCCGCTGCAACTTCGACTGGCTGATTTCACCGAGCAACTTCGTCAAGGTCGTTGAGGGTAACTACCATGCGTGACCCTCACAGCATCGAGGCTGAACACGGCCTGCTGGGCGCCATGATGCAGCGCCCAGACCTGATCGATACGCTTTGCGAAGACTTGTCCGCAGAGGCGTTTTACTTCCCGGCAAACGCCGATGTGTACCGCAGCATCATGGCTATACGTTCGGCTGGTCAGGCGGTTGACTTCCTGACTGTGGGTAATCACGTCGGTTCGATGGACGACGGCAGCCCGGCATTCGCTTATTGCGCCGAAATCGTCAAAAACACTCCGAGCATTGCTAACGCCAGAACATACGCCCAGATCGTTCGTGAACGGGCTATTGACCGGGCGCTCTACGACCTTGGCAGCCAGGCGATGGAAATATCCCAGGGCACCGAGGACACGCAGGCGAAGATTGCCGCTGTTCAGGCTGCGGCCATGGCGATTGATTGCGGCTCGGGTGATGACGACATCGTCAAGGTGGGGGACGTGTTGGTCGACCAGATCGAGGTCTGGCAGGAACGCCATGATCGTCATTGCCGCGGTGAAACGCTGATCGGTCTATCGACCGGCCTGAAAGATCTAGATGAAAAGCTGGGTGGCTTGCAGCCAGATCACCTGTACATCGTTGCCGGCCGTCCTGCCATGGGCAAGACCACACTCGCCATGGGGTTCTCAATCGATGCGGCGGTACGCCAGAACAAATCAGCGCTCGTCATCAGCCTTGAGATGAACAAAGGTCAACTGGTGGACAGGGCTACGGCTTCCGAGGGGCGCATCCCACTAACGCTGGTGAAAAACGGAACCGCCTGCGAGACACACGGCACTGAACTACAGGCCGCTGCCGGGGTACTTCGCCGCGCTCCGCTGTACATCGCTGACCGAGCTGGTTCGTCAATTGGACGCATCCGCTCGCTCGCTCGCCGCCACAAAATGCGTTACGGCCTAGACCTGCTGATGATCGATTACTTGCAGTTGGTGGAAGGCGAGGGCGGCAACCGAACCGAAGAGGTCAGCAGCATAAGCCGCGGCTGCAAGTTGCTCGCCAAGGAACTGAGCATCCCCGTTGTGTTGCTCAGCCAGCTGTCCCGTAAATGCGAGGAGCGTCCGAACAAGCGCCCAATTCCTTCTGATTTGAGGGAGTCCGGAGCCATTGAGCAGGACGCCGATGTGATCCTTTTCGTGTATCGCGACGAGGTCTATCACGAAAACACCGAAGCCAAAGGCATTGCCGAAATAATCATCGGCAAGGGGCGCGACATCGAGATGGGCACTGTCCGCACGGCGTTTCTTGGTCAATTCAACCGCTTCGAAAATCTTGCTGCTGGGTGGAAGCCAGAGCCTGTCGAACAGCCGGAAAAAGTCACCAGCCTAGCCAGCCGTTACCGCAAAAAGGATTCGTTTTGATGAATACAAGGCGACTCGCTGCTCCCGACCCGTCCACATACCGTTTCGCGGTGTTCTGCTGCTCGTTCAAGGTTGACCTGAGTTCTCCGCCGGATCACGCACTGGCATTGTTCGCGGATGAGGCCATGGCCAGGCGTTACGGCGCATGGATGTGGCCGGGTACCTACGAAGTCGTCGACGTCACGAAGGGGAGACCGCCATGCGCGTGACCTCGAAGAAGCTCCGCGCCTCCGCCAACGGCCAAGAATGCACCGTCCGGATGCCGGGAATCTGCAACCACAATCCAGAAACCACCGTCCTCGCGCATCTGCCTTGCGGGCAGAAGGGCATGGGCATGAAAGGCTTTGACACCGTGGCGGTGTACGCGTGCAGCGCTTGCCACGACGTGATCGACGGCCGCACCGCCGGCAAGATCGACTGGCAGGACGTGCCGCGCGCCATCGCAGAAACCCACGAAGCCCTGATCAGGGCTGGAATTCTCACCGTGAAGGGGGCCGCATGAGTACCGCCGCGGTGAAGATCACCGAAGCTGAGATCAAGCGCCAAGTGGCCGGCACCGTACAGGACGTACGCGACATCGAGAATAAGGGCCTTTACCTGCGCTTCAACAAGGCTCGAACCGGTGGCTCGTGGTACCTGGTGTTGAAGGGCAAGTGGAATCCCATCGGCACGTTCCCCGAGCTGACTCACAAACAGGTTGTAGCGGCGCTGCCGTCGCTTCGGCTGCGTCTGGCCGCCGGGGAGGGCGCGAGCCTGTCGAAGTGGACCGCTGTTGGCGAACTGCTGGACTGGTTCGCTGATCGCATGTCGCGCGATCGCAATCTGTCGACCAAACGCAAAAACACCGGCGCCTCGATCATCAAGTGCCACCTGAAACCGCGCCTCGGCGAGCTGCCCCTGATCGGCATCGACAAGGCCGCTCTCGACACCCTGCTGATGTGGCCGCTGCAGGAGACGGTTTCCATCGACTACGTGCGTTCCGCGTTTCAGCTGTTGGCCTTGTCATTCCGGCAGGCGGCCAAGCTGGGGATGATCACGCCTAACCCGATGGCAGCGATCCGGTTCAACGACTTCTCTAAGGCAAAGGTCGGCATCAAGCCGTCCCGTCTGCGCGGCGTTCAGTTGGAAGGCCTGCTCGGGCAACTGGCCGAAGTCATGAGCACCGCGCCGCTGGATTCGATGCTCGCACTGATGATGCTCTGCCATGGCACGCGGATCGGTGAAACCCGGATGGCGCGCTGGTCGCACATCAGCCTGGCCGAACGCGAATGGTTCATCCCGGCCGAGAATACGAAAACCGGTGTCGAGCATCACCTGCCTCTGACCGAGCAAGTATGCACGCTGCTGACCCGGTATCGAGAAGGCCAATACGCTCGAGGTTATGAGGGCCAGTGCCTGTTCCCGGCACGTAATGGCAAGGCGCTGGGCGAGGCTCAGGGCTGCGCAGTGTTTCGTCGACTGGGGCAAGGCGATTGGACCAGCCACGACCTGCGCAAGGTGGCGCGCACCGGATGGGCAGACCTTGGCATCGATCACCTGATTGGTGAGCTGCTGATCAACCACGCGATGGGCCACAACGTGAAGGTTTACATCCAGTCGGACGTGATGAGCCGCAAGCGTGATGCTCTCGAGCAGTGGCACGCGCATCTAGATCAGAAAGGCTTTGCAGCGATTCATGGATTGACCGGCTTTAGATTTGAAGATTCCGGTAATTCGCTGCAAGCCACAGACCATAAGGCCTGCAAGGCCATTGAAGAAACAACCATAGGCGAGGTTTCAAAACATGCAGAAAGGGGCAGTACCTGGCTTTAAGCGGGAACGGATCGAGCTGGAGCCCTGCTCGATCTGCAAGGGGAAAGCAGTAGTGAAGGGGCTGTTCTATGAGCTGGTTTGTGCTGATTGCAACGGTTCAGGTTGGCTTGTTCAGGGCAGCAAGTTGGTGCTTTCTTCCGACGAGTTGGTCACCCAGTTAAGTTTCAAATTACAGAATGCTCAGAGAGAGATTTCAGTACTGAAAGGTTCGCCATCGACGAGCGAGCCACAGAGCCCATACAAACAATCGAACCGCCTAGGGGCAGGCGGCACAAATTACACAGGGGATTGAAGGGAATGATGATTCGTAAGCCGGCAGGACGACCGTTGGGTGACACCGAGTATTTGCTCGAGCAATGGGGTTGGTGGAGGATGGATGGCATGGGAGTGCCAGGTTACACATCACCTACGTTTGCGCTGATGCGTCAGGCGGTGCCACGATCATCGTCGACCAAGAACTATTGCATCACTGATGATTGGGCTATTGCTATCGACAATGCTGTAGCGAAGCTATCGCGTCGTGATCAACAGATGGGCGACATTATCTGGCTATATTACGGTCTCAAATGGCCGATGGTGCGAGTGGGTAAGCATTACGGCATGAGTGAGGGAAAGGCGAGGGAGTTGGCGAGGGCTGGGGCAGCATGGATTGATTGTGCGGTCAGCAGCACGAGACTTGCAGCCTAGCTAGCATAAGGTGAAGCTGAGGTTTAGTTGATTTTCTAAAGGCGAATGGTTTAATCGATACAACGCTTGTCTGGATTCAATCTGTTAGTGCTACCTGTTAATCTATGATCTTTGATCAGGGTTTGATCTCTGATTGTCATGCGCGCCCCTAGGGAAGGAATATGGAAAAGGCTGATTCGATTCAAAAGTTTTTGGGTGAGTATATTGAGGAAGCTGAGAGCCAAGAGTTTCTGAGGGATCACGACAGTAGATTTGAGGGGCTCAGAGCTGTAGTTAAGAAGAAGTCCGAAAATTTACGCCCGCCGCTAAATGTGGTATCTCAGCGATTGTATTATGTTGCGGATCATTCATTTTACTGTGTTGAACTATTTAAATATAAATATTATTTGCTTGCGAAAGGAGTTCTTGACGCGCTAGAGACAAATAACCCACTGTCGCTAGCAAATAACTGTCGCTCACTTTTGGAACAAGTCGCTACGCTAACGTACTGCATGGATGCAGTTGAGCAGATGTTGAATGACCTAAAGGATCAGGGGTCACCGGAAAAAATAGATAAAGTGATTGCTAAAGCTGAACAGGTTTTGAAGCGCACATATGCTGGCAAGGGAAAAACGAAAGACTCAACTAAAGAATCTGAGGCGATTCATGTTAATACAGCGATAAAGGCCTTAAGCCTGAAGGTTTTGGATGCTTCGGACTCCTATGATTATTTGTGTGAGTTTGTTCATCCCAATTTTGGAAATAATTACCTTATCTCCGCTGGAGAGCTAGGGAAAGGTAAGATAGGAAGTCGGACGAACTCTGATGAAACAATTTTAAAAATTGCGGCTATTGCTGTTGGGTTACTTGATTTTAGTGCAAAAATAAGCGGTTTTTTTTACCCGAGCCTTACTTGGCGCGCACACAATCATGTAGAGATTTGCTTTCAGAAAGGAGCAAAAATAACCAACGTTTTTGCAAGCAAAAAACCGATTCCGGAAGGCGATGGGAAAACAAAGGAAACAGCATTTTTCTTTAAAAATGCAAGAACTCAGCAAGAGTCAATGTCCTTAAATTATCAATATTTGGAGGCGTGTGAGTATGATGTTCACCCCGCCAATAGGATTAATGGGGGGTATGGTAATGGTTATGTTTATGACGTGTGGGATACTAAGGACGGTATGATTTGGTTTAAAACTCCGGTGTACAATGGCCTCTAAAGTGAAGGGGGGGAGTTTGCTCCAGGAGTCAGTAAAGTGAATTTTCATGCGTTGGCTAGAGCGGGTGATGCTTGGATTGATTGTGCGGTAAGCTATATTCGGGAGGTTGCCTAAATCAATTGTATGGTATTAGCTGTTGCTTGCTCAGCTAATACCATAGCTACAACTGGAATTATTTTTCCCCTTTTGCGGAGCTGATCATCTTTCCTCCTTTGAGTTGAATGTTCGAATTTGTAACTCCTTTTAGAATCAGCTCGTAAGGATGGTCCGCCATTTTTTCTCGCTCGGATCGATTGAGGAGTAAGAGCTTTAAAACCTCTACATCTCTATCTGTTGGAGACGCCCCGGGCTTGAGTCTTTTAAGGTATTCGTCCGCATCGTAGTATTTCTTTCCATCTTCGTGGAGAGCTAGAAGTACTGAGGAGCGAAAATTTGATGTCCTATAAATATATACAATAAATGCGGCTAAACTGACATATAAGCCGATGATTGCTGTGACTGCTCTATCACTGAGAGCTTCTCCGGCAAAGAAGTAGATTAATAGTACTCCAATATTGAATAGTACAAACAGGTTGATCATGACCGTTTTTAACCTGCCGGCACTACGCATTTGCTCCTGAATCGTGGTTTCGAGAATCGAGCCTCGATTTTCTCGATCTTTTATACGTTTTTGCTCTCGCTGCTCTTGAAGGATTTTTGACGGCGGGTGTTGCGTCAGATAAGACGATACTGATTCTTCAATGATTAACTTGACTTCTTCATTTAATGAATTCTCAATTGCTTTAGTTTCTTCTATTTTTTTAGCGATCAGTCCAGGTAGGTCGCGTGATAACTGGATCTCAAGTTCCGTATCAATTGCTTCTCTTCTACTCTCGCTTGATTTGCTTGAAATTATTTTTTGCAAGTTTTCAAGTTGTATCTCTAAGTAGAAAAGTCTTTCTAAATAGTTCTTTGATTGTGAAGAGTCAGACTCGTCGTATAGGAAAAGTTTTGATATGTTTTTGGTTAGGCGATGGAATGGTCTTGATTTTAATGTCAATGTCGCCGATAAGATGAGTGCTACAAAGCTTGTTACAGCCGCTGTATAGCTAGAGAATGGATCGTTTAGTAATTGGCGCAGGAATTCGTTCATAAAAATCTTTTTAGTGGGTTTTGTTTTTTTGCGTTTGGCTAAGTGCAATTCGAACGGCTGTTTTGATGTGGCCATCATAGCGCCATGTATCACTTCTATGCAGTTCGTTGTCAAGGCTAATAGGCACGTTAGGTCAAAAAATCACCTGCTCGAGGGTTAAAAAGACTTTTCCGCGCGGAATAGGCATGGTTTTATAGCAGCGTGAACTGCTGTGAACGCAGCGAGACGCTTCCAGAAGCCGACCATCGAGTCGGTTTTTTCATGCCTAATTATTAGCCCTGCCATCGTGCGGGGCTTTTTCGTTTTCGGCCCCATGCCTGGCTCCTTGCTCTTAGCGGATGACAGTGACATGGAGGCCGAACCTATTTGAGGACTACAGATGAGCACGGAGCACCAAGCTCTCGCGGATGTACCCCTTTGGCTTCTGATACTGCTGAGCATGGCAGGCTTGTCTGGGGAGATGCTTAGAGCATCAGGCAGTGACCTCGGGTTACGGCAGATCCTGCAGCGAGTAGCGTTACGTTTTCTCGCGTCAGGCTTGCTGGGAATGGCGACGTTCCTGTTAGCGATGGCGCTCTGGAACAACCTCTACCTCGCTGCTGGATTGGGCATCGTCATTGCGGTGATTGGTGCCGATGTAGCCGGTGGTTTGTACACCCGGTTCTTGGCAAAGAAGGCAGGTATTCAAGTCGACGAGTAGGTCGCTGACAATCAAATACTCCAAGGAGATCGGCCAATGCAGGTCCGCGTGGCGATGACGGGAAGGAGTTGTGGGTCAAAGGTGAGACCTGACCCGACTTGGAGCTGACATCGCCGGGGACCCTGGGGTTATCCGAAGGGTACGGGGTCGGAAACCCGCGGGAAAGCGTTAGCCACAGGGCTGGAAAGTTAGTTGACAGTGGTTGACAGGTTGACAAGAAATTCTGTGTTTCCAGCGACAGAGTTCGCGTGATCCAAACAGTGTTTTGTAGTGAAGTAACCCCCGGTTCTATTGGGCTGTATAGCCTTTTCATGCCTGTTCATTTTCTTAAACAGCAGCCCCGGCGCAATGGTCGGAAGGCCTGTCAACTAAGCCGGGTTAGTTGACAGGCTTAACAAGCCACGACGATGGAGGCCGCATGGCTTTTGTAACTCGCAAGGAGTACTGCGAGCTGAAGGGGTGGTCGAGGCAGTACGTCGGCAAGCTGGTCAAGAATGAACGACTGGTTCTGAAC
>Ga0247818_10002122_pt1 | contig 12849 bp, 11 predicted proteins | sample 13C_Glucose_Day1_FD_192424 | JGI IMG/M metagenome (GOLD analysis project Ga0247818, IMG submission 192424) | Soil microbial communities from agricultural site in Penn Yan, New York, United States - 13C_Glucose_Day1 | ecosystem: Environmental > Terrestrial > Soil > Agricultural land | place...
CTTCAAGGTCGTAGCGGTAACTGGTGTTGTCCATGTCGAACACCGCGTAGTTACCTTTGTTGGCGTTGGCGGCAATCATTGCGTCCAGCGCCTTGGCCTGATCGGCAGGCCAGTGTTTCAGATCGGTCGCGAATGCCTGGCCGCCGAGGCCGATGCAAAGCGCCAAGGCCAAAAACTTCGGTGCGAACTTCATTGGAAAATCTCCCTGATTTAAAGACATCGACGCTAACAAATAAGTGTGACAGCTCCCGTCTGTCAGCGACCGCCTGCGTCCCTATCGCGCCAGTTGCTGTCCCGACAGCGACATCGGCTTATTCCAAAAACGACGGACACCCTACGCTTTTGATATTAAATCTTTAGTTTTCAAGCTGTTAGGCTTACCGGTTCGCAGCTGCCCCCCAAGGCAGCCAGCACAAGTCTCACTCGGAGTTTTCATGAATCTGCCGCTGATCCTCAATCTGCTGGTGTTCCTGGCCCTGCTCGTTGGCCTGGCGCAAACCCGCCACACTACATTCAGCCTGGCGAAAAAAGTCTTGCTCGCCCTCGTGCTGGGCGTGGTATTCGGTGTGGCCCTGCACACTGTCTACGGTGCCGGCAATCCGGTACTCAAAGCCTCGATCGGCTGGTTCGATCTGGTCGGCAACGGTTATGTGCAGTTGCTGCAAATGATCGTGATCCCGCTGGTCTTCGCCTCGATCCTCAGCGCCGTGGCCCGCCTGCATAACGCCTCGTCCCTGGGCAAGATCAGTTTCCTGACCATCGGCACCCTGCTGTTTACCACCGCCATCGCGGCGCTGATCGGTATCGGCCTGACCAATTTGTTCGGCCTGACCGCCGAGGGCCTGGTAGCCGGCACCCAGGAAATGGCTCGCCTGCAAACCATTCAGAGTGACTATGCGGGCAAGGTCGCCGACCTGAATGTGCCGCAGTTACTGCTGTCGTTCATTCCGCAGAATCCATTCGCCGACCTGGCGCGGGCCAAGCCGACGTCGATCATCAGCGTGGTGATCTTCGCCGCGTTCCTCGGCGTCGCGGCCCTGCAATTGCTCAAGGATGACGTGGAAAAAGGTCAGAAAGTGATCAATGCCATCGACACCCTGCAAGCCTGGGTGATGCGTCTGGTGCGCCTGGTGATGAAGCTGACCCCGTATGGCGTGCTGGCACTGATGACCAAAGTGGTCGCCGGTTCCAACCTGCAAGACATCATCAAGCTCGGCAGTTTCGTGGTGGTGTCCTACATTGGCCTGGGCCTGATGTTTGTCGTGCACGGGCTGTTGGTGTCAGCCGCCGGGATCAACCCGCTGCGTTTCTTCCGCAAGATCTGGCCGGTGCTGACGTTTGCTTTCACCAGCCGGTCGAGCGCGGCAACGATCCCGTTGAGCATCGAAGCGCAGACCAGTCGCCTGGGCATTCCACAGTCCGTCGCCAGTTTTTCTGCCTCATTCGGCGCGACCATCGGCCAGAATGGCTGCGCCGGCCTGTACCCGGCCATGTTGGCAGTGATGGTGGCGCCAGCCGTGGGCATCAACCCGCTGGACCCGCTGTGGATCGCGACGCTGGTGGCGATTGTGACCTTGAGCTCGGCTGGCGTGGCCGGTGTCGGTGGTGGCGCGACGTTTGCCGCATTGATCGTGCTGCCGGCGATGGGTTTGCCGGTGTCACTGGTGGCGTTGCTGATTTCGGTCGAGCCGTTGATTGATATGGGGCGTACGGCGTTGAACGTGAGTGGTTCGATCACGGCCGGGGCGATTACCAGCCAGGTGATGCAGCAGACGGACAAAGAACTACTGGATGCAGATGAGCATTCGGAGTTGGTTCACGCTTAAGCTTTGCAGCGACTGAGCAGGCCCCTTCGCGAGCAAGCCCGCTCCCACCTTGGATCTGTGAACGACACACATCCCCTGTGGGAGCGGGCTTGCTCGCGAAGCTCTTAAGCTTTTTCCCAGACTTCGAAGTTGTACGCCGGCTTGTCGCCCTCGGCCGGGTTCGGCACATTCGACACCAGTTTCCACTGGCCCAAATCAAACTCCGGAAACCACGCATCCCCTTCCGGACTCAGCGCCACGCGGGTCAAATACAGGCGATCGGCCTGAGCCAACCCTTGCGCATACAACTGCGCGCCGCCAATCAGCATCAGCTCATCGACGCCCTGTTCCTTCGCCCATTCTTCTGCGCGAATCACTGCCGCTTCCAGCGACGGATAAACCTCTGCGCCTTCCAGCACCAGATCCGCCTGGCGGCTGACCACGATGTTCAACCGGCCCGGTAGCGGCCGACCGAGGGAATCCCAGGTCTTGCGACCCATGATGATCGGCTTGCCCAGGGTGGTGGCCTTGAAGTATCTGAAGTCCCCCGGCAAGTGCCAGGGCATGCTGTTGTCGACGCCGATCACGCGGTTTTCACCGAGGGCTGCGATCAGGCTGAGGGGGAGTGATTTAGTCATGTCGGCGAGGATACCAGAGCCTTGCTTTCGCCGATAAGCGCCACAGCGGTTATGCTCACAGCTCGATTAAGCGACGGAATGCCGCGTGACTGAACTGAATAACCTCTGGCTGACAGAAACCATTCGCCTGCGCGAAGAGCACGCCGGCCCCCTGGAGGACCTTGAAGCCAACCGACTGGCCCGTAGCGCCGGCGGCGATTTGCCGTCGCGCATTTTGCGCCGGGCCCTATGGCTGGCCGAGCGCGATGGTCTGGCCGACGCCCTGAAACACTGGCTGCAAGGTGCGCGGCTGGCATTGTTGGTCTTGGCGGCGCTGGCCGTGATCAGCGGCGCCGGCCTGGCGTTTGCCGCACTGGGCGACGGGCAGACTCCGGTGAACGTGTTCTGGGCCTTGGGCAGCCTGCTCGGGCTGAACCTGATTCTGCTGCTGAGCTGGGCGCTCGGCCTGGTGTTTGCCGGCGAGCACGGTGCAACGCTGGGACGCTTGTGGCTGTGGCTCAGCGAAAAATTCGCTCGCGATGCCAAAGCCGCCCAATTGGCTCCGGCGTTGCTGCTGTTGCTGCAACGACAGAAACTCAATCGCTGGGCGATCGGCGTGCTGGTCAACAGTCTGTGGTTACTGGCGATGCTCAGCGCCTTGGTGATCCTGCTGACTCTGATGGCGACCCGGCGTTATGGCTTTGTCTGGGAAACGACCATCCTCGGTGCCGATACCTTTATTGCCGTGACCCAGGCCCTCGGCGCGCTGCCGGCCCTGCTCGGTTTCAGTGTGCCCACCGTAGAGATGATCCGCGCCAGTGGCGACGCTGCCCTGAATATCGAAAGCGCCCGCCAGGCCTGGGCCGCATGGCTGGTCGGCGTGCTGCTGGTCTACGGCGTTGTGCCGCGTCTTGTGCTCGCCGGGTTTTGCCTGTGGCGCTGGAGAGCCGGGCAGGCCGCCTTGCATCTGGACTTGAACCTGCCCGGTTACGCCCAATTGCGTGAACGGCTGATGCCCACCAGTGAGCGTCTGGGTGTCAGCGATGCGGCACCGGCTCAACTGCACCGCGTGGAGAGCGGTGTCAGTGACCAGCAAAGCGATGGTGCGCTGCTCGTCGCCATCGAGCTGGACGATCAACGCCCATGGCCGCCGCAACTGCCGAAAAACGTCAGCAATGCCGGCATCCTCGACAGCCGCGAATCGCGCAACCGACTCCTTGAACAATTAAGCCGCTTTCCCCCTGCCCGCCTGGCCATCGCTTGCGATCCGCGGCGCTCGCCGGATCGCGGCAGCCTGGCACTGATCGCCGAATTGGCGCGCAACGCCAGCGCTACCCGGGTCTGGTTGCTGCAGGCACCCCCTGGCGAAGCACTGGACGCCGAGCGTCTGGGCGACTGGCACGTGGCGCTGCAACAACTGCAATTGCCGTTCGCCGACAGTGCGCCTATGAACTGGCTGGAGACCGGTCATGACTAATGCCTGGAAACAGCCCCTGAAGCTCGCGGTGGTCGGCCACACCAATGTCGGCAAAACCTCGTTGCTGCGTACCCTGACCCGGGACGTCGGCTTCGGTGAAGTCTCTCACCGCCCCAGCACCACACGGCATGTCGAAGGCGCGCGCCTGTCGGTGGATGGCGAGCCGCTGCTCGACCTTTATGACACCCCCGGCCTGGAAGATGCCATCGCCCTGCTCGACTACCTTGAACGCCTGGAACGTCCCGGCGAACGCCTCGACGGTCCGGCGCGGCTGGCGCGCTTCCTCGATGGCAGCGAAGCCCGGCAACGTTTCGAACAGGAAGCCAAGGTGCTGCGGCAACTGCTGGCCTCTGACGCCGGTCTCTATGTGATCGACGCCCGGGAACCAGTGCTGGCCAAGTACCGCGATGAGCTGGAGGTGCTGGCCGGCTGTGGCAAACCGCTGCTGCCGGTGCTGAATTTCGTCAGCAGCGCCAACCACCGCGAGCCTGCGTGGCGTGAAGCCCTGGCACGACTGGGCTTGCATGCCCTGGTGCGCTTCGACAGCGTCGCCCCGCCGGAGGATGGTGAGCGCCGATTGTATGAAAGCCTCGCCCTGCTGCTGGAAAGCGCCCGGCCGCAACTGGAACGCCTGATCGCCGATCAACAGGCTCAACGCCTGGCTCGTCAGCAAAGCGCGGCGCGGTTGATTGCCGAATTGCTGATCGATTGTGCCGCCTGCCGGCGCAGCGTGGTCAGCGACGTCGAGCAGGAGCAGCAAGCCATCGGCGAACTGCGCAAAGCCGTGCGCCAACGGGAACAGCGCTGCGTCGAGGCCTTGCTCAAGCTCTACGCCTTCCGCCCGCAGGACGCCGCAGCCAGCGACTTGCCGCTGCTCGATGGCCGTTGGGGCGATGACCTGTTCAACCCGGAAACCCTCAAGCTACTGGGCGTGCGGGTCGGTGGCGGCATCGCTGCAGGGGCGGCTGCGGGAGCCGGAGTCGACCTGCTGGTCGGCGGCCTGACCCTCGGCGCCGCTGCACTGGCCGGGGCTATCGCCGGCGGCGCCCTGCAAACCGCGCGAAGCTACGGCAGCCGCTTGATGGGCAAGATCAAGGGCCAGCGCGAACTCACGGTCGATGACAACGTGCTGCGCCTGTTGGCGCTGCGCCAGCGACAACTGCTGCAGGCGTTGAATGTCCGAGGACACGCGGCGCTGGACAGCATCCAGGTGGCCACGCCTCAGGACAAGACCTGGCGCGAAGGCAAGCTGCCCGAAGCCCTGAACAAGGCCCGGGCGCACCCACAGTGGTCATCGCTCAATCCGCACGCGAAGCTCAATCAGGCCGAGCGACAGGAACAGGTTGAGGCGCTGGCCGCAAAGATCCTTGAGTAGCCAGGTCAGCCCAGGACAGCCAGTGCCCGGGCAGCCTCGGCCAGTTCCAGCTCGCTGAACACCTGCACGCCATGGCGCTTGAGCAACGCCGCCGTCACCCCTTCGCCGCTGACCTTGACCCCGCTGAACGTGCCGTCATAGGTCAGCAGATTGCCACAGGAGGGGCTGTTGGCCTTGAGTACGGCGATGCGGATGCCGTGCTGTTGCACCAGTTCCAGCGCCTGATGTGCTCCGGACAGAAACTGCGCACTGACATCCTCGCCCTCAGTGGTGATCACCAGCGCCCGGCCGTCGAGCACTTGCGCGCCCTGCCCACCCGGAATTTCCGCCGCCGCCCGTGGCGTTGGCAGCCCACCGGCCACCTCCGGGCACAACGGCACTACCCGGCCTTCGTCGAGCCACAGTTGCAGCAGATCGAACGGCCCGCTCGCCCCGCCGTCATAACGCACGCGGTGGCCCAACAGGCAGCGACTGACCAGAATCTTTTCCATCTCAGAACGGCTCGTTGCCACGGCGACGGAACCAGCCGGTCAACGACAGGCGATCACGGGTCGCGGGCAGGACTTCGTGGGGCACCTCACCCGACAGAAACACCACCAGACAACCACCTATAGGCTGCACGTCGTAGGCTCGGTCATTGTCCAGGTACATGCGCAACTGACCGCCGTGCTCCGGCAACCAGGCGTCATTGAGGTAAACCACCGCCGAGACCATGCGCCGGTCGTCATCGCGGAAGCGGTCGACATGCTTGAGGTAGAAGGCACCAGGTGGATACATCGCAAAATGGCTTTCGAAATCCTCCAGCCCCAGAAACAAGCCACGATTGATCGCCTCGCGCAGGCTGTCCATCAGGCTCAGGTAGCTGTCGCAGGCTTCGGCCTGACCGGGATCGATCCACTGGATATGATCACCACGGATTCCTTCGCGGATCTCCGACGTCGGCCCGCGGCCCACGGCGGCCGGGGCCAGTTCACCCTCGGCGGCACGTTTACGGCACTCGGCCGCCAGTGCCCGGGTCAGATCCAGGGGCAGGAAAATATTCTGCTGCGACCAGCCGTGCTCGGCCAGGTCGTCGACGATTCGTAACAGCAGCGGGTGATCAGAGGATATTTGCATGGCGCGCATAGTATTCCTGTGCCCGGAAATCCGACAGAGCCACGCAGCGGGTTGATACGAATTCTCGACAAGTAGGGATGCCACACGGAGAATAGTCGCCTGCTGACAGGAGTCCCTATGCGCCGTTTGCTTTTATCACTGTTGATGCTCTGCGTTTTGCCCGCCTGGGCAGACGGCCATGACCAGTTGTACAAGGTCGCCGGCTGGCCGGAACAACGCGCGCATTTCACCGACGCCCTTTCAGCCGCTCAGCAACGCTACCAGAGCAGCCTGCCACCGGCGGTATTTCAGGCGCTGCTTACCAACAGCAATCAACGCTTTGCTGCCAATGCGGTGGACCAGCGTGCCGAAGCGCAGTTGCGCAAGAACCTCGCCAACCCGAAACCGGCGCTGACCTTCTTTCAGTCGCCCCTGGGCAAGAAGGTCGTCGCCGCCGAGTTGCTGGCGACCCGTCGCGACCAACTGGCAAAAAATGCCAAGGGTTTGCCGAAGATGCAGGCCAGCGACAGCCGTATGCTGATTATCGGTCACCTGGCCCAGGCCCTGCCTGCTCGCGAGGCCGGCGCAGAAGTCAGCCTGGCGATTGCCGGCGTGGCTGCGGACAGCTTGAGTTCGATGATCCCCGGTTTGCTTGGCACCGGTCAGGCCCAAAGCATGTTGAATGGCCAGCGTCAGCGCCTGATGGACCAGATTGGCAGCGATCTGAACAACACGCTGCTGTATGTGTATCGCGACCTGTCGGACAACGAACTGGAAGAATTCGCCACCTTTGCCGAGTCGGCTGAAGGCCAGGCGTATTACCAGGCGGCCCTGGCGGCGATTCGGGCGGGGTTGGCGGTGGGGCAGAGTTCGTCGAATCTCACCCAATGATCTTCGGCGCCTTGTAAATAGCTTTCGCGAGCAAGCCCGCTCCCACAGGGGATCTGCGTCGATCACAAATCCAATGCAGGAGCGGGCTTGCTCGCGAAGAGGCCCTGGCTGTCGCTAGGAATTGCGGCCCTTGATCCGCTTGCTCAAGAACCCGAAATACTCCTGGCGCATCACCAGCGTCTCATTCGCCAGATGATGCCGCCCCTCTGGCAACATCAACACCTGCGGCCGATCGAATTTGCCGCGCAGCACTTGCAGATTGTGCTGCCAGTCCACCGTCATATCCGCCTGCCCCTGCACAATCAGCGGGCGCCGAGTGCTCAGGGGCGCGGCTTCGATGCGTTTGATCCAGCGCGACAGCGCGCCCACCCAGGCCGTCGGCAAACGCAGCGGCTGCAATGGATCGGCCTGCAGGAATGGCAAAAAAGCCGGGTCGTTGGAGTTCTCGCTGAAGCGCCGGGCAATGGCTTTGACGAAAGGCTTGAGCAGGTAATAACTCAGCTGCGACCAACCCCAGGCCCGTGGCCGCACCAGCGGTGACAACAGAATCACCTGGCCCTGGGCCGGGCTGCTCGCACCGGCATTGAGCACGTGATCGACCACAATCGCCCCGCCCGTGCTTTGCCCGCACAGGTGCCATGGCTGCGGCAGATCAAGGGACTGCGCCTCGCGAAACAGCCCTTGCAGCGTGTCCTGATACTCGGCGAAATCCTTGATGCTGGCGCGCTCGCCGCTGGATAGCCCATGCCCCGGCAGGTCGCAGGCAATTACCGCAAAGTCCTGGTCCAGCGCCCACTCGATCACATGCCGGTAAAGCCCGGTGTGGTCGTAGAAACCGTGGAAGACAAACAGCGTCGCCTTCGCCCGTTCCGGCCACCAGAACTGGCTGACCAGTTCATAACCATCGACCTCGAAGCGCCCCAGGCCACTGCGAACCTGACGCTGCGGAAAATCCAGCCCGTAGAACCGCTGATAGGCCTGCGCCTGCGCCGATAACGGCTGCATGGCCGCCAGTGGCCGCAGGCTGGCACGCAAATCATCAGGGTCAAAAGTGGCAGACATGAACAATTCCAGAGCATGAAACGGACTTTATAGACCTGCGATATTCATCTGTAGCGGCAAGCATGGCAAGCTGGGCGGCCTTCGAGGATTGATACCCATGCGCTCGCCCTACCGCACCACTTTGTTTGCCAGCCTGCTCGCCCTGGTGTGCGCCGGGGTGCTGTGGGCGGCTTACGACTGGTTTCAAGGGCGTTACCTGCGTGCCTTCAGCGAGCATACCGCAGTGTTTTCCGGCGACCCGTTGCGCCTTCCGGACAACCTCGCCGGCCCCGGCGCCATCCGTCTGGTGCATTTCTGGGACCCGGCCTGCCCGTGCAACGTCGGCAACCAACAACACCTGAGCGAACTGGTCGAGCGCTATGAGCCCCATGGCGTGGAGTTCTATGCGGTACAAAAGCCCGGCAGCCACGGCCAGTTACCCAACACCTTGAGCGACCTCAAATCCATCACCGTCCTGCCCGGCTCCGAACAGATTCCCGCCAGCCCGGCCGTGGCGATCTGGGATCGCAGCGGCAAACTGGCGTACTTCGGCCCCTACAGCGAAGGCCTGACCTGCAACTCGAGCAACAGCTTCATCGAACCGATCCTGCAAGCGCTGGATGAAGGCCGTGCGGTGAGTGCCACGCATACGCTGGCTGTGGGCTGTTACTGCCCGTGGCCGGTCGATCCGGCGAAATAGGGACAAGCACGGCAAAACGAATCCCTCCTATGGGCGATGCGCCAAAGAGTCGGGCCGTGATAAACAATGGCACCAGGGAACACAATAACAACAAGGAGTTTTCATGAAACGTAGCCTGATCGCGCTTGTTCTTCTGATCGTTGTCCTCGCCGCCGGTGCCGGCGGGTACCTCTACAGCAAGCAGCCGTCACGCCAGGGCACGATGCAGTTGCAACACCTGCAAGGCCCGGTCACCGTTCGCTACGACGAACGCGGCGTCCCGCATATTCGCGCCGAGAACGAAACCGACCTGTACCGCGCCCTCGGCTACGTGCATGCCCAGGACCGCTTGTTCCAGATGGAAGTCCTGCGTCGCCTTGCCCGCGGCGAGCTGGCCGAAGTGCTCGGGCCGAAACTGCTCGATACCGACAAATTGATGCGCAGCCTGCGCATTCGCGAGCGCGCCGAAACCTACCTGGCGAACCTGGACAAATCGACCCCGGCCTTTATCGCCATGCAGGCCTACCTGGACGGCATCAACCAGTATCAGGACAGCCACGCCCGCCCCGTCGAATTCGATGTGCTGGGCATTCCCAAGCGCCCATTCACTACCCAGGACACCATCAGCATCGCCGGCTACATGGCCTACAGCTTTGCCGCGGCGTTTCGCACCGAGCCATTGCTGACCTATGTTCGCGATCAGTTGGGGGCGAACTATCTGGATGTGTTCGATCTCGGCTGGCAGTCCAAGGGCGTGCTGGCGAACCATCACAACGCCAGCGTGCCGCCACTGGCCAATGCCGACTGGAAAGACCTCAATGCCCTCGCCCGACTGAGCGAGCAGGCACTGGCCGACAATGGCCTGCCGCAATTCGAAGGCAGCAATGCGTGGGTGGTTGCGGGCAGCCGTACCCAAAGCGGCAAGCCGCTGCTGGCCGGTGATCCGCATATCCGCTTTTCCGCACCGTCAGTGTGGTACGAGGCACAGCTCTCGGCGCCGGGCTTCGACCTTTACGGCCACTATCAGGCCCTGATGCCGTTTGCTTCGCTGGGCATGAACCGCGACTTCGGCTGGAGCATCACCATGTTCCAGAACGATGACCTCGACCTGATCGCCGAGAAGGTCAACCCGGACAACTCCAACCAGGTCTGGTATCGCGGCGAGTGGGTGGACATGACCACCAGCGAGCAGCAGATCGCGGTCAAGGGCCAGGCGCCGGTGACGCTGGTACTGCGCCAGTCGCCGCACGGCCCGATCGTGAACGACGCCCTGGGTGCCAGCGTCGGCAAAACGCCGATCGCCATGTGGTGGGGCTTCCTGGAAAGCCAGAACCCGATTCTTGAAGGCTTCTATCAGCTCAACCGCGCCGAGACCCTGACCAAGGCCCGCAGCGCCGCCGCCAAGATCCATGCACCAGGCCTGAATGTGGTGTGGGCAAACGCCAAAGGCGACATCGCCTGGTGGGCAGCTGCGCAATTACCCAAGCGTCCCGCCGGCGTGCGCCCGGAGTTCATCCTGGACGGCAGCACGGCCGAGGCGGACAAGGACGGCTTCTACCCGTTCAGCGCCAACCCGCAGGAAGAAAACCCGGCACGGGGCTACATTGTCTCGGCCAACTTCCAGCCGCTATCACCAACAGGCATGGAGATTCCCGGCTATTACAACCTTGCCGATCGTGGCCAGCAGCTCGATCGCCAACTGGGCGACAACGCCGTCAAGTGGGACCTGGAAAACAGTCAGAAGCTGCAACTGGGTACCACCACCGCCTACGGCCCTCGCCTATTGGCGCCGCTGCTGCCGGTATTGCGTGAAGTGGTCAGCGATCCCGCTGAACTCAAACTGGTGGAACAACTGGCCCTGTGGCAAGGCGACTACCCGCTCGATTCGACCAGCGCCACGCTGTTCAATCAGCTCCTGTTCAACCTGGCTGACGCCGCCATGCACGATGAACTGGGCAACGACTTCTTCGAAACCCTGCTCTCGACCCGGGTGATTGACGCCGCGCTGCCGCGCCTGGCCGCCACCGCAGATTCGCCATGGTGGGACAACCGCGACACTCCCGGCAAGGAAACCCGCGCCGACACCGTGAAGGCTGCGTGGCAGGCGAGCATCGCCCACCTCAAGACCACTCTGGGTGCGGACTTTGCCCAATGGCAATGGGGCAACGCCCACACACTGACCCACGGCCATCCCCTGGGGCAGCAAAAACCGCTGGACCGGTTCTTCAATGTCGGTCCATTCGCCGCCCCTGGCAGTCATGAAGTGCCGAACAACCTTTCGGCGAAGATCGGCCCGGCTCCGTGGCCCGTCACCTACGGCCCCTCGACCCGGCGCCTGATCGACTTCGCCGACCCGGCCCACAGCCTGACCATCAACCCGGTTGGTCAGAGTGGTGTGCTGTTCGACAGCCACTATGACGATCAGGCCGAAGCCTATGTCGACGGGATGTATTTCCAGGCGCATCTGAGTGATGAAGAGGTCACGGCCAATACACGCAGTACGTTGAGGCTGGTGCCGGCGCGGGCTGCGCAGTAGGTCTTTGCTGGCCGGGCTGACGCCATCGCGGGCAAGCCCGCTCCCACAGGGGTCTGCTGTGTAGCGCAGGCAGCAACCACACCAGAGATTCGCTTAGGGATCAGGAGTCGGGGTTCTGGCCGATGAGCTTCGTTAAGGCCGTCCGGACAACCCACTGGATGGCATAGAAACCTGTAGGCGCCGGCTTGCTGGCGATGGTGTGTCAGTCGACATCAATGCTGCTGAACCACCATCGCCAGCAAGCCGGCTCCTACAAAGTATCTGGGTTGGCCACAGGATAGCGGTCAACCCGATTTCAGGCTCATGCCGCTTGCGGAGCCTGAGCGCGACGCACGTCCGGTTGTTTCCAGGAGTCGGCTGCCGCTTCTTCGATCGCCAGCTGGATCGCCCGCTTGCGGTTCTCTTCCGCGCGACGGCTGAAGAACCAGACGAGGAAGGTCACCAGCGAAACCGCCAACAGAATCAGGCTGGCCACGGCGTTGATCTCAGGCTTCACGCCCAGGCGCACTGCCGAGAACACTTCCATCGGCAGGGTCGTGGAACCCGGGCCCGACACGAAGCTGGCCAGCACCAGGTCGTCCAGCGACAGGGCGAAGGACATCATGCCACCGGCCGCCAGCGACGGCGCGATCATCGGGATGGTGATCAGGAAGAATACCTTCCACGGCCGCGCGCCGAGGTCCATGGCCGCCTCTTCGATGGACAGGTCCAGTTCACGCAGGCGCGCCGACACCACCACCGCCACATACGCCGCACAGAAAGTCGTGTGCGCGATCCAGATGGTGACGATGCCCCGCTCCTGCGGCCAGCCGATCATCTGTGCCATGGCCACGAACAGCAGCAACAGCGACAGACCGGTGATCACTTCGGGCATCACCAGCGGCGCGGTGACCAGGCCGCCGAACAGCGTGCGGCCCTTGAAGTGGGTGATGCGGGTCAGGACGAACGCAGCCAATGTACCCAGTGCCACCGCAGCAATCGCCGTGTAGCAGGCGATTTCCAGCGAGCGCAGCACCGAGCCCATCAGTTGGGTGTTGTCGAGCAGGCCGACGTACCACTTGATCGACCAGCCACCCCATACCGTCACCAGTTTCGAGGCGTTGAACGAGTAGATCACCAGGATCAGCATCGGTGCGTAGATGAACAGCAAACCCACTACCAGCATCAGGCTGGAGAAACTGAAGCGCTTCATTCTTTGCCCTCCATTTCCTTGGCCTGACTACGGTTGAACAGGATGATCGGCACAATCAGGATCGCCAGCATCACCACCGCCAGGGCAGACGCCACCGGCCAGTCGCGGTTGTTGAAGAACTCTTGCCACAACACACGGCCG
>Ga0247818_10002126_pt1 | contig 12847 bp, 12 predicted proteins | sample 13C_Glucose_Day1_FD_192424 | JGI IMG/M metagenome (GOLD analysis project Ga0247818, IMG submission 192424) | Soil microbial communities from agricultural site in Penn Yan, New York, United States - 13C_Glucose_Day1 | ecosystem: Environmental > Terrestrial > Soil > Agricultural land | place...
CGTGCTGGTGGTCGGGGTGGCCGGATTCGAACCGACGACCTTCCGCTCCCAAAGCGGACGCGCTACCAAGCTGCGCCACACCCCGTCGGTGCGACACGTAGGGTACATGCAGAAGAGCCCTGCGTCGGCCGCTTTGCACGGGCCGTGACCGACGCCGGCACCGAGGGCGTCACGGGGCACACCGATACGGGTGTGCGCGCACCTTCCCGGAACCGCTACGATGCTGTCCGTACCGAGATCCGCCGGGCTTCCCGGACCGGCTCCGCGGTGCTTGCGGGCGTAGCTCAATGGTAGAGCCCTAGTCTTCCAAACTAGCTACGCGGGTTCGATTCCCGTCGCCCGCTCCAACGGCTCAGGGCCGGGTCCGAGATTCTTCTCCGGATCCGGCCCTGAGTGTTTTCGTGACGCCTCTCACCTGCCGGCCCCGGAGGGGGCCGGCCTCGCACCGGCGGGCCCCGGAGGGCGTGGCGCCAGCGGCTACGCGGGAGGCATCGCGTCCCGCATCGCCCGGGCCGAGGCGGCCGGGTCGTAGCCCTCGGGAACGCCCTCGACGAGGATGATGTCGCCCTCGATGTGCCGCGAGCGCAGCGGCGCGATCTCCTGGTACGCGGGAGAGTCCCACCAGGCGCGCGCCTCGGCGATTCCGGGGAAGGCGAGCACCACGACACTCCCCGGCCAGACGCCCTCCTTCACCTCGTGCTGCGCGAAGTGCACCAGGAAACGGCCCCCGTGCGCCGCGAAGGTGGCGGGGAGCCGCTCGACGTACTCGGCGATCTCCGGGTGCGGCGCGGCGTCCTGCAGGTGAGCTATCGCATAGGCGGTCATGGCGTCCTCCGGTCGGCGGGGCTCCGTCGGGACGGAGCTTGGCACGTCCGCATACCGGGTTCGATTACCCCTCGGGTAAAGCCGGCCGCCCGGCAGGGAGGCCATCTGCGGGAACGGCCGGGCCGGAGCAGGGTGTTCGAGGTGCGCACGCACCCGTACCCGCCCGTGCGTGTGACCCGGCGGGCTGTCGCCTGCCGGGCCGTGCGCTTCCGCGCGGCTCTCAGAAGCTGATCTGGTTGATCGTGTCGGCTATCGAGTTCATGAATCTGTTGATCGACGGCGCCATGCCCGTCGAGGCCAGGAAGAACCCGAAGAGCACGGCGACCACCGCCGGTCCGCCCTTGAGGGACCCGCCGCGGATCAGCACCACCAGGACGATCCCCAGCAGAAGCACCACAGACAGTGAAATGGCCACGACTGATCACACCCTTGGTCGGTCCGCCTTGCCGGCCCGGTGGCATGCGGCCCGGCACACCTCCGTCGCGTCCATCGTGCCACCAACTCCCCTGCGCCTGCTGCCGGGTGATGGCGGGAAACAACCGGTTCACGCCAACCTCGCGCCCGCGTGCGCCCGGTGTGACGCGGGCGTGAACGCCTTCCCGGCGGGGCGCGGCGGGGCGTGCGCGAAAACTGTGCGCCCGCTGTGTGCGCGGCAGTTCGGATAATCGCCGGTGTGATCGTTTCCATATCCCCACACTTCATTCACAGCGATTTGCGAGGAGTTCGTGCGACGAAATTCACTCTCACCAACCAGCCGACGATATGCACCATTTAAGGGGGATGAATCCCTACGTAACGGGCAGTTGTCGGTAGTTTCGTTTTCGAATCAGCGGGAACACGCGATATCTCTTGAGAGATTTACGCATACCGATCAACGGGTCTAAGGTGCATGAGATGTCCAAAGCTCCGAGCGATATTCAGAGGGCCCCGATCACCCCCGAGAACCGGGAGGCGGAGCCCAGACACGAGCGGACCCCGACGGCCCCGGGGGCGCCGTCCACGGTCACGAAGGCTGCTCCGGCCCGCACCGCGGCGCCTGCTCCGGCCAAGCGCCGGGACGCGTACTTCGACAACGTGAAGTACCTCGCGATCGTCCTCGTCGCCGTGGCCCACGCCTGGGAGCCGGTGATGGACGGCAGCCGCACGACCCGCGCGCTGTACATGGTCGTCTACACCTTCCACATGCCCGCCTTCATCCTTGTCTCCGGCTACTTCTCGCGGTCGTTCGACATGAGTCCGGCCAAGGTGAAGCGCCTGGTCACCGGGGTCGTCGTGCCCTATGTGCTCTTCGAGACCGCCTACTCGCTCTTCAAGCGGTACGCGGGCGGCGTGGACGACACCCCGATCACCCTGCTCGACCCGCTGTTCCTCACCTGGTTCCTGATCGCTCTCTTCATCTGGCGTGTCACCACCCCGCTGTGGCAGTCGCTGCGCCACCCGCTCCCGGTCGCCCTCGTGATCGCGGCGCTCGCCTCGGTGACGCCGGGCATCACCGACGACCTGGACCTGCAACGCGTCTGCCAGCTCCTGCCGTTCTTCGTGCTCGGCCTGCTGATGAAGCCCGAGCACTTCCAGCTGATCCGGCGGCGCGAGGTGCGGATGCTGTCCCTCCCGCTGGTCGTGGGGGCCCTGCTCTTCGCCTACTGGGTCTCCCCCCGCGTGGGGCTCGGCTGGTTCTACCGCAGCAACAGCGCCCAGGAGATGGACTTCCAGTGGTGGGCGGGGCCCGTCATGACCCTCGCCATGTTCGGCTGCGCCCTGCTGCTCACGGTCGCGTTCCTCGCCTGGGTGCCGCGCCGCCACATGTGGTTCACCGCGCTGGGCGCCGGAACGATCTGCGGCTACCTGCTCCACGGCTTCCTGGTGAAGGGCGCCGGCTACTACGGCCTGTTCGACCGCTACGAGTGGCTCACGGGCCCCGTGGGGCTGGTCGTCGTCTCGCTCGTGGCCGCCGTGGCCGTGACGCTCCTGTGCACCCCGCCGGTGCGGCGCGTACTGCGCTTCGCGACGGAGCCGGACATGAAGTGGGCGTTCCGCCGGAGCTCCGCCGAGCGCTGAGCCTGTCCGGATCGGCTCCCTCCCGCCGGGGACGGTGCCGTCCGGGGGTCAGCCCTCGGCGGGGTTGGCCGGATCCCGCTGTTCGGTGGGCCTCCGACCTCCGTCGAGCCCCAACAGCCCGCGTACCAGCGCATATTTCTCGGCCAGCCGGGTACGGGTCGCCGGCTCCAGGACCGCGAGCCGGTCCGGGTCGGCGTTGTGCGCCAGATCCGATTCCTTGATCAGCAGCGCTCCGGGCGTGGCGAGAATCCGCCCGGTGTACGCGAAGAGGTCCTCGCCGTCCCGCTTGGTGACGGCGAGGACCATTTCTTTGACCTGCCGGGGCAGCGGCGCCTCGTCCAGCCACCGCGGGGAGAGCACGCCGTCCTCGACCGCGTCGTGGAGCCAGGCGGCGGCCATCTGCTCCTCACTGCCCCCACGCAGCCGTACGCCCTCGGCGACCGCGGCGAGGTGCTCGGCGTACGGCCGGCCCGCCTTGTCGGTCTGGGCGCGATGGGCCTCGCGGGCGATCGCCTCCACCTGGGCCAGGGTCAGATACGAGGTCGGCACGGTCCGACTGTACGCGGCCCTCCCCCGCCGCCCGCCGTGTCCTCGAAGGGTCCACAGGAGCACGGGTAATCGTTCGGTAAACTAATTACTGACGATTCCTTGACGCACTCTTGACCGAACGAAGGAGACGGGCTCATCGGACACGCAGACACGCTCATCGCCATGGGGGGCGCGTTCCTCGCCGCCGCAGTTCTCGCCCGCGTGGGCGGCCGTATCGGGCTGCCGACCATCCCCCTGTTCATCCTCGCCGGGATCCTCCTCGGCCCGTACACGCCCGGGGTCGTCCTCCTCGACGATCCCCACGACCTGGAGATGCTCTCCGCACTCGGTCTGGTGCTGCTGCTCTTCTACCTGGGGCTCGAGTTCCACCTCGACGACCTGAAGAAGGGCGGGCGCAAGATGGCGCTCGCCGGCGGCACCTATCTCGCCCTCAACGTGGGCGCGGGTCTCGGCTTCGGCTTCGCGCTGGGCTGGGGCACCTCGGAAGCACTCGTGCTCGCGGGCGTGCTCGGCATCTCGTCGTCGGCCATCGTCACGAAGGTCCTGGTCGACCTCGGCCGGATCGGCAATCCGGAGACGCGGCCGATCCTCGGCATCATCGTCGTCGAGGACGTCTTCCTCGCCCTGTACCTGGCGGCCCTGCAACCGATCCTCTCCGGCGCCGACAGCCTCGGCGCGGCGGTGCTCGACGGCGGGAAGGCCTTCGGCTTCCTGCTGTTGCTCGCCCTGATGGCCCGGTTCGGCACGAAGCTCGTCGGCAAACTGATGAACACCAAGGACGACGAACTCCTCGTCATCTCCTTCCTCGGCGTCGCCGTCTTCGTGGCCGGGGTCTCCGAATGGTTCGGGGTCGCCGACGCGATCGGCGCCTTCATGGTCGGGCTGATGCTGGGCAGCACCAGCTCGGGCCCTCGCATCCTGAAGCTGGTCCACCCGCTGCGGGACGCGTTCGGCGCCATCTTCTTCTTCGCGTTCGGGCTGTCCATCAACCCCGGTGACCTGCCGAGTGTCGTGTGGCCGGTACTGGCGGCCGTCGCGGTGACCGTGGCGATGAACGTCTTCGCCGGGATGGCCACGGCGAAGATCTACACCTTCGGTCCGAAGGCCACGGCGAACATCTCCACCACCCTGCTGGCGCGCGGCGAGTTCGCGCTGATCCTCGCCACGATGGCGGCGGGCGCGGGGCTGGACGAACGGCTCTCGCCCTTCATCGCCGGATACGTCCTCGTGCTCGCGGTGCTGTCGCCCCTGGCGGCCGGCCGCTCGCACTGGCTCGCCAGGATCCTGCCCGGAGGGCGCTCGCGGGACCAGGAGCCCGAGAAGGAGCCGGTGCCGGTCTGAGGCCGCGAGACCCGGGTGCGCGGGGGCAGGGCCCGCGCACCCGGAAGGCTCACGGCGGGGCGGAACGAGCGGACCCCGGAACGAGCGACCCCGGACCACTCCCCCTGGGGCAGGACACGGACACCCGGCACGGTTCACGGCGGGGCGGAGCCCGCACACCCGGCACAGTTCACGTTCGGGTGACTTCCGGACGCCCTGGTTGACGTCCGAGCGGTTTGTGCGGCTTACGTACGGTTCAGGCGCGGCGGGACAGCAGCAGGAGCGCGCGGTCGTCGTTGACGTCCTTCGCGCAGGCCTCGATGAGGTGCCAGGCCGCGCCCTCGAAGCCGGTGGAGACGTAGCGGTCGGCCTCGCCGGTCAGCCGGTCGATGCCGTCGGACATGTCCCGGTCGGACGCCTCCACCAGTCCGTCGGTGAAGAGCATCAGGACGTCCCCGGGCGCCAGCGAACCCTTCACCGCGTCGAACTGCGCGCCGTCGTACACCCCGAGGAGCGGTCCCTCGGCTGCCATCTCCTCCCACCGGCCGCTGCCCGCGTGCAGCTGCAGCGCGGGAGGATGGCCGGCCGAGAGGAGCTCGTAGTCGCCCGACTCCAGGTCCAGGACGAGATGGATGGAGGTGGCGAAGCCCTCGTCCCAGTCCTGACGCAGCAGATAGCCGTTGGCCGCGGGCAGGAAGCCGTGCGGCGGCAGGGAGCCCAGGAGGCCGCCGAAGGCTCCGGACAGCAACAGGGCGCGGGAGCCCGCGTCCATGCCCTTGCCGGAGACGTCGGTGAGCACGACCTCCAGGGTGCGCCCTTGGTTGGTACGGGCGGCGACGACGAAGTCACCGGAGAACGACTGTCCGCCTGCGGGGCGCAGCGCCATCTCCCGGTGCCAGCCGTCGGAGAGCGGCGGCAGCGCGCTCTGCACCCGGATCCGTTCGCGCAGGTCGAAGAGCATCGTGCCGCCGCGACGCCACGGCACCCCGACCCTGGCCCGGAACTGGGCGAGCACCAGCCCGAAGAACCCACAGGCGGCGACGACCAGGACGGTGCCGGGCGTGACCCGGGCGGGCCCGTCCGCGTACGGCCCCAGGGCGATGGACTCCACGATGAGGGCCGCCGCGGCGGTCGCGTAGAGGCTGAGGAGACTGGCCGGCCGCAGCAGCAGACCGCCCGCGACGATCGGCAGCGCCAGGGCGGCCGGTGAGCACCAGACCGGGTTCAGCAGGGTGACGCAGGTGATCACCGGGATGACGATCAGCAGGCCGGCCAGGGCTATCCAGTCGGACCCGTCACCACGGAAGTAGTCGACGCCGGAGCGGCGCAGCGCGATGCGCGCCCGGTGCGCCGATCTGCGCCACCGGGCGGTGTAGGTGTCTGCTCCTCCGCGACGTGCCATTGTCGGGACCTTATCGACCCGGAGGCCTCCGGTGCAGGGGGACCCGGTGACAATGTGTTCGAGACCGGTGTCGCCCGGATGGCGGAGCGCTGGTAAGCAGGGCACATGACCACTGAACTGCGGGCACTGTCCGCCTCGGAATGGGACACCTGGTTCGGCTGCGTCGAGTTGGCGTTCGGCGGCGTCCCCTTCGCCCCGGAGAGCCGCGAGATGTACGCCGCGCTCGCCGAGCCGCACCGGGCCCTCGGGCACTGGGACGGAGCGGACTGCGTGGGGACGGCCGGGGCCTACAGCTTCCGGCTGACCGTGCCCGGCGGGGCCGCGGTGCCGGCCGCGGGCGTCACCGCGGTGAGTGTCGCCGCGACCCACCGCCGGCAGGGCCTGCTGACATCGATGATGCGGCGCCAGCTGGACGACGTCCGTTCCTGGGGCGAGCCGGTCGCCGTGCTGCTGGCCTCGGAGCCCGGCATCTACGGACGGTTCGGGTACGGGGCCGCCACCACGGAGATGAACCTGCGGGTCGACACCTCCCGGGTCGGCCTGAAGCTGCCCCCGGGGACGGACGAGGTCCGGGTGCGCAGGTCGTCGCCGGAGCAGGCCCTCGACGCCTGCGAGGCGGTCTACGCACGGCTGGCGGCGGACAGGCCCGGCACCCCGCTGCGGCAGCCCGGCTGGGAGCGGGTGCCGGTGAACGACCCCGAGAGCGGCCGGCACGGCGGCTCCCCCTTGCAGTGCGTCCTCGCGGAGCGGGACGGCGGGGTCACCGGCTACGCCACGTTCCACCTCAGGCCCGCCTGGGACGACGCCGGTCCACGGGGCACGGTGGCGGTGCGTGACCTGGCGGCGCTCGACCCCGCTTCGTACGCGGCACTGTGGCGCTTCCTGGCCGGAATCGACCTGACCTCGTCCGTCGAGTGCCGCAACCGGCCGGTGGACGACGCGGTGCTCCGGCTGGTCTCCGACGTCAGGCGCTGCGACGTCCGGCTGCGGGACGGGCTGTACGTGCGCCTGGTCTCCCTGGACGCGGCCCTGGAGGCGCGTGCCTACCGGGCCCCGGTGGACGTGGTGCTGGAGGTGGAGGACGCCTTCTGCCCCTGGAACGAGGGCCGTTGGCGGCTGACCGTCGGCGCGCAGGGGGCGGTCACCTGCCGCCGGACAGCGGACGAGCCCGAACTGGCGCTCTCCGTGAACGAGTTGGGGGCCGCCTATCTGGGCGGGGTGTCGCTGACGACGCTCGCGGCGGCCGGGCTGGTGCGGGAGCTGCGGCCCGGAGCGCTGGCGAGGGCCGCCCTGGCCTTCTCCTCGGACGTGCAGCCGTGGTGCCCGCACGGCTTCTGACGGGCGTTCCCCGGCCCGGCTACCGGCCCGACGCGGAGGGCTGGCAGCCGGGACACCAGAAGAGGTTGCGCGCGGCGAGGTCCGCCGTGCGGATCTCCGTACCGCAGATGTGGCAACCCTGCCGGGCCCGCCGGTAGACGTACACCTCGCCGCCGTGGTCGTCGACCCTCGGAGGACGGCCCATCACCTCGGGGAGGTGCTCGGGGCGCACGGTGTCGATCCGGTTGTTCCGCACGCCCTCGCGCATCAGCACGCCGAGGTCGGCCCAGATCGCGTCCCACTCGCCGCGCGTGAGGTCCTTGCCCGGGAGGTACGGGTCGATGCCGTGCCGGAAGAGGACCTCGGCGCGGTAGACGTTGCCGACGCCCGCGACGACCTTCTGGTCCATCAGCAGCGCCGCCACGGTCACACGGCTGCGCGAGATCCTGCGCCAGGCCCGCTCACCGTCCTCGTCGGCGCGCAGCGGATCCGGACCGAGCCGGTCGTGTATCGCGCGCTTCTCGGGACCGGTGATCAGGGCACAGGTGGTGGGGCCGCGCAGGTCGGCGTGGTGGGCGTCGTTGAGCAGGCGCAGCCGGACGGTGTCGGTGGGCGGCGGGGCCGGGGTCGTACCGAAGCCCAGTTTGCCGAAGAGGCCGAGGTGGACGTGGACCCAGGCCGCGCCCTCGAAGCCCAGGAAGAGGTGCTTGCCGTGGGCGTCGACGCCGGTGAGGGTCCGGCCGTCCAGCAGCGCCGCGCTTCCGGCGAACTTGCCCTGCGGACTGCTCACCCGCACCGGGCGGCCCGCGAAGCGCTCGTGGTGGTCGGCGGCGAGGCGGTGGATCGTATGCCCCTCGGGCACGGCGTGTCTCCTGGAAACGCGCTCGTGCCGCCGGGCGGTACCCGGCGGCACGAGGGGAGCGGGTGCGGGCCGGTCAGCCCTGCTGCGGGTGGTGGGCCGGGATCGGGGGGAGTTCGCCGGTGCTCTCGTACGCCGAGAGCATCTCGATGCGGCGGGTGTGGCGCTCCTCGCCCGAGTACGGGGTGCCGAGGAAGATCTCGACGAACTTGGTGGACTCCTCGACCGTGTGCATCCGGCCACCGATGGCCACGACGTTGGCGTCGTTGTGCTCACGGCCGAGCGCGGCGGTCTGCTCGCTCCAGGCGAGTGCGGCGCGTACGCCCTTGACCTTGTTCGCGGCGATCTGCTCGCCGTTGCCCGAGCCGCCGATGACGATGCCGAGGCTGCCCTTGTCCGCAGCCGTCCGTTCGGCGGCGCGGAGGCAGAACGGCGGGTAGTCGTCCTGGGCGTCGTAGATGTGAGGACCACAGTCGACGGGCTCGTGGCCGTGGGCCGCGAGCCACTCAACCAGGTGGTTCTTCAGTTCGTAGCCAGCATGATCGGAGCCGAGGTACACGCGCATGGTGCGAAGTGTGGCACGGACCGGACCGGGTAGCCGTCAGCGGGGTCGGGAGCCATGTGCCTTTCCCGGGGCCGGCCGGAACCCGGGGCTGTGCGCCATGCCACTCGGGCAACGATCGGGTCAAGGAACCGGATGAAGGGGTTCCGCTTCTGGTGCCGATCGGGCTTGAATGCGTGGCCTTGCCCTCGCACCACCCCCGCCGAGGGCATGAACCCGACACACGTGATCAGAAAACGTAAGGATTCGATCCATGACGTCGCAGACGACTGTGGCTGATCCGGGCCACCAGCCCGGCGAGCCCGGCAAGCCGGAATCCCCCGACGGGCTTCAGGCCGGTCTCAAGAACCGCCACCTCTCGATGATCGCCATCGGCGGCGTGATCGGGGCCGGCCTGTTCGTCGGGTCCGGCGCCGGTATCGCCGCCGCGGGACCGGCCATTCTCCTGTCGTACGCGCTGGTCGGCCTGATGGTCGTCTTCGTCATGCGGATGCTCGGCGAGATGGCCGTCGCCCGGCCGAGTTCCGGCTCCTTCTCCGCCTACGCCGACCGGGCCCTGGGCCGCTGGGCCGGTTTCTCCATCGGCTGGCTGTACTGGTTCTTCTGGGTCGTGGTGCTCGCCGTCGAGGCGACGGCGGGCGCCAAGATCCTGGAGAGCTGGGTCCCCGGTGTACCGCAGTGGGCCTGGGCCCTGATCGTCATGGTCGTGCTGACCGCCACCAACCTGGTCTCCGTCGGCTCGTACGGCGAGTTCGAGTTCTGGTTCGCCGGGATCAAGGTCGTGGCCATCGGCGCCTTCGTCGTCGTCGGGCTGCTCGCCGTCTTCGGCGTCCTGCCGGGTTCGGACAACGCGGGGTCGGGCCTGGCCCACCTCACGGACACCGGCGGGTTCTTCCCCGAAGGACCCGGGGCCATCCTCACCGGTGTGCTGATGGTCGTCTTCTCCTTCATGGGCAGTGAGATCGTCACCCTGGCCGCCGGTGAGTCCGAGGACCCGCGGCGCGCCGTCTCCAAGGCCACCAACAGCGTGATCTGGCGCATCGCCATCTTCTACCTCGGCTCGATCTTCGTCGTCCTCACCCTGCTTCCGTGGAACGACCCCTCGATCGTCGAGGACGGTTCGTACGTCGCCGCACTGAACGCCATCGGCATCCCGCACGCGGGCCAGGTCATGGACGTCATCGTGCTGACGGCCGTGCTGTCCTGTCTCAACTCCGGCCTCTACACGGCCTCCCGCATGGCCTTCTCGCTGGGACAGCGGGGAGACGCGCCCAAGGCCTTCTCCCGGGTGAACAAGCGGGGCGTGCCGCAGGCGGCGATCCTGTCGTCCGTCGTGTTCGGCTTCGTGGCGGTGTTCTTCAACTACCAGTGGCCCGACACGGTGTTCGCCTTCCTGCTGAACTCCTCCGGCGCGGTGGCCCTGTTCGTCTGGCTGGTCATCTGCTTCACCCAGCTGCGGATGCGCGGCATCATCCTGCGCGAGTCGCCCGAGAAGCTGGTCGTCCGGATGTGGCTCTTCCCGTACCTGACGTGGGCGACGATCGCGATGATCTCGTTCGTCCTCGTCTACATGCTGACCGACGACGCCGGGCGCGAGCAGGTGCTGCTCTCGCTGCTGGTCGCGGCCCTGGTCGTGGGTGTCTCGCTGGTCCGTGAGGCCCGCAGCCGGAAGGCGGCGGCGCCGGTCGAGTGACCGGCACACATACCTGACGGCCGATGTCAGGTTTACCCGGGAGGCTCTCCCTCGCCCCGCGATCCCGCGAGCGAACGGAGAGCCTTTCCCATGACCACGCACACCCCGCCCGAGAGTTTCCAGACCGCCTTCACACTGGCGCCCGAGCGCCTCGTCGAACCCGTGGGGCCCGCCGGAGTGCGGGACGCCGTACGGGACGCGGCCGCGCGCGGGCTGCACGTCGCCGTTCACGCGACGGGGCACGGGCTGCCGGGCCCGGTGGAGGGCGGGGTGCTCATCAGCACCCGCCGGATGGACGAGGTGGAGGTGGATCCGCTCCGCGGCACCGCGCGGATCGGGGCGGGCGTCACCTGGGGCCGGGTGATCGCCGCGGCGGCCCCGCACGGGCTCGCCCCGCTGAACGGCTCGTCCCCCGGCGTCGGCGCCGTCTCGTACACCCTGGGCGGCGGGCTGGGCATCCTGGCCCGGGAGTTCGGCTACGCCGCCGATCATGTCCGCTCGCTGGACGTGGTGACCGCCGACGGAGTCCTGCGCCATGTCACGCCGGACGCCGAGCCCGACCTCTTCTGGGGGCTGCGCGGCGGCGGCCACCGGCTGGGCGTCGTGACGGGGCTGGAGATCGGCCTGGTGGCCGTGGAGCGCCTGTACGGCGGTTCACTCGCCTTCGACGGGGAGGCGGCCCCCGAGGTGCTGCGGTGCTACCTGGAGTGGACCCGGACCGTGCCGGACACCTGCGCCTCCTCGGTGGCGGCACTGCGCTACCCCGACGCGCCTCAGCTCCCGGAGCACCTGCGCGGCCGGTACGTGGTCTCGGTGCGCGTCGCGTACACGGGCCCGGCGGCGCGGGGCGAGGAGCTGGTCGCGCCGCTGCGCGCTGCGGGGCCGGTGCTCTCGGACTCGCTGCGGGAGATGCCCTACACCGAGAACCACACGATCCACAGCGACCCGCCCTACCCGCACGCCTACTACGGCGAGGGCCTGATGCTCCGCGACCTGGACGCGGGGTCCGCCGTACGGGTCCTGGAGCTGACCGGCCCGGAGGCGCCGATGATGACGGTCGTGCAGCTCAACCACCTGGGCGGCGCGCTGGCCGCCGCGCCCGCGCACGACAGCGCGGTGCCGTACAGGGAGGCCGGTTTCCTGCTGCGGCTGCTCTCACCGCTGGACGGTACGGACGTGACGGCGGTACGGGCCCTGTACGCGGAGGTGGCCGGCGCGACGGCCCCGTACGACCTGGGCCGCTCGCTCAACTTCTCCTTCGGCGGCGGGGACCGCGCGGAGTCCTGCCGGGCCCTGCACGAGCCCCGGACACGCGAGAGGCTCGCCGGTCTGGTGTCGCGATACGACCCGGCGAGCCTCTTCGGTGGTGCCTACGGCGTCAGCCGCGACGCCCGATGAGCTTCCAGGAGGCGGGCAGCGCACCCATCGCCAGCGCTGCCTTGAGGGCGTCGCCCACGAGGAACGGCACCAGTCCGGCCGCGACGGCGGCGCTCATCGACATGCCGGTGGAGAGCGCCAGGTAGGGCACGCCGACCGCGTAGATGATCAGGGAGCCGACCGCCATCGTGCCCGCGGTGCGCAGGACGGAACGGTCACCGCCGCGGCGGGCGAGGCCCCCGACGACCGTGGCGGCGAGCAGCATGCCGAGGACGTAGCCGAACGAGGCGCCGCCGGGGCCCGAGGTGCCCCCGGAGAACCACGGCATGCCGGCCATGCCGACGAGCGCGTACAGCGCGAGGGAGAGGAAGCCGCGGCGGGCGCCGAGGGCGGTGCCTATGAGCAGCGCGGCGAAGGTCTGGCCCGTGACCGGGACCGGGGAGCCCGGGACCGGCACGGCGATCTGGGCCGCGATGCCGGTGAGGGCCGCGCCGCCGACGACCAGCGCCGTGTCCACGGCGTAGCGGTGGCGGACCGCGGGCAGCAGGTCGGCGAGGACCGCTCCGGAACGGACGGGGGCGGCAGCTGTGCTCATCGGGACTCCGCGGGTGAGATCGGCAGGACAGGGACGGACTGAGGGTGACGTTAGCCGACGGGGCCTCGCCGGATCACCATCAGCCGCCCACAAAGCGGCGGTTGAGGACTTAGTGGGGTTCGAACAAAGACGGGGACGCAATCACCGGTCGGCGTGACGCTGGTCACGGAGGTGAGGGTGCTCCCCGCTCGGCGTTCGAAGAAGGGCGCGTGTGCGTGAGACTGTAGGTTCCCCATAAATGATCCGAGAGTGATCCGCAGCCCATGCACGACGCGTCTCCCCCCACGCAC
>Ga0247818_10002127_pt1 | contig 12846 bp, 10 predicted proteins | sample 13C_Glucose_Day1_FD_192424 | JGI IMG/M metagenome (GOLD analysis project Ga0247818, IMG submission 192424) | Soil microbial communities from agricultural site in Penn Yan, New York, United States - 13C_Glucose_Day1 | ecosystem: Environmental > Terrestrial > Soil > Agricultural land | place...
CCCTTCGCCTGGCGGCGCGACCCCGGTCTCGTGCGGGTCAGCCAGCGCCTCAGCCTGGTGCTCGTCGCGCTGTATGCCGTGCGCGTCGCGATCATGCTCCCGCTGTACTTCGCCGGCGAGGTCGCCTGGCTCGGGATCTTCAAGGTCGCGCTGGGCTGGCCCGCGTGGCTCATGGCCGTCGCGGTCATGGGCGCGATGCTGCTGCGCGGCGAGACGCCGCAGGTGGTCCCGGCGCCGGACAGCGAGACCACCTGGCAGGACGCCCACCACGAGCACGGTCATCACGCAGCGGGTGGCGACACCGGCGGCGACGAGGGCGCCCACCCGCGCGGCCCCGAGCGGGCGGCTACTCCACCCCGCGCGGAACCCGGCGCGACGGACTGAGCATCGACTCGAGGTCGTCCTCGAACTCGGGTGTGGTGATGAACAGCAGCTCGTCGTGCGGCTCGAGGCTGTCGTCACGCGTGGGCGCGATCGGGTGGTCCTCGCGGATGATGCCCACCAGCACCGTCTCGCCGGGGAAGGACACGTCGCCGACGCGCTTGCCGGCGTAGGGGCTGTCGACCGGGAGCGTGAGCTCGACCATCGTGGCCTTGCCCTGCTGGAACTGGAAGATCCGCACGAGGTCGCCGACGCTGACGGCCTCCTCCACCAGGGCCGTCATGAGTCGCGGCGTGGAGACCGCGACGTCGACACCCCACGCTTCGTCGAACATCCACTCGTTCTTGGGGTTGTTGACCCGTGCCACGGTGCGCGGCACGCCGAACTCCGTCTTGGCCAGCAGCGAGACGACGAGGTTGACCTTGTCGTCACCGGTCGCGGCCACGACGGTGTCGCAGTCGGCCAGGCCGGCCTCGTGCAGAGCGGCGATCTCGCAGGCGTCGGCGAGCAGCCAGTTGGCCTCGGGGACCCGGCTGGCCTGGACGTCCTTGCGCTCGCGGTCCATCAGCAGCACCTGGTGGCCGTTGTGGAGCAGCTCTCGGGCGATGGAGCGTCCGACGCTCCCCGCCCCGGCGATCACGACGCGCATAGTGGGGGTCCTTCCTGCGCCTGAGGCATCGGTGTGGCCTCAGGCATCGGTGTGCTGGGGAGCCGCGTCCAGGATGCGCTCGACCACGGCGAGGTTGTCGATCATGGTGGTGACGTGGAGCAGGTCGCCCTCCTGGTAGACCGTGTCCGCCCCCGGGAGCATGCCCGCACCGAGGCGCGTCAGGAACGCCACGCGTCCGCCGGCAGCATCCTCGAGGTCCGTGACGCGGTGGCCCACCCAGGCCGGGTTGACGGGCACCTCTGCCAGGACCACCTTCCCCGAGGGGTCGGTGAACTCGGGCACGTGGCCCTGGGGGAGCAGCCGCCGCAGCATCTGGTCGGCCGTCCACTTCACCGTGGCGACGGTGGGGATGCCGAGGCGCTGGTAGACCTCGGCTCGGCCCGGGTCGTAGATGCGGGCCACGACGTGCTCGACGCCGAAGGTCTCGCGGGCCACCCGGGCGGCGAGGATGTTGGAGTTGTCACCGCTGGAGACTGCGGCGAACGCGTAGGCGTCCTGGATGCCCGCCTCGATCAGCGTGTCGCGGTCGAAACCCACCCCGGTGACGCGGCGACCCTCGAAGCCGGAGCCGAGCCGGCGGAAGGCCGACTCCTCCTGGTCGATGATGGCGACGTCGTGGCCCTGCCGCTCCAGGCTCCGCGCGAGGCTCGAGCCGACGCGTCCACAGCCCATGATCACGAAATGCACGACTGCGACGCTACACCGAGCGGGTAGACGGTTGCGCCGCTTGGTGCGCGAGCGCCCTAGAGTGTCTGCGTGCCAACCTCCGGACGCGTACTGAAGCGGCTTCTTCTCGGCCGCGCGATGCGCAGCGACAGACTCGGGGAGACCCTCCTTCCGAAGAAGCTGGCTCTCCCGGTCTTCGCCAGCGACGCGCTCTCCTCCGTGGCCTACGCGCCCGACGAGATCTTCCTGACCCTCGGCCTCGCCGGCGGGGCGCTGGCGCTGACCAGCTCGTGGAAGATCGCCGTCGCGGTGGTCGTGGTGATGCTGGTCGTGGTCGCGTCCTACCGGCAGAACGTGCACGCCTACCCCTCGGGCGGCGGCGACTACGAGGTGGCGAGCACCAACCTCGGCGCCAAGGCTGGCCTGACCGTCGCGAGCGCGCTGCTCGTCGACTACGTGCTGACCGTCGCGGTGTCGATCTCCTCCGGCGTGCAGAACGCCGCGGCAGCCCTGCCGTTCGTCCGCGGGCACGAGGCGGTCGTGGCGGTGGCGCTGGTGGCCATCCTGACCGCCATGAACCTGCGGGGCGTGCGCGAGTCCGGCGCGGCCTTCGCGGTGCCGACCTACCTGTTCATGGTCAGCGTCCTCGGCATGGCCGCGGTGGGCTTCTTCCGGCACTGGACCGGCACCCTGCCCCCCGCCGAGAGTGCCGGGTACGAGCTCGTCGCCGACCCCCAGCACGCGGCGATGAGCGGACTGGCCATGGCGTTCCTGATGCTGCGCGCCTTCTCCTCGGGCTGTGCGGCCCTCACCGGGGTGGAGGCCATCTCCAACGGGGTGCCGGCATTCCAGAAGCCCAAGAGCAAGAACGCCGCCACGACACTGCTGCTGATGGGCCTGATCTCCGTCACCATGCTGCTGTCGATGGTCACCCTGGCCCGGTGGACCGGCGTGAAGTACGCCGAGGACCCTGCGGCCCAGCTGCGCCTCAACGGCCAGCCCGTCGGCGACGACTACGTCCAGGAGACGATCATGGGTCAGGTCTCCCATGCCGTCTTCGACAACTTCCACTTCGGCGTCGTCCTCGTGTCGATCGTGACGGGGTTCATCCTCATCCTGGCCGCCAACACCGCGTTCAACGGCTTCCCCGTCCTCGGCTCGATCCTCGCCAAGGACGGCTGGCTGCCTCGCCAGCTGCACACCCGCGGTGACCGCCTCGCCTTCTCCAACGGCATCCTGATCCTGGCGGGCGCCGCGGCGTTCCTGATCGTGCTGTACAACGCGGAGGTCACCAAGCTGATCCAGCTCTACATCGTGGGCGTCTTCGTCTCGTTCACGCTGAGCCAGATCGGCATGATCCGGCACTGGAACCGCCACCTCCTGCTCGAGCGCGACCGCGCGGTCCGTGCCCGCATGCAGCGCAGCCGGGTCATCAACGCGGTGGGCGCGACCATGTCGGGCACGGTGCTCCTCGTGGTGCTGGCGACCAAGTTCATCCACGGCGCCGGCTACGCCATCGCCGCCATGGTGGTGCTGTTCTTCATGATGCTGGGGATCCACCGCCACTACGACCGCGTGCGGGACGAGCTGCGGGTGGGGGAGGACGACGTCGACGCCCAGCTGCTCCCGTCGCGGGTGCACGCGATCGTGCTCGTCTCCAAGATCCACAAGCCGACCCTGCGCGCCCTCGCCTACGCCCGCGCGACCCGCCCCTCCAAGCTCGAGGCGATCACCGTCAACGTCGAGCCGGACGAGACCAAGGCGCTGCAGGACGAGTGGGACCGGCGCGACATCCCCGTCCCGCTCAAGGCCCTCGACTCGCCGTACCGCGAGATCACCCGGCCCATCGTCGAGTACGTCAAGTCGCTGCGCAGCGGCCACCCCCGTGACGTGGTGGTGGTGTACATCCCCGAGTACGTGCTCGGCCGGTGGTACGAGCAGGTCCTGCACAACCAGAGCGCCCTGCGGCTCAAGGGCCGCCTGCTCTTCACACCCGGAGTGATGGTGGCGAGCGTGCCGTGGCAGCTCGCCTCGTCGGAGGGCCAGGAGGAGCTGTTCGACGGGCCCTCCGTGGGCTCGGTCCGGCGCGGCGAATGACCTCCGCCGAGGTCGGGGGCGAGCTCGCGGTCGGCGACGAGGTGGTGGTGCAGGTCGGTCCCGTGGCGCACGGCGGCCACTGCGTGGCGCGCCACGAGGGTCGCGTGGTCTTCGTCCGGCACACCCTTCCAGGAGAACGGGTGCGGGTGCGCATCACCGAGGCCAAGGCCGGCCAGCGGTTCGTGCGAGGAGACGCTGTCGAGGTTCTCGCCGCGAGCGAGCACCGCGTCACGCCGCCGTGCCCGTATGCCGGGCCGGGACTGTGCGGTGGCTGCGACTTCCAGCACGTGGCGCTGCCGGAGCAGCGCGCCCTGAAGGCGGCCGTGGTGCGCGAGCAGTTCGCCCGGCTGGCCGGGATCGACGTGGCCGTGGACGTCGAGCCGGTCCCCGGGGACACGGACGGGCTCGGCTGGCGCACCCGGGTCGAGTTCGCCGTGACCGACGACGGCACCCCGGGCCTGCGCCGGCACCGCTCGCACGACGTGCTCGCCGTCACGGACTGCCTCATCGCCCACGACCGGGTGCGGGCGGCAGGCGTGCTGGGCCGACGCTGGCCGGGCGAGCGGGCCGTCGACGTGGTGGCGCCCGGTGCCGGGGAGACCGTCGTCGTGCCGGTCCCCAGCGGGGAGGGGGCCGCACCGGTGGTCCGCGAGACGGTCCGCGCGGGCGGCTGGGAGGCCGGTTTCGAGGTCAGCGCCCGTGGGTTCTGGCAGGTGCATCCCGGGGCCGCGGCCACCTTCGTCGGCGCCGTCCTCGAGGCGCTCGCGCCGCAGCCCGGAGAGCGGGCCGTCGACCTGTATGCCGGGGTGGGCCTGTTCGCAGCGGCCCTGGCGGACGCCGTGGGCGAGTCCGGCGAGGTCCTGGCCGTTGAGGCCGAGGGGCCGGCGGTCGCGAGCGCTCGGCGGAACGTGGCCTCACGCCCCTGGGTCGAGCTGCGTCCTGGGCGAGTGGAGCGCGTGCTCAAACCCTTGGTGCGGCAGGGGATTCGTGCCGATCTGGTCGTTCTCGACCCGCCGCGCACCGGGGCCGGTCGCGCCGTCACGGCGCAGGTTGCGGCGCTGGGGCCGCGCGCGGTCGCCTACGTCGCCTGCGACCCGGCCGCGCTCGCCCGCGACACGGCATACCTCAGGGAGGCCGGGTACGGCCTGCGGTCCCTGCGCGGCTTCGACGCCTTTCCCATGACCCACCACGTGGAGTGTGTCGCCGTGTTCGAGCCGGTGGCGGGCGTGTGAGCGAGCCCTTCGTCCACCGGGTGGAGGTGCACTTCTACGAGGTGGACCAGGTCGGGGTGGTCTTCAACGCGTGGTACCTCGCCTGGTGCGACGATGCCCGGCTGGCCTACCTCGCCGCTCGCGGCTACGGGCTCGAGGAGGCCAGGGCTGCCGACGCCCTCCCGCTGGTGCGCCACGCCGACATCGAGTGGCTGGCGAGCCTGCAGGCCGGGGACCATGCCGAGATCGTGGTGCGGCCGGTCCGGGTGGGGACCACGTCCTTCACGCTCCGCCACGAGATCCACCGAGCGGGCGACCAGATGCTGTGTGCCGTCCTGACTGTCACGTATGTGGCAGCGGGGGTCGCTGAGCGGGTCAAGCGTGCGCTGCCCCTTGGTTTGCGCGAGGCTTTGGAGAAGGATCAGCAGGGCTCGCACTGACGCGGGCGGCCGCCACGCCAACCGGGCAGGGGTCGCATGACGTTCACCGCGTCAATGTGGTTAGATATCTTGACGTCAAGATAAATCAGACTTCCGGTGGAAGGAGCAGGCTGTGGCCAGCGCGAACAGCTTCAATGCACATGGCGAGCTGAAGGTGGGGGAGAACTCCTACGAGGTGTACCGGCTCTCGGCGGTCGAGGGGAGCGAGACCCTCCCCTACAGCCTGAAGGTGCTGCTGGAGAACCTCCTGCGGACCGAGGACGGCGCCAACATCACCGCCGACCACATCCGGGCCATCGGCGCCTGGGACGCGAACGCGGAGCCGGACACCGAGATCCAGTTCACCCCGGCGCGGGTGATCATGCAGGACTTCACCGGTGTGCCCTGCGTCGTCGACCTGGCCACGATGCGCGAGGCCGTGGCCGAGCTCGGGGGTGACGCGGAGAAGATCAACCCGCTGTCGCCGGCCGAGCTCGTGATCGACCACTCCGTGATCATCGACGTGTTCGGCCGCGCCGACGCCTTCGAGCGCAACGTCGAGATCGAGTACCAGCGCAACCGCGAGCGCTACCAGTTCCTGCGCTGGGGCCAGACCGCCTTCGACGACTTCAAGGTCGTCCCCCCGGGCACCGGCATCGTCCACCAGGTCAACATCGAGCACCTCGCCCGCACCGTCATGGTCCGCGACGGCGTGGCCTACCCCGACACGTGCGTCGGCACCGACTCCCACACGACGATGGTCAACGGCCTCGGCGTGCTCGGCTGGGGCGTCGGCGGCATCGAGGCCGAGGCGGCCATGCTGGGCCAGCCCGTCTCGATGCTCATCCCGCGCGTCGTCGGCTTCAAGCTCTCGGGCTCGATCCCGTCGGGCGCGACCGCCACCGACGTCGTCCTGACGATCACCGAGATGCTGCGCGACCACGGTGTCGTCGGCAAGTTCGTCGAGTTCTACGGCGAGGGCGTCTCGCAGGTGCCGCTGGCCAACCGCGCGACCATCGGCAACATGAGCCCGGAGTTCGGCTCCACCTGCGCGATCTTCCCGATCGACGACGTGACGCTGGAGTACCTGCGCCTCACCGGTCGCTCCGAGGAGTCGGTCGCCCTGGTCGAGGCCTATGCCAAGGAGCAGGGCATGTGGCTCCAGGCCGGCCCGGACCAGCCCGAGGCCCGCTACTCCGAGTACCTCGAGCTCGACCTGTCGACCGTGGTGCCGTCCATCGCCGGCCCGAAGCGCCCCCAGGACCGGATCGCGCTGACCGACGCCAAGAGCGCCTTCCGCAAGGTGCTGCCGACCTACGTCGCCCACCACGAGGGTGACCCGGGTGCGGGCGCCAGCTTCCCGGCCAGCGACCCGACCGCCCAGGCCGGCAGCACCACCGACGGGCAGAACGGCGGCGACAAGCCGGCCGACGAGGGCACCGGCCTCGACCGGCCCTCGCGCCCCGTCAGCGTCACCACGGCCGAGGGCAACACGTTCGAGATCGACCACGGCATCGTCTCGATCGCCTCGATCACGAGCTGCACCAACACCTCCAACCCCTCGGTGATGATGGCCGCGGCCATGGTGGCCAAGAACGCCGTCGACCGCGGCCTCACGGTGGCCCCGTGGGTCAAGACGTCCATGGCGCCGGGCTCGAAGGTGGTCTCCGACTACTACGAGAAGGCCGGCATGTGGCCCTACCTCGAGAAGCTCGGCTTCCACCTGGTCGGCTACGGCTGCACGACCTGCATCGGCAACTCCGGCCCGCTCAACGACGAGATCTCCAAGGCGATCAACGACAACGACCTCGCCGTGGTCTCGGTGCTCTCGGGCAACCGCAACTTCGAGGGCCGCATCAACCCCGACGTGAAGATGAACTACCTCGCGTCGCCGCCGCTGGTCATCGCCTACGCCCTCGCCGGGACGATGGACTTCGACTTCGAGACCGAGCCCCTGGGCACTGACAGCGCAGGCACCGAGGTCTTTTTGAGGGACCTGTGGCCCGCGCCTGCTGACGTCGAGCGGACCATTGCCGACAGCATCACCAAGGAGATGTTCACCAGCGACTACGCCGACGTCTTCGCCGGGGACGAGCGCTGGAAGTCCCTGCCCACGCCCGAGGGCAAGACCTTCGAGTGGGACCCGGAGTCGACCTATGTCCGCAAGCCCCCGTACTTCGAGGGCATGCAGATGGAGACCACCCCCGTCGAGGACATCTCCGGCGCAAGGGTGCTCGCCAAGCTGGGTGACTCGGTCACGACCGACCACATCAGCCCTGCCGGCTCGATCAAGGCCGACAGCCCCGCGGGCAAGTACCTCGCCGAGCACGGCGTCGACCGCAAGGACTTCAACTCCTACGGCTCGCGCCGCGGCAACCACGAGGTCATGATCCGCGGCACCTTCGCCAACATCCGGCTGAAGAACCAGCTGCTCGACGGCGTCGAGGGCGGCTTCACCCGCCTGTTCTTGAAGGGTGATGGCCTCGCCGGTGGCGAGCAGACCACCATCTTCGACGCCTCGGCCGCCTACCAGGAGGCCGGCGTTCCCCTGGTGATCCTGGCCGGCAAGGAGTACGGCTCCGGTTCCTCGCGTGACTGGGCAGCCAAGGGCACCCGCCTGCTGGGCGTCAAGGCCGTCATCGCCGAGAGCTACGAGCGCATCCACCGCTCCAACCTCATCGGCATGGGTGTGCTCCCGCTGCAGTTCCCCAAGGGCGAGTCGGCGCAGTCGCTGGGCCTCGACGGCACCGAGACGTTCTCCATCTCCGGTGTCACCGAGCTCAACGAGGGCCGCACTCCCAAGACGGTCAGGGTCAGCGCTGCCAAGGACGGCGGGCAGGCCGTCGAGTTCGACGCGGTCCTGCGGATCGACACCCCCGGCGAGGCCGACTACTACCGCAACGGCGGCATCCTGCAGTACGTCCTGCGCTCGCTCGTCCAGGGCTGAGGGTGGGGGGCGCCCGGCGCCGCCAGCACAGAAGGGGTATGCCGCACGGTCACCGTGCGGCATACCCCTTGCTGGCTCTTGGGCGGGCGTGCCGGGCGGTCGACGGGCACCGCCGCTGGCCCGAACCCTGCTGAGGTCACCCTTGTCCAGCGGCTGTCCTAGTGCTCCTGTGCGATGGCCCGGCGAGCCGCGAGCCGCACGATAGGAGGGTCGGACTGAAGGGGTGGGGGTGTTGGTCGTGGCATCTCGTCGCGTGATGCGCTCAGCAGCGGTGTCCTCGGTGGTGGCGGTTCCGCTGGTCCTGGCGCTGGGGGCTCCGGCGAGGGCAGGGTCCTCCGATGTGATCCCGCCCATGTCTCCCTCGAACATGCCGGACTTCAGCCACCCCACGAAGATCGACAACGAGTTCTTCCCGCTGGAGCCCGGGACGGAGTGGGTGTACAAGGGGACGGTCACCGAGGCCGGCTCGAGCACCCCCCACGAGGTCATCTTCACGGTCAGCACGCTCACCAAGGTGATCGACGGTGTGAAGACCCGGGTGGTCTGGGACCGGGACTTCGGCGACGGGGAGCTCGAGGAGGTTGAGCTCGCGTTCTTCGCCCAGGACGACAAGGGCAGGGTCTGGAACTTCGGCGAGTACCCCGAGGAGTTTGCCAACGGCAAGTTCGACGGGGCCCCCAACGTGTGGATCACCGGGCTGGACGGCGCCCGTGGCGGCATCCACATGCTCGCCGACCCCGAGGTCGGTGACGCCTACGTCGAGGGTCTCGTGCGCAAGATCGACTTCTACGACGTCTCCACGGTGGCGGCCAAGGGCGTGAACAACTGCGTCCCGACCGGCTGCTACGACGACGTGCTGTACGTGAAGGAGACCAGCCCCCTCGACAAGACCGGCGGCATCCAGACCAAGTACTACGCGCCGGACACCGGCCTGATCCGCATCGGGGCCATCGGCGGCGACAGCCAGGAGCGGATGACCCTGCGCAGCATGAAGGTGCTGGCCGGCGACGCCCTCGACGCGGTGGACCAGGAGGTCAAGCGGCTCGACCGGCGCGGACACCGGATCAGCGACGTGTACTCCGAGACGGACCCGGTCCGCTAAACGCGAAAACGCGCCTCCCGGCGCGCCCATCTGCTCGGTCGCGCCTACGGTTTCCCCATGGAGGCCTCGCCGAGCGGTGCCCTTGACTGGGTCCTGGACAAGTCTGTCGTGCTGGGCTACTCGGCGATCGGGCCGGCACTGCGCCGGCGGTGGTGGCCCGGCGACCCGCCAGCCGGCGCGCTCGCGGGTCGCACCGTGGTGGTCACGGGCGGCAGTGGTGGCCTCGGCCTCGCCGCGGCGACCGGCCTGGCGCGACTGGGCGCGGACGTGCACCTGGTCGGCCGCAGCGCGGAGCGGCTCGACCAGGCGCGCGGCGCGGTGCTCGCGGGCCTGCCGGGCGCCTCGGTGCACACGGCGGTGTGCGACGTCAGCGACCTCGAGGCGGTGGAGGCCTTCTGCTCCGACCTGAACGGACGGGTGGAGAGCCTGCACGCGCTCGTGCACAACGCCGGCGTGATGCCCCCGCGGCGCACGCTGTCGGCGCAGGGGCACGAGCTGGCCCTGGCGACCCACGTCCTCGGCCCGCACCTGATGACCTTCCGTCTCGCCGACGCCCTGCGGGGCGGCCGGGTCGTGGTGGTGTCCTCGGGGGGCATGTACGGGCAGGCCCTGCCGACCTCGGACCCCGAGTACACCTACGGCACGTACTCAGGCGTGACGGCCTACGCGCGGACCAAGCGGATGCAGGTCGTCCTCGCCGAGCTGTGGGCCGAGCACCTGGCGAGCAGGGGCATCACCGTCGCCTCCATGCACCCGGGCTGGGCCGACACCCCCGGGGTGACCGACTCCCTGCCGCGGTTTGCCCGTCTCATGAGGCCGCTGCTCCGCTCGCCGGAGTCCGGTGCCGACACGATCGTCTGGCTGACGGCCGTGCCCCGAGAGCTGCCGACCGGGCTGTTCTGGCACGACCGCCGGCCCCGCCCGACGCACTACCTGCCGCGGCGCCTCGAGGGCGAGGCGGAGCGGGAGGCGCTGTGGGCGTGGGTGCGGGCCCAGACGGGGCAGCCGCCGTCCTGAGGCCCCGCCGTGGGGTGTCGGGGCCGTCACCGACAATGGACCGGTGAGCACCGCAGTCCCGCCCGGCTGGCCCTCTGCCGTCCCGCCGCCCGACAGCCATGGATGGCAGGTGCCCGCGGTCTCCTGGCTCCTCGACCACTGCCCGCCCGACTACCGCGCGTATGCCGGGTGGCGCCGCCACCCAGTGGCCCTCGCGTGGGTGGCCACGAGGCACATCGAGGCCCAGCTCGAGGCCATGCGCCAGTGCTACCGGGAGGCGCGGGTGGAGCTCGCGGACCTCGTCCCCACAGAGGGCCTCGCCCAGATCCTCGCGGACCTCGAGAACGAGGGCGTGCGCCTGCTGGCCGCCAGGCGCAGCGCCGGACTCCTCTACGACGCCCTGCAGGGCAAGCGCTACGTCCCGAGGCTGTGAGCCCGGCTCAGCCCTTGACCCCTCCCTCGTTCGCCCCCCGCACGAAGTACCGCTGGAAGCTGAAGAACAGGATCGCGACCGGGATCGTCGTCAACAGCGCTGCGCCCATCTTCAGCGGGAACTGCGAGCCCGCCCCGAGCTCCCCGCTGGCCAGGCTCGCCAGACCGGTGACGAGCGTCTTGTGCTCTGGGCTCTGCGTCGTCACCAGGAAGTGGGTGAACTCGTTCCACGAGCCCTGGAACGACAGGATGGTCAGGGTGATCAGAGCCGGCCGTGCCATCGGCAGGACGACCGACCAGAACGTGCGGAAGAGCCCTGCTCCGTCGATGCGTGCCGCCTCCTCGACCGACACCGGGACCGAGTCGAAGAACTGCTTCATGATGAAGACACCTGCGGCGTCCACGAGCAGCGGCAGGATCATCGCGGCATACGTGTCGTAGATGCCGAGGTAGGTGACCATGAGGAACTTCGGGATCAGCAGGGCCACGCCCGGCACGCTCATCACGGCGAGGACCGCCGCGAAGAGGAAGCCCCGCCCGCGGAAGCGCATCCGCGAGAGCGCGTAGCCGGCCAGGCTGTCGAAGAACACCCGCCCGGCCGTCACCACCACGGTGATGAGGACGGAGTTGCCCAGCCAGCCCAGGATCGGCACGGAGGAGTCCCCGGTGAGGCCGAAGATGCGCTCCCAGGTGCCGAGGTCCAGCGGGTTCGGGACGAGCGAGAGGGGCGTGGAGGCCGCCTGCGAGTCCGTCTTGAACGACGTCGCGATCTGGATGAGGAAGGGGTAGAGGTAGATCGCCGCGAAGACGACCAGCACCGCATACCCCGCGAGCATTGTCCAGCCTGTCCTGCGCCGCATCAGCCCGGCCCTCCTGCCTGTGTGCCCTGCTCGAGCCCGACGGCCACGCCGGCCGCCCGTCGGGTCCTACGTGGGGTGCCCCGGTCCTCGCTCATCAGCCAGCGCTGGAACCACGTCAGCAGCACGATGATCACGAAGACGATGAACGCCATCGCCGCGCCGGTGCCGTACTTCAGCGAGCGGAACGACTCCTGGTAGGAGAGGTAGGCCGGGGTGAGGGTCGTGCCGGCGGGTGCGCCCTTGCCCATCACGTAGATCTGGTCGAAGACCTGCCATGTGCCGATCAGGCCGAGGGTGATCACCAGGAACAGGGTCGGCTTGATCATCGGCAGGGTGATGTGGCGCAGCTTCTGCCACGGGCCGACGCCGTCGAGCATCGCGGCCTCGTCGACCTCCACCGGGAGGTCCTGCAGGGCCGCCAGGAAGAGCAGCATGAAGGTGCCGGTGGTGGTCCAGATCGCCAGGCCGATCACGACGCACATCGCGACCGAGGGCCCCGAGATCCACTCCCAGACGCTGCGGCCGAGGATGTCTGCGCTGCCCCAGGCCGGGTTGTCGACCCCGAAGGCGCCGAACGCGATGTGGAACAGGCCGCGTGAGTCGCTGAACCACGCCGGGCCGTCGATGCCGACCAGGGCCAGCAGGGCGTTGACCGCCCCGGAGTTCTGGAAGAGGAAGAGGAAGACGACGCTGATGGCGATCGAGCTGGTCACCGAGGGGAAGTAGAAGGCGGTACGGAAGAAGCTCTTCCCCTTGAGGAACCTGTTGCTCACGACCAGCGCGAGGAAGAACGACGTGGCGGTCTGCAGGGGCACCACGAAGACGACGTACCAGAAGTTGTTGCCCAGGGACTGCATGAAGTTGTCCCGGGTCAGCCCGTCGCGGGTGAACAGCGCCGAGTAGTTGTCGAGGCCGACGAAGGTGGCGTTCTGGCCGCCTGCGAAGGGCGAGCCGTTGCCGTTCCAGCTCGTCAGGCTCACGTAGAGCGCCATCAGCACCGGGATGAAGAGGAAGACGCCGAGGATCACGATCATCGGGGCGGTGAACACCCACCCCGCGATGCCC
>Ga0247818_10002128_pt1 | contig 12845 bp, 8 predicted proteins | sample 13C_Glucose_Day1_FD_192424 | JGI IMG/M metagenome (GOLD analysis project Ga0247818, IMG submission 192424) | Soil microbial communities from agricultural site in Penn Yan, New York, United States - 13C_Glucose_Day1 | ecosystem: Environmental > Terrestrial > Soil > Agricultural land | place: USA...
GATTGGGACCCACAGCTTGCTCGCCGCCACTCTGCTGATTATGTATTGGCCCGACCGCAATTTGCCGGACGCCTATATTGAAGTTTGCTCTCGGGAGATGAATGAATGACGCTTAAGCCCAAGGTTTTATGGGAGCGTGCTATAGGTTGGAGCTATGATCTGCCTCCAACGGGAAAGGCACCAGATGGCCTCTGCTGGGTAGAGAAGGTCAACCCTTCGCCTAATTATATTAATGATGTTTACCTCGAGCTGCCAAGAAAAACCATAAGTCTTCGAGGTTTTTCAGCGCTAGTGGGGATCCCAAGTTTGTGCTTTGGGGTCGGAATGACACTATTTTTGTACTGGAGTTTGTTGGTTTATGGCTGGCAGCGCGACTGGTTAGAGAATGTGTTGTTTATACTCGGTCCACCGTTAGCTCTATGGGTACTCATCCCTTACATAAAGCAGGATTTTGTCTTTCCCAGAGACGAACCCATTCGTTTCAATCGCCTACGTAGAAAAATCTACATCTACGAGTTCAGGTACGACCGCATATTCATTTTCAGTCGCAAACGCTGGGGCGTCCGACCCGTCGCCTATAACTGGGACGACGTCACTGCCGAGGTCTACCGTATCTACGCCCCCGGCCACGGAGGCCTGATCGAAAACGTCATGCTGTCAGTCCGTAATCCTGAGACAAACGAAGTCATTGACCGTGTCTTCTTCACGCATACCCTGCGTCAGGGCGAGGCCTACTGGGCCATTGCCCGTCTGTTCATGCAACAAGGCCCTGAAGCCCTGCCCAAATTCGTGCACCCACCCCGCGACTGGAACGACGACGATGGCCTGAGCCACATGCATTGCCTGGCACCAAAGGTTGAATGGCCAGCGGACATCGACCGTGAATCCCGTACTGCACCGTCTGACGCAGAGGCCCCATGAGCGGGGACAACCTGTGGCGCAGAGATAGAGAGCGGGTTAAGCATTTCCTGGTCGAAGGTGCGGCGGTTTGGGAATTCGGGCATGCCCGTTCCCACAGTGATCACGTCGTCTTCAAGAAATCCAGCGAGGTACCCCCACTTCGGGGGAATGCTGCCGGGTGATCCTCCCCAATCTGTTTCGGTTGCTACCGTAACTAACTGAAAAGAATATAAATATTCTTCTGGCACACACCTTGCTCCACACCTCCGCAGAGTCCCCGTGCCCCGGAGGTGCAGCATGTCTACGCCACGCAAAGGCCCCCTTCTGTCATCACTCGTTCTGGCCCTGCTCGGCTGGGAAACGACCAGCGAGGCGGCCGTGCAGTGCCAGCGCACCTTGGTCGCCAATGTGGTGGCGCTGGACCAGCCACTGATGTTCAACCGCCTTGGCGCGCAAAATGCCAACGGCATGATGTTCGCCCTTCGTGAAGATGTGGTGGACGACAAGCAGGTCCCTCTCAGCAAGGGCGGGGCCGCTGTCCCGGGCAAGGTCACCTTGCGCCCGGACAAGCGCCCAAGGCCGATCGTGCTGCGGGTGGCCGCCGGTGACTGCCTCACGGTCAACCTGACCAACCTGCTGGCGTACCAGGCCAACCCCAACAAACACGGTATCGACCCCGAAGAAAACGAGGCCGAAGGCGAGGAGGAAGGCCCGGAAACCGAGGTCGAAAACGAAGGCGGTGAACATTTCGTTGCCGACGAGCAAGTCAATGACCGGCATGTCGGCTTCCAGGTGAACGGCATGCAGGCGGTCAACAGCATTGGCGACATCGCCGCCAACACGGGCCGCAATGGCAACTTCCTGGTGTCGCCCGGCAATACCCGCAGTTACACCCTGTACGCTGAGCGCGAGGGGGCCTTTGCGGCCACCAGCCAAGGCGCCACCTTTGGTGGCCAGGGCGGGGCGGGCAACGTTGCCAACGGCCTGTTCGGCCAGGTGGTGGTGGTACCCAAAGGTGGGCGAACCTACCGCAACACCCTGACCGAAGAAGAAATGCGCCTGGCCACCACCGGCCGTACCGCCACCGGCCAGCCGGTGATCGACTACCAGGCCCGCTACCCGCAGGCAGAACCGTGGCTCACCGAGGGCAAGGCAGGCAAGCCGATCATTGCCATGGTCGACGGCAATGAAATCCTCAACAGTGAAACCGACGCCATCGTCATGGGGCCGAACCCCGACGGCAGCTTCCCGCGCTCGACCTACCCGCTGGAAAGCGTCAACAAGCGCAACCCGGCACTGCCCAACCGGCTTGAAGCGTTCCGCGACTTCGCCTCGCAGTTTGCCGATGAAGTGGCTGCCACCCAAGCCTTCCCGGGCTATTGGGCGGACCCGGTGATGGGCCATGTGCTGGAGCCGACCCGCGACTCGTTCATGATCAACTACGGCTCTGGCGGTATGGGCGCTGAAGTGGTCGCCAACCGCCTGGGCGTGGGGCCGATGCATGATTGCCTGTCGTGCGCGTACGAGGAGTTTTTCCTCAGTGCCCACACCGTAGGCGATATCGGCACCCTCGTGGACGTGCCAGCCAACGTCGGCCTGGAAAACATTCGCCCAGGCGAAACGCCGCCGGCCAGCGCCGTGGGCGTCAAGGCCAACATGGCCCTGTACCCGGCAGAACCCGCCAACGTGCACCACAGTTACATTGGCGACTTCACCAAGTTCCGCAACACCCACAATGGCCACGAACAGCACATCTTCCACCTGCACGGCCACCAGTGGCTGTTCAACCCCAACGACGACAACTCCGACTACATTGACGCCCAAGGCATCGGCCCTGGCATCGGCTACACCTACGAAATCGCCAACGGCGGCTCGGGCAACCGCAACCGCGTGGCGGGCGATGCGATTTACCACTGCCACTTCTACCCGCACTTCGCCCAAGGCATGTGGGCCATGTGGCGGGTACATGACGTGTTCGAAGAAGGCACCCGGCTGGAAGTGAGCGGCCAGGGCGAAAATGGCTTCCACAGTACGCCGTTCGCACTGCGCAGCGGCAAGCCAGCCGTTGGCGCCCGGGCATTGCCTGATGGCGAAATCGTTGCCGGTACGCCGATCCCCGCCATCGTGCCGCTGCCTGGCAAGGCCATGGCGCCGATGCCGGGCAAGGTGGTGGTGGTGCCCAAGCTGTCCGAAGAACTGGTCGCTGCCAATGACGATGACGACGAAGAAGAGGGCGACGACGATCACGCCAACGAAATGCCAGCGCGCAAGGCCGTGGGTTCGCTGGCACTGGTCGACCGCACCGATGCCAACCGCAACGCTGATGGCACCCTGAAAAACCCGGGCTACCCGTTCTGGATCGGCGGCATGGAGAGCAGCGTGGGCAACCGCCCGCCAACCCCGCCACTGGACATGCTCGACCCGGCCCTGGCCCGGCAGCTGAAAGACAGCGGCAAAGCCCTGTGGGCAAACCTGGACCCCAACCAGGTCGATGGCTGGGATGGCGGCCTGGGCCGGCATGCGCTGGACGGCGTGTCTGCAGGCGGCGAAGCGGTGACCACCACCACCAAGCTGGACTTCTCCAAGGTGGTGCACAAGGCCAAGCCCATCTACCTGCCTGAAGAAGGCACCGATGTCGAGCAGGCCGCCATGCAGTTCCACGCCAAGGCCGAGCACCCAAGCTTTGCCCTGGTGCCCGGCAGCCAACCCGTTGCCAAGGCGTTCCGCACCAACGGTGCCTTGCCCACGGCCGGTGCGCCGTTCTACGAGCCTTGCATGGATGACCGTGGCAAACGCCTGACCCAAACCTCAGGGGTAGGCGAGTACGTCAGCGGCGAGAGCCTCACCGGCATGAACTTCCGGGGTTCGTCCACCTTCACCGCCGACCGGCCGCGCATCTACAAAGGCGCCAACATCCAGTTCGACGCGGTGTACAACAAGGTTGGCTACCACTTCCCGCAGGCGCGCATTCTGGCGCTGTGGGAAGACGCCTGGCCGGTGATCACCAAGCAGCGCCCGCCAGAGCCGCTGGTGATGCGCATGAACACGTTTGACTGCACCATGTACACCCACACCAACCTGATCCCGTCGTACTACGAAATGGACGACTACCAGGTGCGTACCCCCACCGACGTGATCGGTCAGCACATTCACCTGCCCAAGTGGGACCTGACCGCCGCTGACGGCTCGGCCAACGGCTGGAACTACGAAGACGGCATTCTCTCGCCCGGCAGCGTGGTGGAACGTGTGCATGCCATTCGTGCCTACAACGGTTGCACCGAAGGCGACAGCCGCGACGGCACTGCTGCCTGCCCGAAAGCCAAGCAGCACCCGTACTTCGGCCGCTTTGGCCGGGCTGACTGGCTGGGCGCGCGCACGGCCATGCAGCGTTGGTTTGCGGACCCGCTGGTAAACGTGAACAACGTCGACCGTGGCCTGGGCACCATCTTTACCCACGACCACCTCGGCCCATCGACCCACCAGCAGCTCGGGCTGTATGCCACCGTGCTGGCCGAGCCTGCCGGCTCCACCTGGTACCATGCCGAAACCGGCGAACAACTGTACAACCCGGCCACACGCCAGGACGGCGGGCCGACTTCGTGGCAGGCGGTGATCAAGACCGGCGACCACGATGGCGACGGCAAGAACGACAGCTACCGTGAGTTCTTCCTGGAGTACAGCGACTTCCAGCATGCCTATGAAGCCGGCGTGTATGTGGGCGCAGGCCCAGACGGCATCCCCAATGGCCAGTCCTACCCGGCCACGGCCGACAGCTTCCGCTATGCCATCAACCCGCCGGTCCGGCAGAAGGCATCCAACCTGCTGGAATCGGTGGTCGAGTCCCGCGGTGGCCTGGCCCCTGGCTGCCCAAGCCGGCCTTGCCCACAGGCGATTTCGGTGGATGACCCGGGCATGTTCGTCGTCAACTACCGCAACGAGCCGCTGGCCCTGCGCGTGTTCGACCCGAACAAGGTCGGCCCCGACGGCAAACGCGGCATGCAGGCGGACGGCCTGGCCGGCGACCTGAGCTACGCCTTGCAAAGCCGTACCGACCGTGCAATCCCGGCCATGAACATGGCGCCGTCGGCAATCACCTCGGCCGTTGGCCCAACCGGCGGGACCACGCTGTTCCCACCGCACATCAACAAGGCCGGCAGCGAGCCGGGCGACCCGTTCACACCCATGCTGCGCACCTACTCTGGCGACAACGTGCGCCTGCGCCTGCACGCCGGTGGCCATGAAGAGGAGCACAACGTCACCCTGCACGGTGTGAAGTGGCTGCAGAATGGCTCGGGCTTCGGTAACAGTTCCAACTCGGGCTGGAAGGCCTCGCAGATGATCGGTATCTCCGAACAGATGGGCTTCATGGCACCGGTGTCGATGATTTCCAGTTCCGCCGCTACCAATGGTGATTACCTGTACTCCATGGACGCCGCCCTGGAAGGCTACTGGAACGGTATCTGGGGGGTGATGCGCAACTACACCGCTCAACGCGCCGACCTGTTCCCGCTGCCGAACAACACCCAGCCAGTGGCCATGCGCAATACCGTGAACTTTGAGGGCATTTGCCCGAAAACCACAGCCAACCCCAACGGCATCGGTACCCGCACCACGGTCAAACGCAGCTACGAGATTGTCGCGGCCCTGGCCAACGACATCCTCGAAAACCGCAACGGTGTCAGCATCAACGACCCGGCCGGCGCGGGCCAGCATGTCGGCGGGCCACTAAAAGCCAATGGCGGCACCCTGGTGTTCAACAGCCGCAAGACCAGCATCCCGCAGGTCACGGTGGTGGACGAAGAGGATGGCACCACCTTCACCGTCGGCGGCCACAGCGCACCGCTGCATGACCCGACCGCCGTGCTGTACGTGCGCAAGGCCGACCTGGACGCCACCACCGGCAAGCTCAAGGCTGGTGTGCCAGTGGAGCCGCTGGTGCTGCGCGCCAACGCTGGCGACTGCATCAGCATCACCCTTGAGAACCGCCTGCCGTCGGTCATGCCAGACCTGCCCAGTACTGCCGTGATGCAGAACGTGGTCAAGCGTGACCGCTTCGACAGCGAAGGCTCCACCGCTTTCAACAACAACCTGATGCGGCCTTCCAGCCATGTGGGCCTGCATGCCCAGTTGCTGGCCTACGACATCACCAAGTCCGACGGTGTCAACGTGGGCGCCAACCCGGTGCAAACCGTGCCACCCCGGGCGGGCAACAGTGGGGCCTACCCAAGCCGGGTGTACCAGTACTACGCCGGGCACCTGGAGCGCGAAGGCAAGCCGGTGCTGCAACTGGGCCGCACGGTGGACAACATCAACACCACCGCCATCGAGTTCGGTGGCCTGAACCTGGCGCCGTCAGACTTCATCAAGCAGCCGCAGAAAGGCCTGGTGGGCGCCATGAGCATCCTGCCGCAAACCGCAACCTGGACCGAGGACACCGCCAGCCGGGCCCAGGCCACGGTCAAGGTCACCGGCCAGCCCGACTACCGCGACCTGGTCACGGTGTGGCAGCGCTCGATGAACATGCGCTGGGCTGACGGCCGCCCGGTCGAAGGCATCGCCACCGAAGGCAATGGCGTGCCGGGCGACCCGAAAGACAACGGCAACATGGCCATGAACTACAAGACCGAACCGCTGTGGCTGCGCTTTGGCCTGGCACCGGATGCCCCCTTCGGCCATGCCGATGGCTTTGGCTTCGCCGATGTGTCGAACGCGCACATGGCCTACAGCAACGCCCTGGTCGGCGGTGACCCGCAAACCCCGGTGCTGTATGCCAAGCCCGGCCAGCCTGTGCGCAGCCATGTGCTGATGCCCAGTGGTGGCAGCCGCGGTATCACCTACCAGCTCGATGGGCACCTGTGGCCGTTGCACAACTACCAGGCCGAAAAGAGTGACGCGGATGGCTACCCGATGAGCCTGCCCGGCATCGGCTCGGTGCGTTTCGGCTACAACCCGATGGCCATGTACATCGGCGCCCAGGAAAGCGTACTGCCAGCGGCACACTTCAGCTTCATGCTGCCCAGTGCCGGCGGTGCCAACGCGGTGGCGGGTGACTACCTGTTCCGCGACTACGCCGCCTACGGCAACCTCTCGGGGCTGTGGGGGATTTTGCGAGTGACCAACGAAGCGCCGCCGGCTACGGCCCCGGCGCAGTGACGGAAGGGGAGCGCGAGCATGAACAAGAAGACTCGCCCTGCTTACTTGGGGGTAGTGCTGGGCGTGGTGCTGATCGGCCTGGGCGTGGCGTATGAAAAGCTCTGGTGCGATCCCCGCGAGCTGTTGCAGGAAACTGCCGAACCGCAGGCGCCGCACCGGCTCATTCGTGATGGCGTAACCGTTGAGTTCGAGGCCCGGTCGCTGGCCGGGGGCGAGCTGAAGGAAGGCGGCTTCGCCAACATCCGCTTCAAACTCAGCGACCAGGCCAGTGGCCAACCGCTATCGGGCATGGCGCCGGGGGCGTGGATCGACCCGGCGCAGTCGGCCCCGGTGGGCGACCGTGACCAGAGCTGCAAGGCGCGGGTTGCGCTGTTTCTCAAGAGCAGCATCGGTGCCCGACCGCTGCTCGACCTGAACAGCTACTTCCTGTTGATGCTGAACAACGACGCCAGCCTGACGGTGATCGACCCCACCGTCTCGGTGGGCGGCGTGACCAGCACCATGGCGCGCATCGACCTGCCCGGGCGCCCCATGGACTGGGCGGCCACCAGCGACGATAAGCAGGTATTCGTGTCGATCCCCGAGCGCGGCAAGGTGGCGGTGATCGATACCGAGACCTTTACCCGCGTGGCCGATCTGGACGCTGGGGACCAGCCGTTGCGTGTGGCCCTGCAACCCGATCAGCACCGGCTGTGGGTGGGCAACAACAGCCGTGACCCGGCCAAGGGTGGGGTTACGGTGATCGACGTACCGGGGCGCACCACCCTGAAAAGCTTCAACACCGGCACCGGGCACCATGAAATCGCCTTCAGCGCCGACTCGCGCTTTGCCTACGTCAGCAACCGTGACAGTGGCACCCTGAGCGTGATCGATATCCCGGAAATGCGCCTGGCCACAACCATCAAGGTGGGCCCGCACCCGCTGTCGGTCAGCTATTCGGCGCTGTCCCAGGCGGTGTACGTGGTCGATGGCGAGGAGGGCAGTGTGCGGGTGTTCGATGCCCGTAGCCACCAGTTGCGCCATACGGTCAAGGCCGAGCAGGGCCTGGGCCCCATGCGCTTCAGCAGCGATGGCCGTTACGGCATCGTGCTCAACACCCTGGAAAACCAGGCGCTGGTGATCGACGCCAGTACCGACAAGCTGATCCACCACATCCCGGTGGCGGCCGAACCGTACCAGCTCACCTTCACCAAGGGCTATGCCTACGTCCGTGGCCTGGCTTCGCCGAAGGTGACCATGATCAACCTGTCCAGCCTCGGTGAGGGGCGCTCGCCCATTGTCCAGAGCTTCGAGGCCGGCCCGGCGGCGCCGCGCCAGGCCGGTGACCTGCCGCTGGCCCAGGGGTTGTCGGTATCGCGTGACGACAATTCGGTGTTCGTGGTCAACCCGGTGGACAACACCACCTACTTCTACGCCGAAGGCATGAACGCGCCGATGTCCGGTTACAACAACCGTGGCCACCAGGCCCGCGCCGCCCTCGTCGTCGACCGCAGCCTGCGTGAGGTGGCGCCTGGGGTGTACGGCTCGACGGTGAAGTTGCCCGCCGCCGGCAAGTTCGACGTGGCCTTCCTGCTCAACCAGCCGCAAATCATCCACTGCTTCAGTACCGACGTGGCCGAAGCCCCCAATACCCGCAAGCGCAAGGGCGCGCACGCCGAGTTCATTGGCCTGGACCAGCCGATGTCGCAGCACAGCGCCATCAACGCGCGCGTGCGCATCGTCGGTGACGACGGCCAGCCACGCCTGGGCCTGAACGACTTGAGCTTGCGCTACTTCCTGGCACCGTCGTCGATGCCACGCAACCTGCAACTGCAGGAGGTGGGCGAGGGCGTGTACCAGGCGGCCCTGGCCCTGCCCGAGGCTGGCGCTTGGTACCTGCATGTGCAGTCGCCCTCGCTGGGGCGCAAGTTTGCCGAAGAAAACTACACCAGCCTGCGCGTCCTGCCGGCTGCAGCGACCAACGCTTCCCAGACTGATGTGAGGAATGTGCGATGAACACCCAGCATGCTTTCACACTGTTGGCCCTGAGCCTGGCACTGGCCAGCAACCTGGCCCTGGCCCACGCCGGACACGATCACAAAGGCCATGCCGAGCAGCCTCCGGCGGCGAGCCAGGAAAAGACCAGCGTGCGCTTTGCCGACGTTTCGCTGCTGAACCAGGACGGCATGCCGGTACGGCTGGAGAAAGACCTGGTAGGCGACCACCTGGTGGTCATGGGCTTCATCTACACCAGCTGCACCACGGTGTGCCCGGTGGTGTCGTCGATCATGGGCAAGGTCCAGCAACAACTGGGTGGCCGGATAGGCGAGGAAATCCACATGGTGTCGATCAGCGTGGACCCGCAGCGTGACGACGCCAAGCGCCTGCAAGATTACGCCAAGGCCTTCCAGAAGGGGCCAGGCTGGAGCTGGCTGACCGGCACCCCGTACGCCATCACCGAAACCCTCAAGGGCCTGGGCAGCTTCAGCGCCGACCTCAGCCAGCATCCGCCGCTGATTCTGGTCGGTGACGGGCGTAGCGGGCACTGGACGCGTTATTACGGCTTCACCGACCCGGCGGTACTGATCGAAGAAATCAACCGCCTCAGCGCCCGCCGGGTGCATGCCAAGAGCACGGCCATCGCCGACCATCACGAGGTGCAACCATGAGCACTGTCACTTCCCGCCGCGCTGGCATGCGCGCGTTCGACTGGCTGGTACTGGGCGGCTGCCTGTGGATCCTCGCCTCGGTGGCGTTCGCCCACGAGGGCCATGCGCCTGGGGCGCCAGCGCCACAGCCGGCGCCCCAGGCGATGACCAGCGGCGGCGGCACCCGCGATGCCCAGGCCTGGTTCACCGACACCGTGCTGAAGGACCAGAACGGCCGCCAACTGCGCTTTTACAGCGATGTGCTCAAGGACAAGGTAGTGATGCTCAACGTGATCTTCACCCACTGTACCGACGCCTGCCCGCTGATCACCCGCAAACTGCGTGAAGTGCGCGAAGCCATGGGGCCGCAGCTGGCCAGCCAGGTGACCTTCGTCTCGATCAGCAGCGACCCGCTGAACGATACCCCGCAGGCGCTCAAGGCGTTTGCCGAGAAACAGGGGGTGGATGGGCCGAACTGGTTGTTCCTGACCGGTGACAAGGCCAATGTCGACCTGGTGCTCGGGCGTATCGGCCAGTTCCTGCCCAGCCCCGAGCAGCATTCGACGCAGTTGATTGCCGGTGATGTAGCGGGCAAACGCTGGAGCAAGATTCGCCCGGATGCGCCAGCCATGGCCATTGCCCAGCGCATGCAGCTGCTGACCCAGCCACTGGCAGGCCGGTGAGCATGATGAAGACCTGGGCGGTTTTGCTTATTGGTTTGGCATGCGGTACTTCGGCCTTTGCGCTGGACCTGACCGACCACGAGCTTGCTGGCAAACGCCTCTTCCGCGAGGGCGTCTCCAGCAGTGACGCCCAACTGCAAGCCCGGGTTGGAGCCAGCGACATGACGGTGCCCGCCAGCGTGTTGCCCTGTGCCAGTTGCCACGGCAACGACGGCCGTGGTCGCGCGGAAGGTGGGGTGCGCCCGCCCAGCCTCGACTGGCAACGCCTGGCACTCGGCCAAGGCACGCGCGAGGCCAACGGCCGCAGCTACCCGGCTTATACCGACAGCAGCCTGGCCCGGGCCATTCAGCATGGCGTGGACCCGGCCGGCAACCGCCTGGACCCGGCCATGCCACGCTTCGAGCTGACCCTGGCCGACCAGCGCAACCTCACCGCCTACCTCAAGCGCCTGGCCGAGGAACGCGACCCCGGTGTAGAGGAGGGCGTGTTGCGCTTGGGCACCTTGCTGCCCGCGAGCGGCCCCTTGGCCGAAGCCGGGCAGGTGGTGCGTGCGGTGCTGGAAGACGGCATGGCTCAACTCAACCAGCAAGGCGGCATACACGGGCGCCGCCTGGAGCTGGTCGTGCTTGATCCGGGCTTAGACCCCGCCAGCGCCGAGCAAGCCTTGCAGCAGTTGCTGCAGCAGGCGCGCGTGTTCGCGTTGATCTCGCCCCTGGCACCCATGCTCGACCAACGCCTGGCAACCTTGCTGGCGCCACAGAATGTGCCCCTGATCGGCAGCACCCCACGCAGCGGCGGCAGCCCACAGATCTTCGACCCGCTGCCCGGCCTGCCCGTGCAATTGCTTAGCCTGGCCGCCCATGCCCGTGCTGCGCTGGGCCTGGCCCCGGGTGACCTGCGTGTGGTGTATGCCGGCAACGAGCAGGCCGTATTGGCTGAACAGGTTCGCGAGCGCCTGCAGCAGCAAGGCTGGACGCCTGCCATCCAAGCCTTCGACGGCCAGGCCGTGGACGGGCGGGGCATCGTCTTCCTTGGCCGTGCCCAGGCCTTTGCCGAATTGGCCGCCGCGTTGCAGGCGGCAGGCCGTCAGCCCTACCTGTTCGCCGCCTCCAGCCAGGTGGCCGGTGCGATGGCGCGCTTGCCCGAGCAGTGGTCGCAACGGGTGTTCCTGGCCTATCCCTATGTGCCGGAAGACTGGACCGAGCAGGGGTTGGCGACCTTGGCCGGCCTGCAGCAGCGCCAGGGCCTCGACCCACGCCAGGCATCGTTGCAGGTCAACACCCTGTGCGCGCTACGGTTGCTGAGCGAGGCGCTGAAGCAGATAGGCCGTGACGCCAGCCGCGAGCAACTGATTGCCGCGCTGGAAGGCCTGCACGATGTGGCCACCGGCCTGACCCCCGCCTTGGGCTTTGGCCCAGGCCGCCGCCAGGGCATGGCGGGCGCCCATGTGGTAGCAGTGGCGCTACCTGGGCCGCGTTTCACCTCGGTTACCCCGTACCGGCCGGTGCCGGATACCCCTTGAGCGGAGGCTGCCATGCGTATCGTGTTGCTGTGCCTGCTGTTGGTGCTGGCCAAGGCGAGCTGGGCCGATGTGCCTGCGGCGCGGGTCAATGGCGTGGAAATCGGCGTGACGCGCCTGGAGCGTTACTTCAGCGAATACCTGACCGCCCAGGGCCGTGCGTTGACCAGCATTCGCAACCCGGGCCTGTACAAGCGCCTGCGCGATCAAGCGCTGGACGAGCTGATCGACAAAGAGCTGCTATGGCAGGAAGCCCGGCGCCAAGGCATCGCCATCAGTGACGCGCAGGTGTCGGCGCATGTGGGCGAGGTCGAAGCGGCGTTCGGCAGCCCGGCAATTTTCGAGCGGCGTCTGGCGGAGGCGGGTTTCGATAGGGCACAGTACACTGAGTACACCCGGCAAGACATGGCGGCCCAGCAGGTGTATGCCCAGCTCAGTGCAGTCGACGCGCCGAGCCAGGTCGAAGTGGAGGCTTTCTATGCTGCCAACCGGGAAACACTGCAAGGAGCGCAGAACCAAAGTGATAACCCTTCGGTCATACGTGAACAGGGCCTGGTCTTGGCCAGGGCGGCGCTTATCGGCAAGCGAGAGGCCGATGCGCGCCGGTCCGTGCGCCAACGTTTGCGCGACGCCGCCAACGTGGAGGTTGCAGACTGAGGCCCCTGATGGCGTTTCCCCCAATGCTGGGGAATTAAGGTTTGGCAATGTGCTATCAGTTCCCCCGCATGTGGGGAACCGGGTGGGTGTGCCTGCCCGGCGCGTTTCGGGTGTTGGCCGGCACCCTTGGCAAATCAGACACTTACAGCGGTGCAACATGACTATTCACGCCTGGCACGAAGCCTGCTCAAGCCTGTACAAGGGCGCACTTCGCAGACCGGGTAACCGGGCAGTACTTGGGAGTCGACCTTGGTGAACAGAGTATTGGTAGTCGATGACGAACAGACCCTTGCGCAAAACCTGCA
>Ga0247818_10002129_pt1 | contig 12843 bp, 13 predicted proteins | sample 13C_Glucose_Day1_FD_192424 | JGI IMG/M metagenome (GOLD analysis project Ga0247818, IMG submission 192424) | Soil microbial communities from agricultural site in Penn Yan, New York, United States - 13C_Glucose_Day1 | ecosystem: Environmental > Terrestrial > Soil > Agricultural land | place...
GTGGTAGACGTCGCCGGCTCCGAAGGTGCCTGGGTTTTGGAACGCGGCGCCGAACCCGTCCACGTCCCGGCCACGCCCGCCACCATCGTGTCCACCCTCGGTGCCGGCGACGTCTACCACGGCGCCCTGCTCGCCGCCGTCGCTGCCGGGCTTCCACTGGTGGAAGCCGCCGTATTCGCCGGGCGCACCGCCTCCGCCTCCTGCGGCGGACTGGACGGCCGGTCCGCCATCCCGCACCAAACCGTCAATCTTGTCCCAGCCTCCAACTGACCACCGAAAGAAGCCACCCCATGAGCCATACCGACCTCTCCCCGCTCCAGCGCCCCTCCGGCGCCTTCGCCATGCTGGCCGTGGACCAGCGCGAAGCCATGCGGAACATGTTCGCCGAACACACCGACCAGCCCGTCACGGACCAGGACCTGCGCGACTTCAAGCTTGAAGCAGCCCGGATCCTGACCCCGTACGCCTCCGGCATCCTGATCGACCGTCAGTTCGCCCTGGACCAGGCCATCGAGGCCAGCGTCGTGGACCCCAGCTGCGGGCTCATCGCCTCCGCCGACCACTTCGAATCCGCCCACGGCGAGCTCGTTGGCGAGGTCACCATCGACCGGCTGGTGGATCCGCAGAAGTACGCGGCCCTGGGGGTGAAGGCCCTCAAGCTGCTGGTCCTCTACCGCCCGGACGAGCCCGCCGAAGGCCGTGTGGCCATGGTCCGTGAATTCGTGGAAAGCTGCCGGTCCGCCGGACTGATCAGCATCATCGAGCCCGTCTCCCGCAAGCCCCTGGCCGGCGGCGACTTTGACTGGGATGCCGGCATCCTGGCCGCAGCCAAGGAACTCGGAAGCCTGGGCGCCGACCTCTACAAAGCGGAGGTCCCCTTCCACGGCCAAGCCCCCGAAGACCAGGTCCGCGCCGCCTGCGCCGAACTGACCAAGGCCATCGACGGCCCCTGGGTGGTCCTGTCCTCCGGCGTCCCCGAGGACGTCTTCCCGGATGCCGTTCGGTGGGCCTGCCTGGAAGGCGCCAGCGGCTTCCTCTCCGGACGCGCCGTCTGGGCATCCTGCATCGGTGCCCCCGACGTCGTCGAATCCCTCTCCACCGACGCCGTCCGCCGGCTGCAGCGCCTCTGCGCCGTCGTTGACGACGTCGTCTCCGCGCAGAGGACGCACGCGTAGCCGTTCGTGGCGCGCACCAACGTCCTGACCGGGGCACACCCTTTCCGCAGTAAGCAAACAAGGCACACCAAACACTCAACGAGGAGATTATTGTGAGTCAGATTTCACGCAGGCAGGCAGTCGCCCTTCTGGGAGCCATGGGCTTCGGCGCCGCTGCGGCAGCGTGCGCCGGGCCCGGCGGTTCCACCAAACCCGGCGGTGCCACCGGACCGGCGGCACCCTCCACCGGCGCCGTGACCGGCAGGGTGTCGTTCGCCCACTGGCGCGGCGAGGACAAGGCCGTGTTCGACGAACTCATCAAGCGCTTCGCCGCCCAGCACAACGGCGTGGAGGTTGCCCAGGACATCTCCACCTCCAACGACTACAACGCCCAGGCCCTCCAGAAGCTGCGCGGCGGCTCGATCGGCGACGCTTTTGCCACCTTCCGCGGCGCCCAGTTCAAGAACTTCACCGAAGCCGGCATCTACACCGAGCTCAAGGACAGCAAGGCGGTGGGCAACTACCAGAAGGGGCTGCTGTCCGCGGGCCGGAACGGCGACAGCCAACTGGGCCTGCCCTACCAGGTGGTGTTCCCCATGCCCATGGCCAACGTGGATCTCTTTGACAAGGCCGGTGCGGAGATCGCCCCCAAGAACTGGGATGCGTTCCTGGGCATGTGCGAGAAGCTGGCCTCCGCCGGTGTCATCCCCATCTCCTGGCCGGGCGGCGATGTCGGAAACGGCGGCCAGCTGTTCAACTGCATGATTGCCAACAACGCCCCCGTTGACGACATGTGCGCCCAAATCGAACAGGGCAAGCTCAAGTGCACCGACGACTGGTTCATCAAGATGCTTAACCAGTACAAGGACCTGAAGCCCTTCGTTCAGCCCAACGCCACCGGCACCGCCGTGGAACCGGCCCAGAACCTGTTCTCCCAGGGCAAGGCCGCCATGCTGGCCACCGGCTCCTACCACATCGCCGCCGTGCGGGGACTCGGCGCCAAGTTCCCCATCGACCTGGTGTTCCCCAACACCACTTCCGACGGCAACGGCAAATACGAGGGCGCATACAACGCCACGTTCATCCTCGGCGTCAACTCGGCCAGCAAGAACCAGGCCGCCGCGGCAGCCTGGATCGATTTCCTCTCCGAGCCCGAAAACGCCGGCTACTACGCCAACCAGACCGCCCAGCACGTGTCCGTGGACAAGGTGGAGTACACCAACCCGGACCTGAAGCGGCTGAGCCCCTGGCTGCAGAAGAAGACGGCGCTCGCAGCCCGCTTCCAGTTCCAGAACCTCGACGTCCGCAATGCGGTGGAGGCCAGTGCCACGGCCGTCATCTCCGGCACCAGCCCGGAACAGGCAGCCGCCGCCGCCCAGAAGATTGTTGATGAACGGCTATGAGCATCCATCCCGGAACCGCAGCCAAGGGCAAGGCGCCGGAGAGCCAAACCTCCGCCAACGCCCCCAAGGTGCGCCGGCGCTCCCCCACCCGGGTGAATCCGGCACTGTACCTCTTCCCACTGCCCGCCGTCGCCGTCGTCGCCTTCTTCCTGGTGATGCCCACGCTGCAGGCCTTCCAGTACGCCATCACGGACTGGAACGGCTTCTCGGCGGCCTTCAACTACGTGGGCCTGGACAACTTCATCCGTGCGTTCACCAAGGACTCGCTGTTCACCAATGCCCTGACCAACAACCTGAAGTTCGTGCTGCTGGTGGTCATCGCCCAAACGGCGTTCTCGCTGGTCCTGGCACTGCTCCTCACCCGGAACTCACGCGGCAGCATCCTGCTCCGCGCCCTGTTCTTCTTCCCCACCATCCTGTCCTCGGTGTCCGTGGCCTTCATCTGGAAGTTCATCTACGACCCCAATTTCGGCCTGGCCAACTCGGTCCTCAGAACCGTGGGGGTGGACGGCGGGGCCTACCTCGGCAATGACGCCCAGGCCCTCTACTGGGTTGCTGTCACCCAGGTTTGGTTCCATTCCGGCCAGATGATGGTGGTCTATATCGCGGGGCTGCAGGCCATCCCCAGGGAACTCTACGAAGCAGCCGAAATGGACGGCGCCAACAAGTGGCAGCAGTTCAAGTCCATCACCTGGCCATTCGTGGCCCCGGCCACGTCCATTGTGGTGGCCTACACCACCGTCCAGTCGTTCAAGGCATTCGACCTGATCCTCGGTATCGCGGGCAACCCGCCCAAGGCTGCCCTGGACATCCTGTCCACCCGCATTTACAGCACCTTTGCCAACTCGGAGTTCGGCTACGCCGCCGCCCAGTCGATCATCTTCATGGCGATGATCGCCCTGGTCACCTGGCTTCAGCGCCGACTGCTCCGGCTGACCCCGAAGGGGGAATAGCAGCATGCTCGCCTCACTAAGCCGCCGCGCCATCCTGGCCATCTATGCGGTCATCATCATCGTTCCACTGACCGTGGTGGCGTTCGGCAGTTTCAAGTCCACGCAGGAACTGTTCGCCGGGCCATTCAGCCTGCCGCACTCCCTCTCCGCCGACAACTTCGCGGAAGTGGTGGGCGGCCAGAACCTGGGCTCATCCTTCATGAACAGCGCGATCGTCACGGGTATCTCCGTGCCGCTCACCCTGTTCCTTGCCAGCCTGGCCGGCTACGCCGTGTCCCGGCTGAAGGGATTTATGGCCTGGGCCATCTTCGGGTTCCTGGTCCTGGGCATGGCCATCCCGGCGCAGGCCAACATGGTGCCGCTCTATGTGCTCTTCGGCCGGCTTGGCCTGCTGGACAACCTGGCCGGCCTGGTCGTGGCCAACGTGGTCTCCACGCTGCCCATCGCCGTGTTCATCCTGGGCGGGTTCATGCGGACCCTGCCCAAGGAACTCTACGAGGCCAGCTCCATCGACGGCAGCGGACCGTGGAAGACCTACTTCTCCATCGCCCTGCCGCTCTCGGCGCCCTCCATCGCCGCAGCCGCCATCTTCCTGTTCGTCATCCACTGGAACGAGTTGCTGTACCCGCTGCTGTTCATCCAGTCCCCCGGCAACCGCACCCTGCCGCTGGCTCTGCTGAGTTTCCAGGGCGAGTTCCAAACCAACTACCCGCTGCTGTTCGCCGGCGTGATCCTGGCATCCCTGCCCGTCGTCATCGCCTACGTCTTCCTGCAGCGCTACTTTGTAGCCGGCATCACCGCCGGCGCGAGCAAGGGATAAGGAACCAGGCCCCGGGCCCGGCTTTGGCGGCCGCCCGGAACTGCCGAATCTTTTCCCAGCCCTACGAAAGGCACAATCCATGAACCTCAAATCCGCCCGGCACCTCATTAACGGCACCTGGCACACCTCCGGAACCGCCAAGGACGTGATTGACCCGGGCAACGGCACCACCGTGGGAGAGGTGGCCTGGGGCACGGCCGACGATGCCACCAAGGCCGCCGGCGCCGCCGCGGAGGCCTTCAATTCCTGGTCCGGCTCCACCGTCCGCCACCGGGCAGACCTGCTCCGCAACGCCGCCGACCTCCTGGCAGAACGCCGCGACGAACTGGCCCACACCCTGGCACTCGAAGCCGGCAAACGGCTTCCCGAAGCGCAGGGGGAGGTGGACTTCTCCGTGGAGTACTTCCGCTGGTTCGCGGAGGAGGCGCGCCGGGCCACCGGCACCGTCAGCCCGCCTGAACTGCGTGGCCGCCGCCATCTGAGCCTGCGCAAACCCATCGGAGTGGCGCTCAGCCTCACCCCCTGGAACTTCCCGGTCTCCATCCAGGCGCGGAAGCTCGCCGCGATGCTGGCCGCAGGCTGCACGGTGGTGGGCCGGGTGTCTGAGAAGGCGCCGCTGGCTGCCACGGGACTGTTCGAAGTCCTGCACGACGCCGGCTTCCCCGCCGGCGTGGTCAACGTGGTCCACGGCCCCTCCCGTGACATCACCGCCGCCCTGATGTCCCACCCCGCGGTCAGGGCCGTCAGTTTCACCGGATCCACCGGCGTGGGCCGGCAGATCATGGCCTCAGCCTCGGAACGCGTGGTCCGGCCACTGCTGGAGCTGGGCGGCAACGCACCCTTCATCGTGTTCGAGGACGCCGATTTGGACGCCGCCGTCGACGGTGCCGTCCTGGGCCGGCTCCGCAACACGGGCCAGTCCTGCGTTGCCGCCAACCGGTTCCTGGTCCAGGAGGGCATCGCGGAAGAGTTTGCACAGAGGCTGGGCGCCCGCTTTGATGCGATGAGCATCGGCCACGGCGTTCCCGACGGCGGCGCACCGGTTCCGGAGCTCGGTCCCGTTATCGACGCCGAAAGGGTGGCCGCGGTTCAGTCCCTGGTGGACGACGCACTCAGCCGGGGCGCCCGGCAGGTCACCCAGCGCACCGACGTCCCGGCCAAGGGGTCCTTCCTGGCACCCACCCTGCTGGCGGACGTCCCGGACGACGCACGCCTGGTGACCGAGGAAGTCTTTGGCCCGGCGGCCGGCGTCGTCACCTTCTCCTCCGAAGAGGACGCCATCAGGAAGGCGAACGCCACCGAGATGGGCCTGGCTGCCTACGTGTGGACCAGCAGCGCCAAGCGCGGCTGGGACATTCCCGAACGCCTCGAAGCCGGCATCGTGGGCGTCAACGATCCCCTGCCCTCCGTTGCTTTCGCTCCCATGGGCGGCGCCAAGCAGTCGGGCCTGGGCCGGGAAGGATCAAGCCTGGGCCTCGAAGAGTTCGAGGAGGTCCAGTACGTGGCCTGGCGGCCGTAAGTGCTGACCACCGGACTGGTGCTGGGCGCCGTCGTCATGGGCGCCGGGATGCAGCGGATCACCGGGATGGGCTTCGCCCTGGTGGCCGCGCCCTTCCTGGTCCTGCTCCTGGGCCCGGTGGAAGGAGTAGTGCTGGTGAATGTGTGCGGCGCCGTGACGGCGGGCGCCATCATCTTCCGGGTGGTGCGGGACATCGACTGGAAGCGGTACCTGATGCTCGCGGCCTCGGCGCTGCTCGGCATTGTCCCGGCCGCATTCCTGATCCGGCTGGTCCCGGCGGCGGTCCTGGAAATTTCCATCGGGGTGATCCTCGCCGCCGGACTGACCATCCTGCTGGCCCTGAAGTCCGCCACGCTGCCGGCGCGCCGGCGGTACCTGCTCACCGCCGGCAGCCTGAGCGGGTTCATGAACACAGCGGCAGGAGTGGGCGGTCCAGCCGTCAGCATGTATTCCATCGCCACCCGGTGGCAGCACAAGTCCTTCGCGGCCACGATGCAACCGTACTTCTTCACCATCGGCGTCTTCTCGCTCATCTCCAAGGCGATCACCGCGCCCCAGACGTTCCCCGTGATGCCCCTGGCGATGTGGCTCGCCGTCGCCGTCGCCTGCCTGGCTGGCCTGGTTCTTGGCGACCTCGCCGCCAAGCACGTCCCCACCCGCGCCGCGCAGATATTGCTGATCGTCCTGGCCTACCTGGGCGCGGCCGCCACCATCATCCGCGGCATATCCGATGCCGTCGCCTGATCCGACATTTTCACCTGCACCAGAGAGAGGAATTAACATGACGTGGCTCGACAGTGCCGCCCACGCACGATGGCTTGAGGCGGAGACGGACCGGCTGGTCCGCTTTGCCGAGGCCTCCAAGGTCCCCACCGGATTCGGCTGGCTGGACAACTACGGCAAGGTGTTCGCCGACAAGCCCACCCATCTGTGGATCACCGCCCGGATGACGCACAGTTTCGCCGTCGCCGCGCTGATGGGCAGGCCGGGTGCCGCGCTCCTTGTGGACCACGGCATCGCTGCGCTCAACGGCCCCCTCCACGACGATGAGTTCGGCGGCTGGTACGCCGAGGTGGACGCGAACGGCCCCGTGAACGATACGAAGTCCGGCTACCAGCATTCCTTCGTGCTCCTCGCCGCTGCCAGTGCCGTCGCCGCAGGGCGGCCAGGGGCCCGCGAATTGCTGGACGAGGCGCTCCGGGTGGCTGACACCAAATTCTGGGACCACCAGGCCAACATGTGTTTCGACTCGTGGAACCGGGAATTCACGGAAACCGAGGCATACCGTGGCGGAAACGCGAGCATGCATTCCGTGGAGGCATACCTCATTGTGGCCGATGTGACCGGGGAGAACCGCTGGCTCGAACGGGCCCTGCACATCGCCGAAGTGCTCATCCACAACTTTGCCCGCAACAACAACTACCGGGTGTTCGAGCACTTCGACCCGGAGTGGAACCCCATGCCGGAGTACAACACCGATGACCGGGCCAGCCAGTTCCGGGCGTACGGCGGCACCCCAGGCCACTGGGTTGAGTGGGCGCGCCTGCTCCTCCACCTCCGTTCCGGGCTCGAAGCCCGCGGCCTGGACGTCCCGGCCTGGCTGCTCGACGATGCGCGCGGCCTGTTTGACGCCGCCATCCGCGACGCCTGGGAACCGGACGGCCACCCCGGCTTTGTGTACACCGTTGACTGGGAGGGCAAGCCGGTGGTCACCACCCGCATCCGCTGGGTGCCCGCCGAGGCAATCGGGGGTGCGGCAGCCCTCTATATCGCCACGGGGGACCAGAAGTACGCGGACTGGTATGAGCGGATCTGGGACCATGCCCGTGACTGGTTCATCGACTACGAGCATGGGTCCTGGAAGCAGGAACTCGACGAGAACGGCAATGTCTCCTCCACCGTATGGTCAGGCAAGGCGGACATCTACCACCTGTGGCACTGCCTGGTGGTCCCCCGCCTTCCGCTGGCCCCCGGGCTGGCACCGGCGGTCGCGGCAGGATTGCTGGACATACGCCTTAACCAAACCCTGCAGGCCAGCGAATCAGCCGGCCGCTGATTCGGCACTTCGTCCCGGGCGGCACGCCCCCGGCTTGCCCCCGGAAACAGTCCTCCTGAACAATCCCCCTAAAACGACCCCCTTCCGAAAGGACAGCGATGTCTGCCATCTCCCCCGAAGAATCACTCCTGCGCGTCGCCGCTGCGGACCATGAGCCCGTGACCCTGCACCTGGACGCCGCGCGGCCGACGGCGGTGCGCATCGAAGTGCAGGGCACCTGTACCTGCCAAGGCAGTGCGTCCGGCCGGCCGGGGTCGTACACGGACACCGATTTCGGCCGCAGGTAGGACTTCCTGACCGGAATCACGGTTCGGGGATCACGGCCGGGGACCAGGTTCGGGGAGCCTGGCAGCGGGTCCCGCACGGCAGGAGCGGGAGCACGATCCGGACAACGTGTCATGTCTGTGACAGACCCTTCGATCCGGTAAATTTAAGGGAGGAATTGTCAGGCGAGCAGCGCCGCATTCCACACCCTCCCCCTTGAATGGACGCTTCCCCCATGTCTTCCGCGATCCCTGCGCCGGAACCTGCCCGTTTTCCGTATGCCGCGATGGTGGTCCTCGCCACCATCGCTTTTACGGCCATCACCACTGAACTCCTGCCGTCCGGCCTGCTGCCCCAGATCAGCACCGGCCTGGGAGTGTCCGAGCCGGTGGCTGGCTACCTTGCCGCCGCCTACGCCGCCGTCATTGTTGTCACGGTGGTTCCGGCCGCCCGGTTGCTGGGGAAGATTCCCCGCCACGCCCTGCTGGTTGGGCTGGTCCTGACCTTCGCGCTCAGCAACGCGATGGTGGGACTCGCACCGGATTTCACCGCCGCGATGATCGCGCGTTTGGTGGGCGGGCTGGCGCATGGGCTGCTGTGGACCACCATGGCGCCGTTCGTATCCCGCGTGGTCCCGGCGGACAAGGTGGGCAAGGCCCTGGCCATCGTGTTCAGCGGCAACAGCCTGGGCCTGGCCATCGGCGCTCCGGTGGGTACGGCCCTGGGCGTATTCCTGGGCTGGCGCGCAGCGTTCCTGGTGCTCGCCGGGTTCGGCGTGGTCCTGACCGTGCTGGCGTTCTGGCTGCTTCCCCGCGTCCGGCGCATTACCGATTCGGTCCGGCCGTCACTGCGCAGGGCCATCGGCCAGCCCGGCGTGAAGTCGGTGGCCACCGCCTGGCCGCTGCTGGTCCTGGCCCACTTCGCGCTGTTCACCTATATCGCGCCGTTCATCCGCGAGGCGGCCCTGCCGGACTACGCCATCAGCCTCTCGCTCACGGTACTGGGCGGGTCCGGACTGCTGGGTATTTGGATCGCTGGACTCACCGTGGACTCGCGTCCCCGCCGCTCGCTGCTCATCACGACGGCGGCCATCGCAGCATCGATGTTCCTCCTGCCCCTCGCCGTGGGGAACCTGCCCGCGGCCCTGGTGCTGATGACCATTTGGGGAGCCGGCCTGGGCGCGATCGGCATTTACAACCAGTCGGCGATCCTCCGGGCCGGCGGCGAATACAGTGAGGCCGCGAACGGGCTCACCGTCCTGACCATCCAGCTGGGCATCACCGTCGGGGCACTTTACGGCTCCGCGGCCCTGGTGGTTGGCGGCCCGCTGCTGGTCCCGGCGGCGGCGGCGATTCCTGTGGTTGCCGCCCTGGTGATCACCCTTGCCGGTAAGCGCTACGCCTACCCACCAGGCCCCCGTGAACGCATCTGGCTGGAGCCCCGGCCGGTGAAGGACACCGTCAAGGACCCGGCCTGACCCTGGGTCAGTCCCGGTGCTTGGCCACCGTGAACAGGAAGGTGGAGTCCTCCTCGGCGTGAAGGCTGTGCAGACCGGGCGGGACGATCAGCAGGTCGCCGGACTTGCCCTGCCAGGATTCCCCGCCAGCGCGGAGGCTGACGCAGCCCCGGATCACGAACACCGTGGCGTCGCCCGGATTCTGGTGCTCACTCAGCTGCGTTCCCGCGGTCATCGCCATGACCGTCTGCCGGAGGATCTTTTCGTGGCCCCCGTACACCGTGTCCGCAGCCCTTCCGTTCGGGGAGCCGATGGCTGCTTCGAGCTGCTGCCGGGCCAGCGCGTCAATCGATATCTTCTGCATGGGCCCAAGGCTACCCACGTGGTGGGGAGATGAACACGTGCCAAACGGCCTTCCGGTGCGAGCGCGGGCGCCAGCGTCGGCGTGGGCGTCCAAGATCCCCCAATCCGGGGATGGAGCAGCCCGCAGGCGCAGCCCTACGCTGCAAGCATGAACGCCGCAGCGCAGGTCTTCGCGGTACTCGCCGCAGCCATCTACATCGTCGTGTTTCCAGTGGAGAGCTTCCTCCTCCGCCGTCACCGGTGGGCTCAGAAGTTCCTGAGTACGCCGCCGGAAAATGTGCGTGCAGTGATGATGTGGGCCATCCCCACCGGTTACAGGAACCTGGTGATTGCGCTGGGGGTGATCGCCGGAGTGGTTGCCGCCAACTCCGAGCAGCTCGTGGTGGGCTACACACTGGTGGTCTACTGCTGCGCCAACATGGTCCTCACCGCCCCCACCATGCTGCTCGCCGACATCCAGGGCCACTACCCAAGTAAATGGGAGAGTGTGCCGGGAACCCTCGCGGCCACCGTCCCGGCACTCGTTGCCTTGCTCCTGCTGCCGCTGGGGCCATAAGCGGGGCACGCCAAGGCGCCGGCGCGATTTCGGTCCTGCCGCCGAAGTTGGTAGTGGTTAACGGATGCCAGACCTACTTAACCGCGCCATGCCCTTCCTTGCCGTCGCCGTGGCGGTGGCCGCCGGACTGGTCCTGTCCTGGCTGCTCCGCAAGGTGGTCCTCCATCTGAACCGGAACCGGCCCGAGCTGCAGGCAACCTCCCGGGTGGCCCGCCAGCCCTTGCGGCTGGCACTGTGCCTGGTGGGCGTCCGTGCTGCCCTCAGGCTCACGGCCAACAACGAAAGCTGGCACGCCGGCGTCGACCATCTCCTGCTGATCGCCCTCATCGGCGCGGTCGCCTGGCTCGCCGTCGCGGTGCTGCTCATCGTGGAAGCCGTGGTGCTGAACCGGCACAGCGTGGACGTGGCGGACAACCGGCGGGCACGGCGCCTGCGCACGCAGATGATCCTGGCACGGCGCATCGCCGTGGCACTGGTGGTGGTGCTCGCCGTCGGCACCGCGATGCTGACCTTCCCCGCCATCCAGGCGCTGGGCGCGGGGCTGCTGGCGTCCGCCGGGGTGATTTCCATCGTTGCGGGCCTCGCCGCGCAGACGTCGCTGGTGAACGTCTTCGCCGGCATGCAGTTGGCGTTCACCGATGCCATCCGTGTGGACGATGTGGTGGTGGTGCAGAAGGAATGGGGCCGGATCGAGGAGATCACCCTCACCTACGTGGTGGTGCACCTCTGGGACGACCGGCGGCTCATCCTGCCGTCCACCTACTTCACCACCACGCCGTTCGAGAACTGGACCCGCCGCCAGTCCGAGGTCATGGGCACCGTGGAGTTCGACCTGGACTGGCGCGCCCCCGTGGAGGACATGCGCACCGAACTGCGCCGCGTCCTGGCGGATTCCGAGCTCTGGGACGAGCGCGTGGGCGTCCTGCAGATCACCGACGCCACCGGCGGCTTTGTCCGCGTCCGGATCCTGGTCAGCGCGGCGGACAGTGCCGCGCTCTTCGACCTGCGCTGCCTGGTCCGGGAAACCATGGTCATGTTCCTGCAGCAGAACCATCCGGAGGCCCTGCCGCACCAGCGCTGGGAGCAGGCAGCGGACGACGGCGGCACGGCCGCACGGCGCAGGGCACCACTGCGCGGGCTGGGGTCGCCCCCGGCCGCCGGTGCCCGTCCCCCGGCGGACCCGCACGAATCGCAGCTGTTCACCGGCTCCATCGAGGCAGTGGAGAGGTCGCGCGCGTTCACCGGGCCCGGTGAGGAAGTGTTCGAGGAGCGGGACCGGAACCTTGCCTCCCGCAACTGAGGCAGGCAAGACCCCTTGATAGGTGACCATTAGGTCACATATCATTGCTGTCATGGACGACGTGTTCAAGGCACTCTCCGACCCCACCCGCCGGGACCTGCTCGATGAGCTCTACCGCGAGGACGGCCAAACCCTGAGCGCCCTTGAAGCCCGGTTCAGCATGAGCCGGTTCGGGATCGCCAAGCACCTCCGCATCCTGGAGGACGCAGGCCTGGTGGTGACCCGCCGTCGGGGGCGGGAAAAGCTGCACTTCCTCAATCCTGTCCCCATCCGCCTGGTCCACGACCGCTGGGTCAGCAAATACGCAGAACCATGGGCCGCTGCCCTCAGCGACCTCAAATCCAGATTGGAAAGTCCCATGGAAAAAATCTTCGAGATCTACATCAAGACCACGCCCGAACGGCTCTGGGAAGCCATCACGGACAGCGACATCCGCAGCAAGTACCAGTTCGGCAACACCATCGATTCCGACTGGTCACCGGGCGGACGCTTCGTGATGGGCAACCCGAAGGCCGGGGAGGCCCTCGGCGAAGGCGAAAACCTGGAGGTGGACCCGCCGCGCCGCCTGGTCCAGACCATGCGCGCCCTGTGGGGCGAGGACGTCAAGGCCGAGGGCACGTCCACCATCACCTGGGAGATCGAACCGGTGGGCGATTCCTGCCACCTCACCGTCACCCACAGCGACCTGCGCGAGGGTGCCAACGAACAGCTTTACGGCGGCTGGCCGATGATCCTCTCCGGCCTGAAGACATGGCTGGAAACCGGCGAAAAACTCACTACGCCCGGCTCGCTGATGTACACCTAAGCCATAGATTTTGAGGTAACGCACGACGGCGGCGGGTGCTGCCCGCCGCCGTCGATGCACTTCCGGGACTATGCCTTGGGGACGCGGACGATGGCCGGCCCGGTTCGGTCAGGCGACAGGGTGACTTTGAGTCCATCCACGGTGGCCTCGACCGTTCCGCCGTCACCCGCCGCTGACGCTTGTGACAATGAGAA
>Ga0247818_10002131_pt1 | contig 12839 bp, 10 predicted proteins | sample 13C_Glucose_Day1_FD_192424 | JGI IMG/M metagenome (GOLD analysis project Ga0247818, IMG submission 192424) | Soil microbial communities from agricultural site in Penn Yan, New York, United States - 13C_Glucose_Day1 | ecosystem: Environmental > Terrestrial > Soil > Agricultural land | place...
GGTCGCCGCTGGGCGAGTAGGTCCAGGAGTGGTAGCCGCAGACCAGGTTTCCCGTTGATCCCGTGGATTCCGTCAGGACGCGGGCGCCGCGGTGCCGGCACACGTTGTGCAGTACGTTCACGCCGCCGTCGTCGTTGCGCAGCACGATCAGGGAATAGGGCCCGTAGTCGACAGTGACGTAGTCGCCCGGTTCCGGCAGTTCGGCCGTGCTGGCGGCAAAGATCCAGTGCTGCCCGAAAATGGCCTCCATGTCGATGTTGAAGATCGTCGGGTCCGTGTAGAAGGGGGCATCGAGGGAATATCCCGTGCGCCGGAACTCGAACAGTTCGGTGATTTCCGCCAGTTGCTCGGCAGGCAGGGATGCAGCGAGTTTTCCGCGCTTGAGGGGGACGTTCACTGAAGCAGTCATGTTGGGTTTCCTCCCGGGAGGGCTGGCTGGTGTGCGATTCGTGGCGACCACAGAGTTGGAGGCGGCAACCGGCGTTGCCGCAACTTTGCAGTCATAAAGGTTGGGGAGGATCGACCTGCACCAATGCGTCCGTCGGGGACGTCCCTGTTCGCGCTGTACGCAACATCGATCACCATATGCAACAGTGTGACTCGTGCCACGCAGGGTGTCAATCTATTAATTGACGCCGCCAAAAACTACGAAAAAACGTGCTGACTGGACCCGGGCGCGCATCAGCTAAGGCGTGTGAAATCCGGTTGGACGCTGGCCCGGGGCCGGTTACTCACTGCTTTGGTTGCGCAACGCCGCCCACGCCTGGAAACCGCCGATCAGGTCGGTGGCACGGATCAGCCCCAGCCTCTGCAGGGTGTGCGCAGCGAGGCTGGAACTGTAGCCCTCGTTGCACACAACCACGATGCGGCGGGCGGGGTCGTCAGCGATCGGGAGCCGATGGGCGCTGGAAGGATCGAGCCGCCACTCAAGAACGTTGCGGTCGATCACGACGGCTCCCGGAATTTCGCCGTCCCGGTCCCGCTGATCCACGGGCCGAATGTCAACAACAAGGGCGCCCGCTGCCATTTCCCGCTCAAGATCCGAAGGGTGGACACGCACGAGCCCGCTGCGGCTCTCTTCCAGTAACTGGTCGACCGTAAGGGCCGCGGGGGTGCCGCCCGCATGCGAACCGCGTTCGCCGCCTTCAGCGCCGTCGTCGGAGTTATCAAACTGGTTCAAAATTTTCTCCCTTTACCTTCTGATGCGTCCATCGTTCCACCATGAAGCTGAACGCGGGGACGGTCGGACCGGGGCGAATGTCTTTTTGCGTCCGCCTGGGGGAGGGGGCACCGGCGGAAGGTGCACGACGGCGGTGCGTCCCGTCGTCGTGCTCCTTGACTTTTGTGGGGACTACTTGAATTTCGGCGCCGTAGTTTCTGCGGAAGACACGCGAACGCTGTCCTGTTGCTTTCGCGGCGCTTCGGGATATGCTCCACAAATGGCACCGCGAAGTTTCCTTCAATGGCCGGTCATCCGTCAATTGTCGACGGGGGATCTGCTGGGCCGTGGGCCCGCTGTCACCTCGGCCAAGACCCAGGCCATTGCCCCCCGCACAGCTACTGCTGACCGCGTTGTCCAGAGCGTCTGCCCCTACTGCGCCGTGGGTTGCGGACAGCGTGTCTACGTCAAGGACGAAAAGGTCATCCAGATCGAAGGCGATCCGGACTCACCCATCTCGCGCGGCCGCCTGTGCCCCAAGGGTTCTGCCAGCGAGCAACTGGTCAATTCACCAGGCCGGCAGACCAAGGTGCTTTACCGTGCGCCGCGCTCCAGGGAGTGGGAACACCTGGATTTGGCCACGGCCGTCGAGATGGTGGCGGACCGGTTCATCGAAACGCGCCGGAGGACGTGGCAGCAGGAGGACGACCAGGGCCGGCTGCTTCGCCGCACCATGGGCATTGCTTCGCTGGGCGGCGCAACCCTGGACAACGAAGAAAACTACCTGATCAAGAAGCTCTTCACGGCTGCAGGGGCGGTGCAGACCGAGAACCAGGCCCGCATATGACACTCCGCCACGGTTCCCAGTTTGGGAGCCTCGTTTGGACGCGGTGGTGCAACGCAGTCACTGCAGGACATGGCCAACGCCGATTGCATCGTTATCCAGGGTTCCAACATGGCCGAGTGCCATCCCGTGGGATACCAGTGGGTAGCGGAGGCTAAAGCCCGCGGAGCCAAGGTCATCCACGTTGACCCCAGGTTCACGCGGACGTCGGCAGTGTCGGATAAGCACATTCCCATTCGTGCAGGCTCCGACGTGGTTCTCCTTGGTGCGCTCATCAACTATGTCCTCACCAATGACCTGTGGTTCAAGGAGTACGTCAGCGCGTACACCAACGCCGCCACGCTGGTCCATGAGGATTACCGCGACGCCGAGGACCTGGGTGGGCTGTTCTCCGGCTTTGATCCGGAGAAGCGCGCCTACGACACGTCATCGTGGGCCTATGCGGAAAAAGGGGACGGTGCCATCGATGAGCCCGGGCCAGGTTCGGAACACGGAGCCGATGCCACGGCCCGCGCCGCCGGCCACGCCTTTGGCAGCGGCGGACCACCTTTGGAGCACGCCGAAGTGCAGCGCGACGACACCCTCCAGGACCCGCGGACTGTTTTCCAGATCGTCAAGCGGCACTACGCCCGCTACACCCCGGAGATGGTCCAGGACATGTGCGGGATCGACGCCGCGGACTTCGAGTACCTGGCGCGCTCCATCACGGAAAACTCCGGGCGCGACCGCACGACGTGTTTCGCCTACGCCGTCGGCTGGACCCAGCACTCCCTTGGGGCTCAGTTCATCCGGGCCGCCGCCATCCTGCAGCTTCTGCTCGGGAACGTCGGACGCCCCGGTGGCGGGATCATGGCCCTGCGTGGCCATGCCAGCATCCAGGGCTCAACGGACATCCCCACCCTTTTCAACCTTCTGCCCGGGTACCTGCCCATGCCCAGCGCCGGACGCCATGACAGCCTTGAGGAGTACCTGTCAGTCATTGGCTCGAAGCAACAGAAGGGTTTTTGGGCTGATGCCGACGCCTACACCATCAGCCTCCTAAAGGCCTGGTGGGGTGAGGCTGCCAACGCGGACAACGACTGGGCTTACGACTATCTCCCGAGACTGACGGGGGCCCACGGAACGTACGAGACAGTAATGGGCATGCTCGAGGATGAAGTTGAGGGCTACTTCCTTCTCGGCCAGAATCCTGCAGTGGGTTCGGCCCACGGCCGGATGCAACGCCTGGCCATGTCGCACCTGAAGTGGCTGGTGGTGCGTGACTTGAACCTCATCGAGTCGGCCACGTGGTGGAAAGACGGTCCGGAAATTGAATCCGGGGAGCTGCGCACCGAGGACATCGAGACCGAAGTGTTCTTCCTGCCTGCCGCAACCCACGTTGAGAAAGCCGGCTCTTTCACCCAGACCCAGCGCCTGCTGCAGTGGCGGCACCAGGCGGTGTCGCCGCCGGGGGAGTGCCAGAGCGAGCTGCAGTTCTTCTTCGAACTGGGCCAGCGGATCCGGGAGAAACTGGCCGGGTCGCAGGACGAACGGGACCGTCCGCTGCTGGACCTCACTTGGGACTACCCCACGGACGGGCATGGCGAACCTGATGGTGAAGCCGTGCTGGCGGAAATCAACGGCCGCCACCTGGACGGCCCGGATGCGGGCAAGCCGCTCTCGGCATACACCGAACTGCGCGCCGACGGATCCACGGCGGCCGGCTGCTGGATCTACACCGGCGTGTACGCTGACGGTGTCAACCATGCCGCCAACCGGAAGCCGGGCAAGGAACAGGGGCCTGCGGCCCCGGAATGGGGCTGGGCATGGCCGGCCAACCGCCGGATCCTCTACAACCGCGCGTCGGCTGATCCGGCCGGCAACCCGTGGAGCGAGCGGAAGAAATACATCTGGTGGGACCAGGAACAGGGTAAGTGGGTCGGAGACGACGTGCCGGACTTCCCGGTTGACCGGGCACCTGGCAGCAAACCCGATCCCTCTGTCGGTGGTCCAGCCGCACTCAGCGGTGATGATCCCTTTATCATGCAGGCAGACGGCAAAGGCTGGTTGTTCGCGCCGAAGGGCCTCATGGATGGACCCCTTCCCACCCATTACGAGGCGCAGGAATCACCGGTGGCGAACGCGCTTTATCCGCAGCAGCAAAGTCCTGCGCGGCTGGTGTTCCCCCGCGCGGACAACCTCAGCGCACCGAGCGCCGGCACCAGCGGGGCAGACGTCTACCCGTTCGTCTTCACCACATATCGGCTCACGGAGCACCATACGGCGGGTGGGATGAGCCGCTGGCTCCCATACCTGTCGGAGCTCCAGCCGGAGATGTTCTGCGAGGTCTCGCCTGAACTGGCCGCCGAGCGCGGACTTGAGCCGTACGGGTGGGCCACGATCATTTCGCCGCGCTCCGCCATCGAGGCGAAGGTTCTTGTCACGGACCGGATGAGGCCCCTGGCTGTTGGCGGCCACACCGTGCATCAAATTGGGCTGCCCTACCACTGGGGCGTCGGCAGCAATGCCGTGGTCAGTGGTGACGCGGCCAACGACCTGCTGGGTGTGACCCTGGACCCCAACGTCCAGATCCAGGAGTCCAAGGTGGCTTCGTGCGATATCCGTCCGGGCCGCCGTCCGCGGGGGAAGGAACTGCTTGCCCTGGTTGCGGAGTACCAGGCCCGGGCAGGAGTGACCATCGAGACGGGGAACAGCGCCGTCACCAATCCGACGGCGGAAGGCAACAAACCCGCCCCGCATACCGATCCCACAACGGAGGACTAGATGGGCCAGCTGTCCGGACCGACCGACCCCACCGCCGATGCCCACTGGGAACACAACCATCCGCGCAAGGGATTCTTCACCGACACCTCGATCTGCATCGGCTGCAAGGCCTGCGAAGTTGCCTGCAAGGAATGGAACCACAACCCGCAGGACGGAAACCTCGAGTTGCTGGGGTCTTCCTACGACAACACCGGATCCCTGGGCGCCAGCACCTGGCGGCATGTGGCGTTCATTGAGCAAGGCCAGGAACGCATTACCGAGGCCCGGGAATCCGGGCGGGCCCTGGTCAATTTGGGCATGCCCCGCATTGGTCCTCCCGCCACGGCAGGGTCCGCAGCGACCGACCTGGCAGAGGCCGACACGACGCCCCCGGACACGGCAGACTTCCGGTGGCTGATGTCCTCCGACGTCTGCAAGCACTGCACCCACGCCGGATGCCTTGACGTCTGTCCCACGGGGGCCCTTTTCCGTACCGAATTCGGCACCGTGGTGGTCCAGGACGACGTCTGCAACGGCTGCGGAACCTGCGTGGCCGGGTGCCCCTTCGGCGTGATCGAACGCCGCAGCAATGGCACGGTGAAGGTGGCCGGCCAGCGGGACGAGCAGCACGAAAAGCATCCCGCCGACCCCAACGTGGGCGTGGCCCAGAAGTGCACGTTGTGCTACGACAGGCTGGTGGCCGATGAGACGCCCGCGTGCGCCAAGGCATGCCCGACGACGTCCATCAAGTTCGGCGACCACGACGACATGGTGGAAACAGCCCGGGAGCGGGTGGCCCACCTGCACGCGCAAGGCCTCACCGAAGCGCGGCTCTACGGTGCGAACGAGAACGACGGCGTCGGTGGAACGGGATCGGTCTTCCTGCTGCTGGATGAGCCCGAGGTGTACGGGCTCCCGCCGGACCCGCGCGTCCCCACAGCCGACCTGCCGCAGATGTACCGGCGGGCAGGCATGGCTGTAGCGGGCATGGCCGCGGCTGCAGCATTGGCTTTCCTGGGAGGACGGGCGTGACCCTTTCGGAATTCGACAGCTTCCGGCCGGCGGAGCGTGCCCGGCGCCGCCGGCAGGACGGCAAACCCGGCCTGCGCCGCCGCAGGGACAACGGGGACGGTTCCCGCGAAGTGCCCATGGTCCCGGAGCCTGAATTCACCTCTTACTACGGCCGCCCCGTCGTAAAGCCCGCGCCGTGGGGCGATGACGTTGCCATCTACCTGTTCCTGGGCGGCGTGGCAGCAGGCTCGGCGCTGCTTGGCCTCGGCGGCCAGTTGACCGGACGGCCGATACTTCGCCGGAATGCCCGGCTGGGTGCCTTGGCCGCCGTGAGTGCCGGCGCCGTCGCGTTGGTGAAGGACCTGGGCAGGCCGGAGCGTTTCCTGCATATGCTGCGGACCTTCAAAGTGACCTCGCCGATGAGCGTGGGCTCCTGGATCCTCAGCGCCTTCAGCGCAGGTGCGGGCGTTGCCGCAGTGGCCGAAATCGACCGGATGAGCGGAAACCGGCTGCCGCTGGGACCCTTGCGCAGGGTGCTGCAGGCCGTGGAAGGACCGGCGGGCGTCGAGGCTGCGGTGTTCGCCGGACCATTGGCGGCATACACAGCTGTGCTGCTTGGCGACACCGCCACCCCCACCTGGAACGCTGCGCACGAGGAACTGCCGTTCGTCTTCGTCAGTTCGGCGTGCCTCGCTTCTGCCGGGCTCGCCATGGTCACCACGCCGGCCCGCGAGACCGGTCCCGCCCGCAAACTCGCGGTGCTTGGCGTCGTGGGCGACGTGCTTGCCATGAAGATCATGGAGCGCCGGATGGATCCGGTGGCAGCCGAGCCCCTTCATCAGGGCAAGGCAGGCACCATGCTGAAGTGGAGCGAGCGGTTGGCAGTCGCCGGCGGCCTGGGAACCGTGCTGGGTGGCCGCAACCGCGTCGCAGCTGCCGCTTCGGGGGTGGCGTTGCTGGCCGCTTCTGCACTGACCCGGTTTGGCATCTTCGAAGCGGGGCTGGCCTCTGCCAAGGACCCGCGGTACACCATCGAACCGCAGAAGGCCCGGCTCGCAGCCCGCCGCGCAGCCGGCGTAACCGGCGACGCGATCACGACCGCCAGCTGACCTGGCCGCCAGGCATCAGCGGATCCTGATGCCCCGGCCGGCAGTGGTGTGGCCGATGACGGGGTGCCCTGGCAGCTCGCCGACCACCAGCAGCCCGCCGGAAGTCTGGGCATCGGCAAGCAGCAGCAGGTCGTCTTCGGTGATGCCCGGTGCGGTCTGCAGGTGCGGCCGCACCCAGTCGAGGTTGCGCCGGGTCCCGCCGGAGACAAAGCCGTCGCGCAGTGCCTCGCGGGCTCCATCAATCAGCGGTACCGCCTTCAGGTCGATCACTGCGCCCACTTCCGATGCCCGGACCATCTTGTGAAGATGGCCAAGCAGGCCAAAACCCGTGACGTCCGTTGCTGCCCGGACGCCGGCGGCCACCGCTGCCTCGGACGCGTCGCGATTGAGGCCCACCATGGTCGCTATGGCCTCGGCGAACACTTCACCGGTCGCTTTGTGCCGGTTGTTGAGAAGCCCGACGCCGATCGGCTTGGTCAGCGTGATGGGCAGGCCCGGCCGGGCGGCGTCGTTGCGCAGCAGCCGGTCCGGGTGCGCGACGCCGGTGACGGCCATGCCGTACTTGGGTTCCGGATCGTCGATGGAGTGTCCGCCAAGCACCGGGCAACCGGCCTCCGACGCCACACTAAGCCCGCCGCGGAGGACCTCCGTCATCAGCTCCATTGGCAGGACGCCGCGGGGCCAGCCCACCAGGTTGATGGCCGTGACCGGCCTGCCGCCCATTGCATAGATATCCGAGAGCGCATTCGCGGCGGCGATCCGGCCCCAGTCAAAGGCATCGTTGACAACGGGAGTGAAGAAATCCGCCGTGGTAAGAACCGCGAGGTCGTCGCGCACCAGGACGGCCGCCGCGTCGTCACCACTGTCCAGGCCAACCAGCACCTCTGCGCCCGGCTGGCCGATGAGGCCACGGATGGCATCTTCGAGCTCACCCGGCGGGATCTTGCAGGCACAGCCTCCTCCGTGGGCGTAGTCGGTGAGCCGAAGGGCGCCCACGGCGCCCTCATCAAGTTGCTGGACTGACGTCTGGGCCTCATTCACCCGCCTAGCGTACCCCCGTGAATCGACCTGCTATATTGAGGCGCGGTGGCGTCCGGGTCCTGGTGGGCCCCCCGGTCTTCAAAACCGGTGCGGCTGAGCATCTCGGCCTGGCGGGTTCGATTCCCGTCCGCCACCGCCAACTTTCGGCAGTGAATGCCGCGATATGAGGAGGGCTGTGGACCACGTCGATCCCCGCCGCCTGATTCCCCGCACGGACGACCTGCTGGCACTGCCGCCCGTCCGCGAAGCCCGGTCACGGCTGAGTGAGCGTGTGATCCGCGAACTCGTCCGGGACATCCAGGACCAGGCCCGGCGCGGTGACCTTCCTCCCGGCCAGGTGGAGCCAGTCCTGCTGGCCGCCGTCGCTGACCGCAAGGCAACAACCCTCCGCCCGGTGCTGAACGCCACCGGGGTCATCGTCCACACCAACCTGGGGCGGGCACCCCTTTCCGCGGCCGCGGTCGAAGCTGTTATCGCAGCCAGCGGCTACGTTGACGTGGAACTCGACCTGGCTGACGGAAACCGCTCGCGCCGTGGCGCCGGGGCCCGGGCGGTACTGCTCGCCGCCTGTCCCGCCGCTGAGGACGCACTGGTGGTCAACAACGGAGCAGCGGCGCTGGTACTGGCCACTACAGCCCTGGCCGCCGGCCGGGACGTGGTGGTGAGCCGCGGCGAACTCGTTGAGATCGGTGCAGGCTTCAGGCTCACCGACCTGATGGAATCGACAGGGGCAAGGCTTCGCGAGGTGGGCACCACCAACCGGACCCACCTGCACGACTACGCAGCGGCCCTCGGCCCCGATACGGGCTGCGTGCTGAAGGTCCATCCGAGCAACTTCCGGGTAGACGGTTTCACTTCCGCTGTTCCGCTGCATGAACTGGCCCCGCTGACGCAGGCACACGGAGTACCGCTCGTGGCCGACCTTGGCAGTGGACTGCTGGCACCCGACCCGCACCTCCCTGATGAACCTGATGTTGCCTCCGCTTTGGCGGCCGGGGCCGACGTCGTCATCGCCAGCGGCGACAAACTTCTCGGCGGACCCCAGGCGGGCCTGCTGCTGGGCCGCAAGGAGGTCATCACCCGGTTGGCCCGCCACCCGCTTGCCCGGGCCGTCCGGGCCGACAAACTTGCCCTCGCTGCCTTGGAGGCGACCGTGGCCGGCGGAATGCCGCCCGTCGTACAGGCGCTGCACGCCGACGTCGGGCAATTGCGGCGCCGCACGGAACGGCTGGCCCAGGAACTCGGGGCAGCGGTGGTGCCGCATGACGGCAGGGTAGGCGGCGGGGGCGCCCCCGGTTTTGCCTTGCCCGGGTGGGCGCTCCGGCTCCCCGAAGGACTGGCGCGGCTCCTGCGTACCGGCGATCCCGCCGTGCTTCCGCGCGTCCACGACGGTTCCTGCCTGATCGATCTGCGGTGCGTGCCCGCCGCGGACGACGACCGGATTCTCGAGGCCATTCGGCAGGCGCAGGCAGCCCTCGAGGCTGCGGATGCAGGCAGGGCGGGCTGAACCGTGCACGTCGTTGCCACGGCCGGTCACGTCGATTCCGGCAAGAGCACCCTTGTCCGCGCCCTTACCGGCATGGAGCCGGACCGCTGGGAAGAAGAACGGCGCCGCGGGCTGACCATCGACCTGGGTTACGCCTGGACCACGTTGCCGTCCGGGCAGGACGTTGCGTTCGTCGACGTCCCCGGCCACGAGCGTTTCCTGGGCAACATGCTTGCCGGCATCGGACCCGCGCCGGTGGTGTGTTTCGTCGTCGCCGCCGACGAAGGCTGGCAGGCCCAGTCGAGTGACCACCGGGACGCCGTGGCGGCGCTGGGCATCGAGCACGGCGTGGTGGTCCTCAGCCGCGCGGACCGGGCGTCCAGCCAGCGGGTGGCGGACGTCCTGGCACGCACCCGGGTGGAGCTGGCCGGGACTGGTCTGAGGGATGCCCCGGCCGTTGCCGTGTCCGCCATCGACGGCACCGGCCTGGCTGAGCTGCGTTCAGCGCTCGACGGCGTCCTGGCCAGTGTGCCCCAACCCGCCACAGATGGGCGGGTCCGGCTGTGGGTGGACCGGTCGTTCACGATCACCGGTTCCGGCACCGTGGTGACCGGAACGCTGGCCGCAGGAACGATCGTCCAGGGGGACCGGCTGGGCCTCTTTGGTCACCTTGGTTCCCGGTCCGTCGTCGTCCGTGGCCTGCAAAGCCGCGACACCTCGTACACCTCGGTGGCGCCAGTCAGCCGTGTGGCCCTCAACCTGCGCGACGTTTCCGCCACGGACATCCGGCGCGGTGATGCGCTGCTCACCCCCGATGCCTGGCCCACCACCGGCGTCGTGGGCATCCAACGGACCACCGGTGTGGCGTATACGGATGTGCCGGAGCAGCTCATGGTCCATGTTGGCACCGCGTCCGTGCCGGCCAGGCTGCGTCCTTTCGGCGCCGACCACGCCAGGCTCGTCCTTGACAGGCACCTGCCTCTCGTCCTGGGCGACCGGCTGGTGCTTCGCGACCCCGGAAGCCGCTCTGTGCTGGGCGGGGCACGCATCCTCGACGCCGATCCACCGGCCTTGCGGCGGCGCGGAGACGGCGCCCACTGGGCCCAGCGGCTTGCAGGCATGGACCCGGCGGGTGACGTGCTGGGGGAGGTGGCAGCCCGCAAAGCCGTGCAGGTGGAGCATCTGCGCCGGCTCGGGCTGTTGTCCGGGCAGGACCCGGAAGGGCCGTCCGGCGTGCAGGTCATCGACGACTGGTGGGTGCACGCTCCTGTCCTTGAGGCCTGGCAGCACCAGCTTCGCAACGCAGTCCAGGCGCTGCAGGAATCCGATCCCTTGGCGCCGGGCCTTTCCATGGGGGCAGCCCGCAACCTGCTTCGCCTGCCCGACGAGAAGCTGCTTTCCCATGTCATCCGTGGGGCCGCCCTGGAACAGGACGCAGGCCACATCCGGCTGCCCGGCAGCCGGGGCCACCTTGGCCCCATCGAACCGGCAATTGCCGAGCTGGAGCGCAGGCTCACCACGCATACGTTCCAGGCCCCGGAATCCGAGGAGCTGGCCGCGCTGGGTTTGGGCACGCGGGAGCTGGCTGCTGCAGAACGCTCGGGCCGCCTGCTGAGGCTGCGTGACGGCGTGGTGCTGCTGCCAACGGCGCCGGCCCTTGCGATGCGAACCCTCGCCGGCCTGGAGCAGCCCTTTACCACCAGCCAGGCGCGCCAAGCCCTCGGAACGACGCGCCGGATAGCGGTTCCACTGCTGGAACACCTCGATTCGCGGGGGTGGACCCAGCGGTTGGACGCAGGCCACCGCAAGGTGGTGCGCTAAGGGTTTGCGTCCCGAAGTCGACGGGCTTTGACGAGGAAGACAACCGCAACAATCGTCCAGAATGCAGCACCCCAAAGCAGTGCCGGCATCAGGACCGCCATCCCGGTCGCCGTACCTGATGCCATGAAAGAGTTGATGAACGCCCCTGCCGAAAGCGGCGCGTGCATGAGCATCGCCAGCGGGAGGCTCCCTGTCCGGTCGTAGACCCACACCATCAGCACCCGGAATGGGGGCAGCCAGGCAAACAGGAACACCGCCACGATAACCGCGTTTGGTATAGCTCCTGAAGGGTCAGTGCTGTCCGCGAACATCGGGTAGTGCCAGGTTCCCCACAGCAGGGCCATGATGAGGCCAGTCAAAAGAATGCCGTAACGCCTACGGAGTCTGGGCAGGGCAAAGCCCGTCCAGCCAAGCTCTTCCAGGATGCCGACCGCGAGCCCGACCAGGAGGCCGCCCAGGATAATGGCCGCTGTCCCCTCCAGTGTGGTCGTGCCCGCGTAGTAACCCGGAAACATCATCGAGACCAAGGCCGCCGTCGTAGCCATGACGATCGGGCCAGTAAGAAGGGCGAAAAGGTACCACCGGGGGCCCACCCGCCATTGGCGCAGCCGGGTCCCGAGTTCCCGAAGCCCTGTTCGGCCGTATAGAAGGGCGGTAAGGGAAACGCCGGCTGCGGCGGGCCCTGCCGGGAGCGCCGCCGCGGCCCAGGTTACGGTTAGGTGCCCTGCACTGAGAATGGCAGCCATTCCGCCCCAGGAGATGAAAAATGCGAGGAGGTAGAAAACAGGCAAGGGATGGCGCCTCGTGAACGAGGAGAACCCCTTGCCGGCGGCGCCCGAAACGAGCGGCACTCCGGGCTGTGGTTGCGTTGTCATGGGGACCCTCCTGCCTGACCAAACGCGCGCCCGCCGGTGACCCGGGAGCTGCTACCCCCAACTCCCAGCGTGATAGCGCAGGCAATGGCGCAGTAGGGGCTTTGGTCATGGCACCCTGTACCTCTGGAGCGCCGGGACGCCCCGGAGACCTGTCTTGGTTCCAAAGACCCTGTTTGGGCACTTCTCCGCGCCCTAGTCTGTCGTCATCCATTACATCAAGGAGGCATCCATGCGCAGAGCAGCAATGACTGAAACCGAGCGGGTCCATCATCTCTCCGAGAACCTCATGGGCCAGCTGGCCAGAGGCAGGGAATGGGCCACGCCTGGTGTGCAGGCTGCGCTTCAGCGGGCGGTGGCCGGGCTGGATGCAGGCATCGAGACCGCTTCTCCCCGCCTCCAGGCGCTGTTGCGCCGGTTGGCCGATGAGCTTGCCGGGGGTGTGGAGACACTGACGCCACGGGTCCAGGGACAGCTTAAGCGCGTTGGCCCGAAACCGGCCGGACGAGCCAAGAGACGCGGGCCGGTGAGGTCCCGGCAGCCGGCCTTCCGGATGTGGTGGTGGATCGCAGGGCTCGTAGCGTTGGCGGCCGGGGCAGCAGTCTGGCGCTCAATGCAGGCGTCCAAAGAAGAGACGGTGCGTTCGGACAGTTCGCAGGACATGAGCGGTGCGGATGCGAATGTCGACGCAGATCTTGCCTCAGGACGGATGTAGGAGGGCGTTCAGCGGCGGCAAGAAAGCATCGTTCTACAA
>Ga0247818_10002132_pt1 | contig 12831 bp, 8 predicted proteins | sample 13C_Glucose_Day1_FD_192424 | JGI IMG/M metagenome (GOLD analysis project Ga0247818, IMG submission 192424) | Soil microbial communities from agricultural site in Penn Yan, New York, United States - 13C_Glucose_Day1 | ecosystem: Environmental > Terrestrial > Soil > Agricultural land | place: USA...
AGCCTCCATCAGCAGGCATATCAAGGAGGTAGAGGAGCGCTTGGGTGTGCGCCTCTGCGAGCGAGGTCCGGCAGGTTTCAAGCTGAGCGCGGCAGGGAGGGTGGCGCTGGAGTTGACGACTAATGCACTCAACTCTCTTGAACGAATCAAGCCTGAAATTGATGCGGTACGTGCTGTGATATCCGGCACCGTCTCGATTGGTACTGTCGAGCATATGCTCGCCGATCCGAATTGCCGACTGACCGAAGCGCTGAAAGAACTGAGACGAAGGGCACCTAATGTTCAGGCAGAAGTCGCCGTGATGACCTTTGCCAATTTGAACCAGGCACTGCGCGAACGCCGGGTGCAGGTGGCCATTCGTGGGATGTACAGAAAAGAGCGAGCCTTTCATTACCAAAAGCTGTTCGTCGAAGAGCATCGCGTGTATGTGGCGAATCAAGCGCGGAGTGAGAAACAGCTTCGCCCTCAACTGGTTTATCGACCGCATCCCTTCGTCGAAGAAACGCTGGCTGCGCATGGTTTTGAGCGTGGGCCCGAAGCGGCAGGACTGGAAGCGATCGCGATGCTCGTTGAAGGTGGAGGTTATGCCGGGCTGCTACCGGAACATTATGTCGAACTCATTGCCCCGCGCTTCGACTTGCGGGAGTTACCGGACAGCCCCGTGTTCCATAACACCATCTGCGCAATAACCGAGGCTTCTCGCCCTCTGTCACGAAGCGCAGAGCTTTTTCTAGAGATCCTTGAAGAATTGCATGCAAGCGACTCCTCCATCTCGAATCGATATGGAGCCAGATAGAAAACGAATGGTTCAGTCAGTCGAGTTGTCACCCTTCGCGAAGAAGGTAGTGAACAGGTCAGTCAAGATCTCACCATGAGTCAGATCCTGCGGCGATCTTGGGCCTGATATTTCAAGTGTTGCTCCGCGATTTTTTGCCCTTGCTATGCTCACAGCATCTGTTTCTACAGAGGCGAGCAGCATGGCCGCACAAGGCAAGCATGTCCCATTCACATTCAAGGCTATGGCTAGCTCGGCGGGTGGGTTCCTTATCGTTTGGGCTGCCATGAAGCTGCTCGACACCTGGTTCGACCTGACGTTGTTAGCCGAGACCAAGGGCTGGCTGCTACGTTTTCGGGATTGGCTTTTGCTGGAAACGCCAATGCCGAATTGGTCTGCGCTGATGCTTGTCGCGATTTTAATCAGCACGCTGTCTGTCGCGCTTTACTACGCCCGCTTCACTGACGGCGCTAACGGCGAGTTACATGAGATAGAACGAAAAGTTTACAAAATGAACAACCCTCAGTTTCCGCAATTGACGGATAACCAAACGCTACTGATGGAGGCGTTGGCCTATCATGCAAACTTCAGAAAAGTTGCAAATTTAGACTCGGTTTGCAAACTTGTTTCGCTCAGTACGTTAGAAGTTGAAACCGGTTTAAATCAACTTCAGGTTAAACGCCTTGTCAGGCGAAAAGTGACACGAGGGACGTTCGGCTCCACCGTCTTTGAACTTACCCTGGAGGGTAAGGATTATGCATTAGAGCGACTTGAGCTAACGTAATATCGACACATGGGTCGTGACCCAGGCTGCTTTTTTGAGTGGCATTGTTCACCCTATGGGCGACATGATTCGCCCGAACGTTCGGTGAGTCAGCCTATCTCTCGAGAAAAACCACAGGACGAGCTATCTACGACCACTGGTCGCATTCGCCGATCACAGGTAGCAAAAAATCAGAAACCCGCTATTACGTTAATAATTGCAATTTCATTCATTGCACATCGCCACAGGAACGCCCCAGGATGCGAAACGCACTCAAGCATTCGAGACTCCGTTTTGGCTTTTTACTTTCTGTTATCTCAATAGGGCTGATCGCTTGCAGCAGCAACGATAATATTAATACACCCAATAAAGAAATGACTCGACCACCTATCGATGATAGCGAGACTTCCTCTGTGCGTGTCACGACCAGCTGGATACGACACTCGCTTAGCCAAACTGACTGCCTGAAACACGCCCGAGCGGCACTTACAAAAGCGAGATACTTTGTTGATGCAGGAGAAAGATCAGTCTTTGGGTTTCGTGAAGGCATGACTTTTTCGATCCGCTGCGACTACGAAGGCGTTGCTTTTTTAGCAGTGGCTTATCGCCAAAGACCCAGTACTCAAATCCAGGATCGGATCTTGAATGAAATAACCAGGTTATTTTAAGGACTAAGGACAGAGGTAAAGGGGCTCGTCCACAGAAAGATCGAATGCAGGTCTGGACGGTACAAATGGCTCTATTTGACTTTGCCGCCTCAAGGATGAGGGCGAATGAGATACCGTGTTGAGCTGTCGATCTGTTCAACACCCAGGGAAATCAATGCTGAGCTCACTTGTATCGAATGGCCAGTCACTCACGCCGGCCCCATCAGAACGCTCGGTCCCATGGTGGAGCTTTACCAAAACAGTCCTGGCCGTGACGGCACTGTCTCTGGTGCGTGATGGGCTGGTGGGACTGGACGATCCGATCCTCGATCAACCTTTCACGTTGCGCCAGTTACTGCGGCATGAGGCCGGTCTCGCCGATTATGGCGAACTAGCGGAGTATCACACTGCCGTTGCGAACAATGAGCCAGCCTGGTCGGCAGATGAAATGATGCAGCGCCTTGAGGGTGCTCGACTTCGATACAGTCCCGGAACCGCTTGGCGCTACTCGAATGTCGGTTACTGGCTGATTGGAAAACTGATCGAACGGGTGACTGATCTTGCGCTTGAAGAGGCCGTGAGTCGACGTGCACTAACGCCCTTAGGCTTGTCGAGCGTTCGCTTCGCTAAAACGCGAGCAGATTTACAAGAAACCTCTCCTGGAAACCCACCGAATTATGACCCCGCCTGGGTCTATCACGGGTTGCTGATCGGTCCTCTTTCACAAGCGGCGCTATTGCTGGATCGACTGCTCGCCGGACACCTTCTCCCCACGGACTTGCTCCAGGCAATGCAGACCGCACGAACATTGGGCGGTCCGATTCCCGGACGTCCATGGGTTACACCGGGATATGGCCTTGGTGTAATGCAGGGCACAACTGAAGGCGGCTTGATCCTGTGCGGACACACAGGCTGCGGGCCTGGAAGTGTCATTGCTGTTTACCGCATCAGCGACGGCGACGCCTCGGCTTGTTGCGCAGCGTTTGGGACAAATGTCAGTGAAGGCGCCGTCGAGGCCCACGTCGTCGACCAATTGAAACAAGCCTTGCGGAACTACGTTTGAGGCGTCCGCGCCCTCTTCGACTCCGCTCCCTTGATTCTCTCGACGTCAGTTTTTTGGGCCGATTGCCGTCCTTCGTGAAAGGGTTGAAAAAGATATGGCCTCCAAGGAATCGAACCGTCGCCCAGCGGTCCAACGCGGGTCTGGACAACGGCGCCACGCGCCCGAATGATCACCTGCCGACCGTCATTGCCCTTGGAGAGCCTTTTGTCAGCTGTCTTTTCGCGCCAATTTTTCCGGTGGGCGTTACTGCTCTTTTGCGGTGGCGCCACGTCGCCTGCTCTCGCCTGCCCGACCGGGCAGTATCAAGTCTGCGTGGTCGCCTGCTTTTGTGCGCCAGGTTCCGAAGAGGACTTTGGGACGATCTTCAAAGACATGAACCTATTGGCGGCCTCGGGATTAGAGAACTGGATCGTGATGTCGCGCAACAACGCGGCAACGGGCGATGTTCTACCCATCCCGCTGAACATCCGGGCCCAACTCGAACCCTACTACGACATTCAAGTGCTCGACACGGCTCGCTACAAGGTCGGGGATGAAACGGAGCTGAACGCTGCCAATACCCTGCTGCAGAATCCCGATATCAATGCCGTCACCCTGGTAGACATCATCGTCTTTCGCGACGCTGAAGATGCACTCAACAATGTCGCGCTCTGGGCACATGAGTTGAAGCACGTGCAGCAATACCAGCAATGGGGCGTTCGCGAGTTTGCCACTCGCTACACCCGTGATTACTCAGCCGTCGAGGCGCCCGCCTACGAGATTCAAACCCAGGTGGGCAAAGCCTCGAGAGCCGCCGTCGAGCCGCAGACACCTCGAACACCATGAGTTCTGTCAGTGATCGTCAGAACCACCGAAGCGCAAATCAAAGGCTATGTAATCCGACTGGAAAATATCCTGATCGGGTTTGAAATGCGCTTTGTGCTGTTGCCTGCTCCCGTTGCACGGGCCGTCATCCTGGATGGCATCGAAGGCACTTACACCGGTCAGCTCGGCGTTAAGATCGCCTTTAAGTCGCTCTGCACTCATATTGTTATTTTCCTTACGACTGAAGGTCATTCGGCCGGGCAGCGCACGGCCGATCGAAGATCGAAATGGGGGATCGCCACGCAGTTCGTAGGGAGGAGTTTATCGACGCGCAGCATGTCAACCTTTCAATCGGCGACAACACGTTAGCATTTCATGACAATTTGTTTCCGCTGATCCGGTCCGCACCGATCAGAGCATTTTCTCCAGACCGATTTTGTCGCTGAGCCAGGCTTTGAAACTGCGCCATGTTCCGCCGGGTTCCTCGTACAAGGTATGCAGTTGATCGTCGTCCTCCGTGACCCAGACGATTTCGCCTTTTTCCAGTCGGGCCTGATAACTCATCGCAGGCGCCATGCCCTCAAGCGCCAGCTCGCGCACGTAGCCGGCCAACTCGGAGCTGTCGACCAGCACCCCGACTTCGGTGTTCCAAAACACAGATCGCGGGTCGAAATTGAATGAACCGATGAACACTTTTTGCTGGTCCAGAATCATGGCCTTGGTGTGCAAGCTGGAGTCCGAGCCACCACTGAAGCCAAACGATGAAGCGCGACCGGGGTCGTCCGGCTGGCGCCGCAGCTCATAGAGCTTCACGCCGTGTTCGAGCAGGGTCTTGCGGTAAGGCGCATAGCCGCCATGCACCGCTGGCACGTCGGTAGCTTCCAGTGAGTTGGTCAACAGGCGTACCTCCACACCGGCATCGGCACGACCCAGCAAATAGTGCATGCCCGGCTGCTGCGGGACGAAATACGCCGAGATCATGATCAGTTCTTTATCGACGCTATCGAGCTCAGGCCGCAGTTGCGTGGCCATCAATAGCGAGCGGGCCGGCTCGTCGTCGGCCAGTACCTTGCTCGGGGCGTCCCACATTGCCTTGCCGTGGGCCCAGATCAGTTGCTTGCGCCAGGTGGCGAGTTGCGGCTTGGACCGGTAGGTCATGAGGTGGTCGTACAAAGCTTTGTTCTCGGTACGCGAAGTCAGGAGCGATTGATCCAGACGCTGACGGCTCTTGGCCAGGTCTTCGGCGGTTGGTTTGTTGATCAGGAAGTCGCTGATCGGCTGGCTCAGGGTGCTGTTCCAGTACTGATCGAAGCTCACGCCCAACTGCCCGGCAACCGGGCCGATGCACAGCAGGTCCATGTCGGTGAAGTTGAGGTCGGGCTTGGCGTCAAAATACTCATCGCCCAGGTTACGACCGCCGACGATAGCGACGCTGTTGTCGGCCAGCCACAGTTTGTTGTGCATGCGCCGGTGCTGTTGGGAAAGATCGAGCAGACGGCCCATGGCTCGGGTCACCATGGTGCTGCGTCCCAGATGCAACGGGTTGAACACACGGATATGGATGTTCGGGTGCACGGCCAATGTAGCGATGACTTCTTCCTGGCCGTCACTGGCGGTGTCATCGAGCAGGATGCGTACGCGTACACCGCGATCGGCGGCCAGCAGCATTTCACGCACCAGTGCCCGGGTGCTGAGACCGTTGTGCACGATGTAGTACTGCAGATCGACGCTTTTTTGCGCATTGCGGATCAACTCGGCGCGCGCCCGGAACGCTTCACTGCTGTTGGGCAGCAAGCGAAATCCGGAGCGCCCTTCCTGCGGTGCGGCTTGCGCCTGGATCGAGCGCCCGAAAGCCGATTCGCTGGCAGGCATCACCGAGCTGTAGTCATGGGGCAAACGCGTGGGGGTGGCACAGCCAGCGAGCACCAGTGCGACCAACACGGCGGGAATGAACCGGAAGATGGGCAAAGGCTCGTCCTCGCTGGATGTGTTCTGACCTCAGGAACCCGCCTATGGTTACGACCCCACGGCAATCTGCACGCCTGATTTCAGTAAAGCCCGGTTCAGCCAGCGTGTCGAAGTTTCCGACCATTCCCCCCAGAATGGATCAAGACAGGTTTTCGAGTAACTCCAGTGCCTGATCGAAATCGAAGCTCTCCGCTTGCTGAACAACCCGGTGCAACTGCTCGACGACCCGAGGGCCTGACGCCAGCCCCTGCAGTTCGTGCAGAGCGGTCAGCGCCAGGGTGTCGCTCTCGGCCAACAGATGCCGGACGTGGGCCAATTGCGCCTGCCATTCGCTGTTGAAGGGTGCGGTGACGGCGTCTATGGGCGCTGTCGGTTCGGTCAGCACCGATAATCCTTCCAGCACGATGGCCAGGCAGCGTTCGACCTCCACCAGCGAATCTGTCAGGTCCTGCCCTGCGCCACCGTTCAGGCACGCCTGTTCCAGGACGCCGGCGTCGTTCGCCAGTTCAATCGCACCGATGTTACCGGCCGTCCCGCGCAAGGTGTGGGCCAATCGGATTGCCACCTTCGGATCGCTGTCAGCTCGGGCCGCCAGGAACTCGGCGCTAAAAGACTGCTGGCTGGCGCAAAACTTGCGCAGCAGGCGCAAATAGAGCTCGACCTTGCCCATACACGTGCTCAGGCCTGCACTCAAATCAATACCGGGAAGGCTGGCCGGCAGCACGTCTGTAGACTCCGTCGTCAGCGGCGAAATGACGGCAACAGGAGCGCCGCGACCCGCTCCCGGATGTATCCACCGGGCCAACGTGGCGAACATGTCTTCGACGTTCAAGGGTTTGGAGATGTGATCGTTCATGCCGCAGGCAAGCGCCCGTTCGCGGTCCCCCGCCATGGCGTCGGCGGTCATGGCGATCACCGGCAGATTCGCCCAACGAGGCTGCTCGCGTATTTTGCGGGTCGCGGTGTACCCGTCCATCACCGGCATCTGGCAGTCCATCAACACACCATCGAAGTCCGAGTCCCGCTCCAACTGGTCGAGCGCTTCCTTGCCATGATTGGCCAGCAACAACTCGATACCGGCGCTCTCCAGCAGTTCACACGCCAGTTCGCGGTTCAGCTCATTGTCTTCCACCAGCAACAGTCGCGCGCCACGCAGGCTGGCCATGGCGCTGGTGCTCTGGTCGGTGCGCTTGTTGGCCCGGGTGTCGACGTGGGGGATTTTTCCCAGCACGGTGCCCAGCGCCTCCAGCAACGTCGACGGCGTCACCGGTTTCGTCAGTACCACCGGCAATTGAATGCCGTGCCGGCTGGCTTCTTCGCGAGCCTCTTCGCGACCAAAAGCAGTGACCATGATCACTGACGGCGTTTTCACCAGTTTGGCGGCCTGCATCTGCCGCACCGTCTCCACGCCATCCATGCCGGGCATGCGCCAATCCATCAGCACCAGGTCATAGGGCAGCCCCTTGGTTTCGGCTTCCACCAACATGGCCAGTGCGGCTCGACCACTTTGCGCGACGTCCACTTCGACACCAAAACCGCGCGCCATGGTGGACAGAATCTCGCGCGCCGTGGCGTTGTCGTCGACAACCAGCACACGGCTACCCACCAATTCGTCGGCGGTCAACATGCGGCGTAGATGGGCGTCGCGCTGCACGCCCACGCTTACCTCGAAATGAAAAGTGGACCCTATGCCCGGCTCGCTCTCCACCCAGATGGTCCCGCCCATCAGCTCCACCAGATGCTTGGAGATGGCCAGGCCCAACCCGGTGCCGCCGTATTTACGCGTGGTGGAACTGTCGGCCTGGCTGAACGGTTGAAACATGCGCGAGCATTGCTCGGCGCTCATGCCGATCCCGCTGTCGCGCATCCAGAAATGCAGTTGCGCCTGCTCACCTTCGGCGCTTCGCAGTTCTGCACCGAGCACAATCTCGCCCTGCTCGGTGAACTTCGTCGCATTGTTGCCCAGGTTGATCAGCACCTGGCCCAGGCGCAACGGATCGCCGACTAACGCAGTCGGCAGTTCAGGTGCCGTGTTGAACAGCAATTCCAGACCTTTGTCCTCGGCTTTCAGGCCAATCATGCTGGCGAACCCGTCGAGCACGTCCTCGAGATGGAAGGGAATGTGTTCGAGGTTCATCTTGCCGGCCTCGATTCTGGAGAAGTCGAGGATATCGTTGATGATGCCCAGCAGGCTTTCGGCCGAGCGATGGACCTTCTCGATGTAGTTACGCTGCCGGTGGTCGAGTTCGGTTCGCAACGCCAGGTGGCTCATGCCGATGATGGCATTCATCGGAGTGCGGATTTCGTGGCTCATGGTGGCCAGGAAGTCGCTTTTGGCCCGGGTCGCCTCCTCCGCGGCCTCGCGTGCGCGCTGCACCTCGGCCTCGGCGGTCTTGCGATCGGTGATGTCAAAGTACCAATTGGCATCCATGCCCCGCTCTCCCAGTGTCATCGAGACAGCCGACACCAGTACGTCAAAGCGTTCACCACCGGCGCGCTGCATCGTGGTCTCGAAATTCAGCACCTGACCTTGCGAGGCCGCAGCGAGAAAGCGCTGGCGTGCCTGCGGGTCGACCCAGAACTGCGCCGGATCCGTCCCCTCGAGTTCCGCCAGACGGGTTCCGAACAAACTGTTGAACTGCGGATTGCAGTAGCTCGGACGCCCATCGAAGTCTCTGATCACCATGGCCACCGGGCTGCTGTCGAGCACGGCGCGCAACTGGGACTCACTGGCTTTGAGCGCCGCTTGCAACTGACGGCGCTCACTGACATCACGCACCGAAGCGCACACGCAGGTTTCACCCCCGTCCAGACTCGGCAGGTGCGACAGGCTGATCTCGGCCGAAAAGTGGCTACCGTCCTTGCGCACGCCTTGCAGGTCATCCAGATAGCTTCCCATCTGTCGAGTGTCGCCGTGGGCCACGAACTCCTTGCGCAGACCCACGTGGTGCTCTCGACTGGCGACGGGCACCAGACGTTCGATTTTCTCGCCAATCAACTCACCGGCCGCGTAACCGAACAGTTGATCCAGTTGGCGATTGGTTCGCAGGATCTTTCCGTCGGCATCCACCACCAGCATGCCGTCCGGGGCCGCTTCGATGATCCCGCGATACCAGGCCTCGGTCGCACGCAAGGCCGACTGCTGGGTTTCGAGCGCCTTGGCCTGTTCTTCCAGTTGCAGCGCCTGTTCCGCCATTTCATTGGCCTGGCGACGGGTTTCTGCCAACAGCGTCTTGACCGCCTGGTTACGCTCCAGAATCGCCATCGCGGCAGCCAGGCGTGGCGTGGCCTCATGCAACAGCTGTAATTCGCGCTCGCCCAACGGCTCCAGACCGGCCAGTTCGAGTACGCCCAGCAGCCGCTCGCCGCGCACGATGGGTTGCAGCAGCAAACAACTCGCTGTCATCTCGCCAAGCGGCGAGTGCAAACGCCATTGATGCTCCGGCAGCGCCTGAAACTGACGTGGCTGACGATCCACCGCGCACTGCCCCAACAGACCATCGCCGAACAAGACTTGTGCCTCAGGCGGTCGCTCGGCATCGGTCGCATAACGGCCCATCAGCGAAAGCGTGCCGGCGTCCTCGTTCGCGCTGTAAAGCACCCCTTGGCAGATTCCCTGCAGGCCGGCCATGCACTGCAGAAACACCTGCGCCAACTCGGCGGGCGTTTCAGCCTGTTGCAGATCAACCTGCAACTGGGCGGTATGCGACTTGATCCAGCGCTGGTGCTCCAGCTGTTGGGACTCGCTCTGCAGTTTGGCGATGGCCCGTGCCAGGTCGCCCGTTTCGTTATTCATGTCGGTGTGAGGGATCGGCTGATCCAGCTGCCCGGCGGCCAATTGGTCCACGGCCACCCGCACCCGGTTGAGCGGATTGCGTATCGATTGGCTGACCAGCCAGGCCAGCAGCAGCGCCAGCGACAGGCCTCCGAACAACAATATGTAGGTCAGCAGGGTGCTGCGTTCGGCATAGTCGGCAATGTCCTTGGCCGTGTCGCGAATCGAGGCTTCCTTGATCTGGGCGATCGCGTACAAAAGGGTGTCGGCCTGCTGAGCCAGTTGCTGGAACTCACTGCTATTGAGCAGCACCAACGCCTGACTCTGCTGGCCCTGATCGATCAATTGAAAGGCGTGATCGCCATGGCGCTGCAACTGTTGCAGCAACAGGTCGAACTCGGCGAGACGTGCCAGATTCTCCGCACGCCGCAGGGTCACTTTGGCCTGGGCCAGCGCGAGCTGCAGCCGATTCTGGATGTCACGCAACTGCTGCAGGGATTCGACGCGGATCGATGCGCTGTCGGTGCCTACCGCACGCTGCAGTGCTTGCATCATATGGGGCAGTTGAACCCGCGCTTCATGCAAGTACTCCATGCCCACCAGTTCCTGCAGGTAGAGTTTCTGCATGTCCTGCTCCAGCGAATGCTGGGTCCGCAGGCTTTGTACACCGAGCACCAGCACCAACAGCAGTAGCGCGGAAAACCCCAGAATCAGTTTGTGCAGAAGCGCAAGGCGCTCAAGCAGGGTGCGCAATCCGGCCATGGCCTGTCCTCGTGATCCTGATAAAAATACGGGTGAAGGGAGTGGAAAGTACCGGGTTCAAGGCGTCTGGCCGCTACGTTCCAGGGCGGCCTGTTTGGCTGCCATGTCCTGATTGGTGTCGGCGAAACGCTCGGCAATGGCCTGGAACTGTTCAACGCAGGCCAGGAAAGCGTCGCAGATGTCCGGATCAAAGTGGCTGCCTCGCCCCTGCCGAATAATCTCGACGGCCTGCTCGTGGGGCATTCCGGATTTATAGACCCGACGGCTGATCAGCGCGTCATAGACATCGGCCACCGCCATCAACCGGGCGCTGATGGGAATGTCGTCAGCCGCCAGCCCCTGCGGGTACCCGCTGCCGTCCCATTTCTCCTGGTGACTGTAGGCAATCTCCTTGGCCAGAACGAGGAAGTCGACGCGAATGCCGAGCGCATCCTCGGCATGCTGGATGGCGTCACGCCCCAACGTTGTATGAGTCTTCATGATCTCGAACTCTTCCTCGGTGAAGCGTCCTGGCTTGAGGAGGATATGGTCGGGAATGCCGATCTTGCCGATGTCGTGCAGCGGCGCCGACTTGAAGAGCAGCTCGATGGTCTCCTCGCTGAGGAAGGGACTGAAACGCGGATGATCGCGCAGATGCTCGGCCAGCACCTTGATGTAATGCTGAGTCCGGCGGATATGGTTGCCGGTTTCGTTATCGCGCGTCTCGGCCAGTGAAGCCATGGCCTGGATCGCCACGTCCTGGATCGCAGTCACTTCACGGGTCCGGCGCTCGACTTCTTTTTCCAGATAGTCGTTGTGATCGCGTAGGAAGTCCTTCGCCGCCTTGAGTTTGAGTTGGGTATCCACCCGCGCCAGAACCAGCGCCGGTCTGATGGGTTTGGTGATGTAGTCGACGGCCCCGAGCTCCAGGCCATGGATCTCATCTTCGGTTCCGGCCATGGCCGTCAGAAAGATGATCGGAATATCACAGGTGCGCGGGTCGCGCTTGAGCCGCTCTGCCACTTCATGGCCGGACATTCCGGGCATCATGATGTCGAGCAGGATCAGGTCCGGTAGCGTATCGCCTTGCAATACCCGCAAAGCCTTTTCGCCACTATTGGCGGCCTTGACCCGGTATTTATCCTTGAGCAGATCGGTCATCAGCATCAGGTTATCGGGCGTGTCATCGACCACCAGGAGGGTAGGCGCACTGTAACGACTCTGTTCGACACTCATGGCCGGCGGCTCCCTGTCAGATATCGGCATCCCAAGGCGACATTTTCACCCCGGCGAAACAGAGTTTAGCTGCCATACTTGCGTATCGCCTACCCGCGTAGCACATGATTCAGGCAATCAATCGCTTGACGATCAGTATTTGATGTCCCGCGCTGTGCGACGTGTGTCCTGCTTGGTGCTGCGCTTTTCCTGACGACAATCGGCGTTGGTCTTGTCACTGCTCTTTCTGCAATCATCCTTGGTTTGTCGTGCCGTAGAGCGCCCGTCCTGACGGGTATCCCGTGCTTCACGCCGTTGCTCACCCTGCTCGGTCGCGTACGCCGGCAGTGACACCGACTGCACACCCGCGGCGACCAGGAACAGCGCCGCCAGAGTTTTCAAACATTGCTTGCGAATCATGATTCTTTCTCCAATTCGAAATCGCCCGGTTGCGTCTCAGGCCCACCGAGGATGTTCAGGGAAATGTGTCTGACGTTACCCACAAAATTGCTTCGTGGCACATGAGATCTGACGATAGGACCCCAAAGGCAGTCCCGCAAGGAGCGTATTCTGCAAAGATCGCAAAATGGCCATCGACAGCGACTAAGCTTTTGCAATGAAACATCGCCGCCGAGGAGATCTCCATGAGCGTCTCGCTGCCCGAACTCGATGCCACTCTGCCCGGCCTGGCCTGCAAGATCCGCGTGCTGGACGCCCTGGCCTGGCCGGTTGGGGTCGAGGAAGACTTCCTGGAACATTGGCGCGGCGGTAAGGCACGATTACCCCGCGTCGAGCTGCGCCCGCGCGATCACAGTGCCGGGATCGTCGCCCTGGAAGATTTCGCTGGCCGTTGCGATGTGCAGCACCCCGCCGGGCATCACCTGGCCATGACGGCGCGCAGCTATGCCACGGCCGGACGGATGCTGGGCGCCATTGGCACCCCCGCGTTCACACAATATTCGTCAGCGTTGTATCGGCGCCCGGATTTTGAGTATCCGCGCCTGAAACTGACCATGGTGGACGCGGCCCGATTTTTCCTCGATACCACCGATGCGTTGCTCGGCGGCACCCGAATTCCGC
>Ga0247818_10002134_pt1 | contig 12828 bp, 16 predicted proteins | sample 13C_Glucose_Day1_FD_192424 | JGI IMG/M metagenome (GOLD analysis project Ga0247818, IMG submission 192424) | Soil microbial communities from agricultural site in Penn Yan, New York, United States - 13C_Glucose_Day1 | ecosystem: Environmental > Terrestrial > Soil > Agricultural land | place...
ATGCTGGTGTTCTCGTTTGCCGTGTTGCTGGCGCTCTACTCCAGCCGCAAAACCAAAGCGGGCTGGAGCTGATCGATGATTCATATGCGCCTGAAACTGAAGTATTCGGGGTTCGCCCTGGATGTGGACCTGCAATTGCCCGGTCGTGGCGTCACCGCGCTTTACGGTCACTCCGGCTCCGGCAAGACCACTTGCCTGCGTTGCATTGCCGGCCTGGAACGGGCTGAACAGGGATTTATCCAGGTCAACGATGAAGTCTGGCAGGACAGCGACCAGCAGGTTTTCGTCCCGCCACACAAACGCGCACTGGGTTATGTCTTTCAGGAAGCCAGCCTGTTCCCCCATCTGTCGGTGCTGGCCAACCTGGAATTCGGCTTGAAGCGCATCCCGAAACAGCAACGCCGGGTCGATATGACCCACGCCACCGAACTGCTCGGGATCGGCCATTTGCTGGATCGCCATCCGCAGCACCTGTCGGGCGGTGAACGGCAACGGGTGGGCATCGCCCGCGCCCTGCTCACCAGTCCGAAACTACTGCTGATGGACGAACCGCTGGCGGCGCTGGACAGCCAGCGCAAGGGCGAAATCCTGCCCTACCTGCAACGGCTGCACGATGAACTGGATATCCCGGTGCTGTACGTCAGCCACTCCCAGGACGAAGTCGCGCGGTTGGCCGACCATATCGTCCTGCTCAGCAACGGCCAGGCGCTGGCCAGCGGGCCGATCGGTGAAACCCTGGCCCGGCTCGATCTGCCCCTGGCATTGGGCGATGACGCGGGCGTGGTGATCGAGGGGCATGTCAGTGCCTATGACCGCGACTATCAACTGCTGACCCTGCAACTGCCCGGCACCGCCCTGAACATTCGCGTGGCGCACACGCCGATGGACGCTGGCCAGGCGCTGCGCTGCAAGGTCCAGGCACGGGATGTCAGCCTGAGCCTGCACAACGCCCCGCAAAGCAGCATCCTCAACCGCCTGCCAGTCACCGTGATCAGCGAGATGGGCGCCGACAATGCCGCTCACGTGCTGATCCGCCTGGACGCCGCCGGCACGCCGCTGCTGGCGCGAATCACCCGCTACTCCAGGGACCAGTTGAGCGTGCATCCCGGCCAGCAACTCTGGGCCCAGATCAAGGCGGTCGCCGTGCTGGCATAGCCTGACTAAAAACTGGCTGGCACCACTGCAACGGCCTGCGGTCAATCGCAATAACGGCCCCTGATTCGTTGCAAGGACTTGCGCCATGCCCGATACCGTATTGCCCGACGTGCTGCCGCCCGATTTGCATTACGTCGATGACACCCTACCGGGCATCACCCGCAGGAAACTGCGCGGCAAGTTCTGCTACTTCGATTCCGCGGGCCAGCGCATCACCGACCCGGACGAAATCAAGCGCATCAACGCCCTCGCCGTGCCCCCGGCCTACACCGATGTGTGGATCTGCGCCGACCCGCGCGGCCACCTGCAAGCCACCGGACGCGATGCCCGGGGTCGCAAGCAGTACCGTTATCACGCACGCTGGCGGGAAGTGCGCGATGCCGATAAATACTCGCGCCTGCGGGACTTCGGTCGCGCCTTGCCCAAGTTGCGCCGACAGTTGGAAACGCTGTTGGCGGCGCCGGGCTTCAGCCGGGACAAGGTCATGGCCACAGTCATTACCTTGCTCGATGCGACCCTGATCCGGGTCGGCAATACGCAGTACGCGCGGGATAACCGCTCCTACGGCCTGACCACCCTGCGCAGGCGTCACGTCGAGGTCAATGGCAGTGCGATCCTGTTCCAGTTCCGCGGCAAAAGCGGCGTCGAACACCAGATCACCGTGAAAGACCGGCGCCTGGCGCGGATCATCAAGCGCTGCCAGGAAATCCCCGGGCAAAACCTGTTCCAGTATCTCGATGAGAACGGCGAGCGGCACAGCATCAACTCCTCCGACGTCAACACCTACCTGCAAACCCTGACCGGCGCCGATTTCACCGCCAAGGACTACCGCACCTGGGCGGGCAGTGTCCTGGCGCTGTCGGTCTTGCGTCAATTGCAATGGCAGCCGGAGTCGGACGCCAAGCGCCATGTGGTGGAAATGGTGAAGAACGTCGCCCGGCAACTGGGCAACACCCCGGCGGTCTGCCGCAAGTGCTACATCCACCCGGCGGTGCTCGACGGGTTTCTGCTGGGGGCCCTGGCCGAGTTGCCGCGCCCGAGAACGCGCAAGGGACTCAGGGCCGAGGAAGTCGCACTGGCGATTTTTCTGGAGAAAATGGCGTCGATCCAACCGACGAACTGACCGTTGTTTTTTTGCATGATCGCAAATGGCTTCTATGCTTGTTCTGGACACGTATCAGCTGCGGTGACGCCATGGAAGACATTTTCGTTGTGAAGCGCTGCAACAGGACCATCATCAATGGCCGGCGAGCCGGGGAAACCAGTCATCCACCCCCTGACGCCGCCGTCTGGTACCGCATTATCGATACCCGCACCCGCGGCTTCATGGGCGACGGCTTCGATCGGGAAGAAGAGGCCCGACGTGCCTGCTGGCAGTTGAACGCCAGGTCGCAGATGACCGCCCCACAAGGCTGAAGTCCGGGTCTATAATGAAAGTTGCTGAGGGAACAGCGACCCAATCGCTAGAAAGCTCGCCCCCAGCGGGCTTTTTGCTACCACTGCCAAGGTTTCTTCAACGGAGGTGTTTGCCATGTCCGAAAAAGAGTCCATCACCACCCTGCTCACTTTGCTTGACTCGCGCCAGGCTCGTTTGGCCGCAGCGTGCAAGGAAATCGCCGACTGGGTCGATCATCAAGGCGGGCACCCGACTGCGCTCAGGATTCGTGACCGTCTGAATGACATCGAAAAGGACACGCCCCTGATTCGCAATACGCTGTCTTCGCTCAAGCCTGTCGACCCGCCGCTGCCGCGGTTCAGATGATTCGATCTGGACAACGGACTCCAGGGCACGGCCTGATTCAGGACGCATGAACGGCAACGATCGGTTACCGGATGCGTCCTTGCCTGAACGCTTTGCGTTGCACCCGACAACCCGACCTGGCGTCGGGATTTTTTTGCCTGATATTTCCTTTCACACCCCTTTCACAACTTACCCTCTACAGTGGCCTCACTCCTTTTGAAACACCCCTTGGCCCGCCCGCATGCGAGCCTTTTTTTTGCCCGCAGCCCGGTCAACGAACGTCATCTCCTGCGGGAGGTCAAATGATCACACGTCACCAAGGAGACGTCTGATGATCACCCACTTCAAAATCGGCGGGCATCTGGCCTGCGGTCACAAAGGCAGCAATCTCATTTCTACCCGCGAACTGAACCGCGTGAAATGCAGAAGCTGTCGTAATACCGATGCCTTCAAGGAAGCGCGCAAAAACCAGCGCAACGCTGCACGCCGCGCCTCGCGCAAATCCAGAGTCACCCCCACTGCCACCGACTGGCGCACATCCTGGACCGAGCGGCTCACCGCCATGGCCGGACGGCAACGCTTGCCCCGGGGTTTTACCGGCCAGCCTTTCGTATAGCTGACCGGCCGGGCGGCCGCGTCGAATTCAATCGGCCGGCCGCCCACAACCAGAACGCTCAAATCAGAAAATCGGATGGAACAAGGCTGTTCGTTATGTTTCGAAAGTTATAAGCCCCTGACCTTCCAGGCAGGGCACTACTGGAGAGGAAATCCTGATGAACAGTAGATTTGTGCTTCTGCTTGCCTGCCTGAGCCCTACCCTGACGATGGCCCAGGGGTGCGACGTGCTGACCCGATCACAAAGCCCTTCCGTACCTGTGATCGAAACCCACACCTGCTATGAATACCAGGGCATGCCGGTGGACGCCATCGACTGGTCCTGCAGCAACGAAAGCAGGGAGATGTTGACCAGCACCAAGAAAAAAGTCTCGACGTGCGGCGACCTTTACCAGGCCACCTGCATGGGCACCGTGACGCCCGAATCCCTGGCCAACCCCCAGTCCGTCAGCAAGGACAAAAACAGCAAGGCGCTGAACATACCGAAAGATGCGCAGATTATTACCTATTACTACGGCGCTGAAAATCTGGGGCAATCGAAGGTCGACTGCGAAACCGGCGGTGGCAGCTGGAAACAGAAATAGTGACGGGTGCTGTGTCTGTTCAGGCAATCTGGATTTTCGCAGCCCCGTACGGATTCAAGGTCTCCCGGAAATCATGACCTCGAGCCGTTACCCTGGTCTGCCTGTGCGGGCACTGGAAATCTTAAGGTTAGATAAACTCAACCTGCGCAATATATTTTTTGATTATTAGCGCTATAGCGTCGCCCTCCCCACCGATAGCCATACCGTGTCAATTTGTTGGCAACAATGCATTTCATCAACTAGGATTCCTAGCTCATCACGCGTCTTCTTAACCAGGCGTTCAATCAAGGAGAGATAGATGAAATCCATTCGTGCTGCCGAGAAAACGTATCGTGCATGGTCAAGCCCGATCCTGCTCGAACTCAAGGCGCGAGAGCATCAACTGGATCCGGATGCCCGGCAGGCACTGCAAAATGTCTTGGTGGAAAGAAGGCTGCTGAATGTCGGCAATCCTTCAGGGGATGACCGGCGCAAACCTGATCCGACGCCGGACGGAGGTCAACCCTAGATGTGTTGAAGGTCGCCGAGCGGCCAGTGGTAAATCAGCCATGACATAGCCGACACAGTGGGCTGGCGATTGGAAAGAGGTTGCGCAAGTGAAAGGCAAACTACTGGGTGCCGTCGCCACCTTGGCGATCATTGGTGCCGTGACCTACGGGTTGAGCAGTTGGGAAGCTAACGAGAACCCGCAGCGGGATGAGCAGTGCAAGATTGCCCAGCAGCGCTTCAAGGCCTTGGAAATCCAGGCGCGGGCACTGGCTGCGGGGCTTTCGGTCGATGGTTACGCCGAGGCCGAGAAGGCCGAGGTCGGCAAGCTGGTTCACGCGCTCGATACCGCCAGGAATGAGCAAGAGATCGAGGCTGTCATCGAGGCACACGCTGCCACGGTCCAGGCACAGGTCGCCGCTTCGGATGCCGAGGTGAAATCCCGTGGCGATCAACTGTTTCTCGAACAACGGCTGAAGGAGCAGCGAATTACTGCCGACGTCAAACAGGAACTCAAGCGCGCCGAGAAGGCGGTCGCTACGGCCTGTAATTGACCCCTTGGCATTTCATGCCGGCGGACGACAGGCACCCACCGCTCGTCCGCTGCCCAGCACCATTTCTTCGCCGATTCTTCCAATGCTGTGTTAACCACATGCAAGGAAGACTCACCATGATGAAGCATAAATTTGCAGTACTCACGCTTGCAGGCCTTGTCTCTGCCGGATCGCTGTATGCGGTCGCAGCAGACAGCACGTCCACAGGATCGACTTCAACCGATGGCACCAGCCAGACCCGTGAACCGGCGCCAAAAAGCACAAACGCCGATCCGGACGCCGCCTCGCTCCCCAAAGGAGCCGATGGCGGCACCACGGATAGCGGCCCCACGCCTGCCGGTTCCAAGCCCGGCGGTGCCGACAAGGCCGGAGGCGGCAGCAGCAGTGGCGGCAGTGGTGGCAGCTAATGGTCTGACTCGGGCGTGCACAATTGCGCGTCTGGTACAAATCCATGTAGGAGCCGGCTTGCCGGCGAAGGCGGCGTGTCAATCAACATCGATGCCGGAAGTCAGTACGCCTTCGCCAGCAAGCTGGCTCCTACAAGTGATCGGCGCCGTGCACGAAAAGTGTGTCCGGCGCTAAAACGCGTCGTTTCCGAACTGCTGCAAAGTCGCCCAGATGGGCCGATGTTCACGTAGACGTTAAGCAGGACGATGTTGAAGGGTGTTCAAAATTTATGAAGAGTGCGGACAACCGACAAATTCGACCCGGAAACGAACAAGGGTTTGCATCAGCTTTCGCCCGCAAACCCTTGATTTTGAATGGTGCCCGAAGCCGGAATCGAACCGGCACGCCCTTACGAGCGGGGGATTTTAAGTCCCATGCGTCTACCAGTTTCGCCATTCGGGCGGTAGCGCGGTGAAGCGGTCTGAACAGTGCCCATAACAAGCTGGCAGATCTAACGCTTGTGCAGCAGAGGTGGAAATATATACATCCCGCCCCGGTGAAGCAAGTTCGCAGATGCCCATTTCAAGACTAAATCTTGCCGGACAATGCAAATAAAAAAGCTCCGTAAATCATAGATCTACGGAGCTTGTTTAAAGTGGAGGCCGAGGTCGGAATCGAACCGGCGTAGGTGGATTTGCAATCCACTGCATAACCATTTTGCTACTCGGCCTCAAACATCTGATGTCATGTAGCACAACACCAAACGCGTACAAACTTGGAGCAAGATCTCGATCTAACTCCTTGAAAACATTGAGCTTTTTGAGTGATCAGTGCTTTCGATGGCGTGAATTATGTACTGATTTCCCGAGGCTGGCAACCCCTTGATTTCAAAAAAAATTCTGGCGGGTGGATCGGGGGTTTTTCGAGGGCCCGTTCAACCTTGCGGTTTGGGATCTTCCGCTATTTGTACGACGGCAATCAACGGGTCTATGCCCCAGTCGCCGTGCAGATACCAGTCGTCTCCGATCATTTCGGCTGGATGCATCGTGCGGTCGGAGCCATTGCCGCAGGCCAGTGAACTGGCCGGGCAATACCGGTCGCAGCCCCAGCAAATGCGCTCGGGGTGCTTGGGGCTGATGGGAAAAGGCTTGGCCATGTCGATCCCTCGGTTTACATCCAGGGTGTACCGCCAACGTACATCGTTCGCGCAACGAAGCCCTTGATAGGGATCAAGAAGCGCGCGCACCTGGTGGCAGTCTTGAAGCTAGACTTTCGACAGCCCCATGAAATGACCTGGAGATGCTGCTTATGCCTGATAAAACCCCTCCCTCACCAGAACAACCCCCGGTCCAATTGTCGACCTGGGAAGATAAAGGCGCGGAACAATCACTCGAAGAAGAGGCCTTTACCACGCCACCGGAATTGACCAATGCCGAGCTGGTACACCTGCGTGTCCGGGTGATCGCCCTGGAAAACCTGGTTATTGCCTTGCTGACCCAGGGGTCGGCCCAGCAGTTGGCTATCGCCCGGGAAATGGCCGCCTACATTTCCCCCCGCCCCGGCTTCACCCAGCATCCTCTGACCATTCACGCGGCGGCGCAGATGAATGACAGCGTCGATCGTGCCGAGCGGTTTCGCAAGCGGTATGAGCCTTGACCTGGGGGAAGACAGATGTGGAAACCCATGATCAACCCCGCAACACAAAGGCAGGAAACAGCTCGCGCATCTCGGCCCAAAGCTCAGGCAACAAGGCTTGCGCCGAAACGCTCGACAACAGCGGATCGAACATCCGCTCGGTACGCACCAGTTGCACGGCGAAGCGCTTGACCCCGAGCTGGCTCAAACGCTGCGCCAGGACCAATAGACGCGCCGGCTCGAACAGATGCCAATGCACGGTGGTGCGACATTCATAGTCGACACCACTGGCCAGCAGATGCTCGAGGCTGCGCCAGTTGGCGGTGCCGCTGCCCTCGACCCGGGTGATGGCCTGGCAGTCCTCGGGCAATGCCTTGACATCGAAACCGACCCAATCGGCCCCGGCCAGGACCTTGGCAAAGGCCGCGGGTTTGATTCCTGCGCTGTGCAAACCGATGCGAAAGCCCAGCGCCCGCACTTCATCCATGGCGTCGGGCAAGGCATCCTGCAGGGTCGGTTCTCCGCCGCTGAACACCACCGCATCGAGGAGGTCCTGGCGCCGTTGCAGAAACGCCAGCACCCGCCGCCAATCCACCTCCTCGGTGCCACGGGGCGGGATCAACTGCGGGTTATGACAGTAGCGACAGCGCCAGGCGCAACCCTGGCAGAACAGCACGCAGGCGAGTTGTCCCGGGTAGTCGATAGTGGTCAGGGGCACCATGCCCCCGACCCGTAGCGTTCGACTCATTGGCGCCCGGCCAGTGCCGCGCTTTCAGTGAAGTGCACCCGCTCGCGGTGCTCGGACTGTTTGCCCGGGTTGAACGCCGACACGGGACGGTGATAGCCCATCACCCGGGTCCAGACTTCGCAGCGTTGACGTTGAGCCTGGGGCAGTGTTTGCGATGCAGTCATGGTGAAGCTCCATGCGGTTGAGTGGATTGAAATCAAAGGACGGTGCCGATACACCCACTGTAGGAGCGAGCTTGCTCGCGATGGTCTCAAGAACGACGCGTTCATCCAGGAAGGACGCGTTATCGTTAACGTCCTTCGCGAGCAAGCTCGCTCCTACAGGAGGGGCGTGATCGGCTTTAGTGAACGGTGCCGGTTTTCTGCTCTTGCAGCAGCAGGACCTCGTCGCATTTGGGGCAGAACTCGTGTTCGCCATCGAGGTAGCCGTGCACCGGGCAGATGGAGAATGTCGGGGTCACGGTCAGGTACGGCAGGCGGAAGCGGCCAAGGGCCTTGCGCACCAGCTGTTTGCAGGCTTCGGTAGAGGAAATCCGCTCGGCCATGTACAGGTGCAGGACCGTGCCGCCGGTGTATTTGCATTGCAATTCGTCCTGCAGCTCCAGGGCTTCGAAGGGGTCGGCGGTGTAGCCCACCGGCAATTGCGAAGAGTTGGTGTAGTACGGCGCCTGGGTGCTGCCGGCCTGGAGGATGTCGGGGTAGCGCTTGATGTCCTCCTTGGCGAAGCGATAGGTGGTGCCTTCCGCCGGGGTCGCTTCGAGGTTGTACATGTGCCCGGTTTCCTCCTGGAAACGCAGCAAGGTGGCGCGCACATGGTCCAGCATGTTCAGGGCAAACTGGCGGCCGTATTCGGTGTGCATGCCCTCCTTGTCGCCGGTGAAATTGCGCAGCATTTCATGCATGCCGTTGAGACCGATGGTGGAGAAATGGTTGCGCAGGGTCCCGAGGTAACGCTTGGTGTAGGGGTACAAACCGGCATCCATGTGGTGCTGGATCACCTTGCGCTTGACCTCCAGGCTCTCCATCGCCAGTTCCATCAGCGTGTCCAGGCGCTGCAACAAACCACCGACATCGCCCTTGAACACATGCCCCAGGCGCGCACAGTTGATCGTCACCACGCCGAGCGATCCGGTCTGTTCCGCCGAGCCGAACAGGCCGCCGCCCCGCTTGAGCAACTCACGGACATCCAGCTGCAAGCGGCAGCACATCGAACGCACCTGATTGGGCTGCAGGTCCGAATTGAGGAAGTTCTGGAAATACGGCAGGCCGTACCGCGCGGTCATTTCGAACAGGCGGTCGGCGTTTTCACTGTCCCAGGGAAAATCGTGGGTGATGTTGTAGGTCGGGATCGGAAAGGTGAACACCCGCCCTTTCGCATCGCCGGCCTGCATTACCTCGATGTAGGCGCGATTGAGCAGGTCCATTTCCACCTGCAGGTCGCCATAGGCAAAAGGCATTTCCTCTCCGCCGATGACGGGGATCTGCTCACGCAAATCCTGCGGGCAGACCCAGTCGAAGGTCAGGTTGGTAAAGGGTGTCTGGGTGCCCCAGCGTGAAGGCACGTTGAGGTTGTAGATGAACTCCTGGATCGCCTGGCGCACCTCCTGGAAACTCAGCCGGTCCTTGCGCACATAGGGGGCCAGGTAGGTGTCGAACGAACTGAACGCCTGGGCACCGGCCCATTCGTTTTGCAGGGTGCCGAGGAAGTTCACCATCTGCCCCAGGGCACTGCTCAGGTGCTTGGGCGGACCGGCTTCAACCCGCCCAGGAACACCGTTGAGGCCCTCGTGCAGCAAGACGCGCAGCGACCAGCCGGCGCAGTAGCCGGCGAGCATGTCGAGGTCGTGCACATGCAGGTCCGCCTCGCGGTGGGCCTGGCCGATGGCCTCGCTGTACACTTCGTCCAGCCAGTAGTTGGCGGTGACCTTGCCCGATACGTTCAGCACCAGCCCGCCCAGGGAATAGCCTTGATTGGCGTTGGCCTGGACTCGCCAGTCATCGCGGTCCAGGTATTCGTTCATCGAGGTCGCCACTTCGACCAGGGTCCGGCGATCGCGGCGCAGGCGTCCGTGTTGTTCGCGGTAAACGATGTAGGCGCGCATGGCGAAGAAAAACCCGGCATCCATCAAGACGCGCTCGACACGGTCCTGGACCTGCTCGACGTGCAGTCTTGGCACTCCTTCCAGACGGGCCAGTACGGCTTCAAGCAAGCCGTCGACTTCATCTGCGGTGTATTCCCCGGTCGCCTTGCCGGCGGCGATCAACGCCTGGCGGATTTTGTCCGCGTCGAAGGCGACCAGACTGCCGTCGCGTTTGTGCAAGCGGTTGAATCCTGTTGCGATCAGCGTGCTCTGCATTCGGGGCTCCAGACACTACATATAGATGTTTAAGTTTGAATAAACACAACATGCAGTGGAGGGTACGGATAAAGAGACGTTCTGAAATTGATCAACATCAATTCCCGGACAAAGCGGAAGAAGCAAATGAGTGACAAGCCCGGGATAACGTCCCTGTAGGAGCGAGCTTGCTCGCGATGGACTTCAAGCTGATGCGTTTCGTCAGGAACCCCACGTAATCGTTAACGACCATCGCGAGCAAGCTCGCTCCTACAGGGGCTGGTCAGTTCAACCACCGCTCATGTTCATGAACCGCACGATCTGCACCTCCCCCTCCGGGCTGAAATCGTGGCGCAGGGGCTTGCCGCGCAGGGCTTTGTGGATTGCACTGATCACCGGCTGGTCATCCAGCGGATAACGCCGCAGCAATCCACGTAAATCCAGGGCATCCTCCTGCCCCAGACACAGCAACAGCTTCCCCTCCACAGTCATCCGCACCCGATTGCAGCTGCCACAGAAGTTGTGGCTGTTGGGTGAAATGAAACCGATGCGGGTCTCGGGGTGGCGCTCCAGGCGCACATAACGCGCCGGTCCGCCGCTGTTTTCGGTGCTGTCGAGCAACCGATGCTGGCTGGCGATCAGCGTGCGCACTTCGTCGCTGGAACAAAACGATTCGCCCCGGGAACGACCGACGTCGCCCAAGGGCATTTCCTCGATGAAACTGATATCGATGCGTTGGTCGATGGCGTATTGCACCAACGCCGGGACTTCATCGAAGTTGCGGCCCTTCATCACCACGCAGTTGAGCTTGATCCGCTCGAACCCCGCATCCCGCGCCGCTTCGATGCCGTTGAGCACTTGATCAAGATCGCCGATGCGGGTGATCGCCCGAAACTTCTGCCCGTCCAGGCTATCGAGGCTGATGTTCATCCGCTTGACCCCGGCGTCGACCAACGGCCGGGCCAGACGGCCCAGTTGCGAGCCGTTGCTGGTCATCACCAGTTCACGCAAACCGGGCAAGGCGGCGATGTTGCGGCACAAACCGACAATGCCCGGGCGAATCAGCGGCTCTCCGCCGGTGAGGCGGATCTTGCGCACGCCCAGGCCGACGAACAGCGTCGCCAACCGCTGCAACTCCTCCAGCGTGAGCACCTGCTGACGCGGCAGGAAGGTCATGTTTTTCGCCATGCAATACACACAGCGAAAATCACACCGGTCCGTCACCGACATCCGCAGATAATCGATCTGGCGTCCAAAACCATCCTGCATCACAGCGTTCATCACATCTCCCGGTTTGCCTCGATGCTCACTGCACCAGCGGTGAGTCGGCGCCCTGCAAGTGGATGCCACGAATATCGGCTGCACCGATCAGGGTTTGCAGGTACTGCACCAGGGCTTTTTGCCAGACGCCTTGCTGCAACTGCGTGCGGATCGCCGTCGACACCACTTCATAGGGCAACGGCATGCCTTCGATTCGCTGATCGACACTGATCACATGCCAGCCGTAGCGACTTTCCAACGGTTTGCTGGCCAGGCCCGGTGCCAGGGTGAACAGCTGACGCTCCAGCTCGGGCACGGTCTGGCCCTTACTGATCTGCCCTAAAGAACCACCTTGAGCCTTCGACGGGCAGGCCGAATATTTCACGGCCAGCTCGGCGAAACTGCCGGGGAATTCTTCCAGTCGTTGCAGCAGAACTTCTGCCTGATCATGCGCAACGGCGCGCGCCTCGACATCGTCCGGCGCGCACTCGAGCAGGATGTGCCGCACCGCCAGCAACGGTGCGCTGTGGAAGCGCCCGCGATTGTTTTCGTAGTAGCGCAGGCTGGTTTCCTCGTCGCACTGAGGCACGGTCACCTCACGCTCCAGGAGCAAGCGCGTGGCCGCTTCTTCTTCGTTCTCACCGGCGCCGATCTCCAGCGCCACACCGAGCTCGGCGATGCGCTGCTGCAACAGTTCGCGGATCACCAGCGCCCGGGCGGCCAGATAGACCGCCTCCTCGCGGCTTTCGGCCGGGTGATATTGCAGCTCCTGGGCCATTGCCTCCGGGGTGATCGACACCTCGTTGACGCTGATGATCGGCCACTCCTGTTCACTGCTGGCGATCAACTGCGCCGGTGCGTCATCGGCCGCCGCAGGCTCCACCGGCAGCGCTTCGAACTGCGCCTGTACTACCGGCGCGATCTCGAGGACCTCCTCGGCTTTTTTGGAAGAACCGCAGCCACCGCTGCCCCCTTTACCGCCACCACATCCACATCCACCTGACATGATTGTCTCCTCAATACTTCTGACGAACGATTTGATAACGACGTCCCAGGTACCAGATCGGTGCGCTGATCATGTGTACGAGACGGGTGAAGGGGAACAGCACGAACAGGGTCAAACCGAGAAACACATGCAACTTGTAGATCAGCCCGACCGGCGCGATGGCCGCCGCCGCTTCAACCGGACGCAGCAGCACGGTGTTCTGCGCCCAATCGGCGAGCATCACCATCACCGAGCCGTCCATGTGCCCGGTGGACGCGACGATGGTCAGCAGACCGAGCAGCAACTGCGCCAGCAGCACCAGCAGAATCAGGATGTCCGAAGG
>Ga0247818_10002135_pt1 | contig 12827 bp, 8 predicted proteins | sample 13C_Glucose_Day1_FD_192424 | JGI IMG/M metagenome (GOLD analysis project Ga0247818, IMG submission 192424) | Soil microbial communities from agricultural site in Penn Yan, New York, United States - 13C_Glucose_Day1 | ecosystem: Environmental > Terrestrial > Soil > Agricultural land | place: USA...
GGTGTCCTTGTCCCAGTTCTTCCACTCGCCGTCCCGCCACTCGTCGAGGTTGATCCCGTGTTCCTTGAGGCGGTCCTTGAGATCGTCCGGGATGGTGACCTTCCCGTCGGACGACTGGCCGGTGGAGCTGCTCGGCTCACCGGTCGCGCCGTCCTCCTCCGGCCCGCAGGCGGTGGCGGTGAGCGTCAGGACAGCGGCGAGGGCGGCTGCGGCGAACACCCGGGGGGTGCGACCGGCGCTCCTCCCGCGGCGTGCTGTGTCGGTAGGGCGCATGGGTCGCATCTGGTGATCCCCCTGGGACTTCGTCACTGACGTCGGTACTGCACTGCGGATTCGGGGTGCGCGACACGGACGCGCCGCAACCGCACACACTTCTGAGCGGCGGCTCCCGCCCCCGGTGCGGCCTCCACTATGCCGGTGCCGATGGGGACGGCGTGCGGCAGGGCCACGGTTCCGCCTGCGCAAGGATCTTCCGATTTACCCGTGATCTCCCGCGTTCCGCGTCGTTGGTACGTACGGGGGACACCCGGACGGCGTTCATCGGCGCGGTCCGCCTTCGCGGGACCGTACGAATGGCAACCCAACTGTTACAGCAGGAGGACCGAACAGCCGTGGCCGTGACCGAACCAGCTCCGGTGGAACTCCCTCCTGCGCACGAAGGGATCCTGCGGCGTCAGGCCCTCCGTGAATCGGCCGCCCGCACCTACGCGCGGTCCCTGCCGATCGTGCCGGTACGCGCGCGCGGCATGACCATCGAGGGCGCGGACGGCCGGCGCTACCTCGACTGCCTCTCCGGAGCCGGGACCCTGGCCCTCGGCCACAACCACCCCGTCGTACTCGAAGCCGTCAGGAAGGTCATCGACTCCGGCGCACCGCTGCACGTGCTGGATCTGGCCACCCCCGTCAAGGACGCCTTCACGACCGAGCTGTTCTCCACGCTGCCCCGGGAGTTCGCCGACAACGCCCGGATCCAGTTCTGCGGCCCCGCGGGCACCGACGCCGTCGAGGCGGCTTTCAAGCTCGTCCGGGCGGCGACCGGACGCAGTGAACTCCTCGCCTTCACCGGCGCGTACCACGGGATGACCGCGGGCGCCCTCGCCGCCTCGGGCGGTGCCACGGACGTGCGGGTGACGAGGCTGCCCTTCCCGCACCGCTACCGCTGTCCCTTCGGCACGGGAGGGGAGCGGGGCGCCGACATCGCCGCGCGCTGGACCGAATACCTCCTGGACGATCCCAAGAGCGGCGTGCCGGAACCGGCCGCCATGATCCTCGAACCGGTCCAGGGCGAGGGCGGGGTGAATCCCGCCCCGGACAGCTGGATGCGCCGGATGCGGGAGATCACCCGGGAGCGCTCCATCGCCCTGATCGCGGACGAGGTGCAGACCGGCGTCGGCAGGACCGGCACCTTCTGGGCGGTCGAACACAGCGGTATCGTGCCCGACGTGATGGTGCTCTCGAAAGCCATCGGCGGTTCGCTGCCCCTCGCTGTGATCGTCTACCGCTCGGAGCTCGACCTCTGGCAGCCGGGTGCGCACGCGGGCACCTTCCGGGGCAACCAGCTCGCCATGGCGGCCGGCGCCGCGACTCTCGCGTACGTACGGGAGAACCGGCTCGCCGAACGCGCGGGCACGCTGGGCGCGCGCATGCTCGCCGCACTCCAGGCCCTGAGCGCGGACCACCCGAGCATCGGCGACGTCCGGGGCCGCGGTCTGATGATCGGCATCGAGCTCGTCGACCCCGAGGCAGGGCCGCCGACCGTCACCGCGGAGAACGGCTCCGCCCCGCCGCCCGACCCCGCGCTCGCCACGGCTGTGCAGCAGGAGTGCCTGCGCAGAGGCCTCATCGTCGAACTCGGCGGTCGCCACGGCGCCGTGGTGCGGCTGCTCCCTCCTCTCACCCTCACCGACGAACAGGCGACGGCGGTCGTCGACCGTCTCGCCGACGCGCTGAGAGCGGCCGAGCGCTCACCGTACCGCCGGGCCGCCGCCGGTCCGACCCGCTGATCCCGGACCCCTCACAAGGAAGACCGCTGTGAACCCCACTCCCGCGCCCGAGGCCGACGGCCCCCTCACCAGCCAGCAGCGAGGACACGACCTGCCGGAGGGCCCGCTCGCCGTCGAGTCGACGACCGTGCCGCGCCAGAAGGCCGGTCCGCACGTGACCCCCCGCGCCGGCTCGGCCGTCCCCACAGGCCTCCCCGCCGACCGCGTCCGCCCGGCGGAACCGCTGGACCACCCGGACCCGCTCCGGGCCGCCGACTCGGCCGGTACGGAGAATCTGCTGCGCTGCTGGACCAGGGAGAACGACCTGCCCCGCCCGCAGGGAGACACCCTGCGCATCCCGCTTCCCGCGAGCGGCACCGCGCTGCTCGTCCCGGTCACCCACTGGTCCGCCACCGGCTGGCACCGCTTCGGGACCCCGGCCCTGGAGAACGCGCCCGCGGGAGCCCCGGGTGTCGACGCCGTCACCGTGGCAGCGCTCCTGAGCCGCGAGAACGAGCGGAACTCCGCGGTCGATCTGGTGGCCAGGGTCGCCGACTCCGTACGGCACACGGCTGCCTTTATCGCGGCGCGGCGCCGCACCCCCACCGTGTCGACCGAGGCCGACCTCTTCCTCACCGCCGAGCAGTCCTTGGTCCTCGGCCACCCCCTGCACCCCACACCCAAGAGCCGGGAGGGTCTCTCCGAGGCCGAAACGCTGCTCTACTCACCAGAGTTGCGCGGTTCCTTCCCGCTCCACTGGATGGCCGTGGACCGCTCCGTGCTGGCCACGGAGTCGACCTGGACGAAGGCCGGCAGGCCCGTACCGGCGGAGGCACTCCTCGCTCCCCACACCGAAGGCCTGAGCCTCCCCGAAGGGAGCGCGGCCCTCCCGCTCCACCCCTGGCAGGCCGCGGAGGTCCTGCGCCGCCCCGACGTCGTCGCACTGTGCGAGAAGGGCCTGCTGCACGACCTCGGTCCGCACGGCGAACGCTGGCACCCCACCTCCTCCGTCCGCACGGTGCACCGCACCGGCTCCGACCTCATGCTGAAGCTGTCCCTGGGTGTGCGTATCACCAACTCCCGACGGGAGAACCTCCGCAAGGAGCTGCACCGCGGAGCCGAGGTCCACCGGCTGCTGCGCACCGGTCTGGCCGACCGGTGGCAGGAGGCGCACCCGGGCTTCGACATCGTCCGGGACCCCGCATGGCTGGCGGTCGACCACCCGGACGGCGGTCCTGTCCACGGCCTCGACGTGATGCTCCGACACAATCCGTTCGGCCCGGCCGACGACGCCGTGTGCATCGCCGGACTGACCGCCCCCCGCCCGTGGCCCGGCCGGCCGGGCACCCACTCGCGGCTCGCCGACACGGTCCACTCGCTGGCCGCGCGCACGGGAAGGACGACCGGAGCGGTGTGCGCCGAGTGGTTCCTGCGCTACCTCGACCGCGTCGTCCTCCCCGTCCTCTGGCTCGACGGGCACGCGGGCGTCGCCCTGGAGGCCCATCAGCAGAACACGCTCGTCATCCTCGACGCGGACGGCTGGCCCGTCGGCGGCAGGTACCGCGACAACCAGGGCTACTACTTCCGGGAGTCCCACCGGTCCGCGCTCGAACGTCGGCTCCCCGGCATCGGCACCGTGAGCGACACCTTCGTCCCGGACGCCGTCACCGACGAACGGCTCGCCTACTACCTCGGCATCAACAACGTGTTCGGGCTGATCGGAGCATTCGGGGCCCAAGGGCTCGCCGACGAACAACTCCTCCTCGCCGCGTTCCGCCGCTTCCTCGAAGGAGCCGTCCCGCTGGGCTCCCCCCTGCCCGCCTACCTCCTGGAAACCGGGCAACTGCGCTGCAAGGCGAACCTGCTGACCCGGATGCACGGCCTCGACGAACTGGTCGGGCCGGTCGACACGCAGTCCGTGTACGTCACCATCGCCAACCCGCTCCGCGGCGACCAGGCATGACCGTCTGAACCCACGAGAGGAGAGCGTCACGGTGCATCACGCCGATGCCCACACCGGGCCCGGTGGCGACCTGACCGACGCCACCGGCACCGAGGACACCCTGGAGCTGCGGCTCACCGAGGAGCTCCTCGTTCTGCTCGGTGAGCCTCCTGCGGCGGACGCCACAGGAGGCGACGCCTCCGCTCTCGTCGGCTACCCCGGGGGATGGAGCCCCGTCACCACCTCCGCAGGGGTGTTCCGACTCGTCACCGTGGTGCCGGACCGCGATCTGGCGCTGATCAGCCGCTGGATGAACGACCCCGCCGTCGCCGCCTTCTGGGAGCTCGCCGGACCGGATTCGGTCACCGGCGCCCACCTCGGCCGACAGCTCACGGGGGACGGCCGCAGCGTCCCCTGCCTCGGCGTCCTCGACGGCAGGCCCATGAGCTACTGGGAGATCTACCGTGCCGATCTCGACCCCCTGGCCCGTCACTACCCGGCACGCCCCCACGACATGGGGCTGCACCTCCTCATCGGCGGCGTGGGCAACCGCGGACGGGGCATCGGGAGCACGCTGCTGAGGGCCGTCGCCGATCTCGTACTCGACCATCGTCCCCGCTGCGCACGGGTCGTCGCGGAACCCGACCTGCGTAACGACCCGTCCGTGTCCGCCTTCCTGAGCGCCGGCTTCCGCTTCTCCGAGGAAGTGGACCTTCCCGACAAGCGCGCCGCCCTGATGGTCCGTGACCGAGCCCACCGCGAACACCTGTGAACAACTCGCCGAACCGTACAGCCCGCTCGAACCCCATCGGTCCCACCCGGAGGAGTCCCCGTGCCTGCATATCCCGCGAGTCACCATCAGACGGAGCCGCACACGCCGATCGACACACCGGAGCTCGACCGGACCGTCTGGGACCGGGCAGCGGCAAGGCTCCTCGCCAAGATGCTCGGTGAGTTCGCCTACGAGGAGATCATCGAGCCCGTGCCCCGGACCGGCGACGGCGCGGGGCGGACCGGCCACTACGCCGTGCGGCTCGACGACGGGGCGGCCCTGGTCTTCCACGCCGGACGCGGTGTCTACGGTGGCTGGCGCGTCGACCCCGCCACGATCCGTGAGGTCGCCCGCGACGACCTCGAAGACCGGGGCGGGGACGGGACACCCTTCCGGGACCCGCTGCGCTTCCTCGCCCGGGGCCGCCGGCTCCTGGACCTCGACGGCGCCACGCTCGCCCACCTCATCCGTGAGCTCACCGCGACACTCACCGCGGACGCCCGGCTCGACCACACCGCGCTCAGCGCGGCGCAGCTCGCCGAACTGCCGTACGCCGAGCTCGAGGGGCACCAGACGGGACACCCCTGGCTCGTGGCGAACAAGGGGCGCATCGGGTTCTCCTCCTCCGACGCCGCCCGCTTCGCACCGGAGGCCCGGTCCGCCACCGCACTGCCCTGGATCGCCGTCAGCACCCGCATAGCGGGCTACCGGGGAGTGGGACCTGTCTCCACCCCGGAAGACCTGTACGGCCAGGAACTCGACCCCGACGTCCGCGAGTCCTTCGCCACGATCCTGCGCCTACGCGGACTGGACCCCGCCGACTACCTGCTGCTCCCCGTGCATCCGTGGCAGTGGGACGAATGGGTCGTCCCGCTCTTCGCCCCGGCCCTCGCGGACGGTGACATCGTGCCCCTGCACGCCGACACCGACCTCCGGCTGCCGCAGCAGTCCATCCGGACCTTCACCAACGTGGGGAGTCCCGACCGGCACACGGTCAAGCTGCCCCTGTCGATCCTCAACACCCTGGTCTGGCGCGGACTGCCCACCGAGCGCACGCACGCCGCCCCCGCCGTGACCGCGTGGGTCCAGGGAATGTGCGAGAGCGATCCCTTCCTCCGCGACACCTGCGGCGTCATCCTCCTCGGAGAGGTCGCCTCGGTGACCGTCGAGCACCCGCTCTACGACCACCTCCCCGAGTCGCCCTACCAGTTCAAGGAGATCCTCGGGGCGATCTGGCGGGAGCCCCTCCAACCGCGGCTCGCACCGGGCGAGCGCGCCCGCACGCTGGCGTCGCTGCTGCACACGGACCCCGAAGGCCGCTCCTTCACCGCCGAGCTCGTCATCCGCTCGGGACTGGCTCCGGAAGCCTGGCTGACCCGGCTCTTCGCCGCGATGCTGCCGCCGCTCCTGCACTTCCTGTACCGCTACGGCACGGTCTTCTCCCCGCACGGCGAGAACGCCATCGTCGTCTTCGACGCCGACGACGTGCCGGTACGCCTCGCGATCAAGGACTTCGTCGACGACGTCAACGTGAGCGCCCGGAAGCTGCCCGAGCACGACACCATGCCGGCGGACGTCCGTGCCGTCCTGCTCACGGAGGAGCCCTCCTTCCTCACGCAGTTCATCCACTCCGGGCTCTTCGTGGGCGTCTTCCGCTATCTGTCCCCGCTCTGCGAGGAGCAACTGGGCGTACCCGAGGGTGAATTCTGGTCACTCGTCCGTGCCGAGATCCTCAGGCACCACGCCCGCTTCCCGGACCTCAAGGAGCGGTTCGAGATCTTCGACATGCTGACGCCGACGATCGAGCGCCTGTGCCTCAACCGCAACCGTCTGCATCTGGACGGCTACCGCGACCGGTCGGAGCGGCCCCACGCCGCCGTCCACGGCACCGTACCCAACCCGCTCCACCCCTCCGCGTGAGTCCGGGACCGGCCGGCGCTGTCAGTGGAGCGCCGTAGGGTGGACGCGCTATGACGAAGCCATCTCTCCCCGAGCTCCTCCACGCCGCCGTCACCGCCGTCGGCGGTACGGAACGGCCCGGCCAGGTCTCCATGGCCGAGGCCGTCGCCGAGGCAGTCGACGACAACGCCCATCTGCTCGTCCAGGCCGGCACCGGGACGGGCAAGTCGCTCGGCTACCTGGTGCCGGCGCTCGCCCACGGCGAGCGTGTGGTGGTGGCCACGGCGACGCTGGCACTCCAGCGCCAGCTGGTGGAGCGGGACCTGCCGCGCACGGTCGAGGCCCTGCACCCGTTGCTGCGCCGGCGGCCCCAGTTCGCGATGCTCAAGGGCCGGTCGAACTACCTCTGTCTGCACCGGCTCCACGAGGGGGCGCCGCAGGACGAGGAGGAAGGGCTCTTCGACCAGTTCGAAGCGGCGGCGCCGTCGAGCAAGCTGGGCCAGGACCTGCTGCGCCTGCGCGACTGGTCCGACGAGACGGAGACCGGTGACCGCGACGACATGACGCCGGGTGTCTCGGACCGCGCCTGGTCCCAGATCTCGGTCTCCTCGCGTGAGTGTCTCGGGGCCACCAAGTGCGCTTACGGTGCGGAATGCTTCGCGGAGGCGGCCCGTGAGCGGGCGAAGACCGCCGATGTCGTCGTCACCAACCACGCCCTGCTCGCGATCGACGCGATCGAGGGAGCCCCCGTGCTCCCCAAGCACGAGGTGCTGATCGTCGACGAGGCGCACGAGCTGGTCTCCCGTGTCACCGGAGTGGCCACCGGCGAGCTCAACCCCGGCCAGGTGAACCGGGCGGTGCGCCGGGCGGCCAAGCTGGTCAACGAGAAGGCGGCCGACGCCCTGATGACGGCGTCGGAGGGGTTCGAGCGGGTCATGGAGCTGGCGCTCCCGGGGCGCCTCGAAGAGGTGCCGGAGGACCTCGGCTACGCACTGATGGCCCTGCGTGACGCCGCGCGTACGGTGATCACCGCGCTCGGCGGTACGCGAGACAAGTCCGTCCAGGACGAGGACGCCGTGCGCAAGCAGGCCATGGCGTCGGTCGAGTCCATCCACAGCGTCGCGGAGCGCCTGACCCAGGGCTCCGAGTACGACGTCGTCTGGTACGAACGGCACGACCGCTTCGGCGCGTCGGTCCGGGTCGCGCCGTTGTCCGTGTCCGGGCTGTTGCGGGAGAAGCTCTTCGCCGACCGGTCCGTGGTCCTGACCTCGGCCACCCTCAAGCTCGGCGGCGATTTCAACGGGGTGGGAGCATCGCTGGGGCTCGCTCCCGAAGGCACGGCGGGCGACGACATCCCGCAGTGGAAGGGCCTCGACGTCGGCTCGCCCTTCGACTACCCCAGGCAGGGCATCCTGTATGTCGCCCGCCACCTGGCCACGCCTGGGCGGGAGGGGTCCCGTACCGACATGCTCGACGAGCTCGCCGAGCTGGTGGAGGCGGCGGGCGGCCGCACCCTGGGGCTGTTCTCGTCGATGCGGGCGGCTCAGGCGGCAGCCGAGGAACTGCGCGGCCGCCAGGACAAGCCGATCCTGCTCCAGGGCGAGGAGACGCTCGGTGAGCTCATCAAGAACTTCGCGGCGGACCCCGAGACCTGTCTGTTCGGGACGCTGTCCCTCTGGCAGGGCGTCGACGTCCCCGGCCCCAGCTGCCAACTCGTCGTCATGGACCGGATCCCGTTCCCCCGGCCGGACGACCCGCTGATGAGCGCCCGGCAGAAGGCGGTCGAGGAGGCCGGCGGCAACGGATTCATGGCGGTGGCGGCGACCCATGCCGCGCTGCTGATGGCGCAGGGCGCCGGACGGCTGGTCCGGGCGATGGGCGACAAGGGTGTGGTCGCCGTGCTCGACCCCCGGCTGGCCAACGCACGGTACGGAAGCTACCTCCGTGCCTCGCTGCCCGACTTCTGGTACACCACGGACCGCAACCAGGCGAGGCGCTCGCTCGCGGCCATCGACGCGGCGGCCAAGGCCGCGCAGTGAACCACTGGCAGACACACGTCAGGGCCCCGGGACCGGCGCAGAGGTCCCGGGGCCCGGTCCGGACCGGCGGAGCTCAGACCCGCCGCAGCACCGCGACGACCTTGCCCAGGATCGTCGCCTCGTCACCGGGGATCGGCTGGTAGGCGGCGTTGTGCGGGAGCAGCCACACATGGCCGTCCTCGCGCTTGAAGCGCTTGACGGTGGCCTCCCCGTCCAGCATGGCGGCGACGATGTCGCCGTTCTCCGCGACGGGCTGGCGGCGGACCGTGACCCAGTCGCCGTCCATGATCGCTGCCTCGATCATCGAATCACCGACGACCTTCAGCACGAAGAGCTCGCCGTCGCCGACGAGCTGGCGGGGGAGCGGGAAGACGTCCTCGACGGACTCCTCGGCGAGGATCGGTCCGCCGGCGGCGATCCGGCCGACCAGGGGGACGTACGACGCCGCGGGCTTTCCGGTGGTGTCCGTCTGCTGCGTGCTGGGCTGGTCCGAGCCCCGGACCTCGTACGCGCGCGGCCGGTGAGGGTCGCGGCGCAGGAAACCCTTCCGCTCCAGAGCCATCAGCTGGTGGGCCACGGACGAGGTGCTGGACAGCCCCACCGCCTGGCCGATCTCGCGCATCGACGGAGGGTACCCACGCCGCTGGACGGAATCCCGGATCACCTCGATCACGCGCCGCTGCCGGTCGGTGAGCCCCGAGCTGTCCGCCCTGATTCCTGGAGGGCGGCCGGGCAGGGATCGCGCGGGTCGTGCGGGCTCTGGCCCCTCCGCGTTCATGACTGAGTCATTCATGGCATGCACCGGCTCAAGTCGGCTCTGGGAGCGGTGGTCATGGGCAGTGATGGTGGCACTGTCTGCGGTGGTGGTCACGTCGGCCCCTCTCGAATGTTCTCCCTAGTTAGCCAACGGTAGTAGCTTTCGAAAGGTTGCGCCAAACACACGTTCGAGTGAAAAACAAATAAAGGGCTGTTGCGGACTTACCGAGAGGTGTATGAGCTGGTCCTGCGGGCCGCAATCAGGGGGTGGCTCCGGGGGTTCACGCTAACGTCCGGCGGGTCCGTCCTCGCGTGCGGGGTGGGTGTCCCGGGCGCGCCGCGACGGCCCCTCCCGGCTCCCGCCGGGCCCGGTCGCGGGCCGGGCCCGAGGCCTCGCCCTCCGCTCGCTTCCCGTACCCTCGTGGCTGGCCGTAGGCTGCCCCCCGGTCCTCGGGAAAGCGCGACACGCGCGGGGGCGAAGTCGGGGCGAAACCCTAGATGTAGTGGTTGCATTGCTGTCGCCACCCACAAGTAGTGGTCCCCGGTCGGGCGGGGTCTGGTTCATCGCCTATGCTTGGGACCGTCCTCAGGGGCCCTGAACAGGGCACGGAGGGCTATTCAGTCGTGCTGTGAAGGAGGGTTCGGAGACATGCACTGCCCCTTCTGCAGGCACCCCGACAGCCGGGTCGTGGACAGTCGCACGACGGACGACGGGACGTCGATCCGGCGGCGGCGTCAGTGCCCCGACTGCTCCCGTCGCTTCACGACGGTGGAGACCTGTTCGCTGATGGTGGTCAAGCGCAGCGGCGTGACCGAGCCCTTCAGTCGCACCAAGGTCATCTCGGGAGTCCGCAAGGCGTGTCAGGGCCGTCCCGTCACCGAGGACGCCCTGGCGAAGCTCGGCCAGCGGGTCGAGGAGGCCGTGCGTGCCACGGGGAGCGCCGAGCTGACGACCCACGACGTGGGACTGGCCATACTCGGCCCCCTGCAGGAGCTCGACCTCGTCGCGTACCTGCGTTTCGCCTCGGTGTACAGGGCGTTCAATTCGCTCGAGGACTTCGAGGCCGCCATCGTGGAGCTCCGCGAGGAGCTGCCCCGTGCAGAGCAATGCGGGAGTGCTGGGACCCCCGGGGTCCCCGCCCCCGCCGTAGCCGCCGCTGATTGATCACCGAGTCGGCCGCCGGAGGCGGCGGCGGGCGGCACCAGACCTGTTCCGGGACGCTGTGCGCGGCGTCCGGAACATCAGACACACACTGTGCCCTGGGAAGAACTGGGCACTTCAGGGCGTTTTTGCCCACATATGGGAGGCGGCATGACAGAGACGGCGAGCGGCCCGGCACGAGGTTCCCGCACCAAGGGAGCCAAGTCGACTGCGACCAAGCAGGGCCTGCGCATCGAGCGCATCCACACGACTCCCGGCGTGCATCCGTACGACGAGGTCGCGTGGGAGCGCCGTGACGTCGTCATGACCAACTGGCGCGACGGCTCGATCAACTTCGAGCAGCGTGGCGTCGAGTTCCCCGACTTCTGGTCGGTGAACGCGGTCAACATCGTCACCAGCAAGTACTTCCGGGGGGCTGTCGGCACGCCGCAGCGCGAGACCGGTCTGCGGCAGCTGATCGACCGGATCGTGAAGACGTACCGGAAGGCCGGCGAGGACTACAACTACTTCGCTTCCCCCGCCGACGCCGAGGTCTTCGAGCACGAGCTGGCCTACGCCCTCCTGCACCAGATCTTCAGCTTCAACTCCCCGGTGTGGTTCAACGTCGGTACGCCCCAGCCGCAGCAGGTCTCGGCCTGCTTCATCCTGGCCGTCGACGACTCCATGGAGTCGATCCTCGACTGGTACAAGGAAGAGGGCATGATCTTCAAGGGCGGCTCCGGCGCCGGCCTGAACCTCTCCCGCATCCGTTCCTCCAAGGAACTGCTCTCCTCCGGCGGCAACGCCTCCGGTCCGGTCTCCTTCATGCGCGGTGCCGACGCCTCCGCAGGAACGATCAAGTCCGGTGGCGCCACCCGCCGCGCGGCCAAGATGGTCATCCTCGACGTCGACCACCCCGACATCGAGAACTTCATCGAGACCAAGGTGAAGGAGGAGGAGAAGATCCGCGCCCTGCGCGACGCGGGCTTCGACATGGACCTGGGCGGCGACGACATCACGTCCGTCCAGTACCAGAACGCCAACAACTCGGTCCGTGTGAACGACGAGTTCATGAAGGCCGTCGAGGCCGGCGGGAAGTTCGGTCTGCGCGCCCGGATGACCGGTGACGTCATCGAAGAGGTCGAGGCCAAGTCCCTCTTCCGCAAGATGGCCGAGGCCGCCTGGGCCTGCGCCGACCCCGGCATCCAGTACGACGACACCATCAACGCCTGGCACACCTGCCCGGAGTCCGGCCGGATCAACGGCTCGAACCCGTGCAGCGAGTACATGCACCTGGACAACACCTCGTGCAACCTCGCCTCGCTGAACCTGATGAAGTTCCTCAAGGACGACGGCCTGGGCAACCAGTCCTTCGAGTCCGAGCGCTTCGCCAAGGTCGTCGAGCTCGTCATCACGGCGATGGACATCTCCATCTGCTTCGCGGACTTCCCGACGCAGAAGATCGGCGAGAACACCCGCGCCTACCGCCAGCTGGGCATCGGGTACGCCAACCTGGGCGCCCTGCTGATGGCCACCGGGCACGCGTACGACAGCGACGGCGGCCGTGCGCTCGCCGGCGCCATCACCTCGCTGATGACCGGCACCTCCTACCGCCGTTCCGCTGAGCTCGCCGCGGTCGTCGGCCCGTACGACGGCTACGCCCGCAACGCCGAGCCGCACCAGCGCGTCATGAAGCAGCACTCCGACGCCAACGCCGTGGCCGTCCGTATGGACGACCTCGACGCACCGGTCTGGGCCGCCGCCACGGAGGCCTGGCAGGACGTGATCCGTCTGGGTGCGAAGAACGGCTTCCGCAACGCCCAGGCCTCGGTCATCGCGCCGACCGGCACCATCGGTCTCGCCATGTCCTGCGACACCACCGGTCTCGAGCCCGACCTCGCGCTGGTCAAGTTCAAGAAGCTCGTCGGCGGCGGATCGATGCAGATCGTCAACGGCACGGTCCCGCAGGCACTGCGCAGGCTCGGCTACCAGCCGGAGCAGATCGAGGCGATCGTCGCCCACATCGCCGACCACGGCAACGTGGTCGACGCCCCGGGCCTCAAGACCGAGCACTACGAGGTCTTCGACTGCGCCATGGGCGAGCGCTCCATCTCGGCCATGGGCCACGTCCGGATGATGGCGGCCATCCAGCCGTGGATCTCCGGCGCGCTGTCCAAGACGGTGAACCTGCCGGAGACGGCCACCGTCGAGGACGTCGAGGAGGTCTACTTCGAGGCGTGGAAGATGGGCGTCAAGGCGCTCGCGATCTACCGCGACAACTGCAAGGTCGGCCAGC
>Ga0247818_10002136_pt1 | contig 12827 bp, 10 predicted proteins | sample 13C_Glucose_Day1_FD_192424 | JGI IMG/M metagenome (GOLD analysis project Ga0247818, IMG submission 192424) | Soil microbial communities from agricultural site in Penn Yan, New York, United States - 13C_Glucose_Day1 | ecosystem: Environmental > Terrestrial > Soil > Agricultural land | place...
CGATAGACCTGGGCACGGTGCAGCGAATCCAGCAGTTGGCTGTAGCTTGGTGGCATTTCCAGGTTGGACAGCACCCGGCGGCGCAGGTCTTCCGGGAGCTCCGCTGAAGAAATTTCACCTAAAAGCAGCACCGGAAGGAACTCATCCCACCCAGCCACTGTCTTAACGAGCCCAAGGAGATTGCCCGGAGCATCTACGCTGCCGATGAGCACACACAATATTTCACGGCTCGAAGACAACGACTCTACCGCTTGCTGCCAGTCATGGCTTGAGCAAGCGAGGTTTTCTTCCCCGAGGAAATTCAGCACCACCGCCAGATCGCGGCGGCGCGCGCTGTCGTCATCGATCAGCAGAATCTTGGTTTCACGCCACATGCAATAGCAACTTCCCTAGTCATATCGCCGCCCTGCAGGGGCATGCTCGACATCATTCCGACTGAATGGTCAGTGTTCGGACGTCTGGAATTCGAGAACAGACACTAGTAAAGTCAAAAAGGCCCACACAGTCAAATTTATGGCGCCTTTTGTCAAGTTGTGCGCATCTTAACTGAACAGATGGTAAACCTTCGAAGCATTTTTCGCTTGGTTGATCTGCATCATCTCTTCGGCAATTGCCTGGCGTTCACCGGTTGTCACGTCGATCAGGTTGCGGTAGACCAGCAGCACCCCTTCCAGCTTCTCGCGCAGCAACGCCTGGTCCACCGCGTGGGTTTCCAGCACCTCGTCGATGCAGGCGCGGCACGCCACGTCCAGCTTGGCAATGGCTTCCCAGTCACGCTCACTCAGGGCGCCGACCAGGGCATCACAGGTGTCATCGAGGCGTTGCAGTGCGGTCACGGTAATCTCCTTGCCGTCAGCTGGCAGGCTGGGCGTCGGCAATGCCGTCCCAACCGCTTTTCACGGTAATAAGCAGCTGGGCAACTTCGTCGATAATGCCGGCATCGTTGTCGACATTGGCCTGCATAAGCCGGTTAGTCATGTAGACATAGAGCGCGTCGAGCTTCTCGACAGACTCTGGGTTTTCACTTTTTTCGGGCTGCAGGCCGTCGCGAAGGCCGATGATGATGTCGATCGCCTTGCCGAGCATCAGGCCCTTTTCCGCGATGTCGCCACGCGCCATGGCACCTTTGGCCTGGGCCATGCGATCGAGGCCACCTTCCATCAGCATCTGCACCAGGCGGTGCGGTGTGGCTTCGGAAATCTGGGCATGGGAATTGACCTTCTGGTACTGACGAAGGGCTCTCATGGGATTCATCTTGCGACCTCGTGACGGGCAGGCTTAAGGGAGAGATATTCCTTGTATCGGGCAGACGCTGTAAAACTTTACCGGCCGATGACATGAAGCCGGGCATCATGCCCGCACTTCATGCAATGTTCACGGTTTAATCGTCACTGCTCGACTTGTTCAGCGCATTCAGGGTACTCAGCACGGAATTCTGCTGCTGGCGCAACTGGGTGACCAGCGTATCCATGTTGTTGTACTTGTCCTGCAGGCTCTTCTGCAGGGCTTCCATACGGGTATCCAGGGTGTCTTGCTCGCTCTTGAGCTTGGTCAGGCTTTCACTCAGGACCTTGGAGCGCTCGGCCAAGGTACCGGTACTGGCTTTGGCAAACGGCTCGGTCACCTTTTGCAGGCGCGCCAGCAGGCCATCCTTGCCATTGAAGATGCTGGTCAGGTCCGCCGCATTGGTGGAGGCAACCTTGTCCCACTTCTTGTCATCCAGGCTCAGGGCACCACCATTCTGGGCGGATGTGACACCAAAGGCAGCGAGCGATTTCAAGGTGCCGTTGCCCGACACCGCATTGAGCTCTTCACGAATGGAGGACATCAACGTACGCATCGTGGCATCACCGGTCAGCGCCGCCGACGTCATGGTGCCATCAGCGTTCTTGGTGACCTTAGTCTCCGCATTCATGACATTGAGCAAGGCGTTGTAGGTATCAATGAACCCCTTGAGGCCCGACTTCAACGTAGTAGAACTGGTTGTCAGCGAAAGTACCGTCGCTGTCACCTCGCCACTTGTCGCGTTTTTCGGCGACGTACCCACCAGCTTGATGTTGAGACCACTGACGGCATCTGTGATGTCGTTGGTCTTGGACTTCATGGCAATACCGTCCAGCGTGTACTCGGCATCCGCCGGTTCATCGACAACGGTATAGCCAGTATCAATGCCCGAATTGCCCGAAAGGGTGATGTCGGAGCCGTCACCCATCTTGGTCGAGGTGATGATCAGACGCGAACCCGTGGCGTCGGTCAGTACGTTGGCACTCAGGCCTGCCGTACTGAACTGGCTGTTGATGCTATCGCGCACCTGCTGCAGCGTTGCGCCAGCAGGAACACTCAAATCGTAGGCCTTGCCATTCTGGGTCATGGTCAACGTGGTCGGACTGCCAGTGGCGTTGACTACAGAGCCGGCGCCATTTGCGTAGACCTTCGTTGACACCTTCGACGCAGTCGCCAGCTTGTCGACAATCAACTTGAACGAACCGTTGGCAGCCCCCGTACCCATGGTGACGGTGGCTACCTTCTCATCCGAAGACTTCAGGCTAAGGCCACCGAAACTGTTGGTGTCGGTCATGTTGGTCAAGGCGCCGCGGAAGGCATCCAGCGCCGACTGAATCTTGCCGATAGAGGACAACGTGGTGGTTGCCTTCAGCGTTTGGGTATTGATCTGCGCCTGCTTCGGCGCCTTCTGCGCGGCCACCAGGGAATCGACGATCGCCTGGGTATCAATGCCCGAGCCAATACCGCTGACTGTTGTACCTGCCATCATTGCTCTCCTTGTTCAGTAGCTGCCGGATCCTTGGCGGATAAGTCCATCAATCGGCCGACAGCAACAAAAATCATGCCAGCCTATGCCTGATCATCGAACAGCAGGCTGCTGGCTTCACTGAGGCTCTGCGCCAATTTCAGCGCAGTTTCCGACGGAAGCTGCCGGATCACCTCACCGGACTGGGTGGCAATTACCTTGACCACAACCCGACCAGTGGAATCATCAATGGAAAAATCCAGCTGACGCTGGCTTGACTGGACGAAATCACGGATCTCGCCAACCGCTTTTTCCAGGTCCTCGCGCGAGCGCGGCTGGTTATCGGGGGCCGCAGCGTCCTGCACCTTGGCAGGCACTGCCGGGTCCCGATCCCGATCAGCGACTGGCGCCTGGGGTAACACAGACGGATACACCTGGCTCAGCTTGACACTCATGTCCATGTTTCGAACTCCTCATGTCAAAAAGGGCGAAAGGGCACGTAAACGCGCCCTTTCACCCTTTACTCAGGCGCCTGAATTACTGAAGCAGTTTCAGGACCGAAGACGGCAGCTGGTTAGCCTGCGACAGGATCGCAGTCGAAGCCTGCTGCAGAGTCTGCTGCTTGGTCAGCTCGGCAGTTTCCGAGGCGAAGTCCACGTCCTGCACGGTGGAGCGGGCAGCGGTGGAGTTCTTCTGGATGTTCTGCAGGTTGTCGACGGTGGTTTGCAGACGGTTCTGGGTAGCACCCAGGCCCGAACGGACGCTGTCGATCGAACCGATGGCCTTGTCGATAACGGCCAGGGCGTTCTGGGCGTTGACGGCCTCGGTAACATCGGTATCGGCGATGGTGGTCTTGGCCGAGGACTTGGAAGCTGCACCGAACAGGTCGGTAGCGCCAGTACCGGTGGCGCCGTCAGCTACCGAGTAACCTTTGGCAGAGTCCAGAGAAATCTGGCCAGTAACGGTCGCTTTGTCGTTAACGGTAGCGGAAAGCGTGGTCAGAGTACCTGGGAAATCACCGTTGCCGTCGCGTGCACCCACCGAGATGGCGTCTGCGCCGGCCTTGGAGGTGAAGGCCAGGTTCTCGCCAGTGTCCGACTTCACCGACAGGCTCTTGGTCGATTCGTCGTAGTTAACGCTGATACCCAGCTTGGCGGCGTTGGACTTCAGCTGATCAGCCAGGCTTGCGGTGTCAGTAACACCGATGAAGCTGACGGTGCTACCGCCTACAGTCAGGTCAAAGTTGGCTGGAGTAGCTGCAGCGCCACTGGCAACAGCCAGTTTGACTTCGGTGCTGGCAGTAGCAGTCAGGCCACCGATGGAGCCATTGAGTTTGGCAGCGATGTCTTTGGCCGAGGAGCCCGCATCATAGCTGACGGTTTTGCTCTGACCGTTGCCAGTGACAACCAGATCAGCTGCGGCCACACCGCTGGCGCTAGGCGCGATAGTGCCCGACTTGATCTGCTGCGAGCCGATGCTCTTGGCCGAAACGTTGTCCAGCGCCAGGTTGATGGTTTCGTTGGCGTTGGCGCCGACCTGGATGGCCTTGGTGCCGTACGAACCATCCAGCAGCTTCTGGCCACCGAAGGTGGTGGTTTCCGAAATACGGTTCAGCTCAGCGGTCAGAGCCTGGTATTCGTCGTTGTTCGACTTACGGTCGTCGGGGCTCAGGGAGCCAGTAGCCGAGGACAGGGCCAGGGTACGCATTTTTTGCAGGATGTCGGTCGAAGCCTGCATTGCACCTTCAGCGGTCTGGGCGATCGAGATACCGTCGTTGGCGTTCTTCACAGCCTGGCCCAGGCCATTGATCTGGCTGGTCAGACGGTTGGCGATCTGCAGGCCAGCAGCGTCGTCTTTGGCGCTGTTGATGCGCAGACCCGAGGACAGACGCTGCATCGAAGTGGTCTGGGCAGTGCTGGCCTTGGTCAGGTTGCCTTGGGTGGTGATCGATGCAATGTTGGTGTTTACAGTTAAAGCCATGACGAAATCCTCGTTGGATGGGTACTGCGGCTTCCGGCCTTGGCAACCGCCGGACTGGCCTAGAGAACCTTCGTAATAGTTATCGTCGGGTGCGCGGGATGCTTGAGGGGTTTTTCGAAAAAAAAATGCTGGCATGGGGCCAGCCCCGATAAATCAAGGGGTTAAGGGCGGTTTATTGGCGTCAACAATTGGGGGATGGCCAGGGTCTGGCTTGGGTTTTGTGATGGGGCGGCGCTCGATCTCACATCCACTAAAAATCCCACGACAAACACACCCAACCCACAAATAAAAAAGCGCCGGGCGGTGGCCGCCGGGCGCTTTTGGGACTGTAGGGAGATCAGTCGCGGTACAGGATGGCCGAGCCCCACGACAGGCCTACGCCAAAGCCGCTGATCGCCACACGCTTCCAGCTGCCGTCGAGCATGTGCTTCTGCAGCAGCAGCGGCACACTGGAAGACACAGTATTGCCGGTTTCCAGCATGTCCTTGACGAACTTCTCCGGGTGCTGCTCTTCGAAGCGCCGGGCCACGGCGTCGACAATCGCCGCACTGCCCTGGTGGATGCAGAACGCGTCGATATCCGAAGACTTCAGGCCACTGGCATCCAGCAGCTCGTGCAGGTGCGCCGGCACCTTGACCAGGGCGAAGTTGAACACTTGGCGGCCGTTCATGAAGAACTTGCCGTCAGTGACTTTCAGGTGCTCGGCACCGGAGCCGTCAGTGCCAAAACGCGCCTGGCCCAGGTTCCATACCGCGTCTTCACCCATCCAGGTGGCTGTGGCGGCATCGCCGAACAGCATGGTGGTGTTGCGGTCTTCCGGGTCGACGATCTTCGAATACGGGTCGGCCGTGATCAGCAGGCCGTTTTTCAGCCCTGCCGCTTCCATGAAGCCTTTGATCGCGTACAGGCCATACACATAACCGGAGCAACCCAGCGACACATCGAACGCCGCCACGCGGGTAGACAGGCCGAGCTTGCTCTGGACGATGGCTGCGGTGTGCGGCAGGCCTTCTTCGTCACCGTTCTGGGTGACCACGATCAGCGCATCGATCGACTGCGGATCAAGGTCAGGGTTGCTGGCAAACAGGGCCCGGGCGGCTTCTACGCACAGGTCGGAAGTTTCCTGCTCTTCGGCCTTGCGCGGCAGGAACGACGCGCCGATCTTGCCGAACATGAACTCTTCGTCCTTGCCGAACTTCGCACCCTGGACGTAGTTGTCCAGGCCAGCGGTAGGCACGTAACTCGCAATGCTTTTGATGCCAATCATTCTGGCTTCCCAATGAAAACAGCCAAAGACCACCACTCGATGAATTGAGGGCGCCAAATACCGGGGCGCGTCACCGCCAGAGGTTGAAGGCAGGGCTCACCTGCGCACCGGTAACAAAATGCTGCAACAGCTGCTGCATAGAATACAGGGAAGATGATCGTTTTGACTCATTGGTCACATTGAAATGCTACGAAAGCCGTGCCGAAGGCGTGAGAAAACGGAATTTTCGCGGGCATGAAAAAGCCTGGGCCGCTTTGCGGCCCCGGTTTCAGCAAGACAGATCAGAGCTTGTTGAACAGGCTCAGCTGCGAAATGCGCGAGAAGGCCAGCTGCGAGGCCTCCAGCATGGCCTGCTGCAAGGTCAGGGTGATGGCCGCCTGCGACATGTCGGTGTTGCCGATGGCGTTCTGGGTGGTCTTGTTGGCCAGGCCCAGGCTGGTGTTTTCCTGGCGCTGGATCTCCAGCGAATTGCCACGGGCGCCGATCGAACCACGGGTGATATCGACCTGCTCACGGGCACTGGCCAGGTTGGCGATTGCCGAGGCCGCCGCATCCTTCAGCGCATTGGCCTGGCCTACACCCGTTACCGGCGTATCCAGCGCAGCACGCAACTGGCTGAGGGTTTCCAGAACATTCTGGTTCTGGTGCGTATTGGCGGTAACCGCGAACTGGTCACCCGCCTCCGGCGAACCGCTCACCTGATACGTGACACCCGCCACCGTCAAGGCTGGTGCGGTGTAGGTGCCCGTGGCCACTGCCTTGCTGTCAGCCGTCAGCGGCTGGGCGTAGAGCTCGTAGGCGCCAGGCCCGGTGAACTTGATCACAGCCCCGTTGCTGGGGAAAGTGCTGCGATAAGCCGCTTCGTCGGTCACGGTGCCGCTGGTGACCTGGGCGCTGGAGGTGTTGCTGGCGTTGCGGGTGGTGTTGAACGAGTCCGGGCGCGCCGCCAGGGAAAACTCGCGCCCTGCCACCGCGGCGTCGGCATCGGCGCCTTCCTCCACGGTAACGGTGATTTCAAACTCGACGCCACGCAGGGCAATCCTGTTGGCGCCTTCGGTCTTGCTGTCGAAAGTACCGTTGGTGGCAGTTTCAGAGGTGATGTCCCTGCCACTTGCATCGGTGATGGTGTACTGGGTCGCGCTGGTGAAGGTCAGCTTGTACGGCTGCCCGGCAGTAAAGCTGTTGTTGTAGCTGGTACTCGAGGTCATCAGGCCAGACGATACCCCGACCACGCCATCGTCAGTGGCGGGCACCACCAGGGTCGACTGCGTGCGGCTCTTGTTGCTGGCGGAATCGAAGATGGTGAAGCCGGTGTCGTTGGTGGCCAGATTCAGGGTGTCGGACACCTGCAGACTCAGCTGGGTCTGGTCACCGTTGTAGCTGTAGGTGCCGTCGGAGTTGCGCACATAGGGTGGCGTGGTGCTCTTGGAGCCGCCGAACATGTAGTCGCCGTTGGCATCGCGCGAGTTGAGCAGGCCGAAGATGTTCGCCTCGATCTCTTTCAGTTCGGTACTGATGGCCACACGGTCAGAGTCGGTAACCCCTGGGCCGCCAGCACGGATCGCCAGCTCGCTGGCACGCTGCATGGCGTCGTTGATGGTGGAGAGTACGCTCTCCTCCTGCAGCAGGGCGTTGCTCACCGTGTTGATGTTGCCGCTGTACTGGTCCAGCAGCGACTGCTGCTGTTGCAGCAGCAGCAGACGCGCCGCGCCGACCGGGTCATCGGCCGCGGTCTGGATGCGAATACCCGACGTGACCTGATCGTTGGTCTTGTTCATGGTGGAGAAGTTCTTGGAGTAGCTACTGGCGCTGGCCTCATAGAACTGAGCAGTGGAAATACGCACGAGAGTCTACTCCTTACAAGGCATTGATCAGGGTGCTGAAGGTTTCTTGCGCCGCCTTGATGATTTGCGACGAAGCCGTGTAGTAGTGCTGGAATTTCACCAGGCTGGCCGCCTCGTCATCGAGGTTGACGCCAGACACCGCACTGCGGCTTTCGCTGGCGGACTTGAGTACCGCCTCGGTCGCCGTGGTGTCGATGGTCGCCTGGTTGGCCTTGGCGCCCACGCGCTCGACCAGCGAGGCATAGGCCGACGTGAAGCTGGTGCCACCGCCGGAACCGGTGTTCACCGTCGATTTGGTCTGCAGGCCCAGCAGCGCCGTGGCGTTGCGGTTGTCGGCCTTGCCGTCGGCATTGAACGACAGCGTAAAGCTGTCATTGGCCGCCGGGCTGCCGCCGATGGTGGTCTCGACGCTGAACGTGCGCGGGTTGCCGCTGCCATCGAGAATCGGCTGCCCGGCAGCATCCAGCATTGGCACAGCCACCGAGAGCTTGTTGTCGGTACCCGGGACCACGCTGCCAGTGCCGATCTGGGTGCCCTTGGCATCGAACAGCTTGTAGCCCTGGGAGCCACCGCTGGCGGCGTCGAACACTACGCGCACCGGCATCGAGTCGCGAATCGACTGCTGGATCAGTGCAGTGTCGGCACCGCCATAGATATCCAGCGATTCGCCCAGCGTAGGCTGGGTGATGGTGCCGGTACCGCTGTTGCCACTGCCTGCCGCAGCACTGATCGGCCCGGCGAAGGCCAGTTTGTTGGCATCGGTCAGGGTAGTGGTGATGCTGCCGGCCGCCGCACGGGTAGGGATCACCTTGAAGCTGTCGCCGGCCGCCAGGCCACCGCCTTTCAGCGACAGGCTGAAGCCGTCGATCACCGGCGCCGGGTCGGTGCTGAGGTCGAAGCTGCCCATGTCGGTGCCGTCGGAGCGGCGCACGCTGTACTGGTTGGCGCTGGTGAACTTCAGCTCGTAGTCGTAGGTGGTCAGCGCACCGCTGTTGGCGATGGTCACATCCAGGTTGCCGGAGCCGGTGCTGTTGTTCGACGAAGCCAGGCTGCGCTGGGCAACGGCAGTGGCGCTGTTGATGCTGGAGAACAGCGAGCTGCCAAACTGGCCATTGGCATCCAGGCCCTGCCCCAGCTGGCTGTTGATGCTGTCCGACACCACCAGGGCAACACGGCCCAGTTCGTTCATGGACGGTATCAGCACGTCCTGGCGGTAACGCACCAGGCCGCCGATCGCGCCACCGGTCACCACCGAGGTCACGTCGGAGCTGAACGACTCATAGTTGATGCGCAGGCTGGCCTGGCTCTTGTCGGCAGTACCCGGCTGCACCGACAAGGTGTTGGCCTTGTTGCCGGTCACCAGCGACTGACCGCTGCCCAGGTAAACGTCGTAGTTGCCGTCACGTTCCTGTACGGTCACGCCAACCAGCTCGTTGAGCTGGCGCACTGCTTCGCTGCGCGCATCCAGCAGGCTGTTGGGCGTGTTGCCGGTGCCCGAGGCCGCCGCGATCTGCTTGTTGTACTCGGCGATACTGGCGGTGAGCTTGTTGACCTGGCCAGCCATGGTGTCGAGCTGGGAGTTGATCGTTTCGTTCTGCTGGGTCAGCTGAGTGCTCACCGCGTTGAAACGGTTGCTCAGGGTTTGCGCCTGGGTCAGCAACAGCTGCCGGGAGGCAACGTCACCGGGCTTGGCCGCCGCCGTCTGCAGGGCCGAGAAGAACGCTGTAAGGACCGAACTGATGCCGGTATCGCGGTCGGCCAGCAGTTTGTCGATGCTGGTGATCTGGTCCTGGAAGGCAACCGAGTCCGCTTGCAGCGAGGTAGCGGTCTGCAGCTGGTTGTCCAGATACGAGCTGTAGATGCGGCGCACGTCCGCCAGCGTGGTACCAGTACCCAGGAACCCCGCGCCGATGTTGTGCGAGGGCCCCGCCGCCTGAACCGTCTGCTGACGCGAGTAGCCACTGGTCGCGGCGTTGGCGATGTTGTTACTGGTTACCGACAAGGCCGCCTGGCTGGCACTCAGGCCACTCAGGCCGATGGAAATCAGGCTCGACATGATTTAGTCCTTTTATAGATTCGTGGTTCTGCCAGCCATGGCGTATTGCGGGGTTGACTGCATTTGCTGGGCGATGCTGATGATCTTCTTCGCATAGCCCGGGTCGGTCGCATAACCTGCCTTCTGCAGCTCTCTTGCAAACTGCTCAGGGTTATCGGCCGAGTCCAGCGCATCTTGATAGCGAGAATTGCCCTGCAGCAGGTTCACCAGGTCGTGGAAGCTGTCCTGGTACGAGTCATAGCTGCGGAACGCTGCGGTTTCCTTGACGAACTGGCCATCGCGGAACTCGCTGGTGATCGCCCGTGCCTGCTCACCCTGCCAGTTGCCGGTGGCCTTGATGCCGAACAGGTTGTGGCTGCTGCTGCCATCGGTATTGCGCATCACCGATTTGCCCCAGCCGGTTTCCAGCGCGGCCTGGGCCACCAGGTAGCGTGGGTCGATACCAATGCGCTTGGCCGCTTGCTCGGCCATCGGCAGCATGGTGGCGACGAATTCGTCACTGTCGGTAAACGCCTTGTTCGGCGCCAGCGGCGGCTGGGCCACGGCGCGGCCGACAATGCGCAGGCCGTTGTCTGGCACGGCGAAGGCCTTGGCCACTTGCTGGCCGTCACGGGCCGGCACGGCGGCGTTATTGGCCGTGGCGGCCGATGGCACGATGCCGGCCAGCAGGCGGTCGGTAAGCTTGCTCGGCAAGGCCAGGCGCCGCGAGTTGAGCGCGGCGACGTCGTTGCGGGGGGTGGCCGAGTCCGTGGCATGCACCGGCTCCGCCACCTTGTTGCCCCACAGCGCCGGGCCACTGCCATCTGCACGCGGGAACGGGCTGGTGTTGATCGACGCACTGCGGCCCTTGGTCAGCTGGCGCACCAGCACATCCTGCAGACCGATACCACCACCTTCGCGGGACATGCTCACGGCCAGCTGCTGGTCGTACATGTCGCGGTACTGCTTGACCGTTTCGGTGTTCATCGGGTTGTCATCAGCCAGCACGTCGCTGGCCTTGCGCGAGGCCTTGAGCATTTCACTGATGAACAGCGACTCGAACTCCTGGGCCACCTTACGCACGTTGGCTTCGCTGTCGCGGTCACCGTGCTTGAGCGCACTCAGGCGGTTGAGGTCGGTATAGGCGCCGCTGTCGGCACTGCCGGAAACCTGGCTTTTGATGTTCATCCGCGCCGTCCTCAGATCACGATCAGGTCGGCCTGCAAGGCGCCGGCCTGTTTCAGGGCTTCGAGAATGGCCATCAGGTCGCCGGGGGCTGCGCCCACCTGGTTCACCGCGCGGACGATCTCATCCAGCGTGGTGCCCGGGCCGAACTTGAACATCGGCTTGGCTTCCTGCTCGGCGTTTACCCGCGAGCGTGGCACCACGGCCGTCTGGCCATTGGAGAACGCCCCCGGCTGGCTGACGATCGGGTCTTCGGTGATGGTCACGGTCAGGCTGCCGTGGGTCACCGCTGCCGGCGACACCTTGACGTTCTGGCCGATGACGATGGTACCGGTGCGCGAGTTGATGATGACCTTGGCAACCGCCTGGCCCGGGTCGATTTCGAGGTTTTCGAGGATCGACAGATAATCCACGCGCTGGCTTGGGTCCATCGGCGCACTGACTCGCACCGAACCACCATCCACGGCCTGGGCCACGCCGGGGCCGAGCAGGTCGTTGACCTTGTCGACGATGCGCTTGGCGGTAGTGAAGTCGGGGCGGTTGAGGTTCAGGGTCAAGGTGTTGCCCTGGTTGAAGCCGCTCGGCACGGCCCGCTCGACACTGGCCCCCCCGGGGATGCGACCGGCCGACGGAACGTTGACGGTAATCTTCGAGCCGTCACGGCCTTCGGCGTCAAAGCCCCCCACCACCAGGTTGCCCTGGGCGATGGCGTAGACGTTGCCGTCGATACCCTTGAGCGGGGTCATCAGCAGGCTGCCGCCACGCAGGCTCTTGGAGTTACCGATCGACGACACGGTAATGTCCACCACCTGACCGGGCTTGGCGAACGCCGGCAGGTCGGCATGCACCGACACCGCCGCGACGTTCTTCAGCTGCACGTTGCCGGAGCCGGCCGGCACCTTGATGCCGAACTGCGACAGCATGTTGTTGAAGGTTTGCAGGGTGAACGGTGTCTGGGTGGTCTGGTCACCCGTGCCGTTCAGCCCCACCACCAGGCCGTAACCGATCAACTGGTTGGAACGCACGCCAGAAATGCTGGCGATGTCCTTCAGGCGCTCTGCCTGCGCACCGAAGGCACAGGACAGGAGCAGGGTTGCGGCAATCAGCTGCCTCACGTTGAACATGGTCATCCGTACTCAGAAAGGCCAAAGCGGGCTGATGAAGAAGCGGTCCAGCCACCCGGGCTGGCTGGCATCGGCGAACGAGCCGGTACCGGAATAAGTGATGCGCGCGTCGGCCACACGGGTGGACGGCACGGTGTTGTCGGTGGCGATGTCATCGGCGCGGATCATGCCGGCAATGCGCACCAGCTCTTCGCCGGTGTTCAGGGTCAGCCACTTCTCGCCGCGCACGGCGATGATGCCGTTGGGCAGCACCTCAGCCACGGTCACGGTAATCGAACCGGTCAGGGTGTTGCCCTGGGTGGCCTTGCTGTCGCCCTTGGTGGCGCGCTCGCCGTTGTAGCCGGCCTCCAGCGACAGGTCACCGCCGCCGAACGGGTTGTTGGTGTTCGGTGTGCTGCCAAACAGCGAGGTCAGGCCGATGTCGGCCTTGCTGTTCTTCTGGATCTGCGAACCTGCGTTCTTGCTGGCCGAGGTTTTCTCGTTAAGGGTGATGGTGATGATGTCACCCACCCGGAACGCCTTGCGGTCGCTGTACAGGTTCTGCTCGAAGCCGGCCTGGTAGATGGAACCGTTGTTGGCCGCTGCCGGCAACGGGGTGCGCGGCAGTACCGGCGCGTAGTACGGGTCGTTGGGCTTGGGCGTC
>Ga0247818_10002137_pt1 | contig 12825 bp, 8 predicted proteins | sample 13C_Glucose_Day1_FD_192424 | JGI IMG/M metagenome (GOLD analysis project Ga0247818, IMG submission 192424) | Soil microbial communities from agricultural site in Penn Yan, New York, United States - 13C_Glucose_Day1 | ecosystem: Environmental > Terrestrial > Soil > Agricultural land | place: USA...
TATCCACAGGGTCCGCAGGGTCCACAGGGCCCACAGGGCCCGCTAGGTCGACAGACCCTTGAGCGGCTGCTGTCGGCCGAGGGTCGAGCGCTGCTGCGGCTCCTCCCCGAGGGGCCGCTCGACCCGGGGGAGGCCTTGGGGGTCGGGACCCGGCTGCGGGAGCGGTTTCCGGCTGAGCTGGTCGCGGCGGCGCTGGCCCAGCAGGAGCTGCGGGTCCGGGGGGCGGCCAAGTTCTCGGCGGCGGGCAGGATGTGGTTCACCCGTGAGGGGCTGGAGCAGGCGTCGGGGGAGGTGCTGGCCGGGCACCGGGCGTCCCGGTACGCGGGGTTCGCGGTGGTGGCCGACCTGTGCTGTGGGATCGGGGGCGACCTGTGCGCCCTGGCCCCGGGCCGGGCCGCCCTGGCCGTCGACCTCGACCCGGTGCACCTGCGCCTGGCCAGGGAGAACGCGCGTGTCCACGGCGCCGAGGAGGTGGCCGTGGCCTGCGCCGACGTCCAGGTCCTGAACCTGCCGTCGTCGCTGGCGGTGTTCGTCGACCCGGCCCGGCGGGCCGGGGGGCGGCGGCTGCCGGCGGGGGAGAGCCGGCCGCCGCTGGCCTGGTGCCTGGGCCTTGCCGACCGGGTCGCCGCCGTCGGGATCAAGGCCGCCCCCGGCCTCCCGCTGGGACTCGTCCCCTCCGGCTGGGAGGTGGAGCTGCTGGCCGACCGGCGCGAGCTCAAGGAGGCGGTCCTGTGGTCACCGGCGCAGGCCACCACGACCAGCAGGGCCACCGTCTTCCCCGGCCCCCACACCCTCGAGGCCCGGCCCGGACCGGCGCTGGCCTGCGCCCCCCCAGGCGCGTTCCTGCTCGACCCGAGCCCGGCCGTGACCCGGGCCGGGCTGGTCGAGGAGCTGGGACGCGACCTGGGAGCGTGGAAGCTCGACCCGCGGATCGCCTTCCTGTCCGCCGACGAGCCCCTGCGCAGCCCGTTCGGGCGGCCCCTGCGGGTCGAGGCCTCGCTGGCCTGGAACCTCAAGCGCCTCCGCCAGGTCCTGCGGGAGCGGGGCGTCGGCACCGTCGAGGTCCGCAAGCGCGGGTCGGCCGTTGACGTCGCCGACCTGACCACCCGGCTGCGGCTGCGGGGCGACGGCCGGGCCGTGGTCGTCCTCACCCGGGTCGCCGACCGGCCCTGGGCGCTGGTCTGCGCCGAGGAGCGGGACTTGCCCGGGGCGGTAGCGTGAGCTGGACCGACCACCGGAGGTGACGCACGTGAGCGACCAGGCACCGGCGATCGCCGGCATTGCCGCGCTGGCCATCGACTGTCACGACCCGCCGGAGCTGGCCCGCTGGTGGAGCCGCCTGCTCGGCGGCACGGTCGAGGTCGTCGCCGACGGCGACGCCACCCTGCACACCCCCGGCGGCCTGGCCATCGACTTCGCCAGGGTCCCGGAGGCCAAGTCGGTCAAGAACCGGCTGCATCTCGACCTGCGCAGCACCGACCTGGCCGCGGCGACCGAGCAGGCGGTCGCCCTCGGCGCCACCCGGGCCGACGACATCTACGACGGCGGCAAGTGGCAGGTGCTGCGCGACCCCGAGGGTAACGAGCTCTGCCTCCTGCGCCCCCGGCCCTGACCACCCGGCCCGCCCGATGGCATCGGCGACGCTCCGCATCCGGCTTCTCGGCGAGCTCGACCTTCGCCGGGACGAGGTCGCGGTGCCGCCGCTCGGCTCGGCCAGGGCCGAGTCGCTGCTCGCCTACCTGCTGCTGCACCGCGAAGCGGCCCAGCCGCGCCAGCGACTGGCCTTCCTGCTGTGGCCCGACTCCAGCGACCCCCAGGCCCGGACCAACCTGCGCCACCTGCTGCACAACCTGCGGCGGGCCCTTCCCGACCCCGACCGGTTCCTCGAGGTGACCCAGCGGACGCTCAGGTGGCGCGACGACGCCGCCTGGTGGCTGGACGTCGCCGCCTTCGAGGACGCGGTCGCCCGGGCCGGGCAGGCCGGGCCGGCGGTGCCAGCCCTCCAGGAGGCGGTCGAGCTGTACGGCGGCGACCTGCTCCAGAGCAGCTACGACGAGTGGCTGCTGGAGGAGCGGGAGCGGCTGCGCCGGCGCTACCTCGAGGCCCTGGAGCGGCTGGCCGAGCTGCTGGAGGCCGGGCGCGAGCACGCCAGGGCGATCGGCTACGCCGAGCGGCTCCTGCGCGAGGACCCGCTGCGGGAGGCGACCTACCGGCTCCTGATGCGGCTCCACGACGCCCGCGGCGACCGGGCCAGGGCGCTGCGGACCTACCACGCCTGCGCGGCCACCCTGGAGCGCGAGCTGAGCGTCGAGCCGTCGGCGGCGACGCGGCGGGCCTATGCGGCGCTGGGCGGCAGCAGCGCCGAGCCGGCCCCCGAGCCGGCGGCGGGCCGGACCGGTCCGCTCGGCCGGCCGCCCCTGGTCGGCCGGGACGCCCAGCGGGCCCGCCTGACCGGCCTGTGGCGGGCCGCCGAGGCCGGGGCCGCCCAGCTGGTGCTGGTCACCGGCGAGCCCGGCGCCGGCAAGACGCGGCTGGTCGAGGAGTTCAGCTCCTGGTGCGCCTCCCGCGGGGCCGCGACCAGCCAGGCCCGCTCCTACCCGGCCGAGGGGGCGCTCGCCTACGGGCCGGTGGTGGCCTGGCTCCGCTCGGACGCCCTGGCCGGGCACCTCGGACGGCTCGACCCGGCCCGGCGGGAGGAGCTGGCCCGCCTGCTGCCCGAGCTCCGCCCGGCCGCGGCCGGCCGCCCCGCTCCCGCCTCGCCGCCCGACCGCGACCAGCGCCGGCTCCTGTTCGAGGCACTCGCCGGGGCCGTGCTGGCGTCCCCCGGCCCGCTGCTGCTGGTCGCCGACGACCTGCACTGGGCCGACCGGGAGACCCTGCAGTTCCTGCACTACCTGCTCCGAGCCCAGCCGCGGGCCCCGCTCCTGGTGGTGGCGACCGTCCGGCCCGAGGAGCTGGACCTCGAGCATCCCCTGCACGACCTGCTGACCGGGCTGCGGGCGCTCGACCGGGTCGCAGAGGTCGAGGTCGGGCGGTTCTCGGGCCGGGAGACAGCGGCCCTGGCCGAGCGGCTGCGCCGGCGGCCGCTCACCGCCCCCGAGGCCGAGCGGCTGTTCGCCGAGACCGAGGGCAACCCGCTGTTCGTGGTCGAGGCCCTGCGCGCCGGCTGGAGCGGGCAGGACCAGCCCGCCCCGGTCACCCCGAAGGTCCAGGCGGTGATCGAGTCCCGCCTCGCCCAGCTGTCGGGCCCGGCCCGCGACCTGGCCGGGGTGGCCGCGACCATCGGGCGGGAGTTCAGCACCGACGTGCTCGCCGAGGCCAGCCAGGCCGGCGAGGCGGCCCTGGTCGGCGGGCTGGACGAGCTGTGGCGGCGCCGCCTGGTCCGGGACCAGGGGCCCGACGCCTACGACTTCACCCACGACCGGGTCCGGGAGGCCGCCTACCTCGGCCTCAGCCCGGCCCGGCGCCGCCACACCCACCTGCTCGTCGCCAGGGCGCTGGAGCGGCTGCACGCCGGCGATCCCGAGCCGGTGGCCGCCCAGGTGGCCGCCCACCACGAGCGGGCCGGCGCGGTCTCCGAGGCGGTCGCCTGGTACGAGCGTGCCGCCTCGGCGGCCCAGCGGCTGCCAGCCTACGACGAGGCCGTCCGCCTGCTCGGCCGCGCCCTCCGGCTGCTCCGGGCCCAGCCCCCGTCCCCGGCCCACCGGGAGCGCGAGCTGGCCCTCCTGACCCGCCTCCAGGGACCGCTCGGCATCGTCGACGGGTATGCCTCGGAGCGGCTGGGCGAGGTGCAGCGGCGGGCCCTGGAGCTGGCCGGCGAGCTCGGGGTCGAGCCGGCGCCGCCGCTGCTGCGGTCGGCGGCGATGGCCAGGCTGTCCCAGGGGGACTTCGAGGGCGCGCGCCGGGTCGGCGAGCGGCTCCGGGCCGGCGGTGCGCGCCGGGGAGACGAGCTGCGCGCCGTCCAGGGCGACTACGTGCTCGGGCTGGTCGCCTTCTGGGAAGGCGAGTTCGAGACCGCCCGGCGGCACCTCGAGGCGGCCGTCGACCAGTTCCGGCCCGAGCGCCGGTCGGACCGGCTGGCCCGCTTCGGCGCGACCACCGAGGTCCTGTCCACCAGCCGCCTCGGCAACACCCTCGGCTTCCTCGGCCGCCCGGAGGCGGCGGCCGGCGCCCGGGCCGCCGCCCTGGCCCGGGCGACCGAGAGCGGGCAGCCGCACAACCGCGAGGCCGCGCTGGTGTTCGGGGCCGCCCTGGCCCTGGAGCTGCGCGACCCGGCGTCGGTCCGGGCCTACGTCGCCGAGCTGGCCGCCCGGCCGGGCGGCCTGGCCCGGGGGGGCCGGGTCGTCGCCGACGCCCTGGCCGGGTACGTCCAGGTGCTCGACGGTCACACGGCGGCCGGCATGGACCGCATCCGGCGAGCCCCCGGTGGTGCCGACGAGGACGACCACGCCCCCGGCATGCGCGCCATGGTCGCGCGGGTGCTCCTGGAGGCCTGTGTGGTCGCCGGCGACACCCGGACCGGCCTGGTCGCCGCCGGCGGCGCCCTCGGCCTTGACGGCGACGTCCGCACCTGGGCGTCGGAGGCCCGCCGCCGCCGGGCCGAGTTCCTGGCCGCGCTCGGCGCCCCCGCCGACGAGGTCGAGGCGGAGCTCCGGCGCGCGCTCGAGGTCGCCCGCGGCCAGGGCGCCCGGCTGCTCGAGCTGCGGGCCGCGACCAGCCTGCTCCACCACCGTCTCGATGCCGGCGACGACCGCTCCCCGCACCGGGACCGGGAGCGGCTGCGGGCGGTCCTCGACACCCTCCCGGAGCGGGGCGACACCCCCGACCTGCGCGAAGCGGCCGCGCTCCTCGCCCGCGGCTGAGCGGGGAACACTCCCCGGAACGCTCCTGGAACGCCCCGCCGCCCATCCTCTCCCCATCGAGGAAAGGAGGCCGCGATGATCGCGGTGATGGGTGCTGCCGGGAACGTCGGGAGCAAGGTTGCCGACCTGCTGTTGCGTCAGGACCAGCCGGTGCGGGTGCTCGAGCACCGGCGCAGGCTCGAGGAGCTCGGCCGGCGGGGGGCCGAGGTCGTGGCCGGCGACCAGATCGACCCCGGGGACCTGGGCGTGTTCCTCAAGGACGCCGAGGCGGCCCTGGTGGTGCTGCCCGACGTGGTCACCGACCCGGAGTTCACGGCCACCCGCTCGCGGATGAGCCAGGCCATCGCCGACGCCCTCGCCGCGTCGGGTGTCGGCCACGTCGTCGCCCTCAGCACCGTCGCCGCCGGCCAGCCCGGCGCCACCGGTCCGGCGGCCGGGCTGCGCGAGCTCGAGGGGCGGCTGTCCGGGCTCGGCGACCGCAACGTGCTGGTGCTGCGGTCGCCGTTCTACATGGAGAACCTGCTGGCCGGCCTGCCGCTGATCAAGGCCAAGGGCATCAACGCGAGCGCTATTGACGGCGACCTCGAGCTGCCGATGATCGCCACCCGCGACGTCGCCGCCGAGGTCGCCGAGCGGCTGGCCCGCCGGGACTTCAGCGGGCACCAGGTCAAGCAGCTGGTGGGGCCGGAGGACGTCAGCCTGCGGGCGGCCACCCGCGCCCTCGGTGAGCGGCTCGGCCTACCCGAGGTGGGCTACGTCCAGTTCCCGCCGGCCGACGTGCAGGGCGCGCTGATGGGGTTCGGCATGTCCGAGGCGGGGGCCTCGGCCATGGTGGAGCTGCAGCTCGGCCTCAACCGGCACGGGGGGTTCGCCAGCGTGCGCGACACCGCCGACGCCACCACAGCGACCCGGCTGGCCGACTTCCTCGAGGAGGCCATCCGATGAAGGGGTTCCAGGAGCTGCGGGGGCGCTTCCGGGGGGCGCTGCTCCGGCCTGGCGAGGAGGGCTACGACGAGGCCCGCCGCGTCTGGAACGGGGCCATCGACCGGCGCCCGGCCCTGATCGCCCGCTGCGCCGGGGCCGACGACGTCGCCGTGGCCGTGCGGTTCGCCCGCGAGCACGACCTGCTGGTCTCGGTCCGGGGCGGCGGGCACGCCGTGGCCGGCCACGCCGTGGTCGACGGCGGCCTGATGATCGACCTGTCCTCCATGAAGGCGGTCCGGGTCGACCCGGGGGCCCGCACCGCCAGGGTGGCCGGCGGGGTCCTGCTCGGGGAGCTGGACCGGGCCACGCAACGGTTCGGGCTGGCCGCCCCATCCGGGATCGTCAGCCACACCGGCATCGGCGGGCTGACCCTCGGCGGGGGGCTTGGCCACACGATGCGCAAGTTCGGCCTGACCGTCGACAACCTGCGCTCGGTCGACCTGGTCACCGCCGAGGGCGAGCCCCTCCACGTCGACGCCTGGACCGAGCCGGAGCTGTTCTGGGGGCTGCGGGGCGGCGGGGGCAACTTCGGGATCGCCACCGCCTTCGAGTACCGGCTCCACCCGGTCGGCCCGATGCTGCTCTGCGGGCCGGTCCTCTGGCCCCTGGCCGACGCCCCCGAGGTGCTCCGCGTGCTCCGCGACGTCGGCCCCCAGGCCCCCGACGAGCTGGGCATGGTGCTGGTTGCGCGCCTGGCCCCGCCGGGGCCGCTGGTGCCACCGGAGCACTACGGCAAGCCGGTCCTGGGGCTGACGCTGAGCTGGGCCGGCGACCCGGCCGAGGGGCAGCGGGCGATGGCGCCGCTGCGCCGGGTCGCCAGGCCCGTCGCCGACAACGTGCGGCCCCTGCCGTACCTGTTCCTGCAGTCCATGGTGGACGGCGGCAACCAGCACGGCATGCACTACTACTGGCGCTCACAGCGGGTCCCCGAGCTCACCGACGACGTCATCGACGTGATCTGCGGGCTCACCGACACCATCACCTCGCCGCTGTCCTACACCGCCGGGTTCGTTATGGGCGGCGCCGCCGGCCAGGTCGACCCGGACGCCACCGCCGTCGGCGAGCGCGGGAACGGGTTCGAGCTCAGCATCGTCGCCGGCTGGCCACCGCCCGACCCCGGCGGCGACCGCCACACCGCCTGGGTGCGCCAGGGCTGGACCGACCTGCGCCCCTCCAGCACGGGGGTGTACTCGCACTTCATCTCCGACGAGGGCGCGGCCGGGGTCGAGGCCGCCTACGGCGAGCGCCTCAAGCGCCTGACCGCCCTCAAGGACCGCTACGACCCGGCCAACCTGTTCCGTATGAACGCCAACATCCCGCCGACACCGGTCCTGGCCGAGCGCTAGAGCTTCACGCCGTAGGTGCGCTCCAGCTCCTCGATCCAGTCGTTCTGGATGGTGAGGCCGTAGCGCTCGGCGAGCGCGTCGTAGGTGGCCGGCGGGGCGTGCTCGCGAAGTACCGGGGCCAGCTCCTCGAAGTAGTCCTCCAGGCCGCCCGGGGAGAGCACCTCAAGGACCCTGGCCGGCTCGGCGCCGGCGTTCCACATGGCGTGCGGGGTGCCCCTTGGCTTGACCAGCGACGCCCCGGCGTCGGCCTCCACCACCTGGTCCCCGACCCTGGCCCCGACCGTGCCGGCGAGCACGACGGTGAACTCGTCCTCACGGGAGTGGTTGTGGGGCTTGACCAGGGTCCGGGGCGGGATCGTGACCTCGAGCGCGGCCAGGTCGCCGCCGGAGTCGGCGCTGGTCACCTTGTAGTCGAAGCGCACCGCGAACAGCATGATCGTCTTGCCCTCGCCGGGCGCCGCCATCTTCGGCCGCGGGATGGGGGACATCAGGGCTCCTCAGGGTCTGGTGCGGTAGTGGAGGTGGACCACGCCGTTGCCGAAGCGGCGCTCGTCCAGGAGCTCCAGCCGCAGGCGGATGTCGTCGGGGAGGGCCCGGTTGCCCCCACCGACCACGACCGGCGAGAGGAACAGGTGCAGCTCGTCGACCAGGCCGGCCTTCAGAGCCTCGGCGGCGAGGCCGGGACCGCCGACGCTGAGGTCGGCGCCGGCCGCCGCCTTCAGCTGCCGGACCGCCTCGGGGTCGAAGCCCCGCTCGATCCGGGTCCTGGCGCTGGAGACACCCTCCAGCGTCCGCGAGTAGACGACCTTGTCGGCCGACTGCCAGACCTCGGCGTAGTCGCGAACGAACGGCGGCTGGCCGGCCTGGGTGCTGGCGGTCTCCCAGTAGGCCATCACCTCGTACATCCGCCGCCCGTACAGGTAGGTGCCGACCCGCCGCTCGAGGTCGTTGACGAAGCGGTGCACCTCCTCGTCGGGCTCGGCCCAGTCGAAGTTGCCGTCCTCGTCCGCGACGTAGCCGTCCAGCGAGGCGATCGCCGAGTAGATCAGCTTGGCCATGAGGACCTTTCTCGCGTTCCGGGTCCGGCCGGGAGCATACGCGGGCCCGCCGACAGCCGAGTCGGCGCAGGTCGAGGGCGTTGCGCCTAGGGTGCGGAGAACGCTCAGGCGGCGCCGGCGAGCCAGCGGGTGAACAGGTCGGCGAAGCGGCCGCCGCGGGCGCGGAGCTCGGCCGGGGTGCCGGACTCGACGATGCGGCCGTCCTCGACCACGGCGATCTGGTCGGCCTGGGCGATGGTGGTCAGCCGGTGGGCGATGATGATGGTGGTCCTGCCCGAGCGGAGGCGCTGGAGGGCGTCGGTGATGCGGGCCTCGCTGGCCGCGTCCAGGTTGCTGGTGGCCTCGTCGAGGATCAGCAGGGCCGGGTCGGCGATCCAGGCCCTGGCGAAGGCGACCAACTGGCGCTCGCCGGCGGCCAGCAGCGCCCCCCGCTCGCCGACCTGCGTGTCGTAGCCGTCGGGCAGGCCGGCGATGACCTGGTCGGCCCCGACCGCGCGGGCGGCCGCCTCGACCTCGGCCCGGGTCGCGCCCGGGCGGCCGAAGCGGATGTTGTCCAGGATGGTTCCCGAGAACAGGAAGCCCTCCTGGGGCACGTAGCCCATGGCCTGGCGCAGGTCGGCCAGGCGGACCTGGCGCAGGTCGACCCCGTCGAGGGTGATCCGGCCGCCCAGGGGGTCGTAGAAGCGGGCGATCAGCTTGGCCACGGTCGACTTGCCGGCCCCGGTCGGCCCGATCAGGGCCAGGGTCGTCCCGGGGGCCACCGCCAGGTCGACGTCATGGAGCACCCCCGGCCCCTGGTCGTAGGCGAAGCAGACGTCCTCGAGCCGGACCTCGCCGCGCGGGTCGGGGAGGGGGACCGGGTCGGGAGCCTCGCGGACCGAGGGCTGCTCGGCGAGCACGGCCCCGACCCGCTCGGCCCCGGCGGTGGCCGACTGGAAGCTGTCGTACAGCTCCGAGAGCTGCTGCACCGGGTCGAACAGGTTGCGCAGGTAGAGCAGGAACGCGGCCAGGACGCCAATCTCCAGGTCTCCGCCGAGCACCCGCTGCCCGCCGACGCCGAGCACGACCACCATGGCGGCCGTGCCGAGGAACTCGATCCCGGGGAAGAAGAACGAGGCCAGGCCGATGGTGCGCCAGTGGGCGACCCGCTCGGCGTGGTTGGCCTCCTCCAGGCGGGCGGCGGTGGCCCGCTCCCGACGGAACGACTGGATCGCCCGCACCCCCGACAGCGACTCCTGGAGCTGCACCGTGACGACGCTGTGGGTCTCCCTGACCTGGCGGTAGGCGTCGGCCGACCAGCCCCGCCAGGACCGGGCGGCCAGGGCGATCAGCGGGGCCACGACCAGGGTGGCCAGGGCCAGCTGCCAGTCCATGACGACCAGGATGACCGCCACCCCGACCATGGTGATGAGCGCGGTGACGAGCGTGACCAGGCCGTCGGTGACGAGGTCGCTCATGGCGTCGATGTCGGCGGTCATGCGGGCGACCAGCCTGCCCGTCCGCTCGCGCTCGTAGAAGTCGAGCGAGAGGGTCTGGAGGTGGCGGAACAGCTTGGTCCGAACGGTGAACAGCACCCGCTGCCCGGCCCTGGCCACGGTCTCGATCTCGACCCTGCCGGCCAGGAACTGCACACCGGCCAGGACCAGGTAGGCCAGGGCGACCCGGTTGATCACCGCCAGGTCCTTCGGCACGATGCCCTGGTCGATGGCCACCTTGACCAGGTACGGCATGGCCAGAACGGCCCCGGTCTGGACGAGCACGGCCGCCGAGGCCAGCAGGACCAGCCCCCGGTGAGGCCGGACCAGCGGCCACAACCAGGCCCGAGCCCGCCGCCCGGCCCGCCGGTCCCGCGACCCGCGCTCCACCTTCGGCGGCGCCCCAATGGTCGTCGCCGAGGCGGCCGCCGCCGGAGCGGAGGTGCCGAGCCCTGGTCGCGTCGCCCGGCCCCGGGTCCCCCCTGGACCTATCCGGCGGCTCATGACGCGGCCTCCTCGACCAGGCGGTCCACGCCGCCGCCGGCGTGGGCGAGAACGGCCCGGTAGGCGGGCTCGTGGGTGGCCAGCTCCTCGTGGCTGCCCTGGGCGATCACCCGGCCCCGGTCGAGCAGGACCACCCGCTCGGCCAGGCGCAGGCTGGCCGGCCGGTTGGCGACCAGCAGCAGGGTGGCGCTGCCAAGGGCCGTGTCCAGCCCGGCCAGGATGGCCGCCTCGGTGTCGACGTCGACGTGGGAGAGGGCGTCGTCGAGGATCAGCACCCGCGGCTGCATCAGGAGCGCCCTGGCCAGCGCGACCCGCTGACGCTGGCCGCCGGACAGGGTGTAGCCCTGCTCGCCGACCACCGTGTCCAGGCCCTCGGGCAGCCCCTCGAGCACGTCGCGGGCGGCCGCCGCGGCCAGGGCGTCGAGCACCTCCTCGTCGCTGGCCTGCGGGCGCCCGAAGGCGACGTTGTCGCGCAGGCTGGCCGAGAACAGCACCGGCTCCTGGTGGACGATCCCGACCGCCGAGCGCAGCGAGTCCAGCGTGAGGCCGGCGACGTCGTGGCCGTCGACCAGCACCCGCCCCTTGGTCGGCGCGTACAGCCGCGGGACCAGCCCGAGCAGGGTCGACTTGCCCGACCCGGTCCCCCCGACCACCGCCACCCGCGACCCCGGCGCGATGTCCAGGTCGATCGCGGCCAGCGAGGGGCGGCCCCCCTCCTCGTAGGCGAAGCTGACGTCCTCGAACCTGATCCGGACCCCCCGGTCCACCGGCCCGTCGGCCGGTGCGGGGAGGGCGATCGCGTCCGGCCGGTCGGCGATGGCCGGCGGCTGGTCGAGCACCTCGAAGACCCGGTCGCCGCTGGCCGCGGCCCGCTGGGCGAAGCCGAACAGCATCCCGAGGCCCTGAAGCGGCCAGGCCAGCAGCAGCAGGTAGCTGTTGAACGCGACCAGGGTGCCCAGGGTGATCTGGCCGTCGATGGCCAGCCGGCCCCCGTACCAGAGGATCGCGGCCAGGCTGAGCTGGGGGAGGATACCCAGCAGGGGGGTGTAGAAGGCGCGCAGCCGCGCCGCCTCCAGGTTCTGGTCAAGGATGGAGCTGGCCTCGGTCTCCAGGCGGCGGGTCTGCTCGTTCTCGCGGCCGAACGCCTTGACCACCCGGACCCCGGCCGTCGCCTCCTCGACCACGGTGGTCAGCTCGCCGATCTCCTGCTGCACCTGCCAGTAGACGCGGTGCAGGCGGCGGTTGAACCGCAGCGCCCCGTAGACCAGCGGCGGGGCCAGGGCGAGCACGACCAGGCAGAGGCGGGGCGAGAGCAGCCACATCTGCACCGCGGCGATGGCGAAGGTGATCACGTTGAGGACCATGAAGACCAGGCCCCAGGAGATGAAGTAGCGCAGCGAGCGCACGTCCGAGGTGGTCCTGGCCAGCAGCTGCCCAGTGGGCACGCGGTCGTGGTAGGCGGCCTCGAGGGTCAGCAGGTGGCGGCCCATGCGGTTGCGCAGGTTGTACTCGACGTCGGTGCCGACCCGCCCGGAGATGTTGCGCCGCAGCCCGCCCACGACCCAGCGGACCACAGCCAGTCCCATCAGCAGGACGACCTCGCGGCCCAGCACCCCTGGGATCCGCTTGGTCAGCCCGTCGTCGATGATCGTCCTGGTCACCAGCGGGATGAACGAGGTGATGACCAGCATGGTGACCCCGAGCAGGAACGCCATGGTCACCCGGACCCAGAACGGCCGCATCAGGCCGACGACACGCCGCAACGTCCCGAGGGCAAGGCCGTCGGGAGGCGGGTCGGTTCCGTACCAGCGCAGCGGGAAGCTCCAGAGGGTTCGGGGGCGGGTTACCTACGGTGCAACGTACGGCAGCGCCCAGACAATCCGCGACCCCAATCCACAGCCCTCGAGGGCTGTCGCAGGGCCGCCGTCGCATCTGGTACACCGGGGTGGACGGCGTCGTTCTCACCGGCGGGGCGGCCTGGTATTGTACTGGTACATTCTGAGATATGTACTGGAGCGTATTCACGCATGGACACTGACCGCTATCAGCGGACCGAGCGGACCCGGGTCCGGCGGCTGCCGGAACGGGCGACCTACGACCGGGCGACCGTGCACGCGATCCTCGACGAGGGCTTCCTCTGCCACGTGGGCTTCGTGGTCGACGGGCAGCCCTATGTCATCCCGACCGGGTACGCCCGGGTTGGTGACACGCTGTTCCTGCACGGGTCCACCGGCAGCCGGCTCGGGCTCCGGCCGGGCATGGACGTCTGCGTCACCGTCACGCTGGTGGACGGGCTGGTGCTGGCCCGCTCGGCCTTCCACCACTCGATGAACTACCGGTCGGTCATGGCCATCGGCCGTACCCGGCCGGTCACCGACCCAGGCGAGAAGGAGGTCGCCCTGCGCGCGCTGGTCGAGCACATCGTGCCCGGGCGCAGCGACGAGGTCCGCGGGGGCGACCCCAGGGAGCTGGCCGCCACCGCCGTCCTGGCCCTGCCGCTGGCCGAGGTCTCGGCCAAGGTCCGCACCGGCCCGCCCCAGGACGACGAGCCCGATTACGCCCTGCCGATCTGGGCCGGGATCGACGGGTCGAGGAC
>Ga0247818_10002138_pt1 | contig 12820 bp, 13 predicted proteins | sample 13C_Glucose_Day1_FD_192424 | JGI IMG/M metagenome (GOLD analysis project Ga0247818, IMG submission 192424) | Soil microbial communities from agricultural site in Penn Yan, New York, United States - 13C_Glucose_Day1 | ecosystem: Environmental > Terrestrial > Soil > Agricultural land | place...
CCGCCAGGAGGAGCGCACCGGCCACCGCATAGGACGGGAAGACGATCCTGTTGGGCAGGAGGTGGTGCCGGACGTCGATAATGGTGAGCCGGACCGCCATCACCGCGAAGTAAAGGCAGGCCGCCAGTACCAGCCAGAAGGCCAGCGGGGTGTGCTGCCAGAGTTCGCCGAGTCGTCCGATCACCCCTCGGATGCTACTGGATCCACCATTCCGCCCGTAGCACCCCCGCGTAAAATGTGGATATGTCGACCTGGGACTCCCGGCGCCGGGCGGTTCCGGGCCCTCCTTCCGTCCCCGCGGATCTGGCCGCGATGTTCCGGAACCTTTGCCGGTCTTCCCCCTGGAAGTGGCAGGCGCTGCGTTTTGAGTACTGGGACCAGGCCTTTGCGTCAGCTCCCACGCCCGGTGCACCCTTCGTCCGTGCGTGGCTCCGCCGGCCGGGGGCGCTCCGCCTTGAAAGCCCTGAGGGCCTGGTCCTTCACAGCACCACAGGCATCAATGACTCCCGCGACGGCATCTACGTCAGCGCCACCCGTAAGTCCTGGCTGCTCCCTCCGCACCTGGTCACACCCGTGTACGACGACGCCGGACTGGTCCGCCGCCGGCCGGAAGCCGCCTACGGCGAGCCCGGGTTCGGAAATGGACGCTTTTCAGCCGCCCTGGACCCCGTGGAATTGGCCGGGAACGCCCCCGTGCCCATCGAGTTCCCGGGCAGCAACGCCCTGGACATCCGGGACACCCGCTTCGCCGAGCACGAAGGCCGGCCGGTTTTGGAGGCGGTGGTGGCCCCCAGCGCCGCCTACCGCCCGGGCGATCCTGCCGCCCCCCTCTGCCTTCCCGGAAGTTCACTCCTGCGGGTGGACATGGGTACCGGCGTCTGCGTATCCAGCCAGTCACTGGAGCAGGAAACCGGGGAGTATGGCCACTGGATCCGGATCCTCGCCGTGGATGAGTACATGCTCGATGACCTCTTCCTGGCACAGTCCATGAATCTCACCGACGTCCGCCGGCACATCAGCTGGGACATCGCCGCCAAGGCATGACAACCCCGCATGCCACCGATCGGCTAGGCTTCGCGGATGACTACCCTGGGCTCCATCTGGCCGCTGTTCGACCTCACGCTGTCCACGCCGCGGCTGGAGCTGCGCCCCATCACCGACCAGGACATCCCCGCGGCCGTGGCGGCGGCCCGGGGCGGAATCCATGACGCCGGCAGGAACCCCTTCAGCACTCCCTGGACCGAGCTGCCCGACGAGGAGCTGGGCCCCAACATGGCCCGCTGGTACTGGCGCTGCCGGGCCGAATGCACGCCCGAAAGCTGGACGCTGCTCCTCGGCATCTGGCACGAAGGCCAGTTCGCCGGCTGCCAGGACGTTGGAGCCAAGGACTTCGCGGCCCTCAGGACAGTCACCACCGGATCCTGGCTCAAGCAGTCCGTTCAAGGCCGCGGCCTGGGCAAGGAGATGCGTGCCGCCGTCGTCCTTTGGGCCTTTGACTGGCTGGGGGCAGAAGTCGCCGAATCCGAGGCAGCCATCTGGAACAGCGCCTCCCTTGGCGTGTCCCGCTCCCTCGGCTACGAACTCAACGGCACCACCCGCAAAGCCTGGGGCCCCAAAATCGAAACACTCCAGCACATCCGCGTCACCCCGGAGACCTTCAAGCGCCCCGACTGGGAGCTGAAGGTAGAGGGCCACGAGGCTGTGGCCAAGTTCCTCAAGGTCACCTGATTGCCTTACCGTGGCAGGGTTCGTCCGCCCCGAGTCCTTCGCCGTCGCTTAGACACCTCCCGACGCATTGCTCCGTTCGGCGATGCGCTCCTCCACGAAGGACTCGAACCGGACGTGTGCCAGGGCGCGCCTTCTGAACACTTCCGGTAGGGATCCCGCTCGAGCGGGGCTGCGGTCCTTCTCGTAGGAGCGCATCGCGACGCATCGGCCGCCGGAGGTCGCCCAGCGACCGGAGACGGCCCTATGCGTTGTGTCTAAGCGACGGAGAAGGGCCGTGGCCCCGCGAACCCAACCACTGCCACGCACGAAAAGGGCCGTGGCGGGACGAACCCGGCCACGGCCCTCAGCGAGGTGTCGCTAACCTTCCAGAAGTTCGGTGACCAGGGCGGCGATGGGCGAGCGTTCGGAGCGGGTCAGGGTGACGTGGCCGAAGAGGGGGTGTCCTTTCAGGGTTTCGACGACGGCGGCGATTCCGTCGTGGCGGCCGACCCGCAGGTTGTCCCGCTGGGCGACGTCGTGGGTGAGGACGATCTTGGAGTTCTGGCCGATGCGGCTCATGACCGTCAGGAGCACGTTCTTTTCCAGGGACTGTGCTTCGTCGACGATCACGAAGGCGTCATGCAGGGAACGTCCGCGGATGTGGGTGAGGGGCATGACCTCGAGCATGCCGCGGTCCATGACCTCCTCCACTACTTCCTGGCTGACCAAGGCCCCGAGGGTGTCGAACACGGCCTGCGCCCAGGGGTTCATTTTCTCGGACTCCGAACCTGGCAGGTAGCCCAGTTCCTGTCCGCCAACCGCGTAAAGGGGCCGGAAGACGATCACTTTGCGGTGTTCGCGGCGTTCCAGCACCGCCTCGAGGCCGGCGCAGAGGGCAAGGGCAGACTTGCCGGTGCCGGCGCGGCCACCAATGGAAACGATGCCTACGGCGGGATCCATCAGCATGTCGATGGCCAGCCTCTGCTCGGCGGACCGGCCGTGGAGGCCGAACACGTCGCGGTCGCCCTTGACCAGGCGCACCTGCTTGTCGGCGCCCACCCGGCCGAGCGCGGAGCCGCGGTTGGACAGCAGGACCAGCCCGGTGTTGACGGGCAGCTCGGCGGCCGCGGGGATGAAGACGGGCTCGTGGCCGTACAGGGTGGAAATCTCCTGTTCGTCCGCTTCGATTTCGGCAACACCCGTCCAACCGGAGTCCTTGACCAGTTCGTTGCGGTACTCGTCGGCGGTGAGTCCCATGGCGGACGCCTTGACCCGCATGGGCAGGTCTTTGGACACGACGGTAACGTTGCGTCCTTCGTTGGCAAGGTTTTTGGCGACGGCGAGGATGCGGCTGTCGTTGTCCCCGCTGCGGAAGCCCAACGGCAGCACCTCGGACGAGATGTGGTTGAGTTCCACCATCAGGGTCCCGCCCTCGTCGCCGATGGGAAGGGGCTGGTTCAGGCCGCCGTGCTTGACCCGGAGGTCGTCCAGGAGCCGCAGGGCTTTCCGTGCGAAGTAGCCGAGTTCGGGGTCATGCCGTTTGGCCTCGAGTTCGGTGATGACCACGACGGGAACCACTACCTCATGCTCGGCAAACCGCAGGAGTGCGCGCGGATCCGAGAGGAGGACGGAGGTGTCGATGACGAAGGTGTGGATGTCGGCTTCCCTTCCGGAGACAGCAAAACCGGCCGCAGCATCAGTTGCTGCGCCGGTTTCAGAGGTAGCTCGCTCGGCGCGAGAGGTAGCTTTTCCACCCAGTCCAAACAGGACCTCGGGCAGTTGTTCAGAAGTAGCCACATCGACTCCAGCCCCGGGCGCCAGCCCGGAATTGTTATTGGTGAGGCGGCTCGGCCAAGAGGCCGGGTCCGGCCTCCCATACAACCGGTGCGATGTTTCGCTCCATGTACTGGCCTCCCCGATCAGCCGGCGGTTTTGCCTGCTGATGGATATAACGTAAATCCACCCGGGGTAATTTCCGCAACCATTACGCGGCGATTTCTCTTGCAGGTGTGTGAACTTGTTATGAACCGGGGGTTTCAGGTGCCAAAGCGCCGCTGGCGGCCGGCGTAGTCGCGCAGGGCGCGCAGGAAATCCACCTTGCGGAAAGCAGGCCAGAGGGCCTCGCAAAAGTAGAACTCGCTGTAGGCGCTCTGCCACATGAGGAAGCCGGATAGCCGCTGCTCCCCCGACGTCCTGATCACCAGGTCCGGATCCGGCTGTCCGCGCGTGTACAGGAAGCGTGAGATGTCATCAACGCACAGGTCATCGGCAAGCTTGGAGATGTCCATGCCCTTGGCGACGGCGTCGTGCAGGAGTTCCCTGACGGCGTCGACGATTTCACGCCGGCCCCCGTAGCCCACCGCCACGTTGACATGGATTTTTTCCCGGACGGGTGTCCTGGCGGTGAGCTTGTTAAGGCGCTCGGCCAGGTAGTCCGGGAGCAGTTCAGGTGCGCCCATGGCGTGTACCGAGATGTTGGCGTCCTCGTCCAGCCGGTCCAGGGTGTTGGCGATAATGCCCATCAGGAGGTCCAGTTCCTCGCTGGAGCGGTTCATGTTGTCCGTGGACAGCATGTAGAGCGTCACCACTTTTACGCCGAGTTCCTGGCACCAGCCGAGGAATTCGTGGATTTTGTCCGCCCCGGCCTGGTGGCCCTGGCTGGTGGGTGCGTTGAACTGCTTGGCCCAGCGGCGGTTGCCGTCCACCATGACGCCGATATGGCGGGGGATCCGGTCGCGGGGAAGGTCCCTAAGCAGCCGGCGTTCGTAATAGCCATAGAGGAACCCGGGCAACTCCACGCGTCCACTCACCTGACTTTCCTGCCGTACGTACATCCACATCCTAGGCTACCGCCCGTGGCCGGCTGGCACGGCCAGTACCCCGGGAACATCAAAGCAGGGATGTTACCCGCGGGTAACTTACCGGCCCGTAAGTTATTCTGTTGGCATGAACAGCGACTCTCCGCACGCCTCCCGGGACCCCCAGCCGGAGGAGCGGAACACCGCCGCGGAACCAGGGCCCAGCGCCATGGATGACGCCGCCGTCCGCCTCGCGGAACTACTGATGATCAAGCCCAAGTGGCGGGGGTGGATCCACACGGTCACGGCCCCGCTCGCCCTTGCCGCCGGGATTATCCTGGTTGTCATTGCCCCCACCACGGACCGCCGGATCACGTCCGCCATCTACGCCGCCACAGGTGTTTTGCTCTTCGGCGTCAGCGCCGTCTACCACCGCGGCAACTGGTCCCCGCGCGTCAAGCTCGTTTTGAAGCGGCTGGACCACACCAACATCATGCTGGTGATCGCCGGCACCTATACGCCGCTGGCATGGACTCTCCTGGAACGCCAGCAGGCGGTGATCCTCCTGTGGGTCATCTGGTCCGGAGCCATCCTCGGCGTGCTGTTCCGGTTGCTGTGGACTGAAGCCCCCCGCTGGCTCTACGTGCCCATCTACATCGCACTGGGCTGCGGCGCGCTGTTCTACCTGCCGCAGTTCTTCCAGGCAAGCATCCCGGCGGCCGTGCTGATCTGCGTGGGCGGCGTCCTCTACATTGCGGGCGCAATTTTCTACGCGCTGAAGAAGCCAAATTTCAGCTACCACCACTTCGGCTTCCACGAACTATTCCATGCGTTCACCGTGCTCGCCTTCGCGGCACACTTCGCGGCGATCGCCATGGCAGTCCTCGACTAGAACCCCTTCACTCCGGAGCCGGCCCGGCCGAAGGGACAGCCCTATTCGCGCGGCTGCGGATGTCCCCCGGCAGTGCCGTTTCCGTTGGCATCGGTAGCTTCCGGAGGCGTCCCGCCGTCGCGCCCGTCCTGGACGTCCGCGGCGTCAACATCTGCGGCAGCTGCAGCGGCCAGGCGCTCTTCCTCCACCTGGGCCCGGTAGCGCACCCTGCGGATCCGACGCACCATATCCACAATGAGCAGGGCAGTCGCCACGACGAAGAACGCCGTCATGATGAACCCCAGCAGGCCCGGCGTCACCTGGTCCTCGGAAATCCCCTCCCGCAGTGTCGGAGTAGGCAGCGGGGTCGGCGTAGTGGCGAGGCTGAGGAGCAGAGATTGCACGGTTAATACCTTCTGGTGGAGCGGATGCAGCAGGAAGCGGACGGGACCGGCCGTCGCCGCGCCTGTCTTCTACGCAAGATAGAAATAGCCTGCCGTGTCTATCTTAGCCCGGCGAACAGGTCCTTCTCGGGGAGCTCGGAGGGCACCCTGGAATGGATCAGCGAATAGTCCTCCCACGGCCAAACCCGGCGCTGCATGTCGGGCGAAACGGCGAAGAAGAACCCCAGCGGGTCCACCTGCGTCCGGTGCGCGCGCAGCGCATCGTCGCGGACTTCGAAAAAGTCCCCGCAGTCAATCTGGGTGGTGGTGGGGTGCGCGGCCGGCGGCGGGGTGTGCCCCTCGGCGTCGGACTCCAGCCAGGCGGCCAGGCGCTCGGCGTACGGTGACTGCAGCCCTGCCTCCTCCAGCGCAAAGTGCAGTGCCCGGAACCGCTCAGGGCTGAAGGCGCGGTCGTAATAGAGCTTGCCTGGCTCCCATGGCTCCCCCGCCTCCGGATAGCGTTCGGGATCGCCTGCGGCCTCGAAGGCTTCCACGGCCACCCTGTGCGCCATGATGTGGTCCGGGTGCGGGTAGCCGCCGTTCTCGTCATAGCTGAGGATGACGTGCGGCTTGAAGGAACGCACCAGCCGCACCAGGGGCGCCGCGGCCTGGTGCAGGGGCAGGGTGGCGAACGATCCGGTGGGGAGCGGCGGCAGCGGGTCGCCTTCGGGAAGGCCCGAGTCCACAAATCCAAGCCACCGCTGGCGGATCCCGAGGATGGCGGCAGCCTGCTGCATCTCCAGCCTCCGGGCACCGGCCATATCCCGCTTGGGGTGGGGTTCGTCTTCCACCGCAGGATTTTGGATGTCGCCGCGGGAACCGTCGGTGCAGGTTGCCACCAGCACGTCCACACCGGCAGCCGCATACATGGCCATGGTCGCAGCACCCTTGCTTGATTCGTCATCCGGGTGGGCGTGGACCGCGAGCAGCCGCAGCGGCACCTGGGAGTTGCTGGACGCTGTCATGGAGGGGACGGCTCCTAATTCTTCTTTTGCGGCTCGTGGCAGCTTTCGGATGGTGTCGCGGGTGCGCTGCCTCGCCGGCAGCTGCAGCCGCCGCAAAGCGCCGGCGGAAAGGGAACTAAACTGGTCTGGTGACTTCCCCGGACCAGCCGGCCCGCCCCGCGCCCGCAGACACTAGCCTAGCCAATCGGTATGGTGCTAAAAAGCGCCGGCTCTCCCCTAAGGCCACCCGGGCCGCGATCGGCCTGGCGCTTGCCGCGGGAATCGGGTTCCTGGCGTGGGTGACCACATCGAATTCGCTCTCCGGAGTGACGTTCAAGGACGTGGGTTACAGCACCACCGATGCCACGCTCGCCGAGGTGGACTTCCAGGTGACGCGGGAACCGGGCAAGCCCGTGAAATGTGCCGTGAAGGCGCTGGATTCCAAGTTCGCTGTGGTGGGCTGGAAAGTGGTGGACATCCCGCCTTCGGTGGCGGATGGAACGGCCGACGGCGGCAGGACGGTGGCCCAGCGCGTCACGTTGCGCACGGAGTCGGAGTCGGTATCGGGCGTGGTGGACAGCTGCTGGATTCCAGCCGGGGCGTCCTGAGCAGTGTGACGTGGAACGCTTCCCTGTTGGGTTATCTCCAGAGGATTGACTACAATGGGGAGATACCTTTACCCCGCTGAGCTGGTTGCTGTTCCACAAGTGGCCACCGTGGCGGGGTCTTTTGCATTGTAGGACCACTAGAGGAGAAGTCCGTGTCTACCACCAACAGCGCATCTGCAGCCTGGCTCACCCAGGAAGCTTTTGACCGCCTGAAGGCAGAGCTGGACCACCTTTCCGGCGCTGGCCGGGCGGAGATCGTCCAGAAGATTGAAGCAGCGCGGCAAGAGGGGGACCTCAAGGAAAACGGGGGCTACCACGCGGCCAAGGAGGAGCAGGGCAAGATTGAGGCCCGCATCCGCCAGCTGACGGCACTGCTCCGGGATGCCCATGTGGGTGAATCGCCTGCCGATGACGGCATCGTGGAGCCCGGCATGATCGTGGTGGCCAGGATCGCCGGCGACGAGGAGACCTTCCTGCTGGGTTCACGTGAGATCGCGGGCGACTCAGACCTGGATGTCTTCAGTGAAAAGTCGCCGCTTGGCGCTGCCATCCTGGGCCACAAGGAGGGCGAGACCCTCAGCTACGTGGCGCCCAACGGCAAGGACATCAAGGTGGAGATCCTCTCCGCCAAGCCCTACGCCGGCTAGCTCCGCGCATAGCTTTGTACGCGCAGTGCTCCGTAACAGGACAGCGCGAAACCGGGAAGCGGTGGCCCTCCCCCCAGGGGACGGCCACCGCTTCCCGTTAAGGCCTTGTGCCGGGCCTACTTCAGGCCGGCTGCTATAACTTCGCCGGCATCCCAGACGCGCGCGGACGAAGCAGCAGCGCCGCCACCACGCCGCCGGCGGCCCCGCCAAGGTGCGCCTGCCAGCTCACGTATCCGGACACGAACGGCAGGGCGCCCAGGAGAATGCTGCCGTAGCCCATGAAAAGGACCACTGCGAGCAGGACCTGGCGCCAACTGCGGTTGAAGAAGCCCCTGACCAGCAGGAACGCAAAGAGCCCGAACACCAGGCCTGAAGCGCCCACGGTGATGCCGTTCCCGATCAGCCACACCGTCAGCCCGCTGCCGAGCCAGCTGAAGGCAAGGGCGGTGAGGAACACGCGCAAACCGGAGAGGAACACCAGGAAGCCGAAGACGACCAGGGGCAGGCTGTTGGAAAGCAGATGGTTCAGGTTGGCATGCAGGAGCGGGAAGGTGAAGATGTCCAGCAGCCCGTCGGCACTCCTGGGCCGCAGGCCGAAGGTCCGGGTGAGGGCCCCCATCATCAGTGTGTTGACCACTTCAATGGCGAACAGCACAGCCACAAAGCCGCCCAGCACCACCAACCCGCCCTTCGCGCGCGACGCGATGGCCTGCCGCCCGGGGAGGCGTCCGTTGCCCGTCAGTCCTGCCAAGGCCCGTTCCTAGTGCACGACGATCGGCTGGAAACCCTCGGCACGGAGTGCGCTGAGGACCTGCTCACCGTGCTGGTGGCCCTTGGTTTCCAGGTTCACGGTGATGGAGACGTCACCCATGCTGATGGAGCCTCCCACCCGCGTGTGGTCCAGGCCGGTGACGTTGGCATCGTTTTCGGCAATGATGCGGGCAATGGTTGCCAGTGAGCCGGGGCGGTCATCAAGCATCATCCGCACCGTCATGTAGCGGCCTGCGGCGGAGAGGCCGCGCTGGATCACCTTGAGCATCAGCATGGGGTCGATGTTTCCGCCGGAGAGCACGGCCACGGTGGTTCCCGGGTTCTCGATCTTGCCGTCCATGAGGGCTGCAACGCCCACCGCCCCTGCAGGTTCAACCACCATCTTGGCCCGTTCCAGCAGGAAGATCAGGGCGCGGGCCAGGGAGTCTTCACTGACGGTGACCACATCATCCACCAGCTCGCGGATGATGCTGAAGGGCAGCTGCCCCGGACGCCCCACGGCGATGCCGTCCGCCATGGTGGAAACCTTCTTCAGCGGCACCAGCGCGTCGGCGGCCAGCGAGGGCGGGTAGGCGGCGGCGTTTTCCGCCTGGACGCCAATGATGCGGATCTCCCGGCCCAGTTCCCTGGCGCGGGCCTTGATGGCGACGGCGACCCCTGCCAGGAGCCCACCGCCGCCCACACCCATGAGGATTGTGTCAACGTTGGGGACCTGCTCGAGGATTTCCAGGCCCACGGTGCCCTGGCCGGCCACCACGTCCACATTGTCGAACGGGTGGACGAAGACCATGCCCGTTTCGTTGCTGTAGCGCTGGGCTTCAGCGAGCGCCTCGTCCACGTTGTGCCCGTGCAGGACCACTTCGGCGCCATGGCTGCGGGTGGCGGCGAGCTTGGGCAGTGCCACGCCCAGCGGCATGTAGATCCGGGCCTTGATGCCCAGGCTCTTGGCGGCGACGGCAACGCCCTGGGCGTGGTTGCCGGCGGAGGCTGCCACCACTCCCCGCTTTTTCTCGTCCGGGGAGAGCCGCGCCATCCGGACGTAGGCCCCGCGGACCTTGAACGAGCCGGCGCGCTGCAGGTTTTCGCATTTGAAATAGACGTCGCCGCCTACCATGGTCCCCAGCGCCCGCGACGATTCCACGGGAGTGCGCGCGATAATCCCGTCAAGCAGCTTCTGCGCCTCAAGGACATCGTCCAGTGTGACGGGAAGGGTTTCAAGGATCTTCACGGACTACTCTCCTCTGGGTTCTGCCCCGGTGCCTTCCGGGGAGGAATCACGGGCATCGCGGTGTTCGGCTGGAGTGCCGGACGCCGCGTCCTTCCCCGCGCCAGGTACAGACGGCGGTTCAACGTCCTTGATGGTGTTGTCCCCGCCTGCTCCGGCCGTGATGGGCTTCCCGGCAATTACCGGCACCTGTTCATGTTCCCACGTTCTTGCGGCGATGTAGCGAACAGCCGAATTTGCTACGGCCAGGATGGGTACCGAGAACAGCGCTCCGGGGATGCCGGCAAGGTAGGAACCGGCCGCAACGCTGAGGATCACAGCCACCGGGTGCAGCGAGACTGCCTTGCCCATGACCAGGGGCTGCAGGATGTGGCCTTCAAGCTGCTGGACCAGCAGGACGATGGCCAGCATGATCAGGGCGTTGATGGGGCCGTTGGCCACCAGCGCCAGCAGGATGGCCACGATACCGGTCAACAGGGCGCCCACCACCGGGATGAAGGAGCCGAGGAAGACCAGCACGCCCAGTGGAAGCGCAAGCGGGACTCCGATAATGGCGGCGCCCACGCCAATGCCGAGCGCGTCCACTGCCGCGACGAACATCTGGATGCGCGCGTAGCTGACCATGGACGCCCAGCCCCTGCGGCCGGCGCCGAAGGTGGCGGCCCGGGCTTTGCGCGGAAGCATCTTCACCAGGAACGCCCAGATCCGGTCACCTTCCAGGAGGAAGAAGATCAGGATGAACAGCGACAGCAGCATGCCGGCAGCGAAGTGCCCCGCGGTGCTGCCGAAGGACAGGGCGCCGCTGAGGATGCTGCTGCTGTTGTTCTGCAGCGCGTCGGTGGCTTCCCTGATGTACTGGTCGATCTGGGCGGCCGTGAGGTGCAGGGGGCCGGCAGAGAGCCAGTCCTGGACCTGCCGGACGCCTTCAAGGGCCTGGGAATAGAGCTCGCCGAATCCCACCGCCAATTGCCTGCCCACCAGGGCCAGGGCACCGACAATGACACCGATGAACCCGAGGACCGTCACGGCGACGGCTAGCCCAGCAGGCAGCCCGTGCCGCTTCAGCCACACCGTGACCGGGCTCAGGAGACCGGCGAGGAGGGCGGCCACCATAATCGGGATGATCAGGAGGGTGATGTGGCTGAGCAGCCAGACCAGCGTCCCCACCATCAGGAGAATCAGGCCCAGCCGCCACGACCAGGACGCCGCTATGCGGATGCCGTAGGGTATGTCCTTGTCCAGCTCACGGTCCGTCAGGACCCGCAGCGGCGCAGCGGAGGCGGGCGCCGGCGCTGAAACCGGGCGGGCCAGGGTAACGTCGTCCTCGTTAGGCGTCATATGCCAATACTTCCCCAGCTGCGGCCCGATGGGAAACTACTCCCCCGCCGCGCCGGGCTTGTAGTCGATGCCCCATTGCATGCTGAAGGACTCCCCCGGAGCCAGCCACCGGAGACCGTCGCCGGAGTTGAACGCGTTGGCCGGTCCCGTCATCGGCTCCACCGCCAATGCACGGCTACGGCCCGGGTACACCGTGCTCACGAAGATGTGGACGTAGCGGCAGGCCTCGTCCTGCCACAGCGACACCTCCCCGCCGTCGGACGCCGCGAGGGTGTGCCGCGCCTTGCCCCCTTCGAAGCTGAGGTCCGTCAGGGCCACGTCCACCGCCAGGTCCGCGATGTGCCGCCCGGACCGAAAATCCACATCCCCGGCTACAGGGGCCGAACTGCGGGGAATCAATCGCTCATCGGTCACCAGTTGGGTGCCGGCGGCAACGGTCAGCTGCAGTTCCTCAACCGGGGTGTCACCAAGCCGCAGGTAGGGGTGGGCGCCCAGAACGAATGGGGCGGCCGCCGCCGAGTCGTTCGTGAGGGTCTGCCTGACCTGCAGCCCCAGGTCTTCCGAAAGCCGGTACTCCACCCTGTGGCGCACCAGGAACGGATAGCCGTGCTGCGGGAAAACTGTGGCCTCCAGTGCCACGGCGTCCTGCGACTCCGCAACCGCCGCGTAGCCGGTATTCCGAAGCAGGCCATGGCTGGCGTTGTTGCGGGACACTTCGGTGATGTCCAGCTGCTGCTTCCGGCCGTCGAGGAACCAGACCCCGTCCTCCACCCTGTTGGCCCAGGGCGCCAGGGTGATGCCTGCCCCACCGGGGGCGATCTGATCATCGCCGTAGGTTTCGGTCAGCAGGACCCCGCCCCGGCTGAAGGAGCGGAGCCCTGCAGCGAGCTCCGTGACCACGGCGACGGCGTCGCCCCGGCGAAGCTCGTATTGCCGGCCGGTGGCGCAGGACAGGGCGGATGAGCGGGTGGAGGTTCCGTGTTCGGAAGAGGCTGTCATGGGCATTACCGTACATGGCACGAATGGCCCTTCCATCCCCCTTTGTTACTTTTTGTTGTTAACTATTCATTCTTGATCGTTTATGCAAGACTTTTTGTATGACAGGGATTACCAGTACCAGACTCTCCGATGGGCGGGAGCTGATCTACTTCGACGATGACAGCACCAGCACGTCACGCGCCGGGCACCTCACCACCGACCACCGCGGCCTGCCCCCTCGCGGGGAGCCGGGCGAGGTGCGCTTCGATGCCCTGACGGACGAATGGGTGGCCGTCGCCGCGCACCGCCAGGCCCGCACCCACCTGCCGCCGGCAGACCAGTGCCCCATCTGCCCCACCACGCCCGCCAACGCTTCCGAGATCCCTGCCCCGGATTACGACGTTGTGGTCTTCGAAAACCGGTTCCCCTCGCTGGGACCGGCCCTGGGACCCGTGCCTGACAACGCCGCATGGGGAACGAAAGGCCCGGC
>Ga0247818_10002140_pt1 | contig 12814 bp, 13 predicted proteins | sample 13C_Glucose_Day1_FD_192424 | JGI IMG/M metagenome (GOLD analysis project Ga0247818, IMG submission 192424) | Soil microbial communities from agricultural site in Penn Yan, New York, United States - 13C_Glucose_Day1 | ecosystem: Environmental > Terrestrial > Soil > Agricultural land | place...
ACTGGTACCCACCGCAATGGGGATGTTGTTGGCCTTCAGATGCCGGACCAACTGCTGTGCACCAGGCATCGCCTGCGCCCCGGGAAAACGCTGCCGCATCAGGGGTTCGCGGATCACCAGGAATTCTTCAGCGGTGATCGGCAGCTCCAGCGCCTCGACGACATAGCGCGCCAGATCACCTGCACCGCGTCCGATGATGTTCTGTTTGATGCTCCAATCGAAAGTCCGGCCATAACGCGCGGCAATGATGGACGTGACTTCGGTGTAAATGCCCTCAGTGTCCAGCAGCAAGCCGTCCATATCGAAGATCACAGCTTTGATCGGGCCGAACTCTTTGAGCGGTGCATTCATCACGTCTGATCCGTTTCCAAAGGCATCCCGGATGGCCCAGACAGGGGCGCTTCCAGGTGGATTAAAGGTTTCAGCAGCATAGCGAGCCAAGATGGCCCAGGGCAATGCGAAATCCTGCAGTTCGCCAGCCAGATAGCAAGAAGCCCGGCATCAGCCGGGCTTGTGCATTGCAAAGTCACGCCGCACTAACCTCCCGTCCCCCCTCCTCCACTGCCGGTGCCACCGCCGGCACTTCCCGTGCCGCCACCACTGCCCTCGGAACTGCCTGAGCCGCCAGCCCCGCTTCCGGAACCACTGCCCATCGTATTTCCCCCACGCATCGGTTCACTGGCCGCTCCTGGATTGGTGCTGCTGCCATTGGCATCGGCACCATTACCGCCACCGATAGAACCCGGCGGCAACGCATTCTCAGGCCCCGGGCCGGCATTCATTTCCGTGGACGGTGGCATTCCGCCCTTGTCGACGGGGGCGCCGTCTCCGGCAAACACCGCCCATGAACTGACCGATAACAATCCGGCCAGCGCCATGCCTGTCCATTTAGATTGGTTCATGGTGCACCTCCTTTAAAGGTTGCTTACCTCACTTCTGGCAGCTGTCACTTTTCAAGGGTACCGCTCAATCGAGGAGCGCAATGCAGGACAGCCAATCCATCAGCGCGGTTCAGCCGAGCCGTCCTCGCCCGCATCGTCCGGGTCAGAGGGAATGGCCTCGACATCACCGCGCTCCACATTATCGTCAGGGACTTGTTCGACGCCTGCCTCATCGTCGGGCGGACGTTGATCGCGACTCAGGGAATCGGTCGGGGAAGGCAGCGGGTACTCGGGGGTTTCGTCAACGTTGCTGTCTTTTGGATCGGCGTTCATCTCGCACCTCTCAAGGGGCCTGAAAGGCAGGCCTTGATACTTCGAGGACGGTGCGATGGGCACGTTCGCCCGGGGAGACAATCGGTCAATCAAACATGAAGACGATCAGTGGTCATCGTCTTCCTGGGCTTCATTTTCTTCGTGCTCGATATTGCCCACGTCACCCGCTTCATCCGCATCGTTGAGCGGTACGGTCGCATCGTCCATCAATGAACCCGGATCTTCGTTGCCGGGATCATTGATGAACGGTAGTCCGCCTGGGCCTTTTTCTTCCTCGCCTTCGGTTTCAGGGGTCATGACATGCCTCACACCCGCCAGAGACAGGGATCGTGATTACTGTCGTATCAGTGATGCTTGTTATGGTGCTTGTTTTTGTGCTTATGGCCGCCGCCGGAGTGGGAATTGTCGTTGTCGCTGCCCAGGTTGTTGCCGATGGCACCACCAGCTGCACCACCCAGACCGGCACCGATGGCCGAGCCGGTCGAGCCGCCCAGACTGTTGCCGATTATCGAGCCACCCGCCGAACCCAGGCCACCACCCACGGCCGCCTCAGTGCGACTGCCTTTGGGTGCTGCGACCGCGCTACCTGCCGCGCCGCCAAGGCCGGCGCCGACCGCGGCACCGGTACTGCCGCCCACTTGTCCACCCACAACGTTACCCAATACGCCGCCAAGCCCACCCCCTACCGCCGCGTCGGTATTACCCGACGCCAGGGCCACCGGTGCAACCAACATGGCGAAAACCAGGGCGGGCAACGTCAAGCGTCGTGCATTCAGACTGCCATTTGCGCATTTATTGTTGTTGGATACGGGCTTCATGGTGTGCCTCACTTTCTTCCGGGGAATGTAGATTTGAGCCGTTAAACTGAATTTCGTTCATCAACGAAAAAGCCCGGCATCAAACCGGGCTTTTTCGCAGGATCCATCGGGATCAGTGATGCTTGTGACCTTTGGCCATGTTGTTGCCCACGCCGCCGCCCAGTGCACCACCAAGGCCTGCGCCGATGGTCGAACCGGTCTTGCCGCCGAGGCTGTTGCCGATGACCGAACCACCGGCCGCGCCCACACCGCCGCCTATGGCAGCGCTGGTGCGGTGGCCTTTTTTGGCGGCAACGGCACTGCCTGCTGCACCCGCGACACCCGCACCAATCGCTGCGCCCGTGCTGCCACCCATTTGGTGACCAACAACGTTACCCAACGCGCCACCCAGGCCGCCACCCAGCGCAGCGGTGGTGTCGCTGGCCATTGCACCTTGAGCAACCAAAAGCCCCAGAACCAGAGCGGGCAGTGTTAAACGCATGACAAACCTCAAACAATAGGATTAAGCATAAGGGGGCGAGATTGAATGCTTTCGCGCAGACAAAGTCCAGCATGCCGGTTCAACTTCGCGATGGGCGACAGTTGGACAGCATTATCGGGAAAGGTTTTATCACAGGCAAAAAAAAGCCCGCTGGGGAACGGGCAGGTATTGCTTTCTAACGGATGAGCTCAGACTACGTCGGGGGTCGTGAAAAGTTTGTGAAAAAAAGTACCGTTAGTCATCCGATCAAAAATTCTTCACCTATGAAAAACCCCGCTCAATGACGTAACGCTGTTCACTTAAGCTGGGGCACACACATATGTGGCGAGGGGGCTTGCCCCATCGCCACATATGTGTGTAACCCGCTACGCTCAATGTCGCTCAATGACGGGGTTTGTTGGTGGCTCAATCACTTCCTGATCGGGGCCGCGACCTTGGGTAGAAACTTGCCCTTGAGTACCCGGCAGGCTCGGCTCCTGATCTTGTCGACCTCGGTCTTGTCCTCTCCAAAGCCGGATACATAGTGGGTCTGGCCACACTGTACATAGTTGTTGATCGGAAACTCTGCGCCATCGTCTTCGATATATGGATCAGCCATCACTTCACCCCTCTCAAAAACGGGATCGACACCGGCAAGCCCTTTGCCTGAAAAATATCGACCACCAAGTTTTTCAGACTAGCCGGTCACTACTGGACTTGTAATTCACAATCCTCGATCCCCGACGAATGGCCGATACCGTGGCTCATCTCAATTTGACCGCCGTTCCTGTTACAAAAACCACCACCATCCCCCCCTTGCCGGCGGGCATGCTGATTTCATAATCGAGCCCTACCACTGCATCCGCCTGCAGTGCCCGCGCCCGGTCCTTGATCTCTTCAGTCGCCTGAATGCGCGCTTCCTGCAATGCCCGCTCCAGGGTCTGGGAGCGCCCGCCAAAAATGTCGCGCATCCCGGCAAACATGTCTCGGACAACGTTGATGCCTTGTACCGACTCGGCGCTGACGATGTCCAGGTAGGCGGTGATGGAGCGGCCTTCAACGGCATGGGTCGTGGTTGTGATCATCGGATTTCCTTGTTGTCCGGGTAGTGAGCCAGCGCAGCAAAAACCGGCAGCCTCAGCCAATCGCACGAAGACGATTGTGTTCGAAAGTGGCGGCCAGTCTACAGGTGTAACCAAACAGCCTGAAGACCGACTCTGCCCGGCAAGGCCGACTCGCACGCGAGAGCAGTACAACGCGTGGAAAATATCACTGGGTAGAAACCGAAAAACCCCCGACTTCCTGGCAAAGTCGGGGGTTTTGTCTGGTCGAACTGGCGGTTTATCAGCCTTGCAGGTTGCGGTGTCGTAACGCCCCGAGCCTAGCGAATGCCGGCACCGGCCATGGACTCTGGAATCCACTGCGCCGTTGAAAGCGGATCGGTGTAGCGGATACCACCATGGGGGCCTACCACGCCATTGATGTTGTAGGTGCCACGGGACAGATCGTAAGTCATGAAAGGAGTGGCATCCGGAACCTGCTGGTCATAGCTCTGACTGAGGAAAGCAAAGGAGCCACGGTATAGCTGGCCACCGGTGTCGTACTGATCGGAAGCCACAGCGGCCCAGGTATCTTCATCCAGGTAAAAGCGGCGCTTCTGGTAGATGTGCTTTGCACCGGGCTTGAGGTTGCCCTCGACGACGTAGACCCGGTGCTTTTCCCAGCGTACGAAGTCCGGGGAAATGAAATTGGGAGTGGTCAGCGACTTGGCTTCCCGTGCGTAGGTCAGTTTGTAAGTGTTGTAGGGCACAATCATTTCTTGCTTGCCCACCAGCGTCCAGTCGTACAGCTCCAGGGCACGGGCCGTGCCGGGGTTCGGCGTGTCGTAGGCGAGGATCGAAATCTGTTTGACCCGGCGCTGGGCCGGCATGTACTGCCAGGCACGGCCAGGGCGCTGCAGCGGGTTGGTGGCGTTCTTGAGCATGATCGACTCGCCAGCTCGCCGCGCAGGTGCGCTATAGGACAGTTTTAACTGGTAGTAGATGTCGGAGTTGTCGATGGGCTTCGACATATTTTCATAAATCGGAAAGGAGACGAACGCCTCGCCGGTGACAGCCAGACTCGGCACTCCCGACGTGTCGACGCTCCAGGAGTCGTACTTGGAATGGATGTTGACGCCCTGGTAACGCAGCAGGAAATTCCACATCGCCTCGGCGCCCGATTGCGGGATCGGGAACGGCACACCAGGCAATACATTTTCGAAGGCGATGCCGCCGTTGAGGGACCTGGCACCGGTGGCGTTCTTGCGGCTGTTTTCCTGTACCGCCTGGGGCAGCGCTGCGGTGCGATGGGTCGGATACACGTCAATGCGGTAGCCGGGATAGCGCCTGGCCAGCTCGACGGTGGTGGCCGTGAGCATGCCCTTGTACTGGTCAATGTTCTTGCCATTGATCACCAGCAACGGTTTTTCGTCCGCAAAGGGGTCCGGGCGCATGCTGTCGCCGCTCTTGAAGCCGGCCGGGGCCGTTTTCAGGCCACCGCTGTAAGGTGGGATGGAGCCATCGGCATTACCGGTTTTTTCAGCGCCTACCAGAGTCAGGCTGGTGCCCAGCCGGGCCGCTTCCTGACTCGATACCAATGCCTGAGCATCAATCGCCACACTCAGCAGGAGTGAAGCAGCCAGAAGACTTTTCACGAATTTCATATTGTTATTCTCCGGCCTGGCGGACCAGGCACTTTGTACTCAGGCGCAGCAGTCGCATCCGTCGGCTCAAGCGGCAGTTCGCTGTACACCCTGCCTCAGATATCGGCCTTCCAAGGCTGGCAGTGCATTCAAACAGGACTGGCAAACTCTTCGCGTTGCGCCGGCTTGCAGTTGCTCGCCCGGTTTAGGTCGCCTTGTGAGCGACCAGACTGGCTCAATCGCCAGATGTTTTTTTATGGCTGACATTAAAGAGCCCCCGAATCGAGGGGGCTTTTCATTCGACGACAGGCGCTTGGCTATTGATGACAGCACCCGACGATCCCGCGGACGACCTCGCGCCCGTGGTGGCTTGCGCCAGGACCAGCAGCGCGTTTTCAAAGTCGTACTGTTCGATGGCGTGATTCAGCTCACGGAAATGCTCGGGAAAAACCGTGGCCAACAGTGCTTTGTGCTCCTGCAGCAGTTGTTCCGCTTTCGGATTGTCGTCACGCAGCAAGGCATCCAATTGAGCAATCACCGTATCGCCCAGCGACAAGTCAACCGGACCGCATACCGTTGCCACCGGCTCGGGCAAGGCCCGGGCAATGCTGGTTATCTGTCGCTCCAACAAGCCCTGCAGCGACTGCAGAGTGTCGATGGAGGCCGCGCCATGGCGGCCATCGACATCTTGGCGCAACTGCTGTTCAAGGTTGTTGGCGTGGCGCTGCAACTCGTACGCGCCGATCATCCCGGCCAGGCCCTTCAGCGTATGCGCCAGGCGCTCGGCGGTGGAACGATCGTCTCGCGCCAGCGCGTCGCGTATGTCCTGCATCGTGGATGACTGGCTCGTGGAAAATCCGCGCAACAGGCTGATGTAGCGATCGGGTTTGCCCTGCACCGTGCGCAGGCCCACCTGGATATCGAGACCGGGAATGGCCGCCGGCAGCACGTCAACCAGGGACCCCGTACCGACCGCTCCAGCTCTCAGCGCACAAGGCGCCACGCCGGTCGGTTTGATCCAGCGCAACAGCGTGCGAAACAGCACCTCTGGATCGATCGGCTTGGCGACAAAATCCACCATGCCCGCGCTCAGACAACGCTCCCGATCAACCTGCATGGCGTTGGCGGTCATGGCCACGATCGGCAGATCACCCTTGCCTGGCAGATCCCTGATGGCCCGCGCCGCGCTCACGCCGTCAAGTACTGGCATCTGCATATCCATGAGCACCAGGTCGTAGTCAGCCGTTTGCACCCTGGCGACAGCAATTTGTCCATTGTCGGCGATATCCACCAGCAAGCCGGCGTCGGTCAGCAATTCTGTCGCCACCTGCTGGTTCAGTTCGTTGTCTTCGGCCAGCAGGATTCTCGCACCACGGATCGTTGCCATGGCGTCCTCCACTGCCCCATCGTCAGGCATTGACTCGACTTCACCCTGCGTGTTGCTGAGCAGTTTGCCCATGGCGTCAAACAGCGTGGAGGGGCTGACCGGCTTGACCAACACGGCCTCCAGCCCGGTGTCGCTCGCATCGGCCAGCAAGTTGTCGTGGCCGTAAGCCGTCACCAGCGCCATGCGCGGCACCTTGCCAGCATGCCCACGCTTGATCAGTTTCGCCGTCTCGATGCCGTCCATGCCTGGCATCTGCCAATCCAGCAACACGACATCAAATGGCGTGCCTGCAACATTGGCGTCGCGCAGTGCGCCGATGGCCATCACCCCCGACTCCGTGCTGAGTACCCTGAAGCCCATCTCGGTCAACATTTCCGAGAGGGTGTGTCGGGCGCTGGCATTGTCGTCCACTACCAGTACCCGGCGACCATGCAGGTCCGGGCGTTGAAGCTTTCTGCGCGCGGTGGCCACAATGCCGACACGGGCCGTGAACCAGAAGGTCGAACCCTGACCGACAATGCTGTCCATGCCGACCGCACCGCCCATCAACTGAGCGAGTTTTTTCGCAATCACCAGGCCCAGGCCGGTGCCGCCGTACTTGCGGGTAGTCGAGGTGTCTGCCTGCTGAAAGCTTTGAAACAGACGCTGCATCTGCTCTTCAGACAGACCGATGCCGGTGTCCTTGACCGCAAAGTACAACAGCGCATCGGACTCGCCGCGCTCCTGCAGATTGACCTCGATGGTGATCTGGCCGCGCTCAGTGAACTTGACGGCGTTGCTGGCATAGTTGACCAGGATTTGCCCCATGCGCAGCGCGTCGCCCAGCATCACCGGCGGGACATCGCGGCCTACATCGAGGATCAACTCCAGATTGCGTTGCGCGGCGCGGGTCCCGACCAGATTCACCACATTGTCCAGCAGTTCCTCAAGAGTGAACTCGCCCTGGTCGACGTTAAGCATGCCGGCTTCAATCTTGGAAAAATCGAGCACGTCGTTGATGATGCCCAGCAAATGCCTGCCGGACTGCTGGATCTTCTCGATGTAGTCGCGCTGACGAGGATTCAGATCGGTTTTCAGCGCCAGGTAGCTCATGCCGATGATTGCGTTCATTGGCGTGCGGATTTCATGGCTCATATTGGCCACGAAGTCGCTTTTGTGTTGGTCGGCGATTTCAAGCTGGCGGTTTTTTTCCTGAATCTCGATGAAAAAGTGCCGCAACTGCTCACTGGCTTTGTTCGTTGAATCGATCAGATCCCTCAACTTGTCGGCCATTATCCGCACACGACCCAACGCACTGTTGGCAGGCGCTTGCGCAATCGATACGCCCAAATTGCCGGTAGCCAGCTCGTTCAACACCCGATTAAGTTCGCCAGGAGCGCCCCCCAGCAATTCGAGGATCTGTCTGCGCCCGAAATAGATCAGGAGGCAAAACTCGGCAATCAGTAGCAGCAAAATTGCCACGAACAGGTTCTGCGCAAAATCAAGGGCACTGTTGGACTGAGCCACTTCCCGCGAAGTCCGAGCGTCCATCAACCCGAAGAACTCATCCACCGGCTTCATGATCTGTGCCTTGAAGGCATGGTACTGGGGGCTATACAGAAGTTCCCGGGCCAGCGGCAGGTCAGGCTCGCCTTCCACCGTGTAACTGCCCCGGACATTGGCAAACCGGCCCTTGACCGCGTTCATCGCCTGAACCTCAAGGCGCACCAGATTATCGGAATGGGCCTGGGCGTCCGTGAGCTTGGCGAACTCCTCATCGGTGAACCCTTCGCGCCTGAGCAGCGTCAGTAAGGCAACCGGCGCCTCATCGGGGCGCGGCTGCCAATCGCCCGCCGCGACAAAGTCCCAGTAGATGCGGTGATAGTCCTTGGGGCGTGGCGCATCGCCTTTGCGGATATCAATGATCTTCAGGTATTGGCGTTCAAACTCCGGGTTCACCGTCACCACATAAGTACGTGCCAGGCGGGTCAATTCATCGGAGCTGCGGCGCAGTTCTTCGGCCAGTAAATAAGACCGGTAACGCTTCTCGCTGGCTGCATGGGCATCGTATGCCGCTTGTTTGATGCTGATGAAGGTATAGAGCAGACCTGCGAACGTAATCGCGATTGCAACAAGTACGTACTGGATGACTTTCGAACTTTTGGTTGATTTCATTTTTTTGTGTTCCTGACGCCAGTACATACCAATCGTGATTTTAGGGGAAAGCCTGGAGTCGCTTCGGCCCCTACTTTGGCTCTTCGCTATCGGTGTCGGCAAAGCACCGGGCAATCTGTTCGAACTGTTCTTCCAGGACCTTGAACGCCGCAACCACGTCCGGATCAAAATGCCGACCGGCCCCGTCATAAATGATTGCCGCCGCGGTCTGGTGGCTCATTTCCGATTTGTACACGCGCCGGCTGATAACCGCGTCGTAGACGTCGGCGAGCGCCATCAGGCGGGCACTCACGGGAATAGCGTCGCCGACCAGGCCACGGGGATAGCCGCTGCCATCCCATTTTTCGTGGTGGCACAGGGCGATTTCCTTGGCGATGCGCAGGAAGGGAACCTGCGCGCCCAACAACTCTTCGGCATGGACCAGCGCCTGATAACCCAACTGCGCGTGAGTCTTCATGATTTCGAATTCGGCCGGCTCGAAGCGCCCCGGCTTGAGCAAGATATGGTCAGAAATACCGACCTTGCCAATGTCGTGCAGGGGAGCCGACTTGAACATCAACTCAATGCTCTGCTCGTCCAGATCCGCACTGAAGCGCGGGTGATGGCGCAGTTCCTCGGCCAGCGCCCGCACATAATGCTGTGTTCGCCGCAGGTGGTTGCCCGTCTCGTTGTCACGGGTCTCGGCCAATGACGCGAGCGCCAGGATGGTCACGTCATGGGTGGCTTGCAGCTCGCGGGTACGCGCCATCACTTGCTGATCGAGAAAAGTATTTTGCAGGCGCAACTGATCGGTCGCGACCTTCAGGCGAATCTGCGTCTGCACCCGCGCCAGCAGTATCGGCGCACTGATCGGTTTGTTCAGATAGTCGCTCGCACCCAGTGCAAACCCCAGGCATTCATCCTCGTCCTGGTTCCTGGCGCTGAGAAACAACACCGGCACGTCACACGTTTTGGGATCTGCCTTGAGTCGACGACAGACTTCATGACCATCCATTTCTGGCATCATCACATCCAGCAAAATCAGATCGGGTATGGTTCGATCGACAATGCGCAATGCCTGCGCACCGCTGGTAGCGACACGCACCTGGTAATGCTCCTGCAGCAACTCACTTATCAGGCGCAGGTTGGCCGGCACATCGTCGACGACCAGCACGGTGGGTTTGTGGGGTGGGAGACTCAACAGAACTTCCTTACGGGGGCTCACGAATGCCCGGCTCAAACAGCCAGTGCAAACGCTGGTGCCGCAAATGCACGAACAAGAGACAAGCGACGCAAAGTCGAATTTGTCATTGCCGTCAGTAACTCACGCCCCGTACCAAGCTGCTCTGAATTGGACTGAGCCGCATCCGGCGCAACGCTGAAAAGCGCTGAAAAATTCTGATCCGCACCCTGCAGAGCCATACCCCGCCTGCTTCCCGAACATTTGCAGCCAGTACTTTGCGCATGCTTCTCAGCGCTGGGCCGAGACGCGCCTGCGCACGTTCATAAGCTTCGCAAAGGCGACAGCCTCTTGAAAAATTTCGCTCGTGTTATACTCACCAGTTAGAATACGGGAACAATAATGACCACAAATATCCCAAGCACTGTGTACGGTTCCCAAAAATCCACGCCCGAAATAACTCACTGTCCGCCGCGAAGAGCTCTCGCCATGTTCAATTCGGAGCTCGCATGAGCAGGATGTTGATCGACAGCCGACTGGTCTTCGACGAAGACAACTTTCTACTTTTTCTTGCCGACGACGCTTCCGTTGAGCCTTATCGGCTCAACGCGATTTCCAGTCGTTGCCTGGCCCAGTTACTCAGGTCGAATGGGTCCGTAGTACGCAAACGCGAACTTATCGCCGGTGCCTGGGGGCAATATGGACTCGAGGTGACCGATAACAGCCTGGCGCAGGCCGTGCGGCAACTGCGGGTGGCCATCGACAGGTTCCAGCCAGGCCTTGACCTGATCCAGACCCATCCTCGTATCGGCTACAAACTTGCCGAGGGCGTTCAGATTGTCGAACTGGCTGCGGCACCACCAGCGAACGACAGCGACAATCCCTTGCCCTGCGACGAGCCCTTGACCGAAACAATGGCACCCGCGGCCTTCCCGACTCATGCCCCTGCCGCAGCGCCATCGGCGCCCCGAAGAAGCAGAGTCGGCATAGCCTTGATTCTGGGCGCCGTCACGCTTTGGGGGGCCCTGGTATTTCAGCTGACTGCATCCTGGTATGCGCAACCATTGCGTGCCCAGCCATTCGACTTTGCCGCGCCGCAAGCCATGGACAACACCCGGGTGCACTTGCCCAGCGGCGTCACCATCCCGCCGGAACGGTTGCAGAGAGTGCTGCACACGGGCAAACAGGTAGCCAACTGGATGGGTATGGCCAACGACAGCAGGCATCTGTACCTGCTGCCCGATTATCTGGGTCGCCACTTCCTGCTGTGTGCAGGTGAAATGAAAACTGCCAACAGCCAATGCATCGGAGTAAATCTGCGTGATTAGCCTGAACAAGCGTTGGGCCTGGTGCGCGGCTTTTGTTGTGGTCAGTGCGGCCTGCGCCTGGGCGGGGGCGCGCTGGGGTCAACACACGGCCGGACTCGATCTGATGTGTACCGCAGAAAGCGTGTACGCACAGCGTGGGGCAAAACAGTCGGAATTGGTGCTAGCGCGTTTAAGTGTGGATCTGAATAAAGACAAACTCAGCTATCTACGCATGGCCATTGAACGCGTTGACACCGACCAGGGGCGCATAACAGACGTCATGCAGCGCTACAGCACATTCACGGCAAAGCGTGAGGGTGACCGCTTGCTGGTTCAGGTCAAGGAAGCAGGCAAAGGCCAGACAGATACACAGTTGCCTTTTGAATATCCCAGACTCGGACTCTTCATTTTTCAGCCAGGCTCCAGCCTCAGCTATCACCTACGGGTACTCGACGAATCACATTATCTGATCGAAAACGGGACCGAATTGATTGTCCTGTGTAACCGCAATCGCGACGTTGTGGCAGATAAAAGCAGCGAAACCCGCCCTTCAACGCTATAACGCCTGGATGCCAAGCTCCTCGTGCAGCAGTTGCACCAATTGCTCCGGGTCGAACGGCTTGAGTAAAAAATCGACGACATCCAAATGCATGGCATCGATGGCATCCCGAACACCCGCATCACCGGACATGATCACAATGGGCATCTGCGCCCGGTCTGATTCGCGAATATTGCGTATCAGCGTCAAGCCACTTTGCGGATGCATCCGCAGGTCAGTGATAACCAGCCCGATGGACTTGTCAGTGGCAAGCCAACTCAAAGCCTCGGCGACACTTGCGGCGGCCAGACATGAAATACCATTGAGCTGCAGAATTTCAGCCAGCATCTCGCGGGTAAACTGATCATCCTCGACGATCAGGACCGTTTGATGGAGCAAATCTGTTTCGTGCATGACGGCATTGATTGCTTCACGCTCGGCATCACTCAAAATTTCGTAATCGGACATCATCCCCAACCGTCTGCAGTCGCTGGCCACCTGGCTGTTTTGTTGCCTGTGCCAGGCGATTGCATTAACGCATGCAGTCCGTGAGCCCGCTGTGAAAAGGCATGAATCGTCTCAGGGTTGGGGATGAAAAACGCTGAAAGCTTCTGCTGTATCCCCGAAAGTGGCGGTTGGGGTCAGAGCAAGATAAGGCGGCTGTGGTTGCGCGAGTTGCAATTCGGCTCCAGCACTTTTACACAAAGCTGGTTTATCGCCTTTACCGACCTTCGCCTCAGGCATGCGCCTCTCGATCAAGAACGTCCGCCACCCATTGATTGATGCTCTTGTGAGCTAACTGCGCTTTAACCGCGACTGTTGCGTGGAGCGCAGGCGCCAAGCGCAGGTTGAGATTGCCTGAATAGGGTTTTTGCGGTGAACGTCCGAACCAGGGGTAGGAGGAGATAAAGCGCTACATGGAGCAGAGAGACATTACGCCTATAGGAGTCGACATATTCACTCCGGACTTCATAGCAATCGCACGCGGATTTGGTTGCATAGCGGAGCGCGCAAACGATCACCAGCATTTGCAAGAACTGCTGAGAAACGCTCCTACTGACAGATGTTTTTGAATGCTACGGTGAACGCTTCAC
>Ga0247818_10002141_pt1 | contig 12810 bp, 3 predicted proteins | sample 13C_Glucose_Day1_FD_192424 | JGI IMG/M metagenome (GOLD analysis project Ga0247818, IMG submission 192424) | Soil microbial communities from agricultural site in Penn Yan, New York, United States - 13C_Glucose_Day1 | ecosystem: Environmental > Terrestrial > Soil > Agricultural land | place: USA...
TACTGGTTCTGATAACCTGTTGTCTTGGGTTGGACAAATGTCCATTGTCAGCATGGGCGACTGGATCTACTTGTTTGTTGCATGTCCGTACCTGAACAAGTTGGCGCCCTTTAACGGCAACAATTACCGTTATTGCTTCCGTGCTCCTAAAGCCACGGTGCAGTTGACCAACAACGTGGCGTTCACCCCGGTTAACCTCACTTATCGGGATGGTGATAATGTCCAGGTTACTAACCAGCCGTATTGGCGTTGGGGTACTCCGGTACCGGTACCCAACGGGGAAGAGACCGAGTATAGTAAGTGGTATTTCACCTTTGCGCAAACCACTGGTGTGAAGACCACAGGCACGTACCGTTCGCAGTCTAGCTACGCATGCGAGGTCCCAACCAAACCTGGTAAGTTCTTGCTGAGGTTCACTTCGGCATGGTGGTCCAACTACACCATTCCTGGGTTCGCACGGACGTTTAACTGCATGATCGAGATGTTGTATGAAATCGATCCTGCTACTAACGTCATGACCTTGGTAAGTCAAACTCCGAAATCGACACCAGTTGATTTTACCGCGGAACCTCACTCTCTGTCCAACAGCATGTTCATTCTGGTCTTCTTGGACAAGGAGCAAGGTGCGAACGTATTGGAAGACGGTACCTTAGTGGCTTCGACCTCGCCATACCAATCGTTCCCTCGTGGTTTCGCTATGTTCCGTTCCAAGACGGCTAAAAGTCGCTATGCGATGATGAACCGTAACTGGAACGTCGCGATGGGTGAACTCGAACAGTATGTGGACATGAACGAAGAAGTTATCGGCCCATTGAAGTCGTCGGTCAAACCTCGTTCCTTCCTGTTAGGGAACAAGGGCGACTTCTACTGCGCTGCAGACCAAGCTACGCGTGCGTTCAACCGTCTGTACTACCGTGCTTCGGCTGGCAAGCTTGCACCACAGGCCAACGTAACCAACTTGTTCTTACCCAACATCTACGCTCGTCCCCTGACTAACGACGTACGTGAAGTCCGCGGACCGTCTACAGTAGGTGGGGCAACGGTAACAGGTCCTTCTACGTCTCTTAGTGGAATCACCGACTTGGGACTGTGCACATTCTGTATGGCTGTGCAAACTCGTTTCTGGAACGGTGGTACTTATCCTGGTCAGTGGCCAACCACGACTGACTTGGATGACGTTAAACTAATGGTCGACCACACCATCCGTAACGAAGCTAACAGTGAGTGTACTGTAGTGCCTAACGGAACTATCCTTTATCCTAAAGCAATCGTTGATCGCTTGAAGAACGAGGTGGCAGATCCAGCAGGTATGGCTATCTGTCCGCAGGTAGTGGTTTCGATTTGTGACCCAACTGGCGGACCGTTAACTACTAAGTTTGGCTGGTTGCCAGTGTTTGTGGTAATCAGTTGGGCCAAGGTAGGCACTACCGAACGTCGCACCACACTGTTGTCCATTGCTCCAGTTTATTCTGGCGGCACAGACAAAACAGTAACCAACTACACCGTGCTGGACAAAATGCATTACGGTGAAGGGATTCCTAACGTTGCGGTTGGATTAACTGCTGATGACTGGACCATTGCTTTAGGCGGTAACCAACCAAACGGTACACACGGCTCCATGCGTGTAGGTTACTACGTGGACGGTAACACAGTGAAAGGTTATGTGGACCCGGCCATTACTGGTAGTGGTATCGGTGACTCGCTGGTCGTGAAATTCGACTTTAATTACACCGATCGCGCTAGTAAGCGCTGGTCTACTGTACCAGGTGACATGCGTGGTTACATCATCGGCCAGTCTGGTGGTGGTGGACACCAAGCTGTGGTGCCTGATGCAGGCGTGGTTAAAGCCTATCCGCATATCACTACTACTGGTGGTGCTGCTACGATCTTTGAATCGTTCAACGGTAACGGGATTAACTATCTGCTGGGTTCGGTTTACCCGCAGTCCGGTTGGTTCCTTTACTTCCAGACTGAGATCAAGGCGGTATTCAACGGTATTGAGTATACGTTCCCAGTTGGTTCGATCGACCTACGGACAGTTGACCCATCCCCTGGTAACAAAACGTTCTATATCTACGCTATGGTGGAAGACGGTAAACCCACTTACGTAGTTGCACAAGACCAACGGTTAGAGTCGCCGTTCCAAGTCTGGATCGCCAAGGTAACCACCAACGCAACCCAGATCATTGAGATCGAACGATTCAACGTGTTTGCCATCAACGGTAACCGTGTGTCTGAAATCAAACGTGGTGGTTCTATCCCTGCAACTTCTGGTCTTGCTAGCAAAGAAGGTCAGCTGCCATGGATTCGAGATAACGAACTTATCCCTTAACCACCCTAGGAGGAAGGGGGATACCCTTTCCTCCTATTAACCTTTAAGGTGCAAAAGTGGATATCAAGATCATCAAGAACTTTGACATCCGGGGTGTTAACCCTGCGAACAAGGTTGTCAAGGAAGTGATTGACATCGAAGAGGGCTGCCCGTGGGTAATTCCTAACGGGTCACCTTTCTTTGGTGATTACCCTAAGGGCGCACAACAACCCCTTACCATCGTCTATAATGAGGCTGGCGGTGAACTCGTGCGAGACAGGGACTACTTCATCGAAGAAGAGTTCATGCCTCTGGTGGTCGTTAGCGGCCGTCCTATTATGTGTTTCATTCGATTAGCTGACCACATTCTGGAGGAGAACAAAAAGGTCTCTGTGACCTACCAGTCTGTGGGTGCTTATTTTGTAGTACGTAATGGGATGAAAGAGCTACTTGCTCAGACATCCAAACCAGACCAGAAATGGGACTGGTCCCAGATTGTTCAATTGCCTGCTACTTTTCCGGCAGGTCACCACTGGCACACTATCAAGACCGAGATCGGGGACTGGTTCGAGTTGACCCAGTTCTTCGTGTACATGGCTAACAACATCAGTACACGAGACCTTAGTTTTGCAGGTGACGTCAGCGCTACGGTTAAAACGTATTTCGATCAGTTGTATGCACTGCGTGACGCTAGCAATAGCAAGATCAATATCCACGCAGCTAACTACAACAACGCGCACGTAACAAGCAAAGCTCACCTGGATTTAGGTAATCACCCAAACTACGCAACCGGTAACCAGGCAGACCATAACGCCGGTACGTCCGCTGCGTTGCTGGCTACTCCTGAGGGTGTACAAACCTTAGTAGACCAAACCGTCGTAGACATCAGTGACTCGATGGACATCGGCGTGATGCCCATAAGTAAGTTTGGTGGCGACTCGTTTATTCCACCGAATATCTCTGGTAGTTTTGAAGGTCTGGGCGCGGTGTCTGCTTGTGCGGCTATGTGCATGGAGCGTAACGGCATTTTGATGATGCTCTCCAACCACAACGACGGTCGTAACGAGGGCTTGTATTATTCGCAGATGACCAACTTCTCTGCTGGTAATGCTCGGATCACTTACACCTCCTTTAAGTACCAACCGCCTTCGTTGCTGGCACTGGGTGTTAACCCGACTATCGTGATCTCTGGTAGTAACCACCGGATCATCATGGTTGGTGATTCCACTGCTACCAACTGGTATCTGGCGTTGACCAACGGTACCCTGGATGCGGCAGCCCACTTGTTCTTAGAAGTGGACATGTCTGTAGTTAACGCTAAGATGCCATCGGCTGCTTATCGTAACACGGATTGGCGCATGTCGATCCACGTGATCGGTGAATACGCAGTGCTGGCGGTTAGTATTAACACTGCCTTGAACGATAACTACATGTTCTTCCGTGTTCCGGTAGCAAACCTCAAACCAGGTGGAACTGCCAAGTTCGAGATCATTCCTCTGACCTACACGGATTACGACGGCACCCAGTATACTGGTGCAGAGACCTACACTCCATTTAAAGCCATCGCAGCTCCAGGTGGCGGGTATTCGCGTTACGGTATGTTCACCTACCGGCAACCGGCTACCAACATTTATAAATCTGGACGTGGGATGGTTATAAGCTGTCGTAAACCTAATAGCACGGTCGCTGGGTACATGGCGATCGCCAGTTTGGTAACTTCGGATTATACTCCATCAGGCCAGCCAACTACTCGCATTCAACCGAAGAGTCTGCTGCAGTTGGAGTTCAACCCAGGTACTGGAGTCATTACCGAGGTGATCCGGCCACTCCCATTGGATATGGGTTTCACGGATAACACCCTCGCTGAACGTAGTGCTTATTCTACCATACACTACGATCATTTATATCCTGGGATGGGCACCACAATTTATGCAGCTACCACTATCCTGGAGACAGGTGAACTTTGCATAGCCACGATTAATGGAGGTAACCTTTTCCCTACATTCGTGCACAAGATCAAGCACCTCAACAGGGCTAGCGCGGCCGAAGTACTGTCCCAGCCAATGGACACTGTGCGCGCTCCATTGGAATACAGGCGCATAACTACGCAAGTAGTGCAATCTCCCCTGCCAAGTGGTACTGTTCCTGGCTCATTGATGTACGAACCAGAAGGGGAACTCTACACTGCGTTAGATTTGGCTACTAACGGGCGCAAGATGTTTTTCAGGAAAGTGACCGGACCGTACGCTGTGCGTCCAGAAGTTACCAACCTGAAAGTTAGCCCAGTAAGGTCCAGACCATTGACCAATGAGGTCTACACTACTAACATCAGTTACATTGATGGTGGTATTGGGATGACTGGGTCTGCTGCAGAACTAACGGCAGGTGGTGTGGAAATGGGTAGTACTGGTTTTGCCATGATGGGGTTCACTCCCTTGGGTAACGAGTTCTTTCCTAAACATGCCGACTTTTTAGCGCCAGCAGCTAACAACGTATTGCTTTCTTGTCCTCGGACACACAACAAGACGTTCGATTCCCAGACCAAACGATGTACCATTAAAGCCGAAACGTTTTATGGTGTGCGCCGGGATGTGATTGATAAGTTTGCCGCAATGATTCCCCCAGAGTACACTAACGTGGAACCATGGAGCGTCACCATCGGTCTGCTGCGTAATGAAATGGGTGGGATGTTCAAAGGACTGAACCTGGGCGTGGCAGTAATTGCATTCCACGACATGTCAAAGGCCTTCACCCGTCAAGTGTTTGTACTGTTTACTCCAACCATTGAGAACCCCAACGCGGATCACCCCGACGTGTATCTGCTTAAGGACTTCACGGTACTGGATAAGTCGACAGCTAACCGAGCTGGTCTTGGTATTACCACTCCGGATATGCGAGCCGCTGGTCTTGCCGCTGACATACAACGTGGTGGGTTCCATATGTACCGGGATGGGACCAAGATCACCTGCTACTATGTAAGCATGTTTGCCGTAATTGGTTCTAGCCGGTTACATATGTTGGGTCACTTCGATATCAACATGGCAACCAACAAGTTTGAACGGTTGTACAGTTACATGGCTGGTTGGTCGCAGACAGACATCATGGCCCCTATCCCTCGGGTAGGTATGTCTGACGTACGTTTGGCTGGCAGCACTACTGAGAACCAGACGATCCTTCCTGAGGTAATCCAGGTCTACGACTACACAGGCGGTGCTGCAAGGATTTTGCATAAAACCAATCCAGACACTGCTACACTTGACTGGTATGTTGGTCCCACTGCTTATCCTGAGGTCGTGTGGTCGCTGTTCTTCCAGGACGGCATACGCTTCATGATCAACGGTACTGCTTACGAGATGTCTGCTGAGACTATCGACCTGAAAGATATTGATCCTAGCCCAGCTAACAAAGTGTTCTACGTCTATATCACATTGGAAGATCAGAAAGGTCGGTACACCATCACCCCAACCAAACTGCGTCATTCGGGCCGGTGCATGCATGTTGCTACCGTAACTACCAGTGCTACGCAGATCCTCACCATTGAACGGCTCCAGCCTTTCTTGATTGGGGACCTGGAACTCAGTACTACACGTAAAGGCGGGATCATTCCTGTCAGTACGGGCTTGCCACAGACTACCGGTGACTTCGTATTCCTCAAACAGAGCGAACTCTTACCTTAACCACAATAGGAGGAGAGGCCGCCGCCCCTCCTCCTATAACCCTTTAAGGTGTAAAAGTGGACATCAATGTAATTAAAGACTTCGATGTGCGGGGTACCAACCCCAACAACACCGTCGTCAAAGAAGAGATCGTTATTAAGGATAAGACCTGTCCTTGGGTAATTCCAAACGGTGCTCCTTTCTTTGGTGACTACCCTGTAAATAACGTTGCCATTGTAACCGTCTATAACGCTGCTGGCGTTGCGTTGACACGTGATACCGATTACTGGGTAGAGGAAGAGTTTATCCCCCTCGTAGCGGTTACTGGGCGCCCTATCATGTGCTTTATCCGTTTGTCGGATGCAGTACTTGCGGCTAACGCCAAGGTATTCGTTTCTTATCAGTCTACCGGTGCTTACTTTGTTGTACGCAACGGCCTGCAACAATTGTTGGATAAGGTCCAAAAGCCAGAACGGGTTATTGACTGGAATCAGGTGATTGAGATCCCGGCTACTTTCCCTGCTGGGCACCATTGGCACAACATCAAGACTGAACTGGGTGATTGGTTTGAACTGACTAAGTTCTTTGTGCACATCGCTAAGAGCATCCAGCAACGTCCGTATGCCCCTTGGCAACAAATCTCCACCCCGATCAAGGCTTTCTTTGATCAACTGTATGCGGCACGGGATCTGCAGAACACTCGCACCAATACACACAGTCAGGACTACAACAACCCGCACGTTTATACCAAAGTGCTGGCGGAAATGGATAAGCATCCAAACTACGCCACGGGTACCGTTGCTGATCACATTACTGGTACCGCGTCTAACCTACTAGCCACACCTGAAGGGGTAATGGCTATCGTGGACGATGCAACGCTTAACACCGATAACTCGATGGATCTGGGAGTAATGCCGATCAGTCGTTATGGTGGAGAGTCGTATATCCCGCCAAACATTAGTGGTTCGTTTGAGGGCTTGGGTGGGTTGTCGGTATCGTCGGCTATCGTTCTGGAAAAGAGCGGTTTGCTGATGATGGTAACAGCCCACAACGACGGGCGTAACGCAGGGTTGTATTACTCGTATTGCAACGATTACAACAACCTTAAAGCTAACATCGTTTTCACAGGCTTTAAATACGAAGCGCCGTCTCTTCTTTCCCGTGGCTTTAGCCCTACTACCGTTATTCCTGGTAGTAGCGGTGAGCTGATGATGGTGGCTGACCTGAAAACCAGTGAGTATTACTTAGCACTGGCTAACGGGACACTGGAGGCCAGCGCCCACCAGTATGTGAAAATGGATATGTCCGCGGTATGGGCTAAGGTAGGCAATACTTACAAGGATAACGAAGACCGTACCAACATCTTGCGTGTAGGTGATTACGCAATTCTGCATATCGCCAATGGCTCTGGTATCAACGAGTTAAGCACCTTCTTTAAGTGCCCACTGTCTGCTTTGGTGAACGCGACAGATGCTGCTTGGGTGCACATGCCGGTGACGTATAGGGACTACGATGGTGTGCAATACACCAACGCGGATTCGTATCGTCCTTGGGTATGGCAACGGTCGGCTGATAACACCGGGTACTCCAAGATGGGTCCTATGACCTATCTGCAACCAGCTACAACGTTGAATAAGAACGGACGCACTGGGTGTTTTGCTGCCAAGCACGATAGTAACTCAGCATTGGGGTATGTTGCTTTTGTAATGTACGCCAACGCATCGCGTTTGGTTAACGGTGCTTCTGCCACAGCACAAAGTGAGCAAGTAATTGCTTATTTACTTAACCCAGTAACCGGGGCAATGACTGAGTCGTCCCGACCACCTACCATTGAGGTAGACTTCGTTAACATGACGCAACCACAACGTGATGCGTCTACACAACGGTTCTATCGACAGTTCTATAACTCGGTAATTCAAAACTCTTCGGCTTCGGTAACTATTTTGGATAACGGGGATATCATTATCTCGACATCCGGTAGCGGTCTGAATTTCCCTAGATCGATTACAGTTATCATTTACGAAGATCGGGTAAGCGGTGGCGACGTGTTGTCCAAACCAATGGATAAGGTGGCGGCACCTTTGAAACTGGCTAAGACTACAAACCCGTTGCTGATGTCTCCTTTGCTGAGTGGCACCACTCCGTCTCGCGCTACTTATGAGCCGGATGGCGAGCTCTATATGGCACAGGACTTAGCGGCTAACAACCGTAAGGTCTACTTCCGTTCGGTAACTGGTCCGTATGCGGTACGCCCGGAGTTAACTAACCTGACCTACGCTAACGTAAAGTCACGTCCGTTAACCAACGATGTATACAACACCAACCTCACTTATGAAGACCCACCCATTGGGATGAGTGGGACTGCGGCGGTGCTAAGTGCGGGAGCTACAGAGTGTGGTAGTACGTCATTTGCCATGATGGGTTATAGCAGCATGGGTGCACGGCATACGTTCCCGCGCGCTACACTGTTTAAAGCACCTGCTGCTAACAACATGGTTCTGTCTTGCCCACGCACACACTCGAAGACTATCGAGTCTGCGGCTAAACGGGTAACTTATAAGGCAGATACTTTCTGGGGCTGTCGTCAGGACTTGTTGGATAAGTTCCAGGCAATGATACCCCCGGAGTATACGGACTACTTACCGTGGAGTGTGTCGATCAGTATGCTCCAGGATGTTGCTGGAGGGGCATTTAAGGGGCTTAACCTAGGTCTGGCGATTATCTCGTTCTCCGACCCTAGTAAAGCTTTCATGCGGCTGATCCACGTGCTGTTCCGCCCAGTAATCGAAAACCCTAATGCCGACCATCCAGACGTGTACTTGATCAAGGACATTACGGAACTGGACCGAACCGCGGCATACCGGTCTTCGGCTAACGTGCGGGTAGCCGAACAGCAACTCGTGATTCCAGGTGCAGCAACGCAATCGTCGTTACAAATGTACCGTGACGCCACCACACTGCAAGCGTTCTCGATTCTCCCTTACAGTACCAACTCGGTGAGCACGATCTACACCCGTCAAATTTCTTGGATGGTCATTAACTTGACCACTAACAAGTTTGACAAGATTGTTGCACACAGTGTTGGGTGGTCTCCTGGCGATCTGACTGTAGCCATCCCAAAGGTAGGATTCTCTGACTTTGTGATTGGTACGGGCACCACCACTGAGAACGGGTCATTAGGTTTTGCTGCAATTAAGCCATATGACGCAACTGGTGGTGTAGGTCGGGTGTTCTCTTATACCAACCCTGATAACTCGGTTGACATCTACATGGGTCCTACGGGATACCCTGCTGTGGGCTGGACTGTGTTCTTCCAGGATGGTGTAGGGATGATGGTAAACGGCACACCCTACAGTGTAGCTGGTATCAGCATTGACCTACGGGACATCGATCCCAATCCAACTAACAAAACGTTCTATGTGTACGTAACGTTAGAAGACCGCCGTGGGCGTTACGTGATCTCTGACACCAAACTGCGACACTCTGCAAGACGGATGCACGTAGCAACCATTACTACTAGTGCTACCCAGATTCTGACTATTGAACGCTTCCAACCTTTCCTGTTGGGTGATCTCGAGTTGAGCACCTTCCGTAAGGGCGGCTCTATCCCAGTCAGCTCTGGCCAACCACAAGTGGATGGTGATTTCGTGTTCCTTAAGCAAAGCGAGCTTTTACCTTAACCATGGGGCTAGGCAGTTTAACCACTGCCTAGTTATTTGCAGGAGTTAGCAATGCTTACATTTGATGAAGCTTCCCCGTTCAACGAGGACCCCAATCCCAGGTTCGGTGGGGTAATCGAAAAGATGAACGAACTGACGTATTTCGTTGAGGAGAAGACCAAGAACTTCTCCGGTGATACGTCACAGAAACTCCAAGGGTTCGTTACGGCATTGGATCAGTTTGTCCAGGACGTGGTAGTCCCGTTGGACGCACACCTTGCTGAACGTGGCGCGGTACACGGTGAAACCAAAAAGACCGTGGGTCTGGGCAACAAGGATAACTTCCCCGCTGCTACCTTGGCTCAACAGTTGGCGTTTGCCGACGTAGATGCATTTGTAACTGTACAAGGTGCCAAGCAAGCAGTTGGTGAACAAACTACTGCTTACGACAAATCGGCATATCAACAGCAAGATGTGCTGCAGATGTCGTCGTACTACTACCAGAACAACTACCCAACAGCTTTGCCTGGCTCGGTAGAAGTACCCCGGTATTTCACCAAAGCTGAGACCAATGACATCTACCCATCTATCTTGATGGACTCGGACCGGTTATTGTTCACCACGTCTCGTAACTCAGCAGCGTATCAACGTAACACGTACTTCCTTAGTGGTCCCACCAAGGCTTTTGACAAACTGGCTTTAACGGAGATCCGCAATATCAGTGGCACCTACCGTCCACGTGGCTGGCGTAGCACTGCGGCTCCGGATGTGGCGCGTACTGTGAACTTCTTCCGTCCTTTACCAGACAAGAAAATCACCTTCTACAAAAACCAAACTACTGGTCTGGCTGGTGCTGACAATATCGCTTATCTGCTGTTCCGTGGTTACGCTGGCGCTCCTTATAAAGGCTTCGGTGTGTCCAGTAGCCGGACTGGTTTGGTAGTAACCGTTACCCCACGGTTCTTCAAGGTCAACACCCCTGACACCGACCCGACTCTGGTAGACTTGCTGGATGATACTTATCTGGCATCGTACACCGCATTTGGTAAAGCGGCAGTCAACCAACCGGCTAATACACCGTTTACCATCGACCTGGCTGACTACATCACCTTACCTGCTGGTGCTACATTGACTGGGGGTGGTAATCGTTCCACTGACACCACCACGGTAGTGTGGAACATCCAGGATGGTGAAGCTTACGTGTTCCTGACCGTAGGTTGCTACGTACGTTACTCGGACAACTCGCTCAAGTATCTGACCTTCAGTGTGATTGTGTCGGTTGTCCCCGGGACACTGCGCGCAGGCGGTAAGGCTACTTACAGCATCGTTGCCGAACCTGGTAAAGACGAAATCCTTGCGGACAAGTCTGACCCGGTTAATACCAAGTTCTTTGTGCTCAGCGACCAGTGGGATGCCAACTCGACTGTACACTCCCCAGGCATCGTGCTGGATGATGGTACTGTCGTGCGTAGCAAGACCACCAAGTACAGCCTCAAGGTCAAGAAGTTCGAGTCGGGCTTTGCGTCGCATCTGGAATGGATGATTGGCCCACGTCCACGAGTGCCTCTTAACCAGGCTACCCTTACCACGTATGCACCAGCACGACATGCTCCATTCACGTCGTTGCCTGATCGCATCTTGCCTATGTCACAAGTGGCTGCAAAAACCACCTACCTGACGTACGGCCTGAACATGGTAACTGGTAAGTACGGTTGGAAAGAGTTAAGCTGGGGTTCTAACAACCTGTATGGTAACGTTGCCAACGGTAAGACGGGTCTGGTGTCTGCGGATGAGGTCATTGTTCGTGATAACCTTAAACTGTTCCCGACTGGCATCGTATCGTTTACCTCGACTACTCTGAACTCGGTAGTGAACACCGCGTTGGTATTCACCGAAGAGAACGGGTACAAGTCGTCCAGTACGTTTGCGTATGCAGACGGGGTGTTGACTTTGGGTGACCCGATCCAGCTTAACAAAGCTACGATCACTCGTTTGAAGTCTTTACTGCCTGCTTTCATGGAGCGCACCAAAACCCGTAATCCTGCGGTAAACAATAACCTGCGCAAATACAGCTTTGCTGTATATGTACTGCCAGCCAACAACAAGGCGCTGTACATCCTTTCGGACGGCCTGGGTGTAGTAGAAGGTGGGATCGTTAGCCAAACTCAGGTTAACGGAATCCTTACCCTCAACTTCTCTACCGGGATGACAGTTAACCCTGTGTTACTGTCGGATCTTAATGCCATTACTGGTATTGGACGTGAGTCTAAGTCGGGTGATAACCTGACCAGTGAGTTCAGTGACATGCTGATCCACCGGACTGCATCCAACAACTATGCCGTGGTAATCAACCGTCCGTTCGGTAGGCTGTATGGTGACATCAGTTTCACCATTACTGGTCTTAATACCAACATCCCGGTAATTGCTCCGGTTAACATCAACCCAGCTCGCTTGTATCCAGGGTCTTCGGCTATCGACGTGGTAGATGAACTCTATCCGGCTTTCGCTATCCCCGGCAAAGGTCTGTGGCAACATGACCCGGCTAACTCGGATACCACTACCAACTGCTTCAACGTTGGTAACCCGGCAGATGTGATCGACCCGTTCGATCCAAACGACGTTGGTTACGTGTTAGTGCCGTCTGGTACCAAAGTAGTTATCAATGGTCGGTCTTTCACGACTGATCGTAACTATGAGGTCCAGGTGGATCCAGCCCTCACCTACTACTTGTACCTTATCCGTACTGGTCTGAAGTTCATTGTGAACGCGTCGCAGACCCTGCGGGAATCGTCCAACAACGAAGTGATGATCGGGACTATCAAGAACGGTATCTTGGAAGCCAACACTAGCTACATCGTGTTGAACAACCACGTTATCAGTGCTACTCGTCAGGGTGGTGCGATTCCGTTCTTTGCCGACGATGGCAACCTGGGTACCAACAAGTTCTTTACGCAACGCGACCGTATCTAAAACCCATAACTACTCCTACCGGCGTAAGGCCGGTAGGAGTAGTAAGGATTATATCAGCTTGGTAATGGAGTACTAGTAGTGTCTTCACCACCACGTACACCACCGTGCAAGTGCAGGTTAAGACTAACAGTCATGGTGCGGACATCAGTGAAGCCCCACACGAAGCCAGAGGTGTACGAGTTACCTGTACGACGAGTGTCACCAGTCTGTTGGT
>Ga0247818_10002142_pt1 | contig 12806 bp, 13 predicted proteins | sample 13C_Glucose_Day1_FD_192424 | JGI IMG/M metagenome (GOLD analysis project Ga0247818, IMG submission 192424) | Soil microbial communities from agricultural site in Penn Yan, New York, United States - 13C_Glucose_Day1 | ecosystem: Environmental > Terrestrial > Soil > Agricultural land | place...
GGCGTTCCTCAAGCACTTCTCCTCGGAGGAGACCCAGTCCGCGCTCGAGGAGATCGGCTACGCGCCGCTCCCCGACGAGGTCCGCACCCAGGTCGCCACCGCGATCGACGCTCTGTCCTGATCACGTATGCCGCGCGGCCGGGTTTTCGCCGGCCGCGCGGCATACTGCCGTTAGCCCCTGAACGTTAGGTCTCACGTTGTGTCCATAACCGGTGTGTCTGTTGCAGACGAGACCCCTAGCCCAGGAGGCCGCCCGCCGCTGACCGGCGACCGGGCAGGCACGGGCAGGTTCGGTGACCGCCTCTTCGGCGGCGCTGCGACCGGCGCGGGTGTGACGGTAATCGCCTTGGTCAGCCTCATCGGGGCGTTCCTCCTGTGGCAGGCCATCCCCGCCCTGGCCCGCAACGAGGCCAACTTCCTCACCTCGCGGGAGTGGGTCGTCGCCGGCGAGCACCCCCGCTTCGGGATCGTCGAGCTGCTGTGGACGACCGTCGCCAGCTCCCTCATCGCCATGGCCATTGCCGTGCCGGTCGGGGTGTGTGTCGCCCTGTTCATCACGCAGTACGCGCCGCGGTGGCTCTCACGCCCCGCCGCGAGCCTGGTCGACCTGCTGGCTGCGGTGCCGTCGATCATCTACGGCCTGTGGGGGCTGAACACCTTCCTGCCGGTGGAGAAGCCGCTCGAGGAGTTCATCCAGCGCTGGCTCGGCTGGTTCCCGCTGTTCAGCATGACCAGCATCAGCGGCGGCACGATCTTCTTCATCGGCATCGTGCTGTCCATCATGGTGCTGCCCATCGTCACCGCCCTCTCGCGCGAGGTCTTCGCCCAGACGCCGGTGACCCACAAGGAGGGCGCTCTCGCGCTCGGCGCCACCAAGTGGGAGATGATCCGGACCGCGGTGCTGCCGTTCGGCCGACCCGGCGTCATCTCTGCCGCGATGCTGGCGCTCGGTCGCGCCCTTGGCGAGACGATCGCCGTGACCTTCATCGTCTCCACGCTGGCCCGCGGCACCGACTGGTCCTGGTCGCTGTTCAACGGCGGCGAGACGTTTGCCTCGCGCATTGCCAACAACGCCGCTGAGTTCGACACCCCGCAGAAGGCAGGCGCGTTCATCGCCGCCGGCCTCGTGCTCTTCGTCCTCACCTTCATCGTCAACGCGATCGCCCGCATCGTGATCGAGCGCAGGAAGGCCTTCAGCGAATGACGACCACCAACTCCAGGCCCGACGCCGCGGTTCAGGGGACCCTCGCGTCGGGTCTGGGCCACCCCTCCCGAGGGCGCGAGTTCCGCGACCAGGCAGCCCGCATCGTCATGTGGGCGGCCTTCTTCCTCGCCGTCATCCCCCTGGTGTGGATCCTTTTCACCGTCGTCAGCAAGGGCTTCCACCTGCTCCTAGAGTCGCAGTGGTGGACGAACTCCCAGCGCGGCATCACCTCGAGACGTGCCGGTGGCGGCGCGGTGCACGCCATCCAGGGCACCCTCATCCAGGCGGCGGCCACCGCGGCGATCGCCGTGCCGATTGCCGTGATGACGGCGATCTACCTCGTCGAGTACGGGCGCGGCAGGTTCGCCAAGGCCGTCAGCTTCATGGTCGACATCCTCACCGGCATCCCCTCCATCGTGGCCGCGCTGTTCATCTACGCGCTGTGGGTGACCACGTTCGGCTTCCAGCGGGTGGGTTTCGCCGTGGTGCTGGCGCTGGTCCTGCTGATGATTCCCACGGTCGTGCGGTCGACCGAGGAGATGCTCAAGCTCGTCCCCAACGAGCTGCGGGAGGCGTCCTACGCGCTCGGCGTGCCGAAGTGGAAGACCATCGTGAAGGTCGTGCTGCCGACGGCCTTCTCCGGCATCGTCACCGGCATCCTGCTCGGCCTGGCCCGCGTGATGGGCGAGACGGCCCCGCTGCTGATCCTCGGCCCCTACACCAAGTCGATCGCCACGGACCTGTTCGGCGGCCTGATGCCCACCCTTCCCACGATGATCAACCAGGACCGCAACGAGCTCGCACAGGCCGCCGCTGCCGAGCGGGTGTGGGCGGCCGCCCTGACGCTGATCCTGCTGGTCCTCGTCCTCAACATCGCTGGCCGCGTCGTCGCGCGGTTCGGCTCCGTCAAGAAGTAACGAAAGAAGCGATCCCCTGATGGCCAAGCGCATTGACGTCAGCGACCTGAACGTCTACTACGGCTCCTTCAAGGCTGTGGAGGGCGTGAGCATGACGGTCGAGCCCCGCTCCGTGACGGCGTTCATCGGGCCGTCGGGCTGCGGCAAGTCGACCTTCCTGCGGACGCTCAACCGCATGCACGAGGTGATCCCCGGCGGCCGCGTCGAGGGCAAGGTCATGCTGGACGACCAGGACCTGTACGCCCCCGGGGTGGACCCGGTCGCGGTGCGGCGCACGGTGGGCATGGTGTTCCAGCGCCCCAACCCCTTCCCCACGATGTCGATCTACGACAACGTCGCGGCCGGCCTGAAGCTCAACGGCGTCAAGGGCAGGAAGAAGCTCGACGAGGTCGTCGAGAGGTCGCTGCGTGGCGCGAACCTGTGGAACGAGGTCAAGGACCGGCTGAACAAGCCCGGTGCCGGTCTCTCGGGTGGCCAGCAGCAGCGGCTCTGCATCGCCCGCGCCATCGCGGTCGAGCCCCAGGTGCTGCTGATGGACGAGCCCTGCTCGGCGCTCGACCCGATCTCCACGCTGGCGATCGAGGACCTCATCAACGACCTCAAGAAGACCTACACGATCGTCATCGTCACCCACAACATGCAGCAGGCCGCCCGCGTCTCGGACCGCACGGCCTTCTTCAACCTGGCCGCGACCGGCAGGCCGGGCAGGCTCATCGAGATCGATGACACCCACAAGATCTTCAACAACCCGAGCGTGAAGGCCACCGAGGACTACATCTCCGGCCGCTTCGGCTGATCCGGCACCCACCCCCTCCGCTTCTCCCGACGCCTTGCGACCGGGGCCGCGCAGATCACCCGTTTTGGCGGCATCGCGCGGCCTGGTGCGCAAGGCGCCGGTGTTGGGGCGTCCACAGGGTCGGAGCCGACGCCCCGGCATCCACAGCCGATGCGGCCCCCACGTCTGCGCCGGGCCACAGCACCACGCTGGCCGCATGCACCTGCCCCCACTGCCCCAGCCGTTCTGGCGCTCCGAGGCCCTGGCCGCCGGCCTGACGAGGCACGAGCTGGCCGGACTCGCGCGACGCGGCGACGTCACGCGGCTGCACCGCGGCCTGTATGCCGTGGCGCCGGCCTGGGAGCGCACCTCGCCGTGGGATCGCCACGAGTCACTGGCACACGCCGCGGCGCGAGGCGTTCCAGGGGCGGTCGCCAGCCATGTCAGCGCCGCGGTGCTCTGGGGTCTGCCCACCCCGTGGCGGCCACCCCGTCTGGTCCACCTCACGCTGTTCGGCGAGCCCCCGACGCCGCCACCACTGCGGACCAGCCGAGCCCAGGACTGGTTCCGGCTGCACCGGGGCGACGTGGAGGCGGCCCACGTGACCGAGCACCGCGGCATACGGCTCACGGCGCCGGCACGCTCGGTGGTCGACTGCCTGCGCCAGCTCTGGCTGCCGGACGGCGTGGCGATCGGCGACGCCGCGCTCAGGCGGGAACTCGTCGAGCCGCACGAGCTGCGGGCGATGCGGCTGGAGCAGCGGCGCTGGCAGCAGGTGACCCGGGTCGACGCGGCGTTGCCCCTGCTCGACCCGCGGCGGGAGAACTGGCTGGAGTCCGCCTCCGCGGTCCTCCTCCACGGGTCCGGCGTCCCTCTGCCCATCCCGCAGGTGGAGGTGTTCGACGAGTGGGGCCAGTTCCTCGCACGCGTCGACGCGTACTGGCCACACGCGGGCGTGGTCGGGGAGGCCGATGGCCGGGGCAAGTACCTCGACGACGAGACCGGCGACGACCTGCCCGTGCGCGATGTCGCCACCCGGGTCGTCGCCTCTGCAGCCCGGGAGTCGCGGCTGCGAGACGTCGGGCTCGAGGTGTTCCGCTGGGAGCCCCACGAGGTCGTGCACACCCCGGATGCCGTCGCCCGGCGCTTCCACGCCGCGTCCCGCCGTGCGGACCCGTCACGAGTGCAGGCCGTGCTGCGGTGCTCCTGCTGCCGAGCCGCCCTCACTCAGTGCGAGTTCGACCGCGTTCTGGCCGCGATCAGGGGTGCGGCCGCGGCCTGAGTCGCAAGGCGTCGGAAGGGTCGGTCAGAGGAAGAGGTTGCCCAGGACGAAGGCGAGGGCGGCCACCATGCCGGCACCGGGGAAGGTCAGCACCCAGGCGCCGACGATGTTGCCTGCGACACCCCAGCGGACGGCCGAGAGCCGCTTGGTGGAGCCGACGCCCATGATCGCTGAGGTGATCGTGTGCGTCGTCGAGATCGGCGCTCCGAAGCCCATGCCCGCGACGTAGAGGATGCCCGCCGCGGTCGTCTCCGAGGCGAAGCCCTGCGGCGGGTCGAGGTGGATGATCCGGCGGCCCAGGGTGCGCATGATCCGCCACCCACCGGCATACGTGCCGAGGCTGATGACCACGGCGCTCATGACGAGAACCCACAGCGGGATGCTGTCGTCGCCCTGGGCGTGGTAGCCGCCGACGGTCAGCGCGAGCACGACGACACCCGCGGTCTTGGAGGCGTCCTGCAGCCCGTGGCCGAAGGCCATCGCCCCGGCCGAGGCGGTCTGGGCGTAGCGGAAGCCGCGCGAGACCCGCCCCGGGTGCGCCCGCCGGAACAGCCAGAGGATGAGCGCCATGACGAGGTAGCCGAGGGCAATGCCCACGATCGGCGAGACGATCATCGGGATGATGATCTTCGTGAGGACGCTCTCCCAGTAGACCGTGGCGCTGGCCGCGATGGCCGCGCCGCCGAGCCCTCCGATCAGGGCGTGCGAGGACGACGACGGCAGTCCGTACCACCAGGTCAGCAGGTTCCACCCGATGGCGCCGATCAGCCCGGCACCACAGATGAGCAGCCCGACACTGCCCTGGGGTGCCTCGATGACGCCGGACCCGATGGTCTTGGCGACCTTGGTGCCGAAGAAGGCGCCGACGAGGTTCGCGACTGCCGCCATGGCCAGCGCGACGCGCGGGGTGAGCGCGCGCGTCGAGACCGAGGTGGCGATGGCGTTCGCCGCGTCATGGAAGCCGTTGGTGTAGTTGAACCCCATCGCGAGCGCGATGACGATTCCGACGGGGAGCCATTCCATGAGGGGACTCAGGACTCCTTGACCGCGATGCTCTCGACCTTGTGGGCCACCTGCTCGAACGCGTCGGCGGCGGCCTCGAGCTCCTCGATGACCTCCTTGTGCTTCATGATCGTGATCGCGTCGGTGGCCTCGCCGTTGAAGAGCTCAGCGAGCAGGCGGCGGTAGATCTGGTCGGCCTGGTTCTCGAGGCGGTTGATCTCGATCCAGTACTCCGACAGGTCCTTCATCGACCGCAGCCGGGGCATCGCGTCGGCGGTCAGCTCGGACATCCGGGCGAGCACCTCGACCTGGTCGGACACGCCTGCCGGCAGCTCGCCGATGCGGTAGAGCACGATCAGGTCGACCGCCGCGTCCATCAGGTCCATGCAGTCGTCGAGGTTCGCGGCCAGGCCGTGGATGTCCTCGCGGTCGAACGGCGTGATGAACGAGCTGTTGACCTTGCGGATGATCTCGTGGGTGGCCTCGTCCGCCTGGTGCTCGATCTCGCGCATGCGCGCGGCGACGGCCTCGCGCTCCGAGGGCTCCACGCCGAGGATGGTGGTCAGCTCACGAGCGCCGTCCACGAGAAAGGAGGCTGACTTGGCAAACAGGTCGTAGAAACTGTTTTCCTGCGGGGTCAGGCGGAACGCCACGGTGGTTACTCCGGTCAGGCGGGGGAAAGGCCGGGGTAGATGCTACGGGCTAGCCGTCACTGACGCGCAATCGGCTGTTCACCCGGGCGACACCCAGTGGGACGGGTGTGAGTCCTGAGATCCCTGCGACGGCACCCCCCACACCCGGGCGCGCATCAGCGGGCTTGGGCCCCCAGTGCCCGCGGGTGCCTGGGCACTACGCGCGCTGCGTCCTGAACGCGCGCTTCGTGGGCAGGTGGGTCTCGTCACGGCCGGCGCAGCGGCCAGGTTCGATGCCCAGCACCTCGTCGATCTCGGCCTCGCTGAGCGGGCCCTCGCTCGCCGAGGCAGCGACCACCAGGTCCCCGACGAGCTCGATCTCGTCCTTGAGGGCGCCGTCGGTGAGGTCCCTGCCGACGAGGGGGTCTGGTGCCATGGGAAAACGCTAACCGAGCGCGCGAGGAACGCCGAGCAACTTTGCCATCTCTTGACCGCGTCGCCGCAGAGATAGTCACGATGGGCCATGGCAGGGTGTCGCGCCTAGTCACGTCGGGCCACGGACCCCATGATGGTCGCGTGGAGGCGCAGCCGGGCAGACCTGAGCCGGAGCCCTGGCCCGCCGGGGAGGCGTCCTCCGTGGAGGACCGCGGCTCCTTCAGCCATGCCGTATGCCGCGTGTGCGGCTGGGCGGGCCCGGGGCGCCGTTCGCGGCGCCTCGCCCGCGAGGACAGCGCGGCGCACACCGAGAACGGGTGCGACACGCCACACGCGAGCGACACGCCGAATGGGAGCGACACGCCGACCACTGGCCGGTGGAACGGCTCGGGACCGCGGCCAGGAGAACCGAACTGACGTCGTTGTGCGCCGGGCTGGGAGCGCCTCACGGCGCGTGGCCGCTCGTAGCGGCTTCAGTTGGGACCCGGGGCTACCGCAGCCCGGCGCACACCTGACTGTAACCGGAGCGACCCCGCTGGTGTTCCCCGCCCGCAGAACTCGCCGGGACGATTTAGAGCAGCTCGTCGGCGCGCCACAGGCGGGCGCAGGCGTCGAGGTCCTCCCCCGTGGAGAGCAAGGAGGAGGCGCGACGGGTCTGAGCGGCGGCGGCGCCGGCGTCGTGGGCATCGGTGCCGTGGGCCCGGTCCGCCCGCCCCGAGGAGACGACGCGGCAGAAGGCGGCGGCCCGCTCGAGCGCGACCGCGAGGTCACCCTCGAAGACGCCGCGCAGGATGGCGTCGGCCAGGGTCTTCATCTCCTGGGGGCCCGGGGGCTCGGCGACGCCGGCCACGGCGTGGTTCACGTCGGTGAAGCGCACGCCGGCCGAGTAGTCGGCGCTCGCCTCCTCGGGGTTGCGCTGGACCCACTCGTGCAGGGCGTAGAGCCGCCACAGCGCCCCGGGAAGGCTGCGAGGCGGCCGGTCGGCCCAGAGCTCGGCCAGCGTCGACAGACCCAGCTCGTCGACGAGTGCCACGAGCTTGGTCGTGACAGCGGGGTCCTCGGCCGCGCGGCCTGCCCCGACGAGCACGGCGGCAGTGGCGTGGGCGACCTCGGCCATCTGTGCGGGGTCGGGAACGGTACCGCCCTGGGCCTCCATGGCCGTGGGGCTGAAGAACGCAGGTCTGCGCGGGACGCCCCGACCGCTGCCCTCATTGCTCGCGCTGCTCACGCGGCCAGTCTCGCACTGCCCCTGCGCGCCGGCTCGCCTCGACTCAGTCGTCGAACAGCTCGGAGAGGAAGGACTTCTTCTTGCGGTACGGCTTCTGCCCGTAGCCCTGTCCGTGCGACGGGTAGCTGTGCTGCTGCCCGTACTGCGGAGGCGGCGAGTACTGGCGCTGCGGCGCGTGCTGGGTGTGCTGCACGGGTGCCTGGTGCCACTCGTTCTCTGCGGCCGTCAGCTTCTCGAGCTCGCCGCGGTCGAGGAACAGCCCTCCGCAGCCGGTGCACTGGTCGACCAGCACGCGGTTGCGCTCGTACTGACGCATGCTGGAGCTGCACTTGGGACAGGTCAGGGTCGTCGTCATGTCTGGCCAACGCCCCCCGCCGGAGGCCGGTTCCCCGACCGGTGGGCTCGTCTCTGCGCTCAGTGGCTGCGGCTGGAGGCCCGCGCCACCCCGACCGCGATGAGCGCGACCCCACCTGCGAGCAGCAGCAGGCTCATGACGAGGACGGCAAACCCAGCCGCCCCGAGCCAGGGAAGCTCGGCCCCGAACTGGACGTCGGCGTTCACGCCGCGAGACCCGTCGGCGTTCATCACCACGGCACTCCACCGGCCGTCCTGCGGGGTCCACAGTGCATCTTGGACCCCCTGCCCGCTGGACTGGGCCGCCCAGATGTCGAGCGTCTCCGGCGGGACTGCGGGCTCACCCCCGGGGACATCCACGTCGCGCTGCGACCCCGACCCGGACAGTGTCCGCCCGACACCCCCGAGGTAGGCCGCCACGTCGGACTCCCTCGCAATGCCCGCAAAGACCGGCGCGCTCGAGCCGGTGGGGGTGACCCGCATCCGGACGTCCCCGAAGAACCGCTCGGGCAGTGCGCTGTCGGCCCCCGCAGTCTCGACGCGGACGTCACCGAGCACGACGGCATACCCGCGCGAGCTCACGACCTGCGTCGGCACGCTGACGAATCCCCCGTCGCGCAGACCCTGGTCGGCAATGAGCAGGGCCGCGCTGCCGGCCAGCCCACCCAGCCCGCTGAGCCCGAGGACGGACCCGAGGACGACGGCGATGACTCGCCCCGGCGTCCACCCCGAGCGGGGGGCAGGTGCAGGTCCTCCCGCACCCGGAGCAGGGCCGGGGGGCTGGGGCGCCCACGCCTGCTGCGGGATCTGCCCAGCGCCGGGGACCGCGCCGGGGACCGCACCGGAACCCGACGGCGGCCCGCTGCGACTCGTCATCACGATGGCGTGGTCCGGCTCGTGCGGGCCCATGTCGAGGCGGAACGGTGGGTACTGGTCGGTCATCAGCCCGACGTAGGCGGCGACGCGCAGCACCCAGCGGTTGAGACCGAGGAGCAGGTCGTACAGCGGCCGCGGGTAGTTCCCGGTGAACGCGAGGATCACCGCGGCGATGAGCACGAGGATGCTGACGAGGCCGCTGTACCTGACGTACTGCCACTGGTCGTTCGAGGTGGCGACCCAGGTGCCGCCGCCGACGAGCAGGGCCACCACGAGGTAGTGCGGGATGGCGAGCAGCCACCACTTGACGAGGACGAGCCCCCGCGAGAGGTGATCGGGGTAGTCGATCTGCAGGTGCGTCGGGTAGTCGTCGACCTCGTTGAGCGTGAAGGGCGGGTAGCGGTCGGTCGCTAGGGCGCCGTAGGTGTAGTAGGCCACGCGCCACGACCAGCGCAGGACGCCGACGTTGAAGTCGAAGATGGCGCGCGGGTAGCGGCCCGTGAAGAGGATCGCGAAGAACGCCACGATGCTCAGGACGGTGAAGGCGATCCACAGGAACGCCAGCACGATGAAGTGCGGCAGCGCGAGGAGCCACTTGACGAGCCAGAGCCAGCGCGAGGCGTGCGGGTCGGTGTCAGCGTCGAGGTGGACGGGGTACGTGGGGGGATGCGGGACTGTCGCGGTGGTCATGGCCGGTCATTCCTTGGTGCTCCGACGGGGGTGGGGATGTCGAGCTGGCGCGCGAGGTCCGTTGACCAGCAGCGGATCTCGGGCCAGTTCCGGTAGTCGCCGTCGGCTGCGCGGAGACGGTGTGCCCGCGCGCGCTCGGCGCGGCTCAGGATGCAGGTGTCCAGGCGTCCGCCGAAGCGGCCGTGGCCGCGGGCGCGGACCTGCGCCTCGACGCGTGCGACGTCGGCCCGCCCCGCCGATGACCGCGGCGGGTCGCCCACGGGCCCGCTGGAGAACAGCCAGACCGGACGCGCGCGGAGCTCGGCCGCGAGGCGGCCGGCCAGGCTGCGGGCCTCCGGCAGCCAGCGGCCGCCGTAGACGGCGCTGCCCAGGACGACCGCGTCGACGCCGTCGAGGTCGTGGACCTGTTCAGGGTCGAGGACGTATGCCGCGTGCCCGGCTGCGCACAGCTGGCGGGCCACGTCGTTCGCGATCGACCTCGTGGCGCCGTGCCGGCTGGCTGCAGTGACAAGGACCCTCATGCGTGCCTCCGTCCTCGCCACCAGTGTCGGGGCGAGGCCCGAATGGGGACAGGGCCCTAGGGCCCGGCGTCGCCGGGACCCTGAGCGGTCGGCCGGCGTGCCGGTGCGGAAACTCGGGTGTGGCGCTCCGCACGGAGCCCGATCCCCTTGAGCATGCCCGGCGACATGACGCCGTCGGCGGGCACGATGAGCGCCCATGCGAGCACCCGCAGCCACCAGGGTCGGGCACGGGCCCGCCAGCGGAACATGAAACGCGTCGACCGGCCGCCGTCCACCGGCTCGAGGACGAAGGACCACGTCCAGTCGACCGCCGCCCAGCCCCTCGTGCGCCAGGCGAGGGGCAGGTGCGAGGTCGAGTGCAGCACGAGGTGCTGGTCCTCCTGGAGGTCGATGACGGTGAAGCCGCACTGCGTCTCGGGGGCGCCGTCCGGGACGAAGTCGCCGACCGCCAGGTTCTGCCACTCCGGGTGGATCTCGTTGGCGGCGACGTCGTTGGCCGGGAAGAGCAGCCGGTCCACCCAGCGCGGGGTGTACCAGCCTGCCCGGTGCCAGCCGACCTGCACGAGCCAGGGCCACATCCGCTCGGGCGGTGCGTGGACAGTCGTGGCGTGGGTGATCGAGATGTCCGGGCGCCTGACGACCTCGTCGCCCGGGAACGCCCGCCCACGCTCCTCACGCGTGGAGCCGTAGGTGCGCCCGAGCAGCTGCAGCGCGGCACACCCGGTCGCCAGAAGGGCGGCGACCATTGCGCTGGTGCGCGATGGCTTCACCCTGCCCATCTTGGAGCGGCGGGGGCGCGGCAGGGAGGGCCGTTGGGCCTAGGCGCCCTCCGGCTGCTCCTCCTCCGAGCGGCGCTTCAGGCCCGCGGCCTCCAGGTCGAGGTAGCGGCGGGTGATGTCGGCGGTGAGCCTGGCGAAGAGCTCGCCGATGACGCCGTGCTGGTCGATGCTCAGCGTCGCACGGCTGCCGGTGGCAGTCGCCTCGACGGAGTGCGTCGCCACGTTGCGGAAGCCTGGCCCCCCGGCCACCCAGGTGAACGTGCGGCCCGGCTCGATCGACTCCACCGTCCACACCGCGGGCGGGAACTTGGGCTGCTTGATGCGGACCCGGGAGCCGATGTCGAAGTGCCCGGTGTCGAGGCGCCTGACGTCGCTGACCGACGCCGTCCACTGCGGCCAGGCCTCCGCATCGCACATCACGGCCCACACGCGCTCCGGTGGGGCGTCGATGTCGACGGAAACGCTGGCCTGCACGGCTGCTCCTGGGGGTCGTGAAGAGGCGGGGACCATAGCCCCTACCACCAGCCTAGGCAGCCCTGAAGGCTGGCAGCACGGGATTTCGCGCAGAGCGTCCAGAGGGAGAGCGATGCCACACAGCGGCCGTCGGCGGATGGGTCCGGTGGACAGCCTGTGGCTCACCATGGACCGGCCGGACAACCTCATGGTCATCGTGTCCCTCATGTTCCTCGAGTCCGTTCCCGACTGGGACGAGGTCGCCCGGCTGCTGCGGGATCGGATCATCGGGCGGTACCCGGTGTTCAGCCAGCGACCAGTGGCCTCGTGGCTGCCGGCCGGACTGCTGCCGGGTCCGCTGCGCAGGGTCCCCGGAAGGCTGCCGACCGCCATGGCGGGGGCCGTGCCGCTGGTGCTCGGGGCATGGGAGGACGATCCCGCCTTCTCACTCGACCGTCACCTGCGGCGCACCACGCTTCCGTCACCGGGCGACGACGCGGCTCTGCAGGCCTACATCGAGACGCACCTGCACCGGCCGCTCGACCGGGTTCACCCCCTCTGGGATGCGCACCTCATCGACGGCTACGGCTCGGGGGCCGTCGTCCTCACACGCGTGCACCACGCCCTGGCGGACGGGATCGCCCTCACGCGGGTCCTTCTGTCCCTGACCGACGGGCAACCGGACGCCGACGGGCAGCCGGGCGCCCACGGGGAGCCGAGCCTCGACTGGCAACGGGGCGCCGATGGGGAGCCGGGCCCCGACGGGCAACCGGGCCTCGACGGTCAAGGGGGCGCCGACGGGCCGACAGCGGACGTGGCGCATCCAGAGGGGCTGGAAGGCCTCTCGCACGGAGAGGCGGGCCTCGGGGCGGTGCTCGCAACCGGGATGGCCGGGATCTCACTGGCGCGCAACGGCATTCGTCGGGCGCGCCACCTCGCAAGGCCCTCGGGGGTCCTGGAGGCGCTGGCCCTGGGAGTGCGCACATCCGAGGTCGTGGCGGACGTGCTGCTCACCCGCACCCCTGACTCCGCACTCGGCGGAGTGCCGGGCCCGCGCAAGCGAGTGGTGTGGACCGCGCCGCTTCCGCTGGCCGACCTGAAGACTGCCGGGCGTGGCACGGGCGCCACGCTCAACGACGTGCTCGTGAGCGCGCTGGCGGGTGCCCTTCACCGCTACCAGGCCGAGCGTGGCGAGACTCCCGTCGACCTCGTGACGATGGTGCCTGTCAACGTTCGGCCGCCTGACGAACCCCTTGGGGCCGAGCTGGGCAACCGCTTCGCGCTGGTCTTCCTGACCCTCCCGAGTGGGACTCCGGATCCCCGCGACCGGCTCGTCTCGGCGAAGCGGCGGATGGACTGGCTCAAGTCCTCGCCGGAGGCCGCCATCACCTTCGGCCTCATCACCGCGATCGGCCTCGCTCCGCGGGTGGCGGAGCGCGCCATCGTCGACTTCTTCGCCAACAAGGCGATCGGCGTGACGACCAACGTGGCCGGGCCCCGGCTCCCCCGTTACCTCGCAGGCGTACCCGTGACTGGGATGCTCGGCTGGGTCCCGGGGTCCGGCCGGCACACCGTGGGGGCGTGCGTCTTCACGTACGCGGGGGCGGTGCGGGTGGGGTTTCTGGTCGACGCCACGGTGATCGTGGACCCCGAGAACC
>Ga0247818_10002143_pt1 | contig 12806 bp, 11 predicted proteins | sample 13C_Glucose_Day1_FD_192424 | JGI IMG/M metagenome (GOLD analysis project Ga0247818, IMG submission 192424) | Soil microbial communities from agricultural site in Penn Yan, New York, United States - 13C_Glucose_Day1 | ecosystem: Environmental > Terrestrial > Soil > Agricultural land | place...
GAAGCCCGGCGGGGATCCCATCCGCCGGCAGAATCTCTGGGCGCAGTTCGTCGCGACACTGACTCAGGTGCCCGACGTGAGCCGTGTTGCGCTCAAGGTGGAGGGAACCAACCTCGAGCTGCCGGGGATGAGCACGGCGCCGTCGAGCCTCAGCGACCTGGGTTTCCCCACGCCAGCGGCGGGACCGGCGGTGTCGTCCCTGCTGCGGACCGGATCTCTGCTGTTTCGAGTGGACCCCACCCAGCTGGCGGATCAGGGCGGGGCGGACCCCTCCCGGACGCCCGCCCAACCGTCAGCCATCCTCCAGGGGTGGGTCTGGCTGGCCCTGTCGAAGAACGGGCAGGAGGTGGCTGCGGTCGGTGGTGACCGTGCCGAGCTGGCTCGTTGGCGGGGGAGCAGCCAGATCAGCGTGCCCTTCTTCGGCTCCCGTCTGACGCCACCGACCTATGACTCTCAGAACTTCCTGTGGGTGGGTGGGCAGACCGATGGCCGCGCGCGCCTGTGGACGGTCAATGCGTCGGCCGATCCCGGAGACGCGCAGAGCACGCGCCCCATGCCGGTCGACGCGCCGTGGCTGAGTCGTCGCCTTGTCGTGGCTCAGCGAGTCGCCTCCGACGGGCAGCGCGTGGCGGTGATATCGACGGCACCCGGTGGACAGGACCCGCGCATAGATGTTGCAGGAGTCGTCAGGGCGGAGAACGGCCGTCCCGAGAAACTCGCCGATCCTGTGCGCATCGCCAGCACGCTGACGCTCGCCCGAGACCTTGTGTGGGTTGACCAGACGACGGTGGCGGTGCTGGGGCGTATCACCCCCAGCTCACCCGTCCGTGTCTGGACGGCCGAAGTAGGGGGCCGACTGCTGGCTGCGGAAGTGTCGGATGTGCCTGGTGCGCGGGCGATTACTTCCACAAACGGTGAGCGTGGCCTCGTAGTCGTTTCCGACGGCGGAGAGGTGCTGTTGCGCGCCGGTAGCAGCTGGCTCGATATCGCCGATGGGTCGGACTTCGCCGTCCCTGCAACGTAACGTCTCGTAGGGAAACCTGTTTGCGCAGGTCTTCGGGAGCGAGCAGATGGCTCTTCACGGCGTCGCAGGGCAGTCAAGGGTGGTCGCGGGGCGGATGGCCAGAACGCCACCCGCTGATCTCGCGCGAATCTCCCAGCCTGAGACCGACACGAGTCTCTGAAGCAGAGGGGAGTCGGAATCCAACAGGGCCGCGTCGCTGCCCGTGTCACGAATGAACTCTTGCCACCCAGGCCCCGCATCCCGCGCGACCCTATAGCGCTGTACGTGCCCCCAGGGGTAGATCTCGATCCGAAGGTCCACCACGGGCGTGAGATCTGGGTGTCGCCAGAGGAGCCAGCCGCTCAGACCGTTGGAGGTGAAGACGACGTCACCCGCGGGAAGGCAGTCAAGCGCGGCATCGACGGCTCTGGTGTCGGCCGGGTATCTCGACGCGCTGCGTCCAGCTTCCCCGGCCGAGATCACGCCCGCCAGCACGACGGCCGCCACAGCAGCCAAGGCGACCGCGCGCCGGCCCGCTGCAGGCCACGAAATCGCCGTCCCCTGACCCGGCTGACCAAGGGAAGACGCGGCGGCTGGCGCCGCGAGGATGACGGCGAGGGGGACGAGGCGCCACATCCAGAACAGGCAGACCACCGCGAGTGCAAGGTGCATCAGCTGCCAGAGGCGAGCCCTCTGAAACACCGATTTGATGATTGCGACGATCACTATGACCGCGGCGATGATGGCAGCCGCGCCGTTGAATGGCGTTGGCTGCCACTCATTCACAACGCGTGAAGCATTGCCCGCAACGTCGAAGGGGGTGAGCCACAGACGCGGTCCAAGAGGACTCAATCCCGTGGCGAGAACGCATGCCGCGACCAATCCGAACAGTCGTGCCGCCGCCGCGCGGTCAGGTCGGCCCCCAGTGGTCATGAACATCCCGGCGAGAGTCAGCGCTGAGACGGCCAGGCCGAAGGTCCAGAGCCCGTGCGAGCAGGCCCACACCCAGAAGAGGGGAACCAGCCACCAACGGGGGCGGTGATCGCGGACCATCTCGCGCCAAGCCAGGACAGTGATCGCAAAAAGCAGAAAGCCGACGAGCTGCGGCCGCGGGTTGAGGCTGGCAGTGGAGGCCAATAATGCGAGCGAGGCCGTGAGGCTCGACGCAAATGGGCCTGACACACTGCGGCAGGCGGTGTAGACCGCCAGCGCAATAAGAATGATGAAAAGCGTCCTGAGCCAGAGTAGAGCCCCCATTCCACCGAGCTCGTACGCCCAGGAAGCCGCCACCTCTGGAAGCCATTGCGTGGCGATGTAGTCACGGTCGGCGAAGGCCGCCCAGGGGTCAGGGCTGAAGACGAGATTCCCCGTGCTGCGTATCTGTTGGCCCACCCTCAGATGCCACCAGTGATCCGGCTCGACGAAAGGCCGCAGGCCTAGCCACAGGGCAGCGAGCAGGACGCCGGCACACCCGAGCAGATCTGGTATCCACCCGCGCGTGATGGCCGACGAGCGGTGCACGTCGGACACAACGTCATGCGGCAATACCGACATGCGGGACATCCCCACATTCTCTCGGCACCTGACAAACCGGCCACCCGAGGGGGACAAACAATCCACCGTTCGGCTGAGGTGGGCTACCCGAAAGTCGCACTGCGTTGTGACGGGTCAGCCGATTCGGCCGGGGCAGCCCGCCTGACAGTGTGATTGCCGCAGAGACGACCGTCTCGGCCCGTGGTCTCGAAAGGACACTCTGAAATGCTCAAGCACTTGGTGAAGTTCCAGGTCCGCCTCAACGAGCGCGGTGCTACCGCTGTTGAGTACGGCCTCATGGTCGCGCTGATCGCCATCGTCATCATCGCCGCCGTTGCACTGATCGGTACCCGCCTGAACGCGAACTTCCAGGAGGTCGCGAACAGCCTCGCGTAAACATCACACGATTCGACGGGTCCTGCGCCCGCCGAGCAAGGAGCTGGTGAGAATGGGTACGAAAGGGCACGACGTGCGAAGCCGTCGAGCGGCCGGTCTAGTCGTGCCGGACCACTCGCCACTCCCCACCTGCGGGCCGCCCCGCGGTCTGCGCCACCTGATGCGCGCAGACCGCGGGGCGACCGCCGCCGAGTACGCACTGATGGTTGCGTTGATCGCGCTTGTGATCATCGCCACCGTCATGATCGTCGGCGAAAGGGTCAATGACCTCTTCGCCATCCCGCCTGGCTATCTGTGATGAAGGGGATCCGCCACATGCTGGCACGTCGGATAGGGGAGAAGGGCGCTGCCGCCGTTGAGATGGCGATCGTGCTACCCCTGCTGCTGATGGTCATCGGCGGCATCGTCGACCTGGGGCGCGCGTTCTACACCCAGATAACCTTCAGCAATGCGGCGCGCGAGGGTGCTCGCATGGTTGCCCTCGGTTACTCGGATGCTCAGCGCAACCAGCGGATCACGGAGTCCTTCCGCACCGGCACTGGTTGGGCGATCGTCAGCTCGACAGCCTGCCCAGCAACCAACCCGCTGCCGACGCAGTTTGGCGAGGTCGTCCTCCGGCCCAATCCCGAGTTCCGTTGGATGATGCTTGACGCCATTCCCGGGGTTTCTGTGACTGCCCCACAGATCCGAGCGAGGGGGACCATGAGATGCGCAGGCTGATGGCGATGGACCGGATAGCTTCTGTCAGCCGCGCTGCCATACGTGGCGAGCGCGGTGCCGTGTCGACGATTGTGGCAACCCTTCTTGGCGGTGGCGTCATTCTCGGATTCACCGCGCTCTCGGTGGACGTCGGCTCGCTGATGTTCGAGCGCCGCCAGCTCCAGGCCGGCGCGGATGCCGCGGCCATGTCGCTGGCCAAGACCTGCGCCAGCGCGAGCGCCGCAACTATCTCCACCGAGTGTTCCGCGGGTAACGCAGCTGCGATGAACATCCTTCAAGACCTGAACAACCTCAACAACTACCGCGATGACACCGGGGGCTTCCAGTCGCAGCCTCTAGACGGCAGCGGAAAGGGCTACCCGCAGGGTGTGTGCGGCAGTGGCGCCGCGGCGGCGGGGCTCCCGCCATGCCCCACTCCTGGCGGTGGACTCTCCGAATGTCCTCCGATCCCGGACTACATCACGGCCAACGGCGTTCCGTACGTGGAGGCGCACACCCAGTCCAAGGAAGCGAACGGCACCTCCCTCCTTCCCACCTCCTTCATCAAGACCCTGGTGGGCGGGAGCACTGGTAACACGGTGGCGGCGTGCTCGCGCGCAGCATATGGCGCGCCGGGCACGGGTATCGGGGCGCTCCCCATCACCGTGTCCGGCTGCGACTGGATGCACGCGACGAACGGGAACGCCGGCGGCGGCGGTGGGCAGTACTGGGCGTCGCCGAAGTACCTCGCAGGCGGGAACGCCAATGGGTACGGCGGCGTCGGCCAGCCCACCTGGCCGGCGGCTCCGGCGACACCGCCAGCCCAGAACCCCGGTGGCGAGGTCATCCTGCTGGTCCAGAACCCCCCTGGTGGCCAAACCGCACCGACCCCGTGCCCGGGCCCAGGACCGTCCTCCACCGGATGGCAGGGACACGCCCTTCCTGGTGGCTTCGGAATTCTTGAGACGGTGTCCGGCGACCCGTGCAAGATCCAGGAGTACCCGCTGCACTGGATGCGGACCAGCCCGGGTAACTCCACCGGCTGCAACCTCGAGGCTCACGTCGGCAAGGTGGTCTTCCTCCCCGTCTTCAACTGCACGGCAGACGGTCTGCCCAGCACTGAACCACCGGTGGGCACGGCCCCGAATGTCTGCTCCGAGGGCAACGGAAGCAATGCCCACTTCCACCGCCAGGGCTACGCGGCCTTCTACCTGAGCGGCTACCACGTGACCACCACCGGTTCCATTGACAACAGCGTCAAGAGCGTGAACCCCAACTTCAACCAGTTCCCCTGCAACGGCGGCGAGTCGTGCATCTCAGGCTGGTTCGTCACCGGCGAGCTCACCCAAAGCACGACCATTTCCGGCCCGCCGACAGGCTCCAACTACTTCGGCTCGTACACCGTTCTTCCAGCAGGCTAGGTAAGGGAATCTCATGGGACGCAGGATTGTCGCGATCTTCGCTGCGGCGGTTGTCGCACTCATCGGAGTGGCCGCCGTGCTGCTCTACGCACGTGGTGCTGACGCTCGCGCTGTTGCGGAGCAGCAGCCGAAGCAGGCCTACGTCGCAAAACTGGCCGTACCGTCAGGCACGACCTTGAAGGACGCCGTGCGCTCGGGACAGCTCGTCCAGACCGCCGTGGCCGCCAAGGGACTGCCGGCCGGCGCGCTGACCCAGGTGACGGACACCAACAGCAGCCTGCTGGCCCTGACGGACATCCAGCCGGGAGAGTTCGTCCTCGAGGCGAGGTTTGGCACGACGCCCGTGGGCACCAAGGCCATTGAGGTTCCCTCCGGCATGGTGGCCGTCTCCGTGGAGCTCAGCGATCCCGCGCGGGTCGGCACCTTCGTGACCCCTGGGACCCACATCGCGATCTTCGACTCGTACAAGATCAAGGCCATCGGCACAGATGCGAAGGCCAAGGAGCTGAACGAGGCCGACCTCCAGGGCACAAGCGTCCTGCTTGACGATGTTCTGGTCATCGCGATGGGTGGGACGGCCCTCACCCCGGGGAACAACGCAGCCAACCAGAACGCAGAAGGTGAACAAGCCGCGGCAACGCCCAGCTTCCTGGTGACCGTGGCGGTTTCACCGCAGCAGGCGGCTCGCCTCATCCACGGCATCAACACGGGCAAGCTGTATGCGGCGCTGCGCGGTTCGGACGTCAAGATGACCAATGTGGCGCGGGTCGATGACACGAACCTCTTCGACCTGAGCGGGGTGAAGAAGTGACAGTCCTCTGGGACACCGACCCCAGTTCCCGGGACCGGTACAACTTCGCTCTGGGCGAGGGCACCCGAGTGGTCGAGAGCGCGGCGCTCGTGAGTAGGGCCCTCCAGGATGGCACCGAGATCCTCGTCGTCATCGGCCCCGACATCGACCTCCAGGCCGTCTGCGACCTGGCCGACCAGCTTCGCGTTGACCGGCCAGAGGTCGGAGTGGTCATGCTCCGGCGCCGCCTCGAAGTCACGCTGCTGGCACAGGCCCTGCGCTCAGGAGTCCGAGAGGTCGTCGCTGCCGATGATCTGACCGGTCTCGCTGACGCGGTGCGCCGGAGCAGAGACCTGTCGGTCAAGTTCGCGGGACACACCACAGAACTCGGCTCGACCGAGGGCAGGGTGGTCACCGTCTTCTCCGCCAAGGGAGGAGTCGGCAAAACGACCTTCTCTACCAATATCGCTGCGTACCTTGCGTCCGACGGTGCGCGTGTCCTGTTGATTGACTTGGACCTGGCGTTTGGCGATGTGGGCATCAGCCTGCAGATGCTGCCGCAGAACTCCATCGCCGATCTGATCGGTATGGCGGGCCACATCGACGAGCAGGCTATCCAGTCGGTTGTGACCAGTCATGAGTCCGGTCTGGATGCGCTATGCGCGCCAGCTGAGCCCAGTGACGCGGATCGCGTTCCGGGCCAGGTCGTTGCCGAGATACTTCGCGTCGCTCGAAGGACGTACGACTATGTCGTGGTCGACACCCCGCCGGCATTCACCGAGCACGTGCTTGCGGCCTTCGACAGCAGCGACACCCTGGTGCTCATCGCGACGCTGGACATCCCCGCGGTCAAGAACCTCCGACTGACTCTCGACACGCTGGATCTGCTTGGCAGTCCGCGTGAAGCCCGCATTGTCGTGCTCAACCGATCGGATGCAAAGGTCGGCCTGAAAGCGGAAGATGTCGTCACGGCGATCAAGCAGGACATTGCGATCATGGTGCCCAACAGCACCGCGGTTCCGGCGTCAGTCAATCGCGGCGTGCCGATCGTTCTTGACGAACCTAGACACCCTGTCAGCGTCTCACTGAAACGTCTGATCGACGAACACATGCGTGAACCGGTCAAAGGTCACAACGAAGGCGTCAGCGTTGGAGCCCAGTCCCGCCCCGATGGCGCGAAGGTCCGTCGAACAGACGGGTGGTCACTGCTGCGAGGAGCCCGGCGATGAGCCTTGCCGACCGTCTTGAAAGTGTGCGGCGCGGGCAGCAGCCCGTGGCGGAGCAGTTCGACAACAACAACAGCCCCAAGAGGGCGCGGATCGTGGACCCCTTCGCCGCGGTTAAGGCCAGCGTGCACCAGGCGCTGCTGGATTCACTGGGCCCCCAGTTGTACGACCCACACCTCGACCAGGCGGAGCTCGAGACGAAGGTCCGGCACACGCTCCAGGAGGTCATCGACTCCGAGGAGACGCCACTCTCGCTGGCTGACCGTACTCGAATCGCCCAGGAAGTGGCGGACGAGATCCTGGGGCACGGCCCCCTGGAGCCGCTCCTGCGGGACTCGGAGATCACCGAGATCATGGTCAACGGACCAGATCAGATCTATGTTGAGCGGGCGGGAAAACTTTACCCGGTGGACACCCACTTCAGCACCGACGCTCACCTTCGCCGCACGATCGACAAGATCGTCGGACGAGTGGGCAGGCGCATCGACGAGTCGAGCCCCCTTGTGGACGCGCGTCTGCCTGACGGCTCACGTGTCAACGCTGTGATCCCTCCCATCGCGCTTGACGGATCCCTACTGACGATTCGCAAGTTCTCCGCGGATCCGTTCACGGACGCCGATCTCATTGCCTTCGGCACGTTCACTCCTCGAGTCAGGGACTTTCTGGTCGCATGTGTGAGAGGTCGCCGGAACATCGTCATCTCCGGCGGTACCGGCTCCGGAAAGACGACTCTGCTCAACGTCATCTCGTCGTTCATTCCCGATGACGAGCGCATCGTCACGATTGAGGACGCCGCCGAGCTCCAGCTGCACCAGGACCATGTGCTCCGGCTCGAGTCCCGCCCGGCCAACATCGAGGGACGTGGCCACATCCCCATCCGGGAGCTCGTGAAGAACTCGCTCCGTATGCGCCCCGACCGGATCGTTGTGGGTGAGGTTCGTGACGGTGCGGCGCTCGACATGCTGCAGGCCATGAACACCGGCCACGACGGATCGATCACCACTGTCCACGCGAACAGCCCGCGAGACAGCCTCTCCCGTCTGGAGACGATGGTGCTCATGGCGGGTGTCGACCTGCCGGTTCGAGCCATCCGCGAGCAGGTCGCAGGGGCCGTGGACCTCGTGATCCAGCAGGCTCGCCTCAAGGACGGCTCGCGCCGCGTGGTTGCGATCACGGAGATTGCCGGCATGGAGACCGATGTCATCACCATGCAGGACCTCTTCACCTTCAACTACGGGGCAGGCCGCGATGAGAACGGCCGCTTCCGCGGCTCGCTGGTGAGCACGGGGCTGCGGCCCAAGTTCACCGATGAGCTGCATGATCAGGGCATTGACCTGCCGCCGGACCTTTTCGTGAGGGGAATGTAGTGGGTCGCGTTCTCGGCCGAGCGCCTGTTCGCCTCGCCGTCACTTTGCTTGTTACCGGACTAGTCGGCTTGATGAGCCCAGCGGTCGCCCGCGCTGAAGGTGAGGCCACGATCTCCTCCCTGCGGTCCTCGCAGGGAGTCGTCACAGGGACCCTCACAGTGCGGTCCGCGGGTACCTCCGCTGCAGTGGTGGACACGGCTCGGCTGTCCGCCAGGGTCGGGAATGCGCCTGTTGAGGTGAAGACAAAGCCGATCGCCCAGGGGCGCCGTGCGGTCATGCTGGTGGTCGACACCAGCGGTTCGATGGGTGAGGCCGGCATGGAGACGGCTCGAGAGGCCGTCGCGACCTTCCTGCGCGAAACGCCGACCGATGTTCTCGTCGGGCTGGTGTCCTTTGCGAGCACCGCCGGTGTCGACGTCCCCCCCACGAAGGACCGGGCTCGCGTCCAGAAGGCGGTCAACGGCCTGCGGTCCAGGGGGGAGACGACGCTTTATGACGGCATCTCCGTTGCGGTGACGGCTCTGGGCGAAAACGGCGACCGCAGCATCGTCTTGTTGAGCGACGGTGGCGACACGCGTAGCACGAAGTCCACTCGCGCGAGTGCGACGGCCGCACTGAAGTCCGCGGGCGTGCGGGCGGAGGTGATCGCCTTCAAGACGGCGGAGAGCGACAACACCGTGCTCCGCGGGTTCGCAGCGGCAGGAGGCGGCAGCGTTGCGGCGGCGGGAGACCGCGCAGCCGTCCGCAGCGCCTTCACCGCTGCAGCCAAGGCCCTGGACTCCCAGGTCTCCTTCTCGTTGACGGTGCCTGGCGATGTCAGGTCGAAGCAGCAGGTGCTGGTCAGCGGCTTTGCAAGCGGCCGGCCCTTCTCCGCGGTTGCCGAGGTTGACTTCGGAGCGGCGCCCGTCCCCTCGACAACGCCGCAGCCCACGCCCACCGAATCAGCGGTTGGCCCGCCCGAAGGGGCTGCAGTACAGGGGTTCTCGGGCCCTGGCGGCCTCACCGCCCAGCTGCTCATCGCGATGGCCCTGACGGGCCTCGGTGCGCTCGGGTTGGTACTGGCGTTCATGGCGTCGTCCCTGAAGTCGGGCCGCAGCAGGCGAATCGAGACGATCGAACGTTACGTTTCGCCCGATACTGCGGTGATCACTGACAAGAGCGCGCCGGTGACGCCTAGCGCGATTTCGAGCGGCCTGATCAACATTGGTGACAAGGTCATGGAGGGCCGCGAGTCGACGAGCAAGACCATGATGCTCATCGACCGGGCTGATCTCTCTTTGCGACCTGGCGAGTGGTGGGTCTTGCGGCTCGTGGCGATTGTGGCGGGCGTCGCCATCGCCATGCTGCTGTTCCGAGGTGGGCTAGTGATGACCCTCGTCGCGGTCGTACTTGGGGCTGCGGTCGGCTACGTCCTGCCGGCATTCGTACTGCGGTTCCTGGCCAAGCGACGCAGCAAGAAGTTCGAGTCGCAACTGCCGGACATCCTCACGCTGGTCGCGAGTAGCCTCACCAGTGGCTTCTCCCTGCTGCAGGCGCTCGATGCCGTGGCAAAGGATGCCGCAGAGCCAGCCGCGAAGGAGTTCGCGAGAGCCCTAGCCGAGACACGGATCGGATCCGACGTATCGGACGCGCTCGACAAGATGTCGGTTCGCATGGACAGCGCCAACATGAGGTGGACCACCATGGCGATTCGTATCCAGCGCGAGGTTGGGGGCAACCTGGCCGAGACCCTCCGCACGACCGCGAAGACGCTCCGCGAGCGTGAGGAGCTGCATCGACATGTCCGTGCGCTGTCTGCGGAAGGGCGGCTGTCGGGCTACATCCTCATCGGCCTGCCGATCGGCATCTTCCTCTTCACGATGCAGACGAACCGGGCCTACCTCGAGCTCCTGTGGACCCGTCCCATGGGCTGGATGTTGATGGGCGCCGGTGTGATCTCCATGACCATCGGCACGTTCTGGATGCGCAAAGTCGTGGATGTGCAGGTGTGATGATGGATTCCTCGTTTCTCCTTGTTCTCGGGCTCGTCGCCGTCGCGTTGGCCCTGGTGACCATCGTCCTCGCGATCGGCGTCGGGGCCAGCGCCCCGACTGGAGTCGCCCGCTCCTTGGCCATCATCGAGCGCTCCGTCGATGGTCGGGAGGTCGGCAAGCACGATCTCCCGATGATGGACCGCCTGGTCTATCCCCTTCTCAATGGCACCAAGTCCTTGGGGCACAGGCTGTCGCCTGAAGGCACCGCGGAACGCATCGCAAGACGGCTCGACCTCGCCGGCAACCCCGAGAAGTGGACGCCTGAGCGCGTACTGGGCGCGAAGGGCACCGGGCTCGTGATCGGGGCACTGGCGGGTTTTGTGTTGAGTGGCTTTCAGGTCAAGGGCCTGCTATTCGCGGTCGTTGGAGCCGCGGCGGGCTTCTTCCTTCCCGACCTGCTCCTGATGAACATGGGGCAGAAGCGGCAGGAAGAGCTGAGACGCGGCCTCGCCGACGCGCTGGACATGCTGACCGTCTGTGTTGAGGCCGGTCAGGGCTTCGACGCGGCGCTCATGCAGGTAGCCCGCGCGTCTGATGGTCCCGTTGCCGGGGAGTTCGCCCGCGTCCTCGCTGAGATTCAGATGGGAAAGTCCCGCGGGGAGGCCTTCGGATCCTTGGGCTCCCGTACGACCGTGGCGGAAGCGAAGACCTTCGTGAGTGCTCTCGTCCAGGCCGACCGACTGGGCATACCCATTGGAAACGTCCTGCGGGAGCAGTCGCAGCAGATGCGGGTGAAGCGACGCCAACTCGCTGAGGAGAAGGCCCAGAAGGTACCGGTGAAGATCCTCTTTCCCCTGATCTTCTTCATCTTCCCGGCCCTCTTCATTGTGATCATCGGCCCTGGTGCGATCCGCATCGCCGATGTCTTCGGCGGTGGTGGCGGCGGCTTCTAGGCACAGAAGTATGGGAAGGGGTGGAGACCTCGATGGTCTCCACCGCTTCCCATACTTGATGTCCCGCCTACGGCATCCGCCCTTGGGCAGCTTCCGGCTTGACCAATCCGAGGCGGAGCGCCGCCATGACCGCTGACGCGCGGTTGTGGGCCCCGAGCTTCTCGTAGACCTTCGATACGTGCGTCTTGACCGTCGACTCGCTCATGTAGAGCTTCTTGGCCACGGCCGCGATCGAGTCGCCGGCCACCAGGCGGTCGAGGACCTCTGTCTCACGGGGCGTCAGCTTCGGCTTGTCGCTGGAGGACCGGCGCCGCAGCGCCTCGGCCAGTCCCGTCGCCATGAAGGCGTCCGGGGCGACGGCGGCCCGGCGCACCGCGGCGATGACCTCGTCCGAGGGCGCCGACTTCAGCACCAGGGCTGAGGCGCCGAGATCCAGCGCCTCGAGCAGCGTCTCGTCGTCGTTGTGCATCGTCAGCACGACGATCCCCAGTCGTGGCGAGGCCTCGCGCGCGGCTCGTGCCAGGGTCAGCCCCGAGCCGTCCGGCATCGACACGTCGATGACGAGCACGTGCAGCGGGTGCTGGCCGATGAGCGCACGCCCCTCGGTCACCGACCCAGCCTGCCCGACGACGTGGAGATCGGGCTCGCTGTCGATCATCCGGCAGACGGCTTCCCGGACCAGGGTGTGATCGTCGATCACCATCACGTTGATGCTCATGAGGGCTGGGGAATCCTTTCGTGGGACAGCGTCGCGGATGGGGCCGCGCCGCGTGCTCGCATTCTCATGCGGACAGAGACGCCGCGCTCACCATACGGCTCTACCGTCACATCGCCACCCAGAGCCTTGAGGGGGTGGTCGATGAAGTCCTTTTTCGACAGCGACGACGATCCGTCGTGGGAGACCCACAGCTCCGCGCGCGGGGCGGCCACGTTGAGCCGCACGTCCATCGCGGTGGCGTCGGCCGCGTGCCGGGCGTCCACGAGGACCTGCAGGAACAGCCGGTAGATCAACACCTCGGTGTGTGCCGGCAGGCGGAAGCCGTTCTCGCTCAGGTGCATCCGGGTCGTCATGCCCGTCGCGGAGCCGAAGTTCTGCAGCCGGGCGCCGATCATCGCGCCCAGGCCGGTGTCCGGCCGCACGGCGATGCGCAGGTCCGCGATGTGCAGCCGGAGGTCGGCCAGCACCCGGGACACCTCGGCGCGCAGGGCGTCGAGGTCCCCCGAGAGCGGGGACTCCTGGGCGCGAGCCTGGCGTCGCACTGCATCGAGCCCGAAACCCACCGCGACGAGCTCCTGGGCGATCCCGTCGTGCATCTCGCGGGCAAGCCGCTCGCGCTCCTCGAGCCCTGCCCGCTCACGCAGGCTGGCGAACACCACGGACAGGTCGATGTGCGCAGAGTGAACCCCCGCGACCTCGCGGGCGGCCTCGAGGTCCTCCTCGGAGA
>Ga0247818_10002145_pt1 | contig 12795 bp, 10 predicted proteins | sample 13C_Glucose_Day1_FD_192424 | JGI IMG/M metagenome (GOLD analysis project Ga0247818, IMG submission 192424) | Soil microbial communities from agricultural site in Penn Yan, New York, United States - 13C_Glucose_Day1 | ecosystem: Environmental > Terrestrial > Soil > Agricultural land | place...
TCATCCCGGAGTGGCAGCGCTGTTAACGCTCACTGACCGCTGCCACGGGACCGGCCGGCCCCCTGCTCGCGGCGGACGCGAACGGCAGTGACCGGCAGGCGCCGGTGCGGTACATCCGTACCGGCGTCCGGCCGCGTGCGTCCGGCGCACGGGCGACGCGTTCGGAATCACGCGGGAACGGCTGCACGATCACACCAGGAATCGAACACCACCCGAACATCATGTGCCGGTGCACCTTTCCCCAGAACCGGAACCATTTACCCGGCCGGCCACGCGCAGCCCGTATCGCCGATTTCCGCGCCCGCGTCACGCCCGCCGCACCGATGCCGTGAGTCCTCTTTCCGGCGCAACCCAATACGGCACCCTCCGGACCTCGGAACCTCCGAACTCCTTCCGGACCGAACGACTGTACGAACGCCTTTGTTTTCAGCCGTTCGGCATATGCGACGGCCCCCACGCACGGCTGTCCCGGTCCTTGAGAATCGAACAAGGGCTCATGTGCAGGCCACAGCCGGTCCGGGGCGCAATTCGCTCGTTTCTACGGTGACTTTCGGACTCTTCACAAAGGGTTAACTTCATAAGCCCCCCGGCCTGTTAGCGTCCCGAGGAAGGATGCAGTCCGGAAGGAGGCCAGAATGCGCGCAGCGGCAGTCCGCTTCGTACTGACGCTCCTGATGGGTCTCCTGTCCGCTTCGTTGTTCCCGCCGTCCGGCGCACCCTTCTCCGGCGCCCAGGCTCGCACCCCGCAAATCCACTTGGCCGCCTTTCCAGGTGCGGTTCCGGAAGGAATGCGCGGGGAATACGGCACGTGTGGCACCCCCGATCGCGGCGGTGAGTCAAAAGGGCTCCTGCGGCATCGTGACCGCCATCGTCCGACCGTCGTTCCCGCACCCGACGCTCCGTCACGCTCCCTGGTGGCGACCGGCGATCGCGGGCTGCTCGCTCCCGCCGCCGTGGCCGCGATGGGCAGAGCGCACCACACCGCCAGATCCTCGGCGGCACACTCCGCGCCCGTGCTCCAGGTGTTCCGCTGCTGAGCTGATCCGAGGCGTACGGAAACCGTCCCCCTGTCCCCGGCCCTGCCGGGCACACCGACACGGGGCCATACCGCCGTGCCCTCCCGTACCGCTCAGTTCACCCACCCGTAGCGACGCGCCGGTCCTCGGCGCGCCAGGAGGAACAACTGGTATGCAAGCTCTCGCCGACCACCACGCGGTTCACGCACGACAAGCAACTGACAGCGCCGTGTGGGCACCCCCGCCCGGCGACGTGCGCTCGGCCCCCTTCCGCACGGGATGAGGGCCGCCATGGACCGCGTCGCCAAATTCCCCCACCTGCGGCAGGACTTCGCCGCGTCACTCGTCGTCTTTCTCGTCGCCCTGCCCCTGTGCGTGGGCGTCGCCGTGGCATCCGGCGTCCCGGCCGAACTGGGCCTCATCACCGGCATCGTGGGCGGTCTCGTCACCGGTTGCATGCGCGGCAGCAGCCTCCAGGTGTCAGGACCGGCCGCCGGCCTGACCGTGCTGGTCTTCGAGGCCGTCCAGACCTTCGGGCTGCCCGCCCTCGGGGTGATCGTGGTCACCGCTGGGCTGCTCCAGCTGGCCATGGGAGCGCTGAGGCTGGGCCGCTGGTTCCGGGCCATCTCGGTCTCCGTCGTCGAGGGCATGCTCGCGGGCATCGGGCTCGTCCTCATCGCCGGCCAGCTCTACGCAGCCGCCGGCATCGAGGCTCCGCTCACCGGACTGGGCAAGCTCACCGGTGTTCCGGGTCTCCTGGTCGACGCCGCCTCCGACGCGGCGGCTCTCACGTCGCTGGCGGTCGGAGCGGCGACCATCGTCCTGGTCGCCCTGTGGGACAGGATGCCGAAGCGGGTGCGGGCCGTTCCTGGCGCGCTCGCGGCCGTCCTGCTCGCCACGCTCGCCACACTCGCGTTCGACCTGCCGGTCGCCACCGTTCAGGTGCAGGGGCTGTTCGACGCAGTCCAGGTACCAGCCCTCTCCGAGTTCGGTGGGCTCGCGACCATGAGTCTGCTCGGAACCGTGGCGGCCTTCACGCTGATCGCCTCCGCCGAGAGCCTGTTCAGCGCGGCCGCGGTGGACCGGCTGCACGACGGGCCGCGCACCGAGTCCGACAAGGAGCTGATGGCTCAGGGCGCCGGGAACACCGTGAGCGGGCTCCTGGGCGCGCTGCCGATGACCGCGGTCATCGTGCGCAGCTCGGCCAACGTGCGGGCAGGTGCGCGGACGAAGGCCTCCCGAGTGCTGCACGGGGTGTGGCTGCTGCTGTTCGCCGCGCTGCTGCCGTCCGCGCTCGGGCTCATCCCGCTCCCCGCCCTGGCAGGCATCCTCATCCACGCCGGCTGGAAGCTGATTCCGCTGCGCGCGCTGGTGGCGCTGTGGCGCGACCACCGAGGAGAGGCGCTGATCCTGATCGTCACAGCCGTGGCGATCGTGACGGTAAACATGTTCGAGGGTGTGCTGACGGGTCTGGCCCTTTCGGTGGCCAAGGCGGCCTGGGACGCCTCGCACATCAAGCTGGAGATCGTTGACAGCAACGCGGAGGGCGTCCGGGCCCGGCTGTCGGGCAACGCGACCTTCCTGCGGCTGCCGAAGATACTCGACAGCCTGGAAGCACTGCCCACGGACCGGCCCATCGCGCTGGACCTGTCCGGCCTTCACCATCTGGACCACGCCTGCCGCACGGCGCTGGAGAACTGGGCGGAGCGGCACAGTGCGTCCGGTACCGACCCGGTTCGGCTGACCCGGACGGAAGGGGTGACCACGGCTTCCTGAACCACGGATGACGACTCGCCGGGGCGCCCGTTCAGGCGCCCCGGCGAGTCGTTCCCGGCTCACCGTCCGTGGCGGTCAGCCGTTCGGCAGGATGACCGCACGGCCGTTGATCTTGCCGGCGTGGAGGCGCTCGTAGGCGAGGGGGGCCTCGTCGATGGAGTACGTCTCCACGTGCACGTCGACGGAGCCGGCGTGGGCGAGCTCGATGACTTCGGCGAGTTCCTTGCGCGAACCCCAGTAGGGCGCGGTGACCGACGTGGAGAACGGCAGCACTCCGAAGCCGACCGGCAGCAGGCCGCCGCCGATGCCCACGATCGTGACGTCGCTGTCGATGGAGGCGACCGCTCCGGCCGTCTTCACCGTCGGCTCCACGCCGACGAAGTCGAAGACGACCTTGGCGCCGATGCCGCCGGTGAGCTCGCGGACCTTGGCGGCCGCGTTCTCGTCGGAGAGGACGGTCTCGTGCGCTCCGACGGCGCGGGCCAGGGCGAGCTTCTCCTCGGTGACGTCGAGGGCGATGACACGGACCGCTGTCATGGCGCGCAGCAGCTGGATGGCGACGTGTCCGAGGCCGCCGGTGCCGATGACGACCGCGGTGGCTCCGGGCAGCAGCTTCGGCAGGGAGCGCTTGATCGCGTGGTACGGGGTGAGGCCCGCGTCGGTCAGCGAGACCGTCTTGACGGGGTCCAGGTCGCCGATCGGCGTCAGGTGACGGGCGTCGTCGACGACCATGTACTCGGCCATGGCACCCGGCCTGCCCAGTCCGGGCGGGTTGATGCCGAGGTCGGCAGCGCGCAGGCAATAGTTCTCCCGGCCTTCCGCGCAGTTCACGCAGGTTCCGCAGCCCCAGGGGCCGTAGACGGCGACCGAGTCCCCCACGGAGACACCCTCGGCGCCCTCGCCCAGGGCGGCGACGGTGCCGACGCCTTCGTGGCCGAGCGTGAGCGGCAGCTCGTAGGGGAACCCTTCGGCGGGCCAGCTCATCACCGCGATGTCCGAGTGGCATACACCCGCGGCGCTGACCTTCAACAGGATCTGACCGGGCCCCACGACGGGCTCAGGAATCTCGACGACCTCGGGCGCGGCGCCGATGGTGCGGTACTGGACGGCTTTCATGACACTCCTTCGTTTCTCCGTACTCCCTTTGTGACCCTCGTGGTGGCGTTGCGCCACTCGGGGATCAGGAGGCGGAATAGCCGCCGTCGACCAGGTGGTAGCTGCCGTGGATGAAGGACGCGCGGTCGGAGAGCAGGAAGGCGGCGAGCTCGGCGACCTCCTCGGAGGTTCCGAGGCGGCCCGCGGGGTGGAGGGAGATGAGGTGGTCGCGGGCGGGTCCGTCGGTGTTGCGGAGCAGCGGAGTGTCGATGAAGCCGGGGCCGACCGCGTTGACGCGGACGTTCTGTGCCGCGTACTCGAGAGCGGCGGTCTTGGTGAGACCGACGACGCCGTGCTTGGCGGCCACGTAGGCCGGCGAGTTCGCGAAGCCGTTGGTGCCGAGGATCGACGAGATGTTGACGACGGCGCCGCCGCCCGCGGCGAGGATGGCCGGGAGCTCGTAGCGCATCGAGTAGAAGACACCGCTGAGGTTGGTGGCGACGACCTTGTTCCAGTCCTCGATCCCGTACTCGCCGGTGGTCTGCGCGGGACCGCCGATACCTGCGTTGTTGACGGCGAGGTGCAGTGCGCCGAACGTGTCGACGGCGAAGCGTACGCCGGCCTCCACGGAGGCGGGGTCGGTGACGTCCAGGGCGACGGCGACGGCGCGCGCTCCGGTGCCCTGCAGCTCGTCGGCGGCCTTGCGGGCGCTCTCCTCGTCGTAGTCGGCGACGACGACTGCCGCACCGCTCGCGGCGAGCCGCTTGGAGAGGGCGAGGCCGATGCCGGACGCGCCGCCGGTGACGAGGGCGACCTTGCCGGCGAATTCCGCCTCGTAGGAGGTGGGAAGGTTGGTGCTCATGCTGTGCTTCCTTGCGTGGTGCTGTGGGGCGCCGGCCCGTCCTGCCGGAATTCCAGCAGATGCGCGGAGAGGGCGTCGAAGGCTTGTACGACGAACTCGGGCAAGGCGGCCGGACGACCGCCTCGTACCCATGCCGCCTGGGCCGCGAGGAGCGCTCCGGCTCCTGCGGCGACGGTCACGGCGGGGCGGAGGTCCTGCCGCGGGTCGACACCGAGGCGTTCCGCGATGATCCGTACCGACTCCTCCTGGGCGTCCACACGGATGTGGTGGTACGCCGCGTAGAGAGTCGGTTCCTCCTCGGCCATGACCAGCAGGTCGAAGATGCGCGGCCGTAGGTGCCAGGGCTCGGCCTCCGGGTCGCCGAGCCAGTCGAGGACGGCCAGACGGTAGGCGGTGAGCGGTGGCTCGGTCACGGGGCGCTCGCGGAGCGCTCGGTTGATCCTGTCGCCGTCGCCTCGCACTGCGTCGAGGACGGCGGCCTCCTTGCTGGGGAAGTACCGGCTGAAGGTGCGCCGGTCGACGTCGGCCGCCTGCGCGATCTCCTCGACCGTCACGTCCTTCAGTCCGCGATCGAGTACGAGGTCGAACGCGTGCTGCGCCAGCGCGTCCCGGGTCCTGCGCGCCTTGCGGCCGCGCCGTTCCGGGCTGTTCCCCTGCGGATTCATAATTGCATCGTACACCTTTAAATGTCGCAGTGGGACATCTGTCTCACCATGACATTTTGTGCGCTCCTCCACCGAACGGCCGGCGGCTCCCGGCCTCTCGGGAACGCCCGATGACGCGCGGAAACGGAGCGCCCGGGACACCCTGCTGGCGCGAGGGGCGGAAGCAGCACGCACGGCCGCCCGGCGGCGCCAGGAGCGGAAGCAACACGCCCGGGACGCCTCCGCCTCCCTCTCCTGAGGGAGGCGGATCACACCGGCGAGGGAGGTCTGACGCATCGTCGGCTGCCACGGTTGGTGCATGACTCACAGCACACGCGGCGCCTCGTACACGGGCCCGACTGACGCTGCCCGCACCGCCGGGGCGGTGCGGGCAGGACACGGTTGCCGGAATGCTCCGGAAGCACTTGCCGAGGGCCTCCGCGGCCGACGCCCCGGCTCGGCCTCCAACCGGGGCGCCGTCCGTGATGGCGTCCGGCCGCGACACGGGCCGGAGCACAACCAGCGTGCGTGCGGGCTACGAACGGGGTTCGCTCACCTCCGACGCCTCCTTGCCGCCCCGGCTGAGCACGCCCGGCCACCAAGCGGTGGGCCCGATGTCCCGGACGAGGGCGGGCACCAGGAGCGAACGCACGACGAGGGTGTCGAGCAGGACTCCGAACGCCACGATGAACGCGATCTGCACCAGGAAGGCGAGCGGGATGACCCCCAGGGCCGCGAAGGTGGCCGCCAGCACGACACCGGCGGAGGTGATCACCCCGCCCGTGGTGGTCAGTCCGCGCAGCACGCCCTGCCGGGTGCCGTGGATCAGGGACTCCTCGCGGACCCGGGACATCAGGAAGATGTTGTAGTCGACGCCGAGCGCGACCAGGAACACGAATCCGTACAGCGGCACGGAGGAGTCGGTGCCGCTGAAACCGAAGACGTGCTCGAAGACCAGCGACGCGATTCCGAGGGTGGCGAGGAAGTTGAGTGCCACCGTCGCGACGAGCAGCAGCGGCATCAGCAGGGAGCGGAGCAGGCCGATCAGGATGACGAGGATGATGACCAGCACCACGGGCACGATGATGTTGCGGTCGTGCTCAGCGGTCTTCTGGGTGTCGTACTGCTGCGCGGTGTAGCCGCCGACGAGCGCCTCGGCGCCGGGGACGGCGTGGACCGCGTCACGGAGCCGGGTGACGGTCGCCTTCGCGGCGTCGCTGTCGGCCGCGTCCGCAAGTGTGGCGTCGATACGCACCCGGCCGTCCACGACGAGCGGTTCCCCGTCCCCGGGACGGCCCGAGGTCGTCACCACGGCGGCACTCGCGACACCCTGCACGTCCTCGGCAGCGGTGACGATCTTCTGCGAGCTGCGGGCATCGGCGATCACGATGGCGGGGTTGCCCGATCCACCGGGGAAGTGCCGGCCCAGCGTCTCCTGGGCGGCCACGGACGGCGCGTCGTTGACGAAGATCTCCTTGAGAGGGACTCCCTTGGAGTTGAGCGTCGGCATGAAGGCGGCACAGGCGATCAGACCGATCAGCGTGATGGCCCACACCTTGCGCGGGGAGCGGTCGACCAGACCCGCGATCCGGGACCAGATGCCCTTCGAGCCGGCCTCGGGCTCGGCGTCGCCCTTCTTGGGCTTGGCCGGCCAGTACGCGGTCCTGCCGAGCAGGACCAGAACAGCGGGGAGGAAGGTCAGGGCGCTGAGGACGGAGCACACGATGCCGATGGCGCCCACGGGCCCCAGGGCGCGGTTGTTCGTCAGATCGCTGAGCAGGAGCGCGAGCAGGCCCAGAGCGACGGTCGCGGCGCTTGCCGTGATGGGCCCCGCGGACTCGCGGAGCGCGGCCCGCATCGCGGTCCACCGGTCTTCATGCCGGCCCAGCTCCTCCCGGAACCGCGCGGTGAGCAGCAGGGCGTAGTCGGTGGCCGCGCCGATGACCAGGATCGACAGAATGCCCTGGACCTGCCCGTCGACCCGCACGATGTCGTTGTCCGCCAGTACGTACACGATCGCGCAGGAGACACCGAGGGCGAAGACCGCGCCGACGATGATGATCAGCGGCAGCAGAACGCTCCGGTACACCAGGAGCAGGATGACGAGCACGGTCACCAGGGCCACACCCAGGAGGAGTCCGTCGATGCCGGCGAAGGCTTCGGACAGGTCGGCCTGGGAGGCCGCGGGGCCGGCGAGCCCCACCACCGTTCCGGGGACGCCTTCCGCGGCACTGCGGATGTGTTCGATCGCGTCGGGGAGTTCCTCACCGAGGTCCGGCCGCAACTGGACGACGCCTTCCAGCGCCTGGCCGTCCTTGGACGGAAGCGCGGGACTCACCTGACCGGTCACGCCCGGCCCGTCCTCCACGGAGGCGAGGGCGGCGGTCGCCGCCTTCTGCTGCGCCGCGTCGAGCTTCCCTCCGTCCTCGTCGGACGTCCAGACCACGATGGCGGGGACGGTCTGCTGCTTGCTGAACGCCTTCTGCGCTTCGACAACCTGGGTGGACTCCGCGCTCTGCGGCAGGAACGAGGCCTGGTCGTTGGTGGCTACTTCACCGAGCTTCCCGGCATACGAGCCGAACGCGCCGCCGACGACGAGCCAGGCGAGGACAAGGAATACAGGGACAAGGAACAGCCGGCGAACCGGCTTCGATGCGGTGGACATGGCGCTCCTGGGTCGGCCGCGATCTCTCAATCATGATGTATCTCAATGATTGAGATTACATGCTCGACACCACTCCCTTACCCCCGGCATGGCGTTTCAGCGCCGGGGAACCTGCATTCGAGCGAGTTCACCGTTCATCCGCGCGAGGAAGCGGAGGGCCGCCTCCAGCTCATGCGGCTCGGACGCGGCGCGCGCACCCGCCGCAGCCTCGGCGAGGGGCATGAAGAAGGACCGGGCGGCCGCCTTCGCTCCGGACTCGTAGTAGAGATGCACGACACGCCGGTCGGAGCTTTCCCTCGCGCGGCGGATGTGGCCGGCACGCTCCAGCCGGTCCAGGCACGCGGTGACCGCCCCGGACGTGAGACCGAGGTGATCGCGCAGCCTGCCGGGGGTCAGCGGTCCGTCCGCGTCGAGAATGGCACCGAGCGCCTGTACGTCCGTGGCGTGAAGGCCCTGCGCGTGCGCGAAGGCATGAACCAAGCGGTTGATCTCGCCGTTCATACGGCGCATTTCGACAGCGAGAGCTTGCAACTCCGCAAGCCCTGTCGCGCCGGGGCCCGATCCTTCACGAGAGTCGTCCGCACTGTTCACCGCCCCATAGTAGGGCGCAGGGATCACCCGCGGCCCGCCTCCCCGGCAGCGCTACGGCCGCACCGCAGCCCGTGCCGCAGCTATGCTTCTACAGTTCTGTAGAGGCTGATCGGACGCGTTCCTCGCGTACGGAAGAAGGAGTGGACACCACGATGGTGTTAAAGAAGCTGCTCGGCTCGCTCGGCGTGGGCGGCCCCACCGTGGACACGGTGCTGGAACCGGGCGCCGCCACCCCCGGAGGCAGCCTGACCGGCCAGGTACGACTGAAGGGCGGCAGCGCCGACTGCACGATCGAGCAGATCACCCTGGAGCTGGTCGCCGTCGTCGAGGCCGAGCGGGACGAAGGTGAGTACGAAGGCGCCGTCACCTTCGCTCACTTCGCCGTCGCCGGCGGGTTCGTACTGACAGCGGAGGCGGATCACAGCATCCCGTTCACCGTGACGCTCCCGTGGGAGACGCCGGTCACCGAACTCCACGGCCAGGACCTGGGAGTCGTCCTCGGCGTCCGCACCGAGCTCGCCGTCGCCGGCGCCAGGGACAAGGGTGACCTCGACCGGCTCACCGTCACGGCGCTCCCCGCCCAGGAGGCCGTCCTCGAAGCACTCGGCCGGCTCGGCTTCGGCTTCAGGTCCGCGGATCTGGAGCTCGGGCACATCCGGGGCAGCGGACAGCAACTGCCCTTCTACCAGGAGATCGAGCTCTCGCCCGCTCCGCAGTACGCGGACCGGATCAGCGAGATCGAGGTGACGTTCCTCGCCGGGGCCGAGACCTTGGAGGTCGTACTGGAGGCCGACAAGCGGGCGGGCCTGCATCCCGAGGGCGACACCCTCAGCCGTTTCGTCATCGGCCGTCACGAGTCCCTGGATCGCGACTGGGTCACCGAGGTCGACGGGTGGATCAGGACGGCTGCCGCAGGCCGGCCGCCGCACGACACGCACGAGACCTACGGCGCCTCCGAGACGTACGGCCACGGTGAGGCCCGGACCCACTCGGGGCACGGCCTCGGTGGCGCGGCGGCGGCCGGAGCGGCAGGTCTCGCGGTCGGCGTCGTGGGCGGAATGGTGGCTGCCGAAGTCGTCGACGAGGAGGGCGACTTCTTCGAAGGTGACGAGGACGAGGAGGAAGAGGGGGACGAGGAGGGCTGAGGCCCGGGCAGGGCGTCGCCCTGCCCTCACCCCCGCAGAAATTGCAGCGCGCCCCGGAGACACCAGGGCGTCTTCGAGGGCCGCCGCGAGTGCGTCCCACACCCTCAGGGAGAGACAGTCGGCATGCTCGGAGTCAGCGAGATCGCCATCTTCATCATCCTCGCCGTCCTGCTGTTCGGCGCCAGAAAGCTTCCGGAACTCGCCCGCTCCCTGGGCAAGTCGGCCCGCATCCTGAAGAGCGAGGCGCGGACACTCAGGTCGGACGGGAGGTCTGCCACCTCCCCCACGGACCTGCGCGCAGGAGAGGCGGCACCACAGCACGGCCGAGGTGAAGAGCACAACGGGCGGACGAAGCCGTACGGCGGCCACGAGGGGCCACGCGACAGCCGGGCGGACGCGCACGACAGCCGGGCGGACGCGCACGACAGCCGGGCGGACGCGCACGACGGCGGGGCGGGACCGCGTGTCATCAAGGGCACCTTTACCGAGAAGACCGGCCGGGGCTGAGCCGCCGGGACCGAGCCACCGTCCTTTCCTGCCCCACTCGAACGGTCGAACCACCGCGAGCATCACGAGATCGCACTGAGGTTCGACCACCTCGCCACTCGGTGGGGTGGGTTTCGGCGTGTCAGGGGCCCCTCGGCAAGCAAAATGCCCAGCACGGGCACACGGTGGACGAAGGACACACGAGCCGGAGCGAGGGGTCATGGACAGCAAGGACGAAAGCGGCGGACTGCGGTGTCTGGTGACGGGCGCGACGGGATACATCGGGGGCCGCCTCGTACCCGAGCTCCTGGACGCCGGACATCGGGTGCGCTGCCTGGCCCGTACCCCCGACAAGCTGCGTGACTACCCGTGGGCGGGCGATGCCGAGATCGCCAAGGGTGACGTGACCGACGCGGAGTCGGTGCGGGCGGCGATGCGCGGCATCGACGTGGCGTACTACCTGGTGCACGCCCTCACGAGCGGAGCGGGGTTCGAAAGGACCGATCGCGAGGCGGCCCGCATCTTCGGCGAACAGGCGCGCGCGGCGGGTGTCCGGCGCATCGTCTACCTGGGCGGGCTCACTCCCGCCGACGTGCCGGAGCGCGATCTGTCCCCGCATCTGCGTTCGCGTGCCGAGGTGGGACGCATCCTGCTGGAGTCCGGGGTGCCGACCACCGCGCTGCGCGCCGCGGTGATCATCGGTTCGGGTTCGGCCTCGTTCGAGATGCTCCGCTATCTCACCGAGCGCCTCCCCGTCATGGTCACCCCCAGCTGGGTCTCGACACGGATCCAGCCGATCGCGGTCCGGGACGTGCTGCGCTATCTCGTGGGCAGCGCCCACATGCCCCCGGAGGTCAACCGCACCTTCGACATCGGCGGGCCCGACGTGATGACGTACCGCGACATGATGCAGAAGTACGCACAGGTGGCCAAGCTCCGCCAGCGGTTGATCCTGCCGGTGCCCATGCTGTCGCCCGGCCTCTCCAGCCACTGGGTCGGCCTGGTCACCCCCGTGCCCGCGGCGATCGCCCGCCCCCTCGCGGAGTCCCTGCGCTACGAGGTCGTGTGCCACGAGCACGACATCGCCGAGCACGTCCCCGACGGGCCCGGACAGCCCTTCTCCTTCGACACCGCCCTCTCGCTCGCCCTGCAGAGGGTCCGCGAGGCCAGGGTGACGACCCGGTGGTCGTCCGCCTCCACCCCGGGGATTCCCAGCGATCCGCTGCCCACCGACCCCGACTGGGCGGGCGGGAGTCTCTACACGGACGTGCGGGAACTCGACGTCGACGCGTCGTCCGACGCCCTGTGGCGGGTCATCGAGGGGATCGGCGGTGACAACGGCTGGTATTCGTTCCCCTTGGCCTGGGCGGTCAGAGGCTGGCTGGACCGGCTGATCGGAGGAGTCGGTCTGCGCCGGGGAAGACGGGACGCCCAACGGCTGAGGGTCGGCGACTCGCTGGACTTCTGGCGAGTCGAGGAGATCGAACCGGGGCGGCTGCTCCGGCTCCGGGCGGAGATGCGGCTGCCGGGTCTGGCCTGGCTGGAGATGTACGCCGAGCGGAGCGCGGACGGCCGCTCCCGTTACCGGCAGCGGGCGGTGTTCCATCCCTACGGACTGCTCGGCCACGCGTACTGGTGGAGCGTGTCCCCCTTCCACGCGGTGGTCTTCGGCGGGATGGCCCGTAACATCGCACGGGCAGCGACCAGGAAGACGGCGGGTGTGGCGGCGTGAGTGTGTCGGTCGTCCTCTTCACATCCGATCTGAGGCTGCACGACCACCCGCCCCTGCACGCGGCCCTCGCGTCGGCGGACGAGGTTGTTCCGCTGTTCGTCCTGGACGACGCGGTGGAGGCTGCCGGGTTCGGCGCGCCCAACCGGCGGGCGTTCCTCGCCGACTGCCTCCGGGACCTGGACTCGGGTCTTCGTGCGCGCGGCGGGCGTCTGGTCGTCCGGGAGGGCGACGTCGTCGACGAGGTGGCCCGGATCGTGCGGGAGACCGGCGCGGACGCGGTCCACATGGCGGCCGATGTCAGCGCCTTCGCGCACCGCCGTGAGGAACGGCTGCGCGAAGCGCTCACGTCCGTGGGCTGCCGTCTGCGGGTGCACGACGCCGTGGTCACGGCGGTGGCCCCCGGTGTGGTGGTGCCCACGGGTGCGGGCAGGGACCACTTCTCGGTCTTCACTCCGTACTTCCGGCGCTGGTCCGGCGAAGGTATCCGCTCGCCGTTCCGCGCGCCCAGGGCCGTGCGGGTACCGGAGGGTCCGGGGTCGGCGGCCGTGCCGTCGCGGTCCGGGATCCAGGGGTGCTCCCCCGGGCTGGCCGAGGGCGGGGAGACCGAGGGGCGCAGACTGTTCGGCGCATGGCTCCGCAAGGGGCTCTCGGCCTACGAGGACCGCCATGACGATCTCGCCGGCGACGGGACCTCCCGGCTGTCACCGCACATCCACTTCGGCACCCTGTCCCCCGCCGAGCTGGTCGGCCGGGCGCGCGCCGCAGGCAGTCCGGGTGCCGAAG
>Ga0247818_10002147_pt1 | contig 12783 bp, 14 predicted proteins | sample 13C_Glucose_Day1_FD_192424 | JGI IMG/M metagenome (GOLD analysis project Ga0247818, IMG submission 192424) | Soil microbial communities from agricultural site in Penn Yan, New York, United States - 13C_Glucose_Day1 | ecosystem: Environmental > Terrestrial > Soil > Agricultural land | place...
ATAATGTAGAAATTGTCGTGTACCCAGAAGCCGAACATGGCTTCAACTGTTCGCACCGCGACAGCTACAACCAGCGCGCAGCGGCTGAGGCGCATGGCAATACGTTGATCTTTTTGGGTCAGGAGCTGTAAAAAACGCCCTTCCTGAAAAAGGCCCCTTCATCGATTGATGAAGGGGCCTTTTTTATTGGGCGCGTTTACCGGATCACAGCTCTTCCGCTTGCGCAGTAACAGCCAGGGTCGGCTGAGCATTGCGCTCATGAACATGGCGATGGGGCGTGCGGTCGATGTTCAGGCTCAGAATCTCCGGACGGCTATAGTGCCCACGGCCGTCCATTTGGCGCTTGCGGATCTCGATCTCGAACAAGTCGATGTCAGCGATGACCTCCCCTTCGCCTTCAGTCAGCGCGCCAATCACTTCGCCTTGTGGGTCGATGATCGCGGTGTAGCAACCGCCGGAAATCGGGCCGATCTCGCAACCGGTGTCGGCCATGATTTGCGCTTGCTGTTCCGGGTATAGCCAGGCAGTCGAGTTGACCACGAAGCACGCCGATTCCAGCGCATGCATGCGGATGCTGACTTCCATCTGACGGGTGAACCGCTCACCGGCGAACGAGCCGGGGTACATCGAGGCGTGAATCTGTTCGCCGTCTTCGATCAGGGCATACCGCGCCAGCGGGTTGTAATGTTCCCAGCACGCCAGTTGACCGATGCGCCCTACCGCGCTGTCGGTGGCGCGCAGGCCGGAGCCATCGCCCATGCCCCAGATCATGCGTTCGTGATACGTCGGCGAAATCTTGCGTCGCGCCTGAATCAGCGTGCCGTCGGCATCAAACAGCAGCTGCGTGTTGTACAGCGTGCTGCCATCGCGCTCGTTGACGCCGATGGACACCACCATGTTGGCTTCCCTGGCGGCATTGCCGATTTCATCGGTGGTCGCCGACGGCACCACCACGGCCTGATCCAGCAACTTGTAGTGCTCGGAACCCATTTTGAACGGCGCCTGCACAAAGGAGAAATACGGGTAGTACGGCACGATGGTTTCCGGGAAAACGGCGAACTGCACGCCCTGCACGCCGAGTTCACGAATCTTGTTAACGACCTTTTCTACTGTGCCTTCACGGCTGTAGAGCACGGGGGCAATTTGGACGGCAGCGGCTTTTACGATGGTCATGGTGGTGATCTCACTGAGGGATTGGGCTTCAACGAGATCAAGATTACGTCAATCATATTTTGTCTTGAATGACGAATACGCCACCTTTCAGGACATGCCAGACATCACACGCGATTAGCCCGCTGAATCACTTGCGGCGGTTGCCCGAACGCACGAATAAACGCCCGGCGCATACGCTCCCGGTCGCCAAACCCGGTTTCGGTCGCCACCACATCAACGGCATGTCGACCGGTTTCCATCATCAATCGCGCAGCTTCTACCCGCAGGTTTTCGATGGCTTTGGCCGGCGTTTGACCGGTTTCAGCGTGGAACACTCGACTGAATTGGCGGGGACTCAGATGGGCCGCATGGGCCAGCTCCTCCACAGATAACAGGGATTTCAGGTGTTGTTTGGCATAGGTCAATGCCGCCTGGATCCGGTCGGTCTTCGGTTCGAGTTCCAGCATCACCGAAAACTGCGACTGGCCACCCGCGCGGCGGTGATACACCACCAATTGCCGGGCCACCGTGCGCGCCACGTCGGCACCGAGGTCCTTTTCCACCAACGCCAGCGCGAGGTCGACACAGGCACTCATGCCGGCAGCGGTCCAGATATTGCCGTCGTTGATGAAGATGCGGTCCTCTTCGACCAGCACCTTTGGATACGCTCGCTGCAAGGCCGGCGCATGACACCAGTGAGTGGTCGCCCGCCGCCCCTCCAGCAAACCCGCCTCGGCCAGTGCAATCGCCCCGGTACAGATCGAACCCAGACGCCGGGTGGACGCGCCGGCGCTGCGCAAAAACGCCACCATGCCCGGCGATGTCGGCCGGATCAGGTTGTCACCCATCACCAGCAGCGTATCGAACACGCGCTGATCGAACGCGCTGGTTTCCACACCGAAACCGGCGGAAGTCTGCACCATGCCACCCTGCTCGGACAGCAGCGAAAGGCTGTACACGGGCTCGTCGGCGCTGTTGTTGGCCAACTCGAAAGTCGCGCACATGGAGAGGCCGAGCACCTGAAAGCCGGGGTGAACGATGAGTCCGATATTGAGCACGGTGGTTGTCCGCAAACGTGGCATGACGGGTTTCACGCCATTTGACCAAGACTCTACTCTGCTGTGAACTGCACCAGGCGATAAACCTGTGGGAGCGAGCCTGCTCGCGATGGCGGACTGACATTCAACAACGATGTCGACTGATCGACCGCTATCGCGAGCAGGCTCACTCCCACAAGGGTTGCGGCGTTACCCGGATGGCGCAATGGACTTCCCTTCGATCCAGCGTTTTAATCGCAGAGGACTTTCAAGCACAACAAGGGACCACCATGCTCGACATTTCCATGCAGGACAGCGCCGCACCGGATGGCGTGTGCTATGGCTGCGGCAGCCGCAACCCTCACGGGCTGCACGTCAAAAGCCACTGGCACGAAGATGGCGTTCACGTCGTTGCCGAGCATCTGCCCGACGCCAAATACTGCGGCTGGCCGGATCTGGTGTACGGCGGATTGATTGCGATGTTGGTCGATTGCCACTCCAACTGGACCGCCATGGCCTACCACTACCGGGCAGAAAACCGCGAACCGGGCTCCCTGCCGCGCATCGACTGCGTCACCGGCAACCTTGGGATCAAGTACATCAAGCCGACACCGATGGGCGTTGTGCTGACTTTGCGCGCCAAGGTTGAGGGCGAAGTCGGGCGCAAGACCCGGGTTATCTGCGAGGTCTACGCCGACGGCGTACTCACGGCCGTGGGGGACTCGGTTTTTGTTCGGGTCGATACCGGGCAACTGGCTGCCGCCGCGCATGGTCGCGAGGTGTAAGGGCTTTACAACTACTTCGCCTTCCCGTTCTGGGGTTTGTAGAACACGAACAAGCCGATACTCGCGGTTTTGATGTACTTCTTTGCCCAGACCGGTTTCACCGTCTTGTCATGGAAGTACATCGCGCCGCCTGTACGATCCGGCAGCTGCTTGTTCAGTGCCTTGCGTGCGATTTCCTTGGCCAGTTCATATTGGGTTTCCTCCTGGACCGCATCCGCGCGCCCGTCGCACCACCAGGAGAACTGGCAGCTTTTGGTTTCGGAACCCTGCTTGACCACCGCGCACACGGTGTCGGGGAAACCTTCGTGGCCGAGACGGTTCATCACCACGCTGGCCACCGCTTCCATGTCGGCCGCGTTCTTGCCTTTGGCTTCCCAGTAAATGGAGCGGGCCATGCAGGTGATCGCATCGTCCAGCGGCGACTTGCCGGCCGGGTCGACGGCCTGGACTTCGGTCGCAGTAATAGTCTGGGACTTGGGCACCGGCACGTTGCTGCCCTTCTCGGCCGCCTTGTGTTCAAGCACCTGCGCCTTGTCTTCCGCCACCTCCTTATTTTGTTTTTTATCGTCCGCAATAGCTTGACCGGCGAGTAGTGAAACGGCGAGAACAGCGGCGATCCATTTGACGGGCATAGCGCAGACACTCTGGGAGACGTCGGCATAGTGTAGTAGCCAAATCATGTCAGCTATGGAGTCATAAACTGCAAAAAGCCATTGCCTTGTACGGGGGGAGTTCGCGCATCATGGGCATAGTCCGTCCAAGGGGATTTTCATGCACGTCTTATCATCCGCTATGCGCTTTTCAGGGTTGTCGCTGGGTCTGGTGCTTGCCTCTGCGGCCATGGCGGCCGAGGAAACTCAGCTGACCGACTCGATCAACGCCTTTCGCAGCATGACGCAGAATTGCGCCGGTCAGGTCTCGCCGGAGTTGCCACCGCTGAACAGCGATCCGCGCCTGATATTACCGGCCAGCGGACCGGTCGACTTGCAGCAGGCCATGGTGCGTGCGTCGTATCCGATGTTCAATGTGCAATCGATTACCCTGACCGGCCCGCGTGATGCGCAAGCGGCGATGATGGCGGTGCAGGAAAGCTTCTGTCAGGTGGTGCTGGACCCGAAATTCGTCGACATCGGTGTCAGCCGCCGAGGCAACGATTGGCGAATCGTGCTCGCCCGCCCCTTGTTGCCTGCACGCCAAGGCGATGCCGCCGCCGAAGGCCAAAAGCTGTTGGTCGAGCTCAACGCCGCGCGCACTCAACCTCGTAAATGCGGCAGCCAGGCGTTTGCAGCAACCACACCGCTGGCCTGGAACGCCCTGTTGGCGACAGCCGCCGAAACCCACTCCCGGGCCATGGCCAACGGCAACTATCTCGATCACAAGGACCGTGATGGCCGCACGCCCGGTGACCGTGCGGAACTGGCGGGTTACAACTTTGCGCAGATCGGCGAGAACATCGCCGCCGGGCAAGACACCGTGCGCAGGGTCGTCGACGGCTGGCTGGCCAGCCCCGGTCATTGCGCCAACCTGATGAATCCACAGTTCAGTGAACTCGGTGCCGCTTACGCGGTGGACCCGAAGAGCGATGCGGGGATCTACTGGACGGCCATGTTCGGTACGCAATAAGGACGATGATCAGAGCGGTGATCAGCCGCTCTTACAGCGTTTGCTGACTGTTGCCGACGGTTTTGGCCTTTTCGATGGCCCAGTCCATTGCTGCCTCAAAGTCCAGCAAATGCGGGGACGGATTGTGGTCCACTTCAATCACTGAGCCGTCCGGCCGGTACACGCTAATCAGCATTTTCAGGGAGCCGTCTTTCAGTATCTCGGCGGTGACCTTGATCGAGCATCCGTTGGAAAGCGTCTCCTTGTGTTCCTCATGGCGTTCAGTCATTGCTGTCTCCCTCTCGTGGTGAATGAATGGGGCAGTCATCCCTACTGAGCGTAGTAGAAGTTCGCCCGGGATCATTGCCGCCACGGCAGGTTTCAACAACGAAAAACCTCCCCGAGACAGCGGCGCAATGCCACCTATACTGCATTCCACCAACCCCGCCCGGGGCCTGCACTACCGACAATAAAAAGCAGAGGTGGAACATGGTTTGGCAGCAAGTCTACGATCCCTTCGGTAATCCGCTCATTTCAACCCTCCTGGCCGCCGTACCGGTGGTGGTGATGCTGGCCGCCCTGGCGTTTTTCCATATCAAGGCGCACATCGCAGCATTACTCGCGCTGGCGTCTGCCCTGGTGATTTCGGTCCTGGCTTTTAGCATGCCGGCGAACATGGCCGGCTCGGCGGCGTTATTCGGTGCTGCCAACGGCTTGCTGCCGATTGGCTGGATCGTGCTCAACATCATCTTCCTGCACCGACTGACCACCGAGAACGGCTCGTTCAAAGTGTTGCAGGATTCCCTGGCACGCATCACCGATGACCGACGATTGCAATTGCTGCTGATCGCCTTCTGCTTCGGTGCGTTTTTTGAAGGCGCGGCCGGTTTCGGTACACCGGTGGCGGTGACCGGTGCGATCCTGATCGGACTGGGCTTCTCGCCTTTGGCCGCTTCCGGCCTGGCCTTGATCGCCAATACCGCGCCGGTTGCGTTTGGCGCACTGGGCACACCGATCATTACCCTGGCCAAAGTGACCGGGCTGGATGAAATGGAGCTGTCGATGATGGTCGGTCGGCAACTGCCATTTTTCTCGGTACTGGTGCCGTTCTGGTTGATCTGGGCCTTCGCCGGCTGGCGCAAGATGCTGGAAATCTGGCCGGCGATCCTCGTGGCCGGGGTCAGCTTCGCGGTACCGCAATTCCTGGTGTCCAACTACCACGGCCCGATGCTCGTGGACGTGATCGCCGCGCTGATTTCCATGGCCTGCCTGACCGGTTTCATCAAGGTCTGGAAACCCGCCACGGTGCACACCTCAGCCGCCTTGTCCGGGCGCGTCGACAACTCGAAGATCGACGAGGAGCATAAGCACACAACCGAGCCCAACGCGACCTTTGCCAGTGATGCCAAACCGGCGGTAATGCGCGCATGGATGCCGTGGATCATCCTCACGGTATTCGTCTTCGCCTGGGGCACACAGAGCTTCAAAAACATGTTCGATACCCGCCCGGCGATCGATCCGGTCACCAACTCGGCCAAGCTCGACCCGCAAGGCAAACCGATGCGCGAAGCCAACCCGATCTTCGCCCCGACCGTGACCTTTACCACCCTGCACCAGCAGGTTGAAAAAGTACCGCCGGTGGTGCCTGCACCTAAAACCGAGGACGCGATCTACAAGTTCAACTGGTTCACCGCCACCGGCAGCGGCATCTTGCTCTCAGCCATCCTCGGCGGGCTCCTGATGGGTTACTCGATTCCGCAACTGGTACGCCATTACCTGAGAACGATATGGGTGGTGCGCTACTCGCTGATCACCATTGTGGCGATGCTCGCCTTGGGTTACCTCACGCGCTACTCGGGACTGGACGCCACCATGGGCCTGGCCTTCGCCGCGACCGGGATTTTCTACCCCATGTTCGGCACCCTCCTGGGCTGGCTCGGCGTGGCCTTGACCGGTTCCGACACGGCCTCCAACGTGCTGTTCGGCGGATTGCAACGGGTGACCGCCGAACAATTGGGGATCAGCCCGGTGCTGATGGCGGCGGCTAACAGTTCTGGCGGGGTCATGGGCAAAATGGTCGACGCACAGTCGATTGTGGTGGCGTCCACGGCAACGCGCTGGTACGGGCATGAAGGGGAAATTCTTCGGTACGTATTCTTCCACTCCATCGTGCTGGCGATTCTGGTCGGTGGACTGGTGACGTTGCAGGCGTATGTGGCGCCGTTCAGTCATATGGTGGTGGGTGGGCATTAATCCGTAAGTGCCACCGTTTGCCACAACCCGGACAAATTGTCCGGGTTGTGCGGCAAACGCTGCTTTACTGGATTAAATCTTTAACACACGGGAAGCGCCCCTATGGAACGTCTCACCGCCAAAGATTTCGCCCCCGAACTGCTCGAACTCTACGATTACTACGTCCATGGCAAGATCAACCGGCGAGAGTTTCTTGATCGCGCGGCGTTGTTCGCCTTGGGCGGTTTGACCGCCGGCGCCTTGCTCGCCTCCCTGAGCCCCAACTATGCGCTCGCCGAACAAGTCGAGTTTACCGACCCGGACATCATCGCCGAGTACATCACCTACCCCTCACCCAAGGGTCACGGCAATGTGCGCGGCTATCTGGTGCGCCCGGCCAAAGTCACTGGCAAAGTGCCGGCGGTGCTAGTCGTGCATGAAAACCGTGGGCTCAATCCGTATATCGAAGACGTCGCCCGACGCGTCGCCAAAGCCGGGTTCATCGCCCTCGCCCCCGACGGCCTGAGTTCGGTCGGTGGCTACCCCGGCAACGACGACAAGGGCCGCGAGCTACAGGCGAAGGTCGACCCTGAAAAGCTCATGAACGATTTTTTCGCCGGCATCGAGTGGCTATCGAAAAACGACGCGACCACGGGGAAAGTCGGCATCACCGGCTTCTGCTACGGCGGAGGGGTGTCCAACGCAGCGGCCGTGGCCTATCCGGAACTGGCGGCAGCCGTGCCTTTTTATGGTCGCCAGCCAAAAGCGGAGGATGTGGCCAGGATCCAGGCGCCCTTGCTGCTGCATTACGGCGAGCTGGACAAGGGCATCAATGATGGATGGCCAGCGTACGAATCAGCATTGAAAGCCGCCGGCAAAACCTATGAGGCCTATATTTATCCGGGCACCAACCATGGTTTTCATAACGACTCGACGCCTCGCTACGATGAAGCCGCCGCCAAATTGGCCTGGGATCGTACGATCGCGTGGTTTCGCAAGTATCTGGCTTAGCAGACGGGGCACGGTTGGATTGACCGGGCTCAGGCGTCGACCTGAATCACCTCGATACCCAACCGCTGATAATCCTCAACGTTACCCGACGCCACCTGTTGCTCGGTGATCAGCGTATGGATGCGATTGCACGGTGCGACAACAAACGGCTCCACGGCGCCCAGTTTGTCCGCCGTGGTCACGGCCACCACGTGCGACGCGCTGTTGATCATCGCCTGCTTCACCGGCGCCTCATCGAAATGCAGCGAGCTGATGCCGACTTCCGGGTGAATCGCGCAGATACCAATGAACAGCAGATCCGCCTTGATGCCTTCGATCAACCGCAGGGTTTCATGCCCGCTGGCCGACATCGTCGCGCGATTGAGTTGCCCACCGGCCAGGATCACGTTGACGCCTTTGTATTCCGCCAAGGCGATGGCGATCAGTGGCGACGCGGTAATGGCCGTAATGGCAATGTCCGAGGGCAGCGACCGCGCAATCTGCAGCGTTGTGCTGCCTGAATCGAACATCACAATCTGGCCATCCTGCACCCGGCGTGCGGCGAGTTGTGCCAGCTGCGTTTTCACCTCATCGGTTTCACCGACCCGGGTGAAGAAATCCTTGCCCGTGTCTTTAGGCCGCGGCAACGCTCCGCCGTGCACCCGTTGCACCAACCCTGCACTGGCGAGTTCTGACAGGTCGCGGCGAATGGTGTCTTCAGAAACGGCGAAATGCTGGCTCAGCTCGCAAGCCATGACCTTGCCGTCGCGTTCAAGGAGCAGGAGGATTTTTTGCCGGCGCACCGAAGGTAGTTCGGTTGCAGCGTGCTGATCTTGCATGTTTATGCCTGAAATTGCGGGTTTTTGCGAGGTTAGCCAAGCTACCGATAAAACACAATCGGGCGTTTCTGGCACACTCCCCGGCACCTTCGTCCAGAGCAGCCATCACCCATGCTTTTTGCCCTTGTCTCAAACGGTTCACCGCTCACGCCAGCACAACCTGACGTAACGGTTCCGTGGTGGAGTTTTACCAAGACCGTGCTGTGCGCCGCCGCCTTGGCGCTGGTACGTGATGGCAAGTTTGATCTGGACGAAACCCTGCCCGAAGGTCCCTTCACCCTTCGCCAGGTGCTGCGGCATGAAGCCGGGTTGGCCGATTATAGTGAACTGGCGCAGTACCACGCCGCCGTGGCGTGCAACGAAACGCCATGGCGCGCCGATGACATGCTGATACGCCTGGAAGCAACCCGATTGCGCTACGCACCCGGCGACGGCTGGCGGTATTCGAATGTGGGTTACCTGTATGTGGCCAGGTTCATCGAACGCCTGACCGGTCTTGCACTGGAAGAGGCGCTGACCCAACTGGTTTTTTCACCCCTCGGTTTGTCACGTGTACGCCTGGCCACGAAGCGAGCCGATCTGCAGGGCGTAAGCATGGGCGCCGCGCAAGCGTACGACCCGGGCTGGGTGTATCACGGACTGCTGGTCGGCCCGCTGGATGAAGCCGCGCTTTGCCTGGATCGTCTATTGGCCGGCCAGACTCTGCCGTCGTCGTTACTGCAAGAGATGCAAACGGTCCGCAGTCTTGGCGGGCCGATAGCCGGGCGCCCCTGGGTTGCGCCGGGCTACGCCCTGGGCCTGATGCAAGGCGCGGTCGAGGAAGGACTGATATTGAGTGGGCACACCGGCTGCGGGCCGGGCAGCGTGATCGCCGTCTACCGTTGCGCCAAAGGCGACGACACCGCCAGTTGCGCGGTTTTTGCCGAAGGTGGCGCCGACGGGGCTGTCGAAGCAGAGGCTGTCGGTCGCTTGGTGAATATCCTTGAATGACGCGGGCCTGTTTGCCAAAGAATCAGCCCGGATGAATGGTCGTTCATGGCGTGTGTGATGGGACTAACGTTGTAAGTCCACACCGGGAAATCCGGTATTCTCACAGCGGTGAACTTCCATGGACAAGATCGCCCGAAAGCTAATGGACTCCTCGACAATCCGTTTCGCTGGCGCCGGATTGGCATTAATCGCGGGATTGAGCGGTCCGATCGCCGCCCATGCCGATGAGACGTACGCCAAGAATTTGCTCAAGAGCATGTCCGACTACCTGACCGCGCAAAAAAACATATCGTTCAACTACGACACCAGTTTTGAAGTCATCACCAAAGAAAAACAAAACCTTGCGCTGGCCGCTTCCGGCACGACCGTCATCAACCGCCCCGACAAGATCCGCAACCTGCGCGCGGGTGGCTTTGTCGACATGGAAATGCTGTTTGATGGCACCACCCTGACCTTGCTCGGCAAAAACACCAACACGTACACGCAAGTGGCTGTACCCGGCACACTGGATCATTTGATTGATGAATTAAGGGAAAAGTACGACCGACCGTTGCCGGGCGCGGACCTGTTCGTGTCCAACCCTCAAGAGTCCTTGATGAAGGGCGTGACCAACATAAAGGACTTGGGCAGTGGCGTGATCGGTGGCGTCGAGTGCGATCACCTGGCGTTCAGAAGCAAAACCGTGGATTGGCAGATCTGGATTGCCCAAGGCGAGCGTCCTTACCCCTGCCGTTATGTCATCACCTCGAAACAGATCGCGGGCGGACCGCAGTACAGCATTCAGTTCAGTAACTGGAAGACCGGCGATGAGGTTGCCCCCGACGATTTCACCTTTAACAACACAACGAATGCGCAGAAAATCGATTTGAAAGACCTCCCCGGCGATACGTTGCCGAAAAATTTTGTGCGAGGACCTGCCAAATGAATCTTTTGATAAAAACAGGTGGTTTGTTACTTGGCGCCTTCGTGCTGATCGCAGCGCTTGAGGTGGGTCAAACCCTGTCGATCCCCGGCGTACATAGCGTTATTTCCCACGCCGAAGCGGAGGTCGGACGCCCTCTTTCACCGGTCAGCGTTGCCGGGGTAGCACGGCGTAGCAACCGGTGATGACAACCCAGGCTTGAACGCCTGAGCGGTGTCAGTTACTGGCAACGTGCGCCACACTGCCCGACTTCACTAACGCCTTGAGCGAAGCATCAAATTGCTTCAGCGCCTTCACTTGCAATTCGGTTTGCTGGTCGATTTGCGCAGCAATTTCCGGCGCCGCCTTGCCATGCACCCACACTGATGGCATTTGCTGTGCGCGTGAGCCTTCGGCCTGGCCGATGTACTGCAGGTCTGCATCGTAGAATTTGGCCATGAAGCGCGCTTCGACCTGATTATTGCGCTTGGACACCAGCCGGCTGTAGGTGTCCAACATCACCACCACGTCGGGACGGGCTTGCACCAGCGCGTCGAGGTTGTCGTAGACCGTCACCGAGCCGAACTGTTTTTGCAGCGAGCCCATGAGCCAGTTGATCGCCAGCTTCGGATCGGAGCTGTTGACGAAGGCGTTGCTGATGCGCGAATCCAGCTGCGGATTTTTCGCGCCGTTCACTGCAACCGCATGGTACTGCTCAAGGTATTGGAGGGTATCGAGGGTGTTTGCGCTGTAGAGCACGCCCACCGATCGGGCATGCTGCAGACCGCGTTTACTGTCGGCGATCGGCGGGAAATGGCAAGACGGGTCAGCCGCGTAAGCCGGCACAGTCGCGGCGACGCTGCCGGTGAATAAGGCAATAAAAGCCAGCAAGGTGGACATTCTCATCGCGCAGGTTCCTTCAAGGGCGAGTGGGGTATGTGGCTATCCTCCTCCCTTGCCAAAAAAACAGAACTTGCATTGCTTGATGATGAGTATTGATCAAACCAATGGTGGCGCGATGAGCCTGGGCTACGCTGTTTTGATGCCTTTGTTTCCGCCCTCGCCCATGGAGCCCAAACGTGCACCGAATTTCCTCTGCCGCTATCGCCTTGAGCCTGTTATTCGCCTTTTCAAATCCAGCCTCTGCGGATACCCCCGCCCTGAATGAAGCCCGCACCCTCGTCGCCAAGGTCCACATGGGCAGGAATCTCCCGGCCCTTGCATTGTCGACGGCGCAGGGAACGGTCTCCTACTCGATGATTGCCGAGAAGCTGGGGGCTGACGATGCCAACCGTATCGTGTCTGAGGAAATCACCGCGCTGCTGCCCAAGTACCAGCCCGAATGGGACGAAAACCTGGCGCGGGCCTACGAAAAGTCGTTCTCCGAAGAAGAACTGGCCTCGCTCGTCGCCGAAGGCCCTGCCTCGCAATACGTGGAAAAAGTAAAAGCACAGCAAGCCACCGTCGGTGGAGAGATGCGCTCGACTTCAGAACCGATTGTGGCGGCACTGGTGACAGAAGCGCTGAAGGCGACCATGGAGAAACGAGTGCCGTAAAGCGGTCTACGCTGCTTCAGGTACACCACTTCCCCTGTGTACCCTGGAGACACCGTCATGCTGCGCACCCTGCTGACCGCTTCGCTACTGCTTGCACTTAGCCTCCCGGCCTTGGCCGGGGTCACCCCATTCCCCGCCACTTTTCATACCCAGGACATCACCGTTGAAGGCGTGAAAATCCATGTGCGCGTCGGCGGCACCGGGCCGGCCGTGGTGATGCTGCATGGTTTTGGTGACACCGGCGACATGTGGGCGCCCCTGGCGGCCGACCTGGCCAAGGACCACACCGTTGTGGTGCCGGACCTGCGCGGCCTGGGGCTGTCGTCGATCCCGGACGGCGGCTACGACAAGAAGACCCAGGCGGGTGACATCCGTGGCGTGTTGGCCGCATTGGGGATCGAGCATGCGGTGGTCATTGGCCATGACATCGGCACCATGGTCGCCTTCGCTTACGCCTCGCGTTATCCGCAGCTGACAGATCGCCTGGTGGTGATGGACGCCCCGGTGCCCGGCATCCCGCCCTGGAACGATATCGTCCGCTCACCGATGCTTTGGCACTTCGACTTTGGCGGGCCGGACGCCGAGCGACTGGTGGCGGGTCGTGAACGTATCTACCTCGACCGGTTCTGGAACGAATTCGCGGGCGACCGCAGCAAAGTCGATGAAGCCACCCGTCAGCATTACGCCAAGCTTTATGCC